>Ga0209725_1000208_pt1 | contig 36082 bp, 35 predicted proteins | sample I18A1metaG_FD_184145 | JGI IMG/M metagenome (GOLD analysis project Ga0209725, IMG submission 184145) | Lake sediment bacterial and archeal communities from Gulf of Boni, Indonesia to study Microbial Dark Matter (Phase II) - ​I18A1 metaG... | ecosystem: Environmental > Aquatic > Freshwater > Lake...
TTCAAAGTGCCCCCCGTGGGGTCTATTCGGAGGAAAGCCGGCCAGAGTGAATCAAGTGATCGTTAAGCAGACTGAAACTGAACCGGAGATCGTCTTGAACAAAGCCACAAACTTCAGGCTCAAGCCAGGTTCAAGGTTGATCTGCTTGACAGGTGGAGGAGGAGGATATGGAAACCCGTTTGAGCGAGATCCAGACCTCGTGCGCCTTGATGTCTTAAGAGGATACGTTTCCATCAAGAGTGCGAGAGAAGATTATGGTGTGATCATTGATCAAAGATCTTCTGAAATTGATCAGATGAGAACGAAAGAACTTAGAAAAACAGGTCGGGCATGACACCTCCTCATCCTTTACTGTTTCAAGCCCAAATTCTACCTTAGCTCAAAACCGTATTTGAGGCGACCGCCTATGTATGATGAATTGTTGAATTCCCGAGATGAAGTTGCGGTCTGAAACTCCGGGAATCACGGCTCTGAGTTTTCCTACTCTTGCTTTCTCAACCATGCGCAGAGCATGTTGGCAATTTCATTTCCTCTATTTTCTTTTAGGCTGAATGAAGATTATGGTCTTACTATGCTCTCTTGTACCACTCAAACGATTGACAACGCTTAAATTCTCTTGGTCAAGAACACAAATCGGAGGTTTTGGTCTTGCTGAAGATTCTGTGGATTAATCCTATAGGAACAGGAGACTTTGATGACCATATGCGAGAGATGATAGAATCTGTGAAGAGACCTGACGTAGAGGTTAGAGTCACTCATCTGAACAAAGGTCCAAGACATTTAGAGTATCATTTCTACGAGCATCTAGTTATGGAGGAGACTATACAACTAATACGCGATGCTGAAAAGGCCGGTCTGGACGCTGCAGTCATCGGCTGCTTCTATGACCCAGGCCTCAGAGAGGCACGTGAATTGGTTGAAATGCCGGTTATCGCTCCAGCAGAGGCTTGTATGCACATCGCATCTACGTTGGGCCACAGATTTTCAATAATCGTAGGCAGAAGGAAATGGATTCCAAAAATGGAAGACAACGTGTATATGTACGGGTTAGAGAAGAAGCTTGCCTCGTTCAGAGTGATCGACTTCACCGTTCCACGAATGGGCAAGGAACCAAAGAGGCTGAAGGAGGCTGTAGCTAGAGAGGCGGCGGCCGCTGTCAAAGATGACGGAGCCGAAGTCATCATCTTGGGATGCACAATGGAATCGGGATTCATGGAAGAATTGATTAGGAAACTGAAAGTTCCTATACTCGACGCAGTTATTGTAACATGGAAGTATGCTGAGTTGATGGCTGACCTGTACCGTAGATTGGGGTTGACCCATTCCAAGTCCTTTGGATATGAGCCCCCTCCACAAAGCGAGGGTTGGGTAAAATAGAACTTCTAAGCGAATCAATCTACGAAGAGTGGAAGAGTAGTTAGGCTAGTTTGACACTGGGCAATCAAAAAGATTCCGATTGGATAGACCTACTCAAATAGCTGCTTGCCAACAGGACATCTTCGGTGGACGATTCTCCGTAAAGTATGCCAAAAAAAAGAAAAGAGGTTGCCGGATGGAAACTCATGCCTTCCCGAGTTTCTTTGCTATTTCAGCCAGACCTTTGTGTACGATCTTTCCTTTATCGGTAATTTGTACGCCGTCGAGCCAAACCGAAGTGTTCAAGCAGATCCCATCAGAGTGAGATGCTGCCGGAATACCTTTAGGAGGTGCTAGCATCGGCCCTACATAGCCAACTCCCCATTCAGTGCAACCCCAAACCCGCTCGTCTTCAAGAATGTTTCCTGTCAACTTGGCGCCTGGGTTGAATCCATAGCAGACATGCGCCATGTTGAACATGTTTGGGTCATTGAAGCTCCTCAGCCAAGCTTCGTAGTCGACGGCATCTTTGCCACCTTCGATCTTCATGATCTTGCCTTTCTCTACATGTAGTTTCACAGGTTCCTTCACTAGTCCGACTGGAGGTACAATCGATCCATCGAACGCAATGATACCGTTTATTGTGTCGAAGATAGGCGACCATCCTATTTGACCAGCCAACATGTGGGAACCCGGTGTGTCAGCATACCCGACTTCGCATATCATCGGTCTAGTCGGGTCGTTGTCGAATTCTACGTTTGTTCCCCCCGGAGTCGTCAGCTTCATATGTCTAGATTTCTTCGTCATATCTCTAATTGTCTCTTGAAAGACCTTCAGGTTCGGATAGTCAACCCTCCCAAGACATCTGGTCATCATGTCAGGATTCATGCCGACGAGACAAAGATATCTAAGATTCTCGTTTTCTCTTGTCGCTATCTCATACGGCGTTGAGTATAGGAGCCATTGATTGTTGAATTCAACCCACGCATCTGACTCCCTTAAGGCTGCGCTCAAGGCTTTTACAGGCAACATGGGGTCCGCGGCCTTTCCCACACCTAGAGGAGAAGCTAGCCATATCACCATAGGCTTTGCTCCAACAGCGAATGCAGCTCTAGCGACGGCCTCCACAACACGTGGATCCGACTCGGTATCAGCCGTTATAGCGAATGTTTCCCCTGATTTCAGCTTGAACAACTCTCTGCAAAGAATGTCAGCAGCTTTTCCTATCTCATACTCGTATAGTCCTGTCATTTTTCATCGAACTCTAACCAGTCCGGCTTTTTATTTAAGAGTTTCGCGTCATTTCTAGCCGCAGTTTGAGAATTGAACTCGGCTGACAAGATGCGACTCGGTGATATTATCGCGAGAATTTGAGAACGATACATAAAATGCAGAAACCGCCGAAAAACTCATCCCTACACATCTGTCACCACATAGAAAGCTTAATTTCCTCTTCACTTCGTCATACTAAACCTTGGAGGAAAGCAATCTTGATCGACAAGAGGAAAATAGAGAAAGGCGTTGTGAACATGCTCAAGGTGAACATGGGACTCAAAGGCGGAGAAAAACTTCTAGTGGTTACAGACAGCCCAACCATCGAAGAATGGAAAACTAAAAACAGCGAGAAGCTTACAGATGCCGTACGCAGATCAGTCCTCGCGAAAATAGTAAGTGAGATAGCTGCTCAAAAGTTCCCGGAATCAAGCGTGGAATTCTTCGCATACCCATCGGTTGGCAAACATGGGACTTATCCAGGCATTGAGGTGGAGGAAAAAATGAAGGCTGCAAATGTAGTGGTAGCAATAACAACGTATTCACTGACTCATACAGACGCACGGGAACATGCTACGCAAGCAGGAGCGCGAGTCGCGAGCATGCCGATGTTCCTACTAGAAATGTTCTATCCCGGAGGCCCTATGGCCGCAGACTACAAGAAGATCGCAGATGAAACAAGGAAAATCGCCGACTCAATCACACAAGCGAACGAAGCCAATATCAAATCCAGAGCCGGAACAGACTTCACCTTTAGCCTCAAGGGGAGAAAAGGGATGTCTGATGCAGGAATATTCACCCAGAAAGGAGCATGGGGCAACTTACCATCGGGCGAAGCATACTGTGCCCCACTGGAAGGAACAGCAAACGGCAAAGTTGTCGTTCAAAAAGGCTGGTACCCGGATCTAAAAGAGAACATGGTCATAACCTTCAAGAATGGAAAAGCCGTTGGGATTGATGGCGGTGGCGAAGTCGGGAACAGATTTAGGGAACTCCTAGCGTTCGGCAAGGAAGAGGACCCGTATCTCTTGCGTAGAAACCATGCGGAGCTTGGCGTAGGTACGAACCCGAACGCTAAACGCCCAGACAACGTCTTGGAAGCCGAAAAGATTAGAGGAACTGTCCATGTCGCGATAGGAGACAATTCCCATATGGGCGGCGCGGTCAAAACAGACATTCACGAAGACTTCATAATACCCTTGGCAACCCTGACGCTTGACAAGAAAGTAGTCATGAGAAATGGAAGGTTGGTCATCTAAGCCTCCCTCTTTTTTCTCTAGAAACAGACCAGCTTGCCTAAACACGAATTGATGATAAGAGTCTCAATATTTCATAACTAGATCGCTCTTGGTAGACGTATCTCCAGTACTCCTCTCTTCAGCTTTGAACTCATGCCTTCTTCGTCAACCGGAACAGGGACGTGAATCACTGTGTGGAAACACGAAAACTCTCCTTTTCTATGTTTTATGCCAAAATCGTCTAATCTTATCATCTGCCTAGTCTTCGCGTAGACTTCAAGAGTATCTTCATCGACGATCTTCAGCTTCACAGACTCAGAGTCGCAGTATGGAAGATCGATGGTCACAACCACTTCAGCAGGCCCGACAAAGACGTTCGATAGAGGTTCTATGGAGCATGCAACTTCATTCCATCCAGAAGCGAACATTCTCTCAGCCATAGTCTCGGCGTGCTTGAAATATTCGTCGACTACCTGAAAGACTGTCTTTCTCTTCTCTTTCTCCATTTCCAATCACCCATACAATGGAGGAATATCATACTCCTGAGACTTGTTCATCTTAGCCATTTCAGCTTGAGTGCGCTTCATAACATCCTTCGCTCGCAAACGAATCTCCTCACCCTTGTGCAACAACTCCGAAACATCTACATTCAAATTTAGAATTCTGTTAAGTGCAAGCACTGCGGCGGCAGCTGCCTCTGGGTCTGGATAGTTGTAGAAAGATTGAGTCAACAAGGTTATTGCTGGGAGTCCCAGCTCCGCGCACCTCTTCAAAATCAGTCCGTACGGGCCCACTATATACCCTTCACCGAGAATCTCAGCAGCATCTTTAATCGATTTTGACACGCTCTTATCTGAAACAGCAGCGAAGACCTTCGGCTTCTCTAGGTCCTGTCGATTCTGAACGGCCATTCCGCCGACGGATACCACTAGCTTGGCTCCCTTTGAAGAAGCCCAATCCACTATGGTGTCTGCCAACGGGTGAATCGCATTGGCTGGAATCGCGGTCTCGGAAACTACTGCAACTATCTCTGCACTTGAAAACACTCTGACCGGGGACTTGGGAACACCTTCATGCAGAACTATGATCGGAGGAAAGAGTTCAGATTCTATAGAAGCTACTTCCTTAAGCCCCAGAGACGAAACAAGATGGGAAGTAGCAACGACCCCTACAAGTCCGACATCGGGAAGGCCCACAACTAGAGTGAACTTCTTCGGAACTTCATGCTTCTCCACAAAACGAATAACGTCCAAAATCCTAATCCACCAGAAACTTTACTGAACGAACTCGCGCATATATAGGTTATCGGTTTGTTAAGAGCTCTCTTAATACTTTTGCTGGGGTCACTCAATTATACGCTATGCTATCGAATTGTCTTTCGAATTGACAATGGATAAGATCGTTGACCAACAGTGTCCTCGATGCCTAACCTCACAAATGAACATATACTACCAAGAGAACTCAGATACCAAAATAGGCGCTTGGTGCAAGAATTGCAACCTTAGAGGTTTCTACTCAGAAGGAAAGCTTGAAACGATTGGAGAAATGCGTTTACAATCCTAGTATTCTGAGTTTGCTACAAAGTTCCCGCGCCGAATTTCACTTGAGAGTCATCGATAAGCTTTCAGCAATCTAGCTTTGCGATCTCAACGAACGGTCAACCTTTAAGAGAACGGGCACGATAATGAACCCCAGATGCTATCGCAGAAAGCCACGGTTGCCGGATGCGTGGAAGACATTTGAGCTCTTTAGAGAACCTAGGAAGATCATTGAGTGAAGCTGTCAAGAAATTACTTAGACTGCCAGTAGTAGACCAGAAAGCCGTAAAGGAACTGGCTAAGGAACTGCAGAGAGCTCTATTGCAGTCTGACGTAAATGTAAGCCTCGTTCTGCAGATATCTAAGAATGTTGAAGAAAGAGCGCTTAGAGAAGAACTTCCACCTGGCATTTCTAGAAGAGAACACCTCGTAAAAGTTCTCTACGAAGAACTTACAAAGTTCCTTGGAGAAGAACCTGCAAAAACAACTGTACAACCTGGAAGAACCAGTATCATAATGCTCGTTGGAATTCAGGGAAGCGGCAAGACCACAGGCACTGTCAAGATTGCAAGGTACTATCACAAGAGGGGGCTTAAAACAAGCATAGTCTGCGCTGACACTTTCAGGCCCGGAGCATTCGAACAACTGAAACAACTTGCAGATAAAGTGGGAATTCCAGTCTATGGCAAAGTAGATGAGAAAGACTCTGAAAAAATCGCTCTGAACGGCCTTGCAGAGTTCAAAGGAGAAGGATACGATGTAATTCTTATCGACACCGCTGGAAGGCACAAGAATGAGAGAGACTTGATGGATGAGATGCAGGTGCTCGCTCGAAAGCTGAACCCAAACGAAATTGTCCTTGTTATCGATGGGACGATCGGACAACAAGCAATGATTCAAGCCAAGGCATTCAACGAAGCTACGCCAATCGGATCGATCTTCGTAACCAAACTCGACGGATCCGCCCGAGGCGGAGGCGCATTATCGGCAGTCGTCGCCACAGGCGCTAAGATAAAGTTCGTGGGTACTGGTGAAAAAATAGATGACATAGAGCAGTTTGTGCCCGCAGACTTCGTCGGAAGGCTTCTAGGATTGGGCGATATTAAAGGGCTCATCGAAAAAGTTAGGGAAGCTGAGATTCAAGTTCCTAAACAGAGAGCTAGAGCCTTCATCGAAGGAAAATTCACTCTAAAGGATCTGTACGAACAGATGGAGGCGCTTCGACGACTCGGTCCTCTTAAGAAACTTTGGAGGATGATGCCGGGTAGCTACAACATTCCAGACGATATGGTTGAAACAGCCGAGAAGAAGCTTGACTCTTGGAGAGTGATCATACAATCTATGAGAAGAGAAGAGATCGAAGACCCTAAAATGATAGATTCGCCGAGAGCAAGAAGAATAGCCAGAGGATCTGGTAAGGCTGAAAGAGATGTGAAGGAACTCGTAAACCAGTACAATATGATGAAGAAAATGATGAAGACGTTTAAAAGACGTCAAACGACCCTTATGAGGAAGTTTCAGTTCGCAGCCTAGTGCTTGGAAATATGTATATAGGGCACTTCCCGAAATGGATAGAGGTCAAGTTAACATAGTCCCTTTTTGAATGGTGAATTTGTATGGCTAGGAAGTCCAAAGGCTATCGCTCGAGAACACGCTCCCTATTGCACAAGAAGCCTCGTGAGAAAGGGAAGGTTGGCTTGAGCAAACTGCTCCAAGACTACAATCCTGGAGATAGAGTCTGCATAAGAATAGACCCAGGCATACACAAGGGCATGCCTCATCGGAGATTTCAAGGAAGGATCGGCACCATTGCAGAGAAAAGGGGCAGAGCATACGTCGTAGAGATACTTACGGGAAACGAGAAGAGAAATATAATAGCTAGACCTGAACACCTTCAACCTTACGAAGGTGAGGAACACGCCTAGGAAAATTGTAAGCGTAAAAACCATCTCAATCCCTGAAACGAAAAAGATACTTGAAAAGGCAGGCAAAGAAGAGCTAGGGGAATTCCAGAGAAGGACTCTCGAATACGCTAAGAAGTCCTCGAAAGTCAAACCTGAGAAAGCTGGAAAGCTCATAGATGAGCTGGGAAAGAAGTTTCAAGTCGAGAGGGCAGACGCCATACAGATAGCCAACTGCATGCCTAGGACGATTGAGGAACTCCGTTCAGTGCTTGCTGTCAAGGGGAGAGTCATCGTCGGCACGCAGCTGGAAGAAATCTTAAGGGTTGTGGATGAATACCGAGAAAAGTCCTAACCGCTGATTCTTCATAGACAATAGAATTGAAACGTAAGGATTAAGAATTGCACATATAAAGAAAGAGTTAGTCATCCCCACGAGACGGTCGATTTGACGTCGTACACTAGAGTTCGGAGGGCAACTATGCCCTATCGATCATTCGAATCAGTTCGCCCGATCGGAGCGCTCTAGACTTCTTATCCAAACCTCGAGAAGAGTGTGCAAATCTTGTTTTAAGAGAACATGGAGGAATGAACCGGTATGAGTAACGCAACTTCACTGAAGAAATATGAGGAGCATGCTTATGTGCTTGACTTTCTCCCCTACGGAAGGCCCTCCAGCGACAGGCCCAGACATGTTGCCATACCAACAGTCCAAGTCGTAGGAGAAAGCTACTTCACACTCTTGGAGGCTGAACTCAAACCAGGCGCGGCAACATCACCTCATGAGAGAATATATATCGGAAAAGATAGGCGCGAAAAAGTAAACCGAATAATGGGCAGAATAAGCTACGAAGAACTAACAGCAACAGCTAAGGCAGAATTGCAATCTGTCCTCGAAGAATTGATCAAGAACCAAGAGTCACGGTTCCTAGACTTCTTTAATCAAGCTCAAGCAGTCACACCGAGAATGCACGCCCTTGAACTTCTTCCAGGAATAGGAAAGAAGTCGATGTGGCAAATCGTGAATGAACGAGAAAAAAAGGTCTTCGTCAATTTTGAAGACATTCGGAAGAGAACGGGTGTATCAGATCCAACGAAGATAATTGCAAAGAGGATCGTTCAAGAACTAAGTGAAGAATCAAAGTACAGAATATTCACGAGGACCACGTGATAAACGTGGAATCTGAGCTCGTTGCCCACGGGATTAGGCCTAGAAAAAAACTTGGCCAACATTTTCTAATCGATCGAAACGTTATGAAAAGGCTGGTGCAGGCCGCAGAGCTCAGATCCTCCGATATCGTTCTGGAGATTGGAGCAGGAACGGGATCACTAACCTCGATGATCGAGAAGCAGGCTGGAAGAGTCATAGCTATAGAAAAAGATCCGGCCCTAACGGATCTTTTGAAACGAAAATTCGCCAAGAGCAAGAATATGCAAATAATTGAAGGCGACGTATTGAAGATGCAGCTTCCTGAATTTGACAAAGTCGTCTCGTCCCCGCCATACAACATATCTTCAAAACTGGTTCTCTTGTTGTTGAAAAAGAGTTTTGAAAGATTAGTTCTCATTCTACAAAAAGAATTCGCCGAGCGACTTGTAGCCCAAAGTGGTTCAGGAAACTACGGCAGATTGACTGTCATGGTCAGTCACAAAGCACATGCTAAGCTGATGGATGTTGTGCCGAGGCATGCTTTCTACCCAACTCCCAAGGTGGATTCCGCCATAGTAAAATTGACGCCGAAAGAACCTCGCATCAAAGTGTTTGATGAACAATTGTTTTGTGATCTGGTACGTGAACTGTTTACTCAAAGAAGAAGAAGATTGCAAAAAGCGATCTTGTGTTTATTACGGAGATATGGAGACAAGAGCAGCGTCTTGCTCCCTAGACTTTCAATCCCAGAGAAAAGAGTGTATCAGACAAATGTTGAAGAGTTTGAGATTCTCGCAAACGGATTGTATGATGCCTTGAGATGAAACGAACGATATCTGCGAGGAAACTTCCTTGTACATGCGTGTAGTCTTAGTAGAACCAGAATATGAAGGAAACATCGGCTCCATCGCCAGGTTGATGAAGAATTTCGAGTTTAACGAACTTTGGCTGGTTAGACCGAAAGCCAAGCTTGGGAAGATAGCAAGAGCTTATGCTATGCATGCGCAAGAGATTCTGGCAAGCGCTCATGTTGTGGATGACATACCCAAGGCGCTGAAAGGCGTAGGTTATGTAGTTGGAACAACCGCTGTCTCAGCCAAACGACCGAGCAACCTCAAGCGAACCTCCGTAACGCCCTTCGAATTTGCGAAGATTGTAGCGAGCACCTCAAGAAGAGTGGCTCTACTCTTTGGAAGCGAGAGCACGGGTCTTTCGAATAGGATACTTGGATCCTGCGATCTGACGGTGACGATTCCAGCGAGTTCAAACTACAGGACTTTGAATGTGGCCAATGCAGCTGCCATAGTCTTCTATGAGCTTTTTAGGGCTAGAAGAAGTGCAGAAAGAACCTTCATGGAAGAAGCAAGTAAACAGGATAAAGACAGAATAACAAGATTCTTCAAGAAGCTTTCAAGAGAGGTAAGAATTCCATTCTACAAACAGGCCCTTGCTGAGAAAGCCTTCCGTAATATAATTGCCCGTACATTAGTCTCGCGGAGAGAGGCTTATCTAATGAGCGGAGTCCTAAGGAAGGCAACGGACGAGATTAAGCGATCTAGGAAGCAAATTCGTAATCTCGCTTAGAATCTACATTACTTGGCGAGCCGGACCTCGGAAGCAGCGAACGTCAAGATGTTCAGTCAGTCTTCTTTCGAATAGTTTCAGATGAATTACAAGAATGAGTGAAGTAGGTTTTGATTCATCACGTTGGACAAGCGGTTGTAATCGATTCATATGAAATCAAAATTAAAATAGATGAGCCTGCATTTACAGCAGCCGAAGAAGGCAGCCAACATGAAGGGAAGAAACTACAGGATACCGAAAGGCCAACCGTACACGAGAGGAAAGTATATCCACGGTGCTCCACAGCCGAAGATATCAAAGTTTGTTATGGGAGACGCTAAAGGTAGTTACCAGTTCAAAGTCTCGCTGCTCTCGCAAAATGAAGTGCAGATACGCCACAATGCCCTTGAAGCAGCTAGAATAGCAGCCAATAAGGTCATGTTTGACAAGTTAGGTGAGACAGGGTACTTGATAAGGGTATGCGCTTACCCGCACGTGATTCTAAGAGAGAACAGGATGATAGCGACCGCAGGAGCTGACCGCCTCCAAGAGGGGATGAGAAGATCTTTCGGTAAACCTTCAGGAAGGGCTGCCAGAGTAAAGCCGAACCAATCCGTCATAGACGTATATGTGAATGAGCTGGCGCTAGAGCATGCGAAAGAAGCTTTGAGAGTTAGCTCAATGAAGCTGCCGACGCCATGTAAGATCTCAACTGAGAGAATCGCTGGGAATTAGAAGAACTCATTTCTTAGTTCAGCTTCGCTCACTCCATCAAGGCTACGTTAGTCCCAAACGAGATCCAGAGTCTGACCTAGTTCATTTTTCCGAAATAAAGCTTTAATACCCCTACAGTTTCCTGATTACCGAAGATGGTTTCAATGTCACGCGCAGAACAACAAAATGCGCTAGTCCTATGGTTCAAAGATGTCGGGAAAGACGACGTAGCATTGGTCGGCGGCAAATGCGCCAATCTCGGTGAAATGGCCAATGCTGGAATACCTGTTCCTCCAGGCTTCGCTGTAACAGCGTACGCCTACCAGAAGTTCATAACAGACACAGGAATCTCAAAGAGAATCTATCAGACTATCAAAGAGACTGTTAAGGACCCTGGAGACCCCAAACAGTACGAAGCTGCATCGAAGCAAGTAAGACAGCTGATCGAATCGACCTCCATGCCGAATGAGATCGCTCAAGCCATTAGAAAGGAATACCGCGAGCTCTCGAAAAGATCTAACTCATCTCAAGTCTTCGTTGCAGTTCGTTCATCAGCAACCGCTGAAGACCTCCCTGATGCATCCTTCGCCGGACAACAGGAGACATTTCTAAATATACGAGGAGAAGACGAGCTTCTGCATAGTGTACGGAAATGTTGGTCCAGCCTGTTTACTCCTAGATCGATCTTCTACAGAACGGAGAAAGGTTTCCCTCATGAAAAGGTCCTCATAAGCGTAGCGGTCCAGAAGATGGTGAACTCCAAGGCTGCAGGAGTCATCTTCACGCTCGACCCAGTAACTGGCGACCGAGGCAAGATGGTCATAGAGTCTACTTGGGGATTAGGAGAGAGTGTCGTTTCAGGTTCAACAACTCCTGACCGTTTTGTCATCGATAAGAATGCTCTACAGATAGTCCGCAAGGATATTTCAAACAAAACGATCGAATATGTTAGAGATCTCAAAACAGGCAAGACCGTTCACGCAGAAGTTCCCGTTGAAAGACAAAATCTCCCTTCAATAGCTGAGGATGAAGTCATGCGCCTAGCTGAACTAGCCAAGAGGATCGAGGGACACTACAAGAAAGCGCAAGATATAGAGTTCGCTGTGGATAGAGACCTAAAGTTCCCGGAAAACATATACATAGTCCAATCTCGACCTGAAACTGTCTGGAGCCTCAAAGAAGCTCCTCAGAGAATTGAAGTCTCGAAGCCGACGGTTGAACGAGTGGCAGTTATAAAAGGGCTACCTGCCAGCCCTGGATATCATGCAGGAAAAGCCAAGATAGTAGCAACATTAGAAGATGCAGCCAAGCAGATGAAGAAGGGGGACATCCTTGTCACCAAGATGACAAACCCCGATTGGGTTCCCTACATGAAAGTGGCTGGGTCCATTGTAACAGACGAAGGCGGAGTAACCTGTCACGCAGCTATAGTGAGCAGAGAACTCGGGATACCGTGCATCGTCGGTACAAGAGAAGCTACAAGAGTTTTGGTCAGCGGCAGTGACTATACTGTTGACTCAAAGTCTGGAGTTGTGTACGCAGGTATAATTGAAGAGATGCTGAAAACTGCTGCGGTGCCAGTTGTAATGGGCAACGTTTCTGCTCCGGCGGCTATGCCGACGTTCGTGCCGACGGCGACGAAGATCTACGTGAACCTCTCGATCCCTGAAGTTGCCAAGAAAGTGTTTGATGAATCACAGCCCGATGGCGTCGGACTTCTTCGTGCTGAACATCTCATGCTTTCTGTTGGTAAACATCCGAGACTTCTCATCGAAGAAGGTGGAGCCCAAAAGATGGTGGATGCTTTTGCTGAGGGAGTTCGCAAAGTCGGTGAAGCATTCTTCCCTAGACCGATCGTATACAGGTTCCTCGACTTCAAGCCTGATGAATTCTTGGGGATGCCTGGTGGAGAGAAATATGAGAGAGAGGCAGGTCATGTCGGCCCTAACCCTTTGATAGGATACAGGGGCTGTTTCAGATATGTTAAGGAGCCTGATGTCTTTAGACTCGAATGCCAAGCCATAAAGAAAGTTCGAAACGAGTATGGTCTCAAGAATGTGTGGGTTATGTTGCCGTTCGTGAGAACAGTTGAGGAGTTCTCAAATGCAAAGAGGATTATGGATGAAGAGGGATTAAGGCGAACAGCGGACTTCAAGCTTTGGATAATGGTCGAAGTCCCGAGCACATGCTTCTTGGTCGACAAGTTCATAGAAGAAGGAATCGACGGAATATCATTCGGAACGAATGATTTGACCATGCTAATCTTAGGAATAGATAGGGATGACGCTTCAATACAAGAGATATACGATGAAAGGAACCTAGCTGTTCTTAGGGCGATGAGCTACGTGATAAGAGTCTGCCGTGAACACGATGTCACTGTATCGGTGTGCGGCCAAGCGCCATCGAACTATCCAGAGATCGTTGAATTCTTGGTTCGAGAAGGTGCTACAAGCATGAGCGTAAATCCTGACAAAGTCATAGAGACAAGGTTTATGGTCGCAAGCATCGAAAGGAAACTGCTCCTCGAAGAACTACGTAAAGCCAGGAAGAGCCAAAGGGAAACGAAACCCTTCTTCAAACCCGCTTGGGCAAAAGAGCTGGATTGAATCTAAGCATTCCGTAGTGCCGTCTATCTTTTGACCCTACCAGACACTGAAGACATCGTCGATTTCATTACGTCAAACTACTCAAACGCAAAGAAGATTGTCGAAATCGGAGTAGGCAACCTCCCTTCAGTGGCGATTCCTGTTAAGAAGAAACTCGCGTCAACCACTATTATCGTTGTTGATATTGATAGGGCAAAGATAAGGGAGATCGAACAGGAACATCCTGAACTACTTGCGACGATAGACGACATATTTCACCCTGAATACGCAATCTATCGCGGCGCTTCGCTTATCTATGCGATTAGACCTCCACCGGAATTGATTCCGGCGATCAGCAATCTATCAACGACTGTGAATGCGGATGTCCTAATACGCCCATTGTCTAGTGAAGAAACTGGTTTCAACTTCTCACCGAAGTGGAAGTTAGTGAGACATAATAAGGCGACTTTATACTGGCTAAAGGTATCCCAATGAAAGAACAGAGTTTTGTGGATGCTCGTGTTTTTAACGGTCCTTGTTGACATCATTAATGTAGAGCGCTATGACCGAAGCAGCTAATCGAACAATTTCTTTCGATCTCGAAGAGGATAGGCTAATTGAAGAAGTCAAAAAGCAACAAGTAAAGCGTATTCTCATTCAACTTCCGAACGGTCTGAAGTCGAAAGGCGCATATTTGTCAAAATTGATTGAAGGCCAGACTGGCGCAACTGTGTTCATCTCTTCGAAGCCTTGTTACGGTGGTTGCGATCTTGCTCTCTGCGCGGCCAAAGCCATCAAGGCGGATCTGGTAGTTCATTATGGACATGCGCTATTCATGACGCAAAACGAAATTCCGGTCATCTATCTTTTTGCAAAGGCAACACTCGATTTGACGCAAATATTGAAGAAAGTTCAAACATTTCTTGGGCGGTCGAAAAAGATAGGCATTGGAACAACAGTTCAACACCTGCATACGTTAGAGGATTTTAAACGCTCACTAGAGGACCAAGGATACACTGTAATAATTCCATCTGAAGGAAAAAACACCAAACTCAAAGGACAGATAATAGGATGCGACTACAGCTCACTGAAGCGCATTTCCGAGAAGGTCGACCTGTTCCTGATAATAGGGAGCCCCTTCCACGGTCTTGGAGCCGCATTAACACTAGACAAACCAGTTATTCTAGCCGATCCCTACTCTAATTCCGTCTCAAACATGGAACCGTACAAGAGAAAAATCCTAAAGCAGCGTTATGCTTTCATAGAGAAAGCCAAGAACGCAAAGGTTTTCGGCTTGCTCCTGAGTACAAAAACCGGCCAATTTAACGTGAACGTTGCATTAGCCCTACGGGAACTTCTCGAAAAGGCAGGTAAAACAGCTATGATGTTTGTCGACGAAGAGATTGTTCCCGAATATCTGACCAATTTCACAGACATCGAGATCTTCGTTGACATGGCTTGCCCTAGGCTCGCTACAGACGATCCTGGCAGATTCGGAAAGCCTATATTGACTCCACTTGAAGCCATGGTCATTGTTAACAAAACCAACTGGAATGATTTAACGGCGAGAGGGTTCTTCTAGCATCTAATCGATTGTCCAAGAATTGCATCAATAATCCGGAGGCTTCACGAAGGTCTTGAGGAAGAAGAGGCTCGAAATACTGCTGAGCAAATTGAAATCACTTCAGACTCCCAAAATGGACCTAGAGCAATATACGATCCCAGCGAACTTGGCTGCAGAGATGCTGTATATTGCGAACTCGATCTACGATGATATCCATGGGAAGACTGTCCTTGACTTAGGGACTGGCGCCGGTCGCTTGGCGATTGGAGCTCAACTGTTGGGAGCTAAGCGGGTTGTGGCAGTTGACGTCGATCCTTCAGCTATCACGGTCGCAAGGAGTAACGGGATTGAGTTAAGCGCTAAAATTGAGTGGGTAATCGCAGACATCGAGGCAATTAGAGGATCTTTCGACACAGTCATCATGAACCCTCCTTTCGGAACTAGAATTCAACATAAAGACAGAGTCTTTCTATGGAAGGCGTTAGATGTCGGCAAGGTTGTATATTCTCTGCATAAACGTTCCACAAGACGATACTTGCTAGATTTCATAGCCTCGAGGAACGGGATAGTTCATGGCCTATTCGAATTCGACCTTGAGATCCCGCATATGTTCAGCTTTCACGAGGAAGAGAAGTACTCAGTGGAGGTTGACCTCTATAGAATCTTGCTTCGTCCCAAAATTTCTAGATAGATTCGCGACATGCTTCATATTCGATCCCATCTAAGCATAGTAGAGTATATTAGTCCCGACGACTCTTCTAAGAGATGCCACATCAAAGATAGATGCGCGAAGCATTCAATTCGCGAACATAGCTTATCCTAGAGGATGATGAAACAATGCCAGGAAGAGTTAAGGAAAGCGGGCAACTGGTAGTTCCGGGCGAAAAACTAGGTGTCGTTGAGGAGTTCAGCCCTGGGCAAGGGGTATACGAGGAAAATGGGACGATATATGCTCAACTGGTAGGACAAACTCTTGTAGATCTATCAAAGAAAATCGTTTCTGTGCATCCTAGAGCTAGGACCCCGATCGTTCCAACTGAAGGGGCCACTGTGCTAGGCGTCGTTACGAATGCGCAGGGAAGAGTTGCCACAGTGAACATTGTCAAGATTGATGAGCATGTTCTTCAAACACCGTTCGTCGGAGTGCTTCACATCTCATCATCAAGCCCTCGGTACGAGAAGGATATGGTGGATGTGTGCAAGGTCCTCGATATCGTCAGGGCCAAAGTTGTGAACGTTAAGGGTAGGGATCCTCAACTGACTACGATCGGAAGAGGACTTGGAGTTGTAAAGGCGTTTTGCTCAAGATGCGGGCATGTTCTAATTCGGAAAGGTCATGAATTGCAGTGCGAGAGCTGCAGGAATATTGAGAGAAGAAAGATAGCAGAAGATTACGGAAGAGATCTAGCCTAGGTGTAAAGCCTTTGAAAGTAAAGGTGCTAAAGAGAGCGAAGAATGAGTTGAAGCTCGAAGTAGAGGAAGAAGGCCATACTTTCTGCAATTTGCTGCAGAACGTCCTCTTAGAAGACAAGGACGTTGAGATCGCCGGCTATGACTTACCGCACCCATTGTCGTCCGCTCCGATAATCTACATCAGAATGAGAAGAGAAAAGACACCTGAGAAGACGTTGGTGAAAGCCTTAGACAAGATTAAAGAGCGGACAGATGATTTCCTGACGAAGTTCAACGAGGCGGTAGGAAAGACTGCATGACTTATGAAAAAATAGCAAAATTGTTAATGGATAGAAAACTCGCTCGACTTGGAGACTCTTACGTCAACTTCGTATTTTCACTAGCTTTGACTCGAGCGAGGCAGGAGCCTCAAGGAGCAAGAGTGAGTGACCAAGTTCTGGCTGATGCTGCTGCTAAGACTGGACTGCGAAAATCTCTTCCTAAGAGAATAAAGAGAGACGACGTTGCGAACTCCGTCGAGTCTCTCCTCGTATATGGATGGCTGAATGGCATCATAAGTCTAGAAGAATCAGCTCGAATCTTGGAGGAGAATATTCAGACTCCATCTGATGCCGTTGCTAAGCTTGTTGAAGAGATTGTGTGCAGAATCGAGGGGAAAGTCAGTCTTGGAGTTGAAGACAGTAAAGAGAGAAATCCGCATAGTAGGAGTTGATGATGCTCCTCTGGCTACCCAGAGACCAAAGCGAATCGACGTCTTCGGAGTCGTATATAGAGGCGGCTACTGGTTTGACGGTTTAATGAGAACTGACGTTGAAGTTGACGGAGTCGACGCTACTGAAAGAATAGCTCAAATGATTTTGATATCTCGTCATTTTAAACAGCTCCGGGTCACAATGTTACACGGAATAACGTTTGCCGGGATGAACATGGTAAATCTGAAAACCCTCTATGAGATGACAGAATTGCCAACCATAGTAGTGATGGATAGGAAACCGAGAATAGCAGACTTTGAAGAAGAAATCGAGAAACTCGACAATTCCAAATTCAGGAAGACGGCATTGAACGTTGCTGGTGAAATAACCCAGATAAGAACTAAGCCGAATACCAAGCCCATCTACGTGCAATTTAAAGGCTTGAAACTTGACCAATTGAAGGAAGTCATGAATGTCTCGTGTACAAGAAGCAGATTGCCTGAACCCATAAGGGTCGCCCATCTGGTCGCCTCAACCGGAGAGATTCCAAAAAGATTAAATCCATCCCGTTGCAAGAGCCAGTAGGCGGTTGGTTCAAAGATGCGATTCTGCCCGAAATGCGGAACTACTCTTATGCCAGCAAAGAAAGAGCGAAGAGTAGTTCTGAGATGCCCGAAATGCAATTATGTCACGAAGAAATCTACGAAGGCCGTGTCGAAGATCAGGCAAGAGAAAGAGAAGATAGTGGTCATAGGGAAGGAGGAGCAGAAGATAAGGACGTTGCCGAAGACTAGGGCAGAATGTCCGAAGTGCGGACACAACGAGGCATTCTATTGGATAGTTCAGACAAGAGGCGCCGATGAGTCATCAACTCAATTCTTTAGATGCATCCGATGCGGAGCAACTTGGCGAGAAACCTCGTAATTATCATATCATCAATTCTTAAGGCATAAATCGTGAATTTGACCATTGTAGAGAGTGAAAAGAGCTAGAACTAGAGGCTGGGAACAAGATAGAAAGGTGAATAGAAAGATGTTCAAGGCCACCGTGAGTGACGCTCGACTTTGGAAAAATCTTCTTGGAGCCATATCCACCCTTATCGAGGAAGCTGACTTCAATGTTACTTCGGACGGCATGAAACTGCGTTCCATGGACCCTTCACATGTTGCCATGGTCGACTTTGAATGGCCCAAGACCGCCTTTGAAGAATATGATTGCAGTCAATCAACAAAGATCAAGGTCAACTTAGCGAGTATGCTAAAACTCTTGAAAAGAGTCAAGAGCGAAGAGACGTTAGAACTGACTTACGACGAAAATACAAAGAAGTTGAACATAGCACTAAAAGGAAAAATAAAGAAGAATTTTACCATGCCCACCTTGGAACCGTCTGAAGAGGAGGTTCCAACTCCTAAGATCGCGTTCAATTCAAGACTGAAGATCACCAGCTCCAGCTTAAAGGAGATAATTGAAGACACTCAAGCAGTAAGCGACAGTATGGTACTTGAGACCACGCCTGAGAAAGTAGTAGTGAAAGCAGCTGCTGAACTGAGCAGTGCCACGATCGAGCTGGACAAAGGAAGTGAAGCTCTATTGGAGCTGCAAGTGAAGGAGCCTTCGAAGGCTACGTACAACCTGAACTACTTAGCCGAGTTAGTGAAGGCTGGAGCAGCCACATCCGAAGTTGCGACCGCTGAGTTTTCGACAAATATGCCGATCAAGGTTGAGTTTGAGATCCCGCAACAAGGACGCCTCTTGTATTATCTCGCCCCAAGAATAGAAGCAGAGTAAGAAGAACGAAATGCCAACAGAGAGCGATCATGCGAAGTATCCTTTCACAGCCGAAGCCGCAAGATATGTCAGCGGTCTAGGCTTACAAATACAAGACTTGGTAGCTGACGAATATAGCGCGATATTGGACAGAGCTGAAAAAAGGATAGAAGACGCTATAACCAGCGCGAAGATATCACCAGAATGGCAAGATCGTGAGGTGGAGATTCTCTCCTTTCCAACAGCGATAATGTTGGTTAGCATTATTGGCGATGACAGGCTAAGAAGAAGATATGCGCTTGCCGAGTCGAAAAGGGCTTATGAGATTCTGAGAAACGACGCGCCAGCGAAGATCATCGAAATAGCCGAAAACACCTTTGGCTGGAAGATAAAACAAGCCGAGAAAACAATCGAAGATGAGTACGCTTTACATTTCATGAACTATCTTAGAAACGCAACAAGTATTCATGAACCCGAGTGGAAACTCACTAATCGCATACTCAGCAGCGGATATGTCTACTTAACAAAGGATGAGACGTCTAGGCTTCTCTTAGAAGAAATTCAGAGAAAGATTCTAGACAGATCCAAAAAAACTACACTGGAAATCCCCAGCGCTCTTGCTCCAAGAATAGAGAAAATCAAAAGGATGATAGAGGCTAGAAAAGGTTACATGGGAATAGAAGTGCCCAGAGTTGCTGTCTACACCGCTATGCCACCCTGCATACGAAATCTATACGATGCCCTATTTGCAGGAAGGAACATATCCCACATGGGAAGATTCACCTTAACCTCATTCTTGGTAAATGTAGGAGTTGGCGAAGAAGAGATAGTCAGGACCTTCAAGGCTGCAACAGACTTCGACGAGAAAAAGACGAGATACCAAGTTGAGCATATCGCGGGCAGAAGAGGCGGGAAGAGAAAGTACACTCCACCGAGATGTGAGACTCTGAAGACTCATGGAGTGTGTGTAAACCCCGACGATTTATGCAAGCAAATCAAGCACCCTCTCACATATTATCGAAGAAGAGTTAGATCTCTCTTTAAGAGAGGTAGAAAACCTGAAACCAGTTGAAGATTTCGTAAAGGTAAGATTCAGTGAATACTACAGGAAGAATTCTCGAAATGTTGAACCTCCCCCTTCTATAGAGAAGAGAGAGTTCGGGTTCATTCTCTTCAAAGAAAGAATGATGGTCCGGCACAAGAGCTTCAGAACCTCTCAAGACCTTGCACGATTTCTGGAAAATACTGCTCCGTCTGACGCTTATCACTCGACCGCCTACTACTCTAGGCCTGAAGAATCTATGGAGAATAAGGGTTGGCTCGGCGCTGACCTCTGCTTCGACATAGATGCTGACCATATCGCCACTGCATGCAAAGCAATTCATGACAGATGGACTTGCAAAGATTGTGGCGCCACAGATGTCGGAAGCCCCCCTGACATCTGCCCAAAATGCCGAAAGGAAAGGATCGATGAAGAGACTTGGCTTTGTGAGCAGTGCCTAGATAAAGCAAGAACCGAAGCGATGAAACTAGTGGATATGCTGGAAGGAGACTTCGGCCTTTCAAAGAACGACATGAACGCCTTCTTTTCAGGCCACAGAGGCTATCACCTTCATGTGAGAGCAGATGAGGTAAGACAGTTGAACGATACTGAAAGAAAGGAAATAGTAGACTATGTGCTTGGGCTTGGACTTGATCTCAATCTTCATAGACTTCGCCAGGGAGCTTCAAAGGGCATGAAATCTGAGATTGGTAATGTCTCAAATCTTGGATGGAATGGCAGACTGACGAAGGGACTGCTCGATATCATGAGCAATTCTAATGAAAGGGAAATGGCTGATCTAGGCTTGAAAAGAAGCGCGATCAAGAATATAATTGAAACCAGAGAACGAACTTCAAAGGAAGAGTTCGCAACAACTGTGTGGAACACCTTCTATACAACCGGGCCAAAGACTTGGCAGAAAATAGCTGAGAGAGCCATATACGAAAGCTCCGCCAAAATAGATACAGTCGTTACCACGGATATTCACAGGTTGATAAGGCTCTCCGGAACGCTCAATGGTAGAACTGGCTTGAAAGTCGTCAATGCGTCAATGGCAAACTTAGAAAGATTTGATCCTTTCAAGGAAGCGGTCGCACTAGTAGGAGAAGATACAGTGTACATCAAGGAAGCCCCACAGTTCAGGTTGGGAGAGGAGGTTTTTGGACCCTACCAGAAGGAGAAGAGAACCCTCCCAAGAGCAGCTGCTATACTGCTCGTTTGCAAAGGAAAAGCTGTTCCGGTGATCAGTTGAGTTGTACGACGAATTGTACGCGGCTTGGAAGAGAGAGAAACTTCAACCTGAACTTCAGCCGTTGCACGAGGATTTCTACAACCAAATAAGTGCATACATTAAGAGACTGAAGGAAAGCCAGAGAATGATCGACGATAAAACCCTCAAGGCTAGACTTCTCCGTAGCGAGATCGAGAATGTCAAAAGACTCACATCCGAACTGTTGGATTCAAGATTCAAGAAGATAATGACTGCTGCGGAACAGGATATTCAGATGCCAGCCAATTGTCTAACAAAAGAGGATAAAACTATCTACAGCGCGGAAGTAGAGGTAACGAAGATTTTCGACAAAATGAAGAGGAGCGTTACCGACGGGAGAAGATTTGACGCAACCGCGAGAATAGAACAAGTAAAGGCTAGAACAATGCTTCTTCGATTTGTGCAGGAGATGCCGGCTGTTATTGGCACGGACATGAAGACGTACGGTCCGTTCAAAGTGGAGGATGTAGCTGCACTTCCCATGGAAAATGCTGAAGCACTCATACGCCAAGGAGTGGCCGTAAGAATAGAGATCGCGGAAGAGTGAAACTAAGGGTTTTCATGGTGGTTTCGCTATACCTCCTTTTCCGCTTGAGGTTCACCTATGACGGCTGGGCTGCGTCAGGCTAATATGAACTTGCATGAAGATTGCACTAGGAACGCGATGGACAAAACGAATAAATAACACTCAGATCGGTTCTACTATGCCATCGTGAGGAAATCAACATGAAGGCTCCAAAGGAACTAAACACTTACTGTCCAAAATGCCGCCATCACACTCCGCATTCTGTCTCGCTATACAAGAAAGGGAAAGAACGTACCTTGGCAGCTGGCGTTAGACGCCATGAAAGAGAGAAGCATGGGTACGGCGGCCAGAAATGGCCAGAGTTAAAGCGAACCGCGAAGACGACTAAGAAACAGGTGCTCAAACTGAAATGTAAGACCTGCGGCTACGTTTTGCAGAAGTATGGAATAAGATTGAGGAAGCTTGAGATAGGCGGGTAGAAGCAGCATGAGCAAGAAGGAGTTGATACCCAAGCCGCAAAGTAGATTCCTGAAGGTTAAGTGCAGCAAATGTGGAAATGAGCAAACAGTCTTCGAAAGAGGTTCTATGACTATTAGGTGTAATGTCTGTGACGAAGTGTTGGCTGAGCCGAGTGGAGGAAAGACCAAGATCAAGGCAGAAGTCACTCAGGTACTGGAGTGAAACAGGGGGTAGATGGTAATCTCTATCCAGAATGGATACCCCGATGTGGGTGACCTTGTAATAGCTACAGTGGCCAGAGTAGTCGATTATGGAGCGTACGTCAAACTTGACGAATATCAAGCGAAGGAAGGGCTGATTCACATCTCAGAGATTTCTACAACATGGGTTAAGAACATAAGAGATCACGCGAGAGAAGGCCAGAAACTGGTCCTTAAGGTTCTCAGAACGAATCCCCAAAGAGGACAGATAGATCTCTCCTTGAGAAGAGTGACCGGCAGAGAAAAAGCTGAGAAGATGCTTCAATGGAAGAAGGAGAAGAAAGCTGAATCTATTATTAAGAGCGCCTCCGAGAAAACCAAGATTGAACCAAGTTCCATAGACATGATCAGACAGAAGATCTCTGAAAAATACGAGAGCCTCTACGACGCTTTCGAAGACGCTCTGGAAGGTGGAGAAGAAGTATTTACTAAGTTGGGAATACCCAGTGACTTAGCAATCATACTAAATGAAGCTGCTAGGTCAAAGATCAGATTAGAGAGGGCGAAGGTGAAAGCCACTGTTGAGTTGACATGCTTTAAGCCAAGTGGAATAGAGGCCATAAGAACTGCGCTGCTCAGCGCAAAGAAGATTAGAAAACCGAGGGGAACTGACATCAAAATCTATACAGTTGGCTCTCCACGCTACCGAGTAGAGGTTAAGGCTAAAGACTACAGTGATGGAGAAAAAACTCTCAATGAAGTTATCGACGAAGCTCTAGCGACGATAAAGAATCTTGGAGGAGAGGGGCGCCGGATCGGTTGAAATGGCAGATAAGAAAATGTATCAAGTGTGGACAGTACACTTTGAAGGAAATCTGCCAGAAGTGCAATGATGAAACTATTAACCCACACCCGGCCAAATTCTCACTGCAAGATCGATATGCCAGATATAAAGTTCAGAAAAAGGTGAATGCTACTGAAGACAATGATAAAGGAGAGAGCCATTAAGCCGAAGGAACCTACAATTGTGGAGGGATTGCCGGGATTAGGCTCGGTAGGAAAGATCGTTGCTCTCTATCTGATAAGACAACTTGAAGCAAAGAAGATAGCCACTTTATACTCGCCCCATTTTCCGTATTACGCTTTGATAGACAGATATGGCGTCGCTCGATTGCCCAAGAATGATTTCTATCTATCTAAGGATACCGACTCAGAACTTGTAATCATCACAGGTGATTGCCAACCCCAGACTACATACGGCCAGTACGAAGTGGCTAACCAGATCGTTAGCTACGCCAAGAAATACTCGGCGAAACTTGTCATTACTGTTGGCGGCTATAGCTCAAGTGAAAGAACGGAGCCCAAAATAATTGGTGCAGCATCGAGGACTGAACTCATAGACAGGCTTACCTCACTTAACGTTTTTGTCAACAAGGCTGGCATACCGATAGTAGGCGTCGCCGGCCTCATTCTCGCCTTGGCAAAACCTAGAGGAATCGATGCGATGTGTTTACTTGGAGAAACTATTGGCTATGTTCCTGACCCTCGAGCAGCTAAAAGCGTTCTAGTAGTGCTTTCGAACCTTCTGAGAATTTCAATCAATATGGATAAGATAGACAAAGAGATAGAGAGAATGAAGCGGATCGAGGAGAAGATAAAACAAGCCGACCAAGGAATAGAGACAGTAATTAGAGAAAGAAGGGCAGAGGAGAAGGTAACCTACATATCTTGAAGTGAGAAGCGTTAAAGATTCCGCTAGAAGGCCGGCTTACTGCTCCTGCTGCTGGAAAGCGTACTGCCTAACAGTGCAAGATGTGTTTAGAGCGGTAGATTATAAAATCAACAAACGTCTACTCACTTTTTATCCCCAACCTTGTGGAAGACTGAAAAACGGAGTTGCTCGAGGATTATTCAGATGAGCTTTCACTTCGACTATCTCGTAATATTGGAGGGGGTAATTGTATGCGGAATATTCGGCTGGCTTTCATTAAGGACAAGAATAGTCGACAAATCTGGCTTAGTCGCAGGATTTGTGGTCGGTAGCTCAGTATTCATATTCCCCAGAGATGGCTGGAAATGGTTCACCGTAATTCTTCTTTTCCATCTGGTTGCGGGCCAGTTTACGAAGTACAAGTACGAGGTGAAGAGAAGAAGAGGCTTCGCTGAAGAAAAAGGTGGGGCTAGAGCTTGGCAAAACGTATTCGCAAACGGCGGAGTTGCCGCCATGTTAGCGGTCGGTGAAGGACTATTTGCAAGCGATGTGTTTCTCGCCGGTTTCATTGGTGCAGTTGGAACAGCGACAGCTGACACATTAGCTACGGAGATAGGTCTGTTGTATCCGCGTAACCCAAGATCTATAGCAGATCTCAAAAAGAAAGTTCCGCCGGGAACCTCTGGGGGCGTATCTCCACTGGGAGAATTTGCGACTTTACTCGGATCATTCATTATTGGCCTTGCAGCGTGGTTACTCGAGATCTGTGCTTCTCCTGAGTGGAACTTCATGAGAGTGATGGCGATAGCTCTAATTTCAGGTTTCTTAGGATGCACCGTTGATAGCATAATCGGAGCAACTGTCCAAGGGATGTTTCGATGTTCAATCTGCAATAAGATTACAGAGAGAAAGACACATTGTGGAGAACCAAGTGTCTACATCTCAGGTTGCAGGGCAATAGACAACAATCTCGTCAATTTTATCTCCACAGGAATAGGCGCCTCCGTTGCAGTATTAGTCTGTCTTTTCCTCTAGAGGATCTCGTGATTCAACGGGAAGCTGAGAATGCTACTCTTTGCTCACGGTTAGGATTTGGATGGAACTGACTGCTCTATTGTAGTTCTGATTGCCGGTCCATGTGGCACGAATATGTATTGCACCAACATCCTTTGGCGCCCAGGAGGTTGAGTAGGATCCGTTTACGAGGTCGCCTGAAGCTAGTGGAGTCCATGTCTTGTTGTCAGTGCTGTATTCTAGTATAACGCGCCCGCCTGACTCTGGTGGAGTTACATTACATAAGATCGTCACGTTCTGGCCCACAACTATGGAAGCTGGTGATATTTCAAGTGCAACGGCTGCATCGGCTTTATTCACTGTCAGCGGCTGGTTCGGGCTCACAGAGGATATGTAGCTGCCTTTAGCACCTTGATATCTTGCATGAACCAGGTATGAACCTGCATTCGGCTTCCAGGTGTAGTAGTATGTCCCATTCTTCGAAGTTGTCGTCGTAGATATTTCAGACCACGAAGTTCCATTGCTGATTGAGTATTCTAGGGTGACTTTCTGATCAGCCAGCGCACCCATCGTAGAATTCGATAGAGCGCCTGAGAACTCTACGCTTTCACCGTAAGTAATGTTTGACTTGTCTATTCTGCAAGTGATAGAAGTCATTTCTGCGTATAGAACCTTGTAAACGAAGACGAAGCGATTTGAAGAGGCGAAAGCTTGCTCAAAGTAGTTAGATTCAGGCACGGATCCGGGCGCGATCCCCTGATTCATTAGCAATCCAAGAGTGGACGATGGAGTCAAACCGTTACTGTCAGCTATAGTCTGGTTTGATATCGTCCTGTTTCCAGCTGTAACGACGCGATAGTATTCCTTGACCGTCTGTTCCCCTTCTACTCTGGCCTTTTCATAGTACCTTACAGTCTCATCGCCATAAGTTGTCCCATTACTTATCTTGGCCATCCAATACCATTTACTTTCCTCCCCGTATCCGTAGAAACCTCTCTGCTGCTCTTGTTGATACCAAGTTATGAAGATCGTAATGTGCGTGACGTTGTACTTCTTCAGTACTGGAACAGCCTTTGTCTCGTTCGAGAGGAACGTCATAGCGATGATAGCTATCTGCGTCGAGTTAATCGTTCCGTTATCTGCCAGAGTGCGTTTGTCCGCCATAGTCGTAATCCAGTATCCATAATCCCACCATGAAAACACGACAGCGTCTTGAGGCAGGTTCTCTTTCATCCAAGTTAAGGCTTCCAACCAATCGCTCGGCTGCTGCTCAACCGTGGGTAGACTTGACGTTACTATGGTAGCTGGAGAGTAAGCCGCTCTGCTGGCTCTATAGAAAGTAGGCACGATTATAAGTAGGAGAATCAGAAGTATAGCAACTCCAAATTCTCTGCCAACTTTAGCGACGAAACGAGTCTTCCTCCTCGGAAATATTACAGCCTCTCGTAAGATGTCAACGGAAGGTTTGCCAAGTTCGATCACAGTGACAGCCGCCATAAGAGATAGGGCAGGTGCCAGAATCAAAGTCAGCCTAACCAGTGAAGATGCGAAATAGAGAGACGATAAACCGAACAGAATCAGAAATATGTCGCTGTTCCTTAAACGTTGAGAAGCGAAGAAGAATCCGAAGATACCTAGCAAGGAGATAATTCCAAACTCAAAGAAAAAAGAAGCCCATGTTGCTGGTCTGTGTTCAGCTACAGATTCGACCAGAGGGAGGTCCAGTCTGGTTGACGGGTTTAAAACGGTCCAGAACTTTGAACCGATCTGGACGATTAAGCCCTGCTGCCAAAGGAAGAACGCAGCGACTCCAAGTAGCCCGAAGAAGGATAACACTGCAATTGTCCTCTGTCGCACGCTTTTCAAATGGATGAACAGCTCATAGACACAAAGGAGCAGGAGAACTCCGAAGATAGCCACTGTTGACCATTCTTTAAGAAAACTGAAGCCTAGATATGGCAGTTGTGACATTATCAAAAAATTGAGACTGTATGTTACGCTGTAAGATATCAATAGTCGACGAGAATACCTGCCGACAATCAGGAGAACTGCGGAAAATAAGGCGACAAGCGACATAGGGTACCTAAAAGCCCCCCAACCCAAGCCCATGTAGGACAATGACAATCCAGCAAGTATCGCATACAACAAAGACGCGCGGTTAGACTTATTCGGTGAGATAGACCTGACATAGAACATGAAGAAGAGCAGCATAGCGAAGACGCCTATCGTCTCATCATCAAAGAAACCAGCTGATGTTCTGAACGCATGAGAAGAATTGAAAGCCAAGAAGAGAGATGAAAGAAGCGCTACACTACGACTCCAAACATCCCTTCCAAGAAAGAAGAGAGCAACGCAAGTTGCCGCACCCATAACAACGGGAAAGAGAACGCAGAACTGATACAGACTCATTTCGATTCCAATTGACTTCAGAAAGAGGTAGACAATGGCCGCGCTGAAAGCTACCCCAGGATAGTTAGTCGTCGGTACATCACGGCCCCAAGGATACCACGTCATGTGGTCGTACCAACTGAACCAGGATGTGAAGCCGTTCTTCACGACGTATTCTGTCATTCTATACTGTTGGTAAGGATCAAACTCTGAAAGATAGAAACCCCACCGAATTGGTTGAAGACGGATCAATGCCGCTATCGTTACTATCGCGGCGAGACAGAAGAAGCTGATAACAGCCCCCTTCGAAACCCCCTCTACATAAGTCTTAATTCCTCGGACCCTCGGTGCGAGCGCCTCTCTACCGATTCTCCCTGCAAGATAATCTTTAATTCGAGAGGTAATGGACACTCGCCGAACACCTCGGAGGCTTCTAACAATACATCAATATGGTTGTTATTTAGATTGCGGTTATTTTTTCGGAGAGCGCATGTCAAAGTTAAAATGTAACCGCGCCTTTCCTTTTCTTTCTAGGCTCGGAGCGCGAATCAATTGAAGAATCCGGTCGTAGGAAAAGTTCCGAAAGGCCGTCCATCTCAAGAGTACGAGGGAGAGACGCTACTTTGGTGGGATAAGAAGCATATTTACGAAAGTGTCAAGAAGCGGCTTAAGGATAAGCCGAAGTTTTACTTTCTTGACGGCCCCCCCTACGTGACGAACCCTCCCCATATCGGAACCGCTTGGAACAAAGTACTGAAAGATGTTGTCATTAGATTCTGGAGGATGAAAGGCTACAGTGTTAGAGATCAACCAGGTTACGATTGCCATGGTCTACCAATAGAGGTGATGGTGGAGGAGCGCCTAGGAGTAAAGACGAAGAAGGAGATAGAGGAAAGAATCAAGATTGAAAATTTCATAGAGAAGTGTAAAGAATACGCTAAGGAGAATCTTGAGAAACAGACAGTGACCTTCAGGAACTTGGGCATATGGATGGATTGGAACAGCCCTTACGTAACATTCGAAAACGAATACGTAGAATCTGTCTGGTGGACAATAAAGAGGGCTGAAGAAAGGAGTCTGCTTCAGAAAGGCTTGAAAGTCGTACATTGGTGCCCTCGATGTGAAACAGCTCTTGCAGGCTATGAAGTCACAGATGAATACAGAATCGTGAAGGACCACTCAATATTCGTCAAATTTCCCGTAGTAGGTAGGGAAAAAGAGTATATTTTGATATGGACGACCACGCCTTGGACCCTACCGGCCAATGTAGCCATAATGGTCAACCCTGAAGCCACCTATGTACGAGCACAAACAGATGATGAGATTTACATCTTGGCCGAGGCGAGGTCTAGATTTGTCTTCGAAGAGATGGGAAAACCTTACAAGATTCTTGAGAAATTCAGCGGCCGAGAGCTTGAAGGACTAAGATACGATCCTCCTTTACGAGATTATGTACTAATACAATCGCAGTTGAAAGACGTGCACAAGGTTGTTCTAAGCAGAGAATATGTTTCGATGGAGGAAGGGACTGGGTGCGTGCACTCGGCGCCAGGTCACGGTGAAGAAGATTTCGAAGTGGGGCTGAAATACAACCTGCCAGTGGTTTGCCCAGTAGACCCCAAAGGCGCCTTCACTTCTGAAGCTGGAAAATACGCTGGAATGTACGTGGTGGAAGCTAACGGAGCGATTCTTGCTGACCTGAAGAAGAAAGGGCTGCTACTGTCTGAAAAATTGGTCGAGCACTCTTATCCACATTGTTGGCGTTGCAAGACACCTTTAATACTGAGAGCGACTGACCAATGGTTTCTCAAGATCACTGAGCTTAGAGAGAAACTTTTGGAAACGAACGACAAAATAGTGTGGGTGCCAGATTGGGCTGGAAAGAGACGATTCCGAGATTGGCTGCTAGGCGTTAGAGATTGGGTTATCTCAAGGCAGAGATATTGGGGGGCTCCCCTACCGGTCTGGATCTGCGAGAGCTGCGAGAAGAGAGTAGTTGTAGGAAGCGTAGAAGAATTGACTCGGAGAGCGATCAACCCGCCGAGTCATCTAGATCTTCATCGACAATGCGTCGACGCAATCGAGCTGAGATGCGACTGCGGAAAACAGATGAAAAGAGTGCCTGACATAGTGGACGTTTGGATAGACTCAGGAATAGCGTCATGGGCCTCCCTTGGATTCCCCAGAAATAAGGATTGGTTCAAAAAATGGTGGCCCGCAGACTTCATAGTGGAGGCGCATGATCAAACACGTGGGTGGTTCTACTCTCAACTCGGAGCAGGTCTCGTGGCGTTTGACGAAAGCCCCTACAAGTCTGTGTTAATGCATGGCCACACACTGGATGCTCAAGGCGAAAGGATGAGCAAGTCCCGTGGTAACTTCGTCTCTCCTGAGGATGTTGTGGCAAAATACGGCAGAGATGCGCTCAGACTATATGTAACTCAATGTACTGTCTGGGACGACTTTAGATTCTCGTGGGATACTGTAGAAGATACATGGAGAGTTCTTCAAGTAGTGTGGAACGCCTTCGCCTTCGCAAGCCTATACATGAACTTGGACGGTTTCACCCCGGAAAAGTGGCCGATAGAAAGGACATGGAAGTACATGCGACCTGAAGACAGATGGCTCATCTCGAAGACAGAAAGCCTCAAGCTTCTCGTTACAAAAGAAATGGAGGCGCTGAACATTCACTTGTCTGCACGAGCACTGACCCAGTACGCCCTTGAAGACCTAAGCCGCTGGTACATCAAACTCGTTAGAAGAAGATTCTGGCTGGAAAAAGAGAGTCGAGACAAAATGGCTGCATACTCAGTATTATACTATGCGCTGAAGAACTGGCTCGTTCTAAGCGCTCCATTCATTCCGCTCATGACGGAGAAACTCTATCAAGCAATGATAAGCCCCGCTGAAAGGAAGGCTCTTCAGAGTGTCCATATGGAACCGTATCCCATGCCGAACATGAGACTCGTCAACCCAATGTTGGAGGAAGAGATGGAAGTAGTCAAGGAAGTAGTAGGAGCCACAGCGAGTGCAAGACAAACACTTAAAATAAAGCTCAGGCAACCGGTCCATGGAGCCCTCGTAGTCACAGACAACCCAGTAGTGAAGAAAGCCATAGAAGATCTGCAGAGAATAGTCTTCGAGCAAGCGAACGCAAAGAAACTCCAATTTATCGGCATCGACGAAGAAGAGAGATTGAAAGAAATAACTGCGAAACCAAAGTACGAAGCCATTGGACCTGTATTCAAGGCAGAAACCAAGAGAATAGTCAATGCCATTCAGAACTCTGACGGAAGGGAAATCTCAGAGAGCTTCAAGAAGAATGGTTTCCACAAGCTGTCGATCGATGGGAAAGATGTCAAGATAACTCCTGAAATGGTTTCATTCAAAGAAGAGATGCCTGAAGACTTCGCTGTCGGAACGTTCAGCCAAGGGAGAGTATACATAGACGCAAGAATCCCACCTGCTCTCATTCAGGAGGGCCTGCTCAGAGATGTCGTTAGAAGACTGCAGGAAATGAGAAGAGAAATGAACCTTCCTGTCGATGCATATGTAGACGCGGTCATCGCAGCGCCCTATGAAAAACATAGAAAGTGGCTTGAGAAAAGTAAAAACTACATAAAGGAAGAGGCTAGGGCGAAACATTTGCTTCTATTGAAGACAGGAAAGAAGGTAACGAAGATGGACTTCAAAAAGACTTGGATCATAAATAACGATCGCTATGAAATGGGTATGAGGCTCATCAAAAGGAAAACCTAACTTTGAAGAGCCTAGGATTTATCGTGAATCCTATTGCCGGCATGGGCGGAGCTGTCGGTCTAAAAGGAACAGATGGGCAAGACGTTCTGGAGAACGCGATCAGGCTGGGAGCTGTTCCAAAAGCGCCTGAAAGAGCTCGACAATTCCTCCGAGGAATCGCGTCATTCAAGCATTCGTTACGTATATACACATGTGCCGGAATCATGGGGCAAAGCGAATGCGTTGATGAGGAAATAGTTCCATTTGAGGTCATAGGAACAGCAAAGGAAAGGACAGGTCCGGAAGACACGAAGAAAGCAGCTATTGAGATGCACCGTAGAAGAACTGACCTCATAGTATTTTGCGGCGGCGACGGAACGGCTAAGGATATAATGGATACCATAGATAGGAACGTCGCGGCTCTAGGCGTTCCAGCAGGAGTTAAAGTTCACAGTTCTGTCTTTGCGATAAATCCGCTAGAGGCCGCGAGGATTGCGCTCGCTTTCCTCCGCGACGAGTTGCCAACGAAAGAGATGGAAGTCATGGACATAGATGAGGATGCGTTTCGAGAAGGCCGTCTTTCCGCAGAGCTTCATGGATATCTGCTTACACCCTTCGAAGAATCCTTGATGCAAGGGATGAAGATTTCAAGCTTGCAGACCGAGAACGAGGTTGAAGCTCAAAGAGCGATAGCCAAACAGGTTATTGAAGAGATGGAGGAAGACTGCTGCTACATCGTAGGTCCAGGAACTACAAACAGGACCTTGCTGGAGACCTTGGGATTGAGAAAGACGTTGCTCGGCGTAGATGTCGTTAAGAATAGAAGTATTATTGCTGAAGATGTCAATGAGCGAAAGTTACTTCAACTGATCGAGAAAGAAGATGCTAAGATCATTGTGACTCCTATTGGAGGACAAGGCTATATATTCGGTAGGGGAAACCAGCAGATAAGCCCCGGCGTAATCAGGAAAATTGGGAAAGAAAACATCATAGTCACAGCTACAAAGAACAAGCTCTACGCGTTGACCCAGAAAAGGCTACTTGTCGATACAGGTGACAGTAAATTGGACCAGCAGCTAAGCGGCTATACTAGAGTGATAACCGGATACAAAGAAGAGACCATAGTGAAAGTGGAGTGAATTCGTACAATCCTAGGCTTCTTTCCAGAATCAGCCAAAACCCTATCCTTGGCGGCCCCTAGCTCTCGTTGATATCGCCCTGAGATCACGATATGTCGCGAGGTAATCTAGTTCTACCGTAAATCTGAGTATCAAAGAAAGGAAATTTCACAACTTGCACTTTCACGAACCTATCGCGAATCTTGATCATCAACAATCCTCCTTCACTCGAGAACTCCGGAGGAACATAACCCATGGCGATTCCCACCCCGACCGTTGGAGACAAAGTGCCACTCGTAACTTTCCCGACGACCATTTCATCCTTCAAGATTTCGCATCCCGCTCGAGGTATACCTTTGTCTATCATCCTGAGTCCAATACGAATACGTTTGACCCCCTCACTCTTCTGCTTAACAAGCGCATCTCTGCCGACGAAATCCTTCTTCTCAAGCTTCACTGTAAAACCCAACCTCGCTTCAAATGGGGTGACTGCCTCATCCATATCGTTCCCGTAGAGGCACATCGCAGCCTCAAGACGAAGGATGTCTCGGGCACCTAGCCCACAAGGCTCTATTCCAAAAGCCTTCCCGGCATCAAGCATAACGTTCCAAGCCTCTAGAGCCAGCCGAGGATTGCTCACTGAAGAGTCCCACACGAAGATCTCGAAGCCGTCCTCTCCGGTATACCCCGTCCTAGAAGCGAGACATTTCAAACCGCTCAATCTTATCCATCGGCATCCGAACCGCGGGATATCAGAGAGATTCTCAGGACAAAGTTTGGATAACGTTGCTTCAGCACTGGGCCCTTGAAGAGCCAGCATCGCTACGTCATTCGAAATGTCTTTGACGTCAACTCCATAGCTTCTTGCGTTCTGTTGAAGCCATGAGAAGTCTTTCTCACGGTTACTCGCGTTGTACACCATGAGAAATAAGTCACGTTCAAGCCTCAGAATAACTATATCATCCTTGATTCCGCCTTGAGGGTTACAAATAAGTGAGTAGTGCCCTCCAAACGTACCGAGAGAAGCTACATTATTGGTCGATACAAAGTCTAAGAAAGGTTCAGCATTCGCACCCGCAATCAAAGCTCTACCCATATGTGAGACATCAAACAGGCCCACCCTATTTCTGACCACCATGCACTCAGCGTTTATTCCTCTGTACCATGCCGGCAACTTGAATCCAGCGAACTCTATTATATGTCCAAACTTCTCGTGAAATTCAATAATATGTGTGCTTGCTGCTACCATAACTAGACCAGCTACCAGTTACAGTAACAGCTATTTTATAACTCATAGGTTTATAACGGTTCACTGAGATAAGCGGAACCGAACTACGTCAGAGCGATCTTCAGTCACTTTTCTGCCACTGGAATTATCTTTATCGTTTCAGTGTCGAAATTCAGTCTCTTTCTACATTTCGGACAAATCCCATTGTACCTTTGTATTATTTCCGTAGGCGATTCAAGTTCTATGCCAGTATAGAGGACTGATCCGCAATTCCCACATGTTATGCGTTGAGGCAAATCATCACCACGATACACTGGAGAATATACGAAATAACCGAAACATATTAAAACATTTTTAGAGCCCTTTCTTCTCAGACAGGATGATGCAGAAACTGTTTTTCAGATAAAACTTCGAACCGCCGAGAAGATATATGCTCATACACATCAGCATGCCAATAAACCTGTGAAAGTAATCGTGTTTCACTGAGGGTTCAAATCCCGCGAAACAAACTTTTCCCTAGCACCTGGACCGTGAAAGAATAATGTAATTCTCGCCCATAAGCTGCCTTTTTCTACAAACAGAAAGCTGGGGGAAAATTTAGCATAAAACTGTATGAAATCAATGGATAGATTCTTAAGATCTTGTATACCCTTAGTATTCCTTTGGTATCCTCAAAATATACCAAAGGCTAAGGTAGGCTTTCTTGGTTAAGAAGAAAGCGCATGTAATGAAGTTAAGCGAGCTAGAGCTAGAGCTTGTCAAGGCGGCTAAAGGCATCGCCCAAGAAGTTATCCCTGTCTCCATAGACTTGGGCACAGCTTCAGCGCTTGGAACGATAGTTCTACTGAAGGATGTTCTACGGACCGAGGTTGAACTCCTGAGGAGGAAGGAGATTCAGCCTTACTTGAATTTGATTCAGCTTCTGAGTGAAGCTGCTAGAAAGAAAGAGAGAGAAACTACTTGAGGACCCGTATCAGGCTAACAGCAGTTCTTGCTCTGATATTGGTAGTCTCCTCCATGCTTACTGATCCGTATATCATTCGCGTTACCGGTAATGATAGTGCTCCAACCGGTGATTATGCAGAGCTGTGGCCTGGAACGCATCCAGGATGGGACTACAACTTAAGCACTCCAGATCCCGTTGTGAAGATGGATTATCCTAAAAGCACAATACTCATCGATACAGTTGGAGATTTGCTGTTCAAGATAACGATTGAAGAGAAGCGTTACGGCGTTAGAATCTACATTCCTCCAGAGTTCGGCGCCTTTTCCGTTTATAACGTTTGGACCAGCGTGACGAACGACTACAATTCAATCTCAGTCGCGAAGCTGGGTTCTACAGATCTTATCGGGCCTGATTGGTGGCTAATCACAATTGAGCCGATCCTGAACCCTAACAATAAGACGCGCATAGGGATCCCGATACCGGCTCTCAGTTCGAATGTAGTTTTTCCATACTCGTTCTATGTTAGAGTCTTCAATATCAAAGCGCCCAGTATCGCGGGAAGATACTTCTTCAAAATCTTCAGACTAGAGAATAAGACCACTACAACGTACACCTCGATAGGAGCTGAGAAGTTTCCGACTCTAGTGGTCAAAGGCGAAGTTGATCCGGCCTATATCTCAGGCACAATCCTGTACGGGGGATTTGACTACTACGGCTACTATTACGGGCTGCCCATAGACGTTCCTGGAAAAGTGATCGCGACAGGCATCACGCCTGAGGGAAGACTTGTAAGAGCGCAAGCATACTTCAATGCAACCGCTAAAGGAAGATATACCCTCTACGGTTTAGCCCCGGCGACATACAACTTAACATTCTCAGCTGCCGGGATGCCCCCGGTCACCCTTGAAAGATCGGTCACAGTCGTCGCTGGGCAATCATTGGACGGTGTTGACGTATACCTGTTTCCAGGCGCGAGGCTCAGCGGAAAAGTCTGGTCGAAGAATTGCACCCTTGGAGAGAAGATACCTTGGGGAACCGCGTACTCAATCACAATCACGATTTACGACCTAGGCTGGAAATCTCTTTCATACATAACAGGAACGACGAACGCCAGCGCTGACAACTACAACTTCACCTTCGGCTCAGCACCATTCTGGCTAGTGAACACAGATTTCACAGGCCACATACCTCAAGACAAGGCAGGATACGTCTCCGGCATAGAACCCGGCGTCTGCTACGTAAATGCAACCGTAACCAATTATGCACAGAAGGAACTCTACACAATAGTTGTACCCCGCTTTGAGTATACTGGTGCTATCTACTTAGAGACGGATTTGAGAAGATGCCCCCCTATCATAACCATTTCAAAGCCGACATACACCGGAAACTTGAACGCCACCATCTTCTCCGTAAACTGGGAGAACCCTGCTCAAAAGATACCTTGGGCGTACCCTGGAAGCTATGTGAAAGTTATCGTCTACACCTTGGCTGGAGGCGCAGTATCAACCCTCATTTCAAAGCAGATCGCGGACAAAGACTACTTGCTCTTCAACTTCACAGGGCTGTCAACAGGCGTCTACACCCTGAAAGCTTTCACGCCGGGATATGTTCAATTGACAGTACCCGAAGTCGCTGTCATCGCAAACAGCACAGCCGACATATCCTTCGAGCTGGTGAAAGGCGCCGCGA
>Ga0209725_1000209_pt1 | contig 36047 bp, 38 predicted proteins | sample I18A1metaG_FD_184145 | JGI IMG/M metagenome (GOLD analysis project Ga0209725, IMG submission 184145) | Lake sediment bacterial and archeal communities from Gulf of Boni, Indonesia to study Microbial Dark Matter (Phase II) - ​I18A1 metaG... | ecosystem: Environmental > Aquatic > Freshwater > Lake...
TAACGAGGAAAATAGGCCCCTTCAACTTTCTCGACAGCAAAAAGATGAAAAGCTTAACAGAGGAAAAACTTTCACGATACGGCTTCAAAACCGATGTCGAGCGAGAAGTCAGAGAACTCTCAGGAGGAGAGAGACAAGTTCTCGCCGTAAGTAGGGCGATAGAGACAAACCCTAAACTCCTACTGCTAGACGAACCCTTCACTCTTCTGTCGATAGAAGATACAGAGAAGTTCATTAGTTTGATTAGAGAAATCAACGAAAAAACATCAGTTTCTATAATTTTAGTTTCTCACACTCTGGGTTTGATCAAGGAAGTAAGCCACTATATCGTGCTTTTGAAAGCTGGCGAAAAAGCCTTTTTTGAACCAGCTGATTCGGTTAGCATTGATAAGATTATTGAAGTTATGCTCCACTGATAAGGTCAAGCATGCCAATCATCCAAACCATCACTTGGATACGCATAAAATTTGAGGTACCGTCTAAAACATGGTTGTCTAATTAGGACTGCCCAAATCAGGTCGGTGGGAATGGTTAGAGACTTCATTTTCATTTATGATCTTATCAAGTAAGGAATTGAGCTGGTTTAAGGTTGTCAGGCGTTGTTCATTAAGTTGTGAGGTTCCTAGGTTGCCTTTCTCTTCATAGTACAGTTTGGCAATCTTTTTTTGAACATCCTCAGGAAGATTGGGAACCAATATTCTATGGAAGTAGCTTGGCTGCCTACAGTCTCGTCCGATTCAAGTTTAAAGGAAAGGAGAATGTGGTTTTCTGGGGTCTTCTCTCAGAGAATGATGCTCGCTCCAGCTCTGGGCTGTCCACAGATAGGGACTCCACCCGAAATGTGTCATATTAGCGTGAGTGGTTCTCCGCAGTGCCAGCCAGCCGTTGGCCAAGCCTTCAGAAGGACGAGGAAATCTCAGTGGTAGATGTATCCTCCGTCTACGCTTAGCGACTGTCCTGTTATGTTCTTTGCTTCCTCTGAACATAGGAAGACGACGGCATTCGCAATGTCCTCGACAGTTTGAGGCCTTCCTAGCGCCATAGTCTGTTTGGCTATTTCATCAACGATTTTCTCTGGAGTTAGATCTGGCTTCTTCTTCCCTGGGAAGAAGTATTTCACTCCAGGCTGTTGGGCCGTGTATACCCACATGTCAGTGAAGACTATGCCAGGACAGATGGCGTTGACGTTTATGTTATACTCACCCACTTCCCTTGCAAGCGCTTGCACAAGTCCAACTACAGCGAACTTCGACATGGAGTAGCTTGTCAAGGCGCCTATACCCACTAACCCCGCAGCAGAAGCTACGTTGACAATCTTTCCATATCTCTGCCGTTTCATATGGGGGATGACTGCTTTACAGAATAGGAATGCCCCCTTCGCGTTTATGTCCATTAGCCTGTCGAAGTCTTCCTGGGAGATCTCCTCTATCAAAGCTACATGTGAGACGCCGGCGTTGTTAACGAGGATGTCGATCCTCCCGAACGCCTCTTTAGTCTTGGTCACTACGTTCTGAACATCGCCCCAATTCGAGACATCGCACTTCAGAGCCAAGCCTCTACGTCCTAGAGATTCTATTTCTCCGACCACATTTGTTATTTCAGCAGCCAAATCAGCGAGTGCTACGTCTGCCCCCTCTCTAGCGAGTGCCAGTGTTATGCTCTTTCCGAGACCTCTAGCAGCTCCTGTGACTATTGCCACCTTACCTTTTAATCTCATCGTACGTCACCAATCTTAATGTTTCAAGCGAAATATTGTTAAAAGCCTTTTCACGCATTACACGCTCGGGATCTTGAGCGAGATTCATGTTTTTCGCCGCAAGCCATTAACAACGAAATTAGATGCTTTTTCATGTTTCACGATCACGCGGGCGAATCTAGACTCCTGTAAGATTGATCAGATGTTGCTCCTTTCACAGATCGTACTTTCCGAGCAGAGCCTTGGCGAAGTCTCCAGCTTTTTTCGTAATATCCCATGCCACGGGCTGAAATAGGAGATCGATAGTCCACCATTCAGAGCGATAACCAACAGCCTTGAGTGTCTGCATGATCTCATCGAAATCCAGTATGCCTTCCCCAAGTGTCTTCTTGTTGCCGAATATGCCGTGCTGAAATGTATTATCAGAATCGGTGAGGTGGATGTGGCCAATTCTATCCTTCAATAGTCTAACGAACTCAGGTAGACCCCCTTTCATAATGTCAAGAGGAGGCCTCTGCAACGCACCCAGAGAGCAGATCAGATGTGCATGCATTGTCTCAAGTAGGCCCTTGAAATTGGGTAGACCTATTTCATCGATGAGTTTTATTATCTCCCGAGGTTTGTTGAACGTGTCTGTAGGTTCAAACTCCCACAGGACCGTGACGCCGTAATTCTTTGCCCGCCTTGCACAGTCCTTCCATACCGAGACCAGTTTGCCCCATCTCTTCTTGTACTCAACTTGACTCATGGTAATCTGCGGGGCATTCTCAGCTTTCAGTCGAAACCATGAGCCTCCCTCATCAACCCTTATTGTCTTGATGTCTAGGTCGGCGCAGAACTCCAAATTCATGTCGAACACCCGCAGGTATTTCCTTGTTATAGATTCATAGCTGCTGGTCAGTATGGGCAGGCCTTGCAGATCCGGAAGGTATCCTGATATCCCGAGACCATAGCCCCTAATCATGGCCAGAAGGTCTGACCTTTCCTGCTTTGTTAGATAGTCAAGAGGGTGTGCGTGAGGTCTATGCCCGCATAGTTCTATCCCATCGTATCTCAGTTCACCGAGTTTCTCGGCGACAGTTTCCAAGGGAATAGGGTCGTCATTGTAATAGCCCATGATATAGGCCCAACTTCCAATGGCAATTTTGCCCATCTTAACACTCTCCCAAAAATGCTCTTGATAGCAGCCTGTATATAAGCGGTTCAAAGTACGCTATGAAGAGTTCCTCAGTTTCTCTTGCTAAATTAGGCTTCTGTAACTCTGTGACATGCAGTTCTGCGGCTCGTTAGCATTAGGGTCTCTTGGAACCTTGTTCTTTGGCTATTTCATGTATGGGATTAGGCAGAGGAACTTCACGGTCTTCCTACCTGTGTTCTTAAGCTGATGACGTTCGTTTGGAGGGATGAATATGGCGTCTCCAGGCCTAAATTTGCGTTCTTGCTCTCCGTCAGTGGCTATGCCTTCTCCTTCTAGGATGTAGACCTCATGCTCGTGTGGGTGCTGGTGGAGTGGGCTGTTTCCTCTAGGTTCCATCTCGAAGAGGCGCATTGCGAAGTTGTTCGCGCCCATCTCTTTCGTGATGAGCCATCTTACGTTGAGTTCTGAGGCTCCTTCATCAGCTGGTTCAGCCTTAATGTCCTTATAGTTTAGGAGCTTCAAGTTGATTCGCCTTATTGCACAGAGAGTACTGCATATTTAGGTTCTAAGCTTTATGGGCTTTATTGAAAAGAAACTTTTCTTTTGCAGCATAAAACATCAGTCGGCAACTAAAAGATTATCTTGAGGCAGGACACGAATGTTTGATTCGGTTGCGGGAGTACCCGAGCCAGGTCTAAGGGGTAGAAGCTTGGATGCTGCCCACGGTTCAGGACCCTATGGCGTAGGCCTTCGTGGGTTCAAATCCCACCTCCCGCACCATATGCTAGCAGAGCCGCAGGGACACACCCCTAACCCATTTTCTTTGGTCTCTTGAGAGGGGAGGGGGTAACATATAGAGCTGCTTGCGTCATAACAACGCGGAGCTAGGATTTATGGCAACGCATGTCTTGCAAGAGAGGCTTCAGTGAGCGCCTGAATGCCTAACTGGATATCCGAGAAGAAAGAAGTATGTTTAAACCTAGAGGTTTTTTTGTCTAGCAGCTAAGGTTTTTCGGCTATTCTTTTAGCTGGCGGCTCGAAGCGAATTCCTCAACTTCTCTTCGGGACCCCGGTCCTTCCATCGGGCCAAACTTGGTAACCTTGATAGCGCCGGCTGCGCTTGCGAACCTCGCCGTTCTCTTGAGCGGCCATCCCTCTAGTATTCCAACAACGAATGCTCCATCATAAATATCTCCCGCGCCCGTGGGATCAAGTTCGATCACTTCGAAAGCAGGCTCTCTTATCATTTCATCTCTGGTAGCGATTATCGCACCGTCGCGACCAAGCTTGACAACAGCCATTTTTGTTCCAAAGTTCAACAATGTCTTTGCTGACTCAACGGGGTCCTTGAAACCAGTCAATGCTTCTGCCTCGGCGCCGCTTGGTAGGACAATGTCGCAAACGCGCATTATCGGCGCGCATAGCTTTCGAATCTCTTCGACATTGAGCAGTTCAGGTCGAAGGTTTGGGTCGAAAGTGACCATCCCCCCGGCTTTCTTTACGATGCTGACTGCCTCAAAGCAAGCGTCTCGAGATGACTCGCTTACCGCGAGCGATGAACCCATAACATGGACAAGCTTCGCTTTGGAAACATAGTTTGGATCTAAATCTGCAGGCGAGAGTTGTCCTGCTGCAGCGTGTCGGAGGTGAAAGATGAATTTTCTGATTCCTGAAGAATAGTACATTACGAATGTGGTTCCAGTTGTGAATCCGCTTCTCACCTTGATGTATCCAGTCTCAACACCATCGTTCTTCAATCGGTTAATGAGTAGCCTACCAAAGTCGTCGTCTCCAATAACTCCGATGAAACCGCACTTAACGCCGAGTCTGGCGACAGCGTCTATGAATATAGCTGGCGCTCCACTCGGATAAGGTCCTGAATACTCGCCTACCTCTGTATGTGGAACATCCTTCTTGGTACGCATAATCTCGACAAGAACCTCGCCTAAGGCAATGACATCGGGTCCCGTAGATATTCCCATGCTTATCGACATCCAACTCAAAGCTGATGGTAAATGTCTCGTTTCTTTCAAGTCTAAAAGTTTACGGGATCTTCTAGTTTTGCGAAGTTGAAGGATTACTTTGAGAGCTCTGTATGGCCTGCGGCAAGATCCTAAGATGCGCAAACGACGAAAGATCTTACTATTACGTTACAAACCCTCTCATACATTTGAACTAGAACCGTTTTCTGCTACGCTTCCAGTCTATTGCGTCGGTCGGACAGTTTTCACTGCACTTCAAGCATTTTGAACATGAATTGAGATCCTTCCCCTCCAGCACCTGAACTCTCATAGGGCAAATTTCACTGCAAACCTGACACTCCACACATTTTGCCTTATTTACCCTAGGATTAAGAAAGTTGAATCTGGAGAAGACCGTTGTCATCGCTCCGAGAGGACATATCTCCGGGCACCATCTCGCGAAGACAGCCTCAAAAAGTATGAACGCTGGAATGAAGATCATGTCCATTCCTAAAGCACCGTATTGAGTGTAAGAAATTACGTTTCTACAAATCACTCCTACAGGACAGAAAATGCAGAAGAAAGGGTAGTGGAAGAACGCGGAAGAAACTAGAAATACTCCCATCAATACGACTCCTAAGAATTGAATTGGATTTCTTCTGGTAGATGTCGTAAGCCTTCTTGATTTACTGAGGTTTCGAGTAAGCTCGAAACCTAGACTTGCGGGGCAAATCCAACCGCAGAATACTCTTCCGACAAGGAGAGCAATCAAGATCGGGATAGCTATTGACCCCACAATGCCGATGAGGATAGCGTTCGCTCCTGCACTGCCTTGAAGAAAACCAAGCGGGCAAGACAATGTGATTCCGCCAACGGTCAATGTGCATATTGATCCATTAGCGAATCCAAACCATGGTCCAATCGCTATCAGGGCTATGATTGAAACTTGAAGAACACCTCTAGCGATTGGCGCTCTCCATCTTCTTATGGCTGCCATCGTCCAAACCGCCTACGCTCTGGGAGCAGCATCAAAGCTTTAGGTTCAGCTGGACATGCGTAGACACACCGCCCGCATCCAACACAAATCTCTTGATTGAAAATCGGTTTCCCATCCTCTGTCAATACGATAGCGCCGAGAACAGGGCAGACTTCATAGCATACCAAACAGTCGCCTCCTGTCCAAGCTATACAGAGAGGCTCATCAAGGGAGGCGTAGCCGATCTTCACCTCACGACCTTCTACATACCTCAAAGCGCTTGTAGGGCATTGCTTGATACACCTCAAGTTACCTTCGCATCTGCCTTCCACCGCTTCACATGGACCTTTCAGAGCATCTATCTTCGGAGTGCCGACTTTCGCAATTCCGTCACCAAAATCCGCAAAGACGATCGCTCCTGTGGGGCAGACCTCTATACATTTGCCGCATCTAACGCAGAATGAGTTGAAGTAATCCTCGGATACCGCCCCGGGCGGTCTGACCAAGCTTTTCTCTTTAACGAAACTCGGCAATAGCGCAGAAAGAAGAAAGATAAAGCCTCCGCCAAAAATTGCTTCTATGAAACTTCGCCTCGTAAGCCCCAACTATATCTCCTAAGCCCTGTACTGGCGGTCATCAGTCTAGAGTTGCTTCCAAAACCTTGATTTTAGATCGATCCGCAGAACCCACGCCGAGTTCAGCAGCTTTCCAAATGTGAACGATTCCGTCTGCAGCATCATTCGGTGAACTCTTGCCGTCTAATCCAAAGAGCACTTCTGCCGCAATTAGGTCAGCGGCAACGGGATCTCTGGAAGCCATTATCGTATTCAACTCAACCATTTTTCCTCCAGTCGGCCCCCTCTCTGTCATCACTCTAGTTGCATCGATTATTGTGAGGTTGGGTTTCAGCGTTGAGTTCAGATCGGCTATAGACTGGTTTATGCCATCCCGATGGAAACGCCCCTTCTCATCATCCGTAACAACGCCGATCATATTCTTCAATGAGATTGTGACCTCTGTACTGCCATGTCTCTTCAACTTCGGCACGCTAATGATGAATGTGGATTCCCTAACCGTTCGATACGTACTGACCTTACGAATTGTAACTCCATTAGGGATATCTATTGCCTCAACAGAATCTTCTGCTAGGCTTCGACACTCAACTCCAATGTTCTTGACGGCTTCAGCTATTCCAGAGGACTTGAACGCTGTTGTTGTATCATACCCTCTGACAGAACTGTCACCAACGATCAGAGCTTCTGGACTCGTTTCTCTTACTATCTCCGTTATGGAGGCTACTACGTCTGGCTCGGTGGTCGCATCCCGAGCGTAGAAGGCAACATTAGGCTTAACTAGAACTCTCGATCCAGAGGGAAGTGTACTCTGAATCCCACCAATCAACTCTAAAGCCTTCTCTATAAGGGCTCTACGACCCGTTGCTGGCGTCCCTTTCACGATTGAAACTACAACTGGCTGCGTTAAAGTAGGCGTTCGTGTGGGTGTAGGCGTCGGCGTCTGGGCAGGCGTAGGTGTAGGTGTTGTTGGCGTGGGCGTTGGCATCGGAGGAGGCTTGGTCACTTCAAAGATACCGTAACCAGCTACCGCAACCACTGCGACAGCTATGACTGATTTAAGGAAAAGCCTCCTACTAATCGTCCGCGCAGATCCTGATCCTCTGTATGTCATCTTTGCTTCACGTAGACTGTGAATCGGGTAGGCAGTCTTTCTCATTCAAGCCTAAAAAGGCAACTGTCGACTAATGAAATGCGAAGCCGACCGTTTTCCGAGCGCGTATTGAAGATAGATCAAATGGCTCTAGCCTTATCTCTCTCAACGTCCAATTAGCATGCTGAAAGTAGCTCGCTGGTTGGTTTAGATGACTTATCAAGCCCAAGACACATCCGAGGCTGATATTGTGGTAATCGGAGGGGGACCTGGAGGATATGTAGCATCGATTCGAGCAGCACAACTTGGAGCGAAAGTATTTCTAGTCGAGAAGGAGGCGCTCGGGGGCGTATGTACAAATAGAGGCTGCATACCTTCAAAAGCTCTCCTAAGAAACGCGCAGATGTTCTCGCCTCTTCTAGGCTGTTTCGAAGACTTGCTTTCATTCAACATTAAAGCTGCGATGGAAAGGAAGACGGCTATAGTTGAAACATTAGTCAAAGGTATAGAGACCCTTCTAAAAAGAAATGGAGTCAATGTAATCTACGGTCTAGGAAGAATAACGGCCCCAAATACCGTAACCGTTGAGTTGAACGATGGTCAAAGAACAACTGTGAGAGGAAGAAACATAATCATCGCGACGGGATCAACTCCAACAATACCATCGGTTCCAGGCATAGAAGGCCGCAATGTAATCACAACAGACCAAGCGCTGGATCTGCTCGAAGTTCCCGAGAGCGTTCTCATAATTGGCGGAGGATACGTAGGCCTCGAGTTCTCGTTCATTTTCAAGGGAATGGGCTCTAGAGAGATCATACTGGTCGAAGTAATGCCCAACATTCTGCCTTCCGAAGATGAAGAAGTCACTTCCAAAATGAAGCTGTACATGGAGAACAAAGGGATCACTGTTCTAACAAATGCAAGGGTCCTTAGGATAGCAGACGGCATCGATCAGAAGAAGATCGTACTTGTATCCACAAATGAAGGTGAGAAAGAATTCCATGTAAAAACTGTCCTTGTAGGTACGGGGCGAACGCCGAACTCTGATGGACTTAACTTAAAGAACATAAGCGTAGAGACCGTACAGAACAAGATATCTGTTAACAACCGAATGCAAACCAGCGCGCCTAGAGTTTTTGCAGTCGGCGATGTCGCTAGCAAGTTTATGCTAGCTCATGTTGCTATGGCGGAAGGAGTTGTCGCTGCAGAAAACGCGATGAATCTTCCGAACGCAATAGACTACTCATCCATCCCTAGATGCGTGTATACAGATCCTGAACTTGCTTTCGTCGGTTTATCTGAAAAGGACGCTAGAGAAAAATTCGGAAAGGTCAATGTAGGGAGATTCCCATTGTTCGCTAGCGGTAGAGCTGTAACGATTGGCGAGACGGTGGGAATAATCAAGATTGTTTCAGACAGCACATCTGGCAGGGTTCTTGGGGTTCATATGATGGCGCCGTATGCAAGCGAGTTGATTCACGAATGTGCTTTAGCGATCAAGCTAAAGGCAACTATCAATGATCTTGCGAGTACTGTGCATGCTCACCCAACTCTCGCTGAAGCTGTTAAAGAGGCTGCATTGGACGCGAAAGGGGAAGCGATACACATCTTAAGGCAAAAGCATGAGCCGCAATGAAAATGTTGATGGCGCCCGTCAAAAGATGAGGGAAGACTGGTTACTAGCCAGTCACTTTTGAAGGTAGATTAGCGACATAGGCGAATCAAAGGTTCTGTCATACCTTAGAAAAAGCCTTGATCTTACCAACAGCGTCACTGGCGCCGGACATGATCAAGCCGACATCACTGGAATAGGTCAATAGCCGCATACCGCGATCCCTCCAGAATAGTAAGCTATCCATGTCTCTTACATGGGTTCCAGATGCAACGCCGTGCTTCTTACAAGCGTCAACTACCTTCTGAATCGCCTCATTCAACAGCTGACTGCCAAATTCACCCGGCACGCCAAGAGAGATAGAAAGATCGTAAGGTCCAATTAAAGCAGCATCAACACCATCAACAGAAACAATGTCGTCGATAGCTTCTATCGCCCTCTTCTTCTCAATTTGAATCACAATCATGGTATTCTCATTGAGTTCCTGAACCCATTCTCGAACGCCGGCCTTACGATAATCAGAGATAATCCCTCTCACACCGAACCCTCGAACTCCAATAGGAGGGTATTTAGCCCAACTAACAATCGATTGAACCTGCGGCTTAGACTCAACTCGAGGAACAAGTATGCCTTCAGCTCCAATATCCAAAGCTCGAGCGATCAAATGATACTCTGCATCGGGAACACGAACCATGCAAACCAAGCCTACAGCCCTACCTGCTCTGATGATATCAGTAACGGTCTCATTGTCGAATGCTGCATGTTCAGTATCAATAAAAATGAAGTCGAAACCTGAGCTAGCAAGAATGCGCGCAATCTCAGGCGTCCTAAACTCAGTAATCATGGTTCCAACCACGGGTTTTCCAGCTCTTAGCGCAGTCTTTACCTTATTCTCCCTCATCCCAGTTCCCCTTGCTTCAGTTTGAGAGTGGCGATATAATAAAATTCACTACAAACTAAAGAGTAGTGAAGAAGAGTCTCCAACAGTATCCCGATGTATAAGCTTAGACAGGCTTGACTGTTCCTTTTCTCTCCTCCGTTCTTAACATAAGCCTTAAGAAGAGCCAAGCCAATGTGAATGTCGGATTCGAAAAACAAGTGCTGAGACTATGTCCAGTGAAATCCCGCCTGTAAGTGCTGAGAGTATTAAGGTTGAGAGGTTGGATCCGCAGTCGAGACAGGTCAATGTGACTGTCAAGGTTGTTTCGAAGAGCCCTGTTAGAGAAACCGTATCTAGATCTGATGGTTCAGCGCATCGTGTCACCGACGCTTTGGTTGGAGATGAGACTGGAGCCATATATCTAACTCTTTGGGATGACAATATCGAGAAGGTCAATGAGGGAGACATCATATCGATCAAGAACGGTTACGTATCTTTGTTCAAGGGATCAATGCGCCTAAACATCGGAAGGTTCGGAAGTTTTGAACGGACTGAGGTATCTCTTCCGGAGGTCAATACTAAGAATAACCTTTCGGAGAAGAGATTCGAGCAGGAGAGAAGATACCCGACCTTCCGCCCAGCATATAGAGATGAGGGATATCGTAGAGGAAGGCGGTTCAGAAGCTATAGAAGAAGATACTGAGCCTCCTATCCTTCGACCGATATAAGACTGCTCATATTGCGAGGTTCGATCTCTTAGAGTATTCTCTGTTCATTATGAAGCGGCTCACAGCATACGCCTTCTCCTCGAAGTCTTTAAAGCTCCACCCTGGATACGGCCTGTGAGTAGTCGTTAGAACAAGTCGTTCAGAGCCAACATTCAAGATGACGTTCTCTACGACTTTCAATATGTCAGATATCGAGATTTGATTATTGCACAGGAGATCTATCGGTAGACCTGTGAAGAAGATCGTATGAGGAAGCGTTCGCCTAACCTCTTGGAGCCTCGTTGACCATGAGAGAGCCGCATTCAACGTCGATTTTGAACAGATATCCAAAGGATGCAAGCCGTCATATGCTTTGCCGATTCCCCCAAGATATGGAACGATGTTTCCGTCAGCATGAAGCACCGCGTATTTACCTCCAGCCTTGATAGCTTCAGATAACTTTGCTTGTCTTTCCAGAATCATCTTTGTAAATGCCTCACCGTAAATTGATCCCCTGTAGTCACAGAAGTCGTCTGCAACTCGAATAGAATCTATTTCGTCATAGTCTGCCGCCTTCTTCACAGCTTCTAAGACTATTTCAAAGAATCTCCTGTGAATGTCTTCAGCTTTGCTAGGGTCAACATGTGTTAGGACTGCAAAGTCAAATTGATGAGCTACTTCATCCGAGTATCTTCCAGGCTTACTTAAGCCTGAGCTACAAGCGTACTCTGAGTACTCAGTAGGCCCGATGATTTCAGCTTGAAGAAATTTCCCTCTAATTGTAGGTATAACTCTAGAGATCGCCGCGTCAACTTCAGCCAAGATATGATCAACATCAGGCCACTTGTAACACTCTACATCCAGTCGTCGACTCCACTCGCGATAGCTCATCCCCCTTCTCCCAAATGGACCACCATCTCTCAGAAATGGTTGAAAGGCTTCAAACCAACATCGGATTCCAACGATGTCTCCTATCGCCGCTTCTTTAACTGGGTCTGCCAGCAGAAAATATATTGGAATTCTGTTCGCCCTTCCTCTGAACGCTTCGATGACAAGTTCACGGGAGAACAATAGACAGATCAACTCGATTGAATTGGGATTAGGCCATCAAGATAGCCTTGAGCTTAACATTCATTTTTAGACGCCTCCTCTCTTGACGATCGATACATTTCTCGCTGAAGGCGTCCCATAGAGTTAATCCAAGTCTCCACATTCGCATAAGCTCTCATGAATTATGTCGTACAACTGTCTCATACCTTTACCAGTTCTAGCTGACACCTTGACAAGTCTTTGCGATTTCGCGAGAGTCTTTGTGGCTTCAACATAATGGACTGCTAGATCTGTGATCGCTCCCGCTCCTTCCTTCTCAATTTGCCGCTTCAAGTATTGATGATCTCCTATAAGGCGGTCTAGGTCCTTTCTCTTCACTGTGTCCGCCTTGTTGAGAACGTTGACCATAGGTATTCCCAGCCTAAGCTGAGATGCTATTGAAAGTGAGAATACAGCTGCCAAACCTGTAGGTGTCTCAGCTAGATGTGGGTCTATGAGATAAACCCCTACTGTGGGCGCGACGGCTCTAAAAGCACTTACAATCGTTGGGCCTGTTGGTCTGAAAATGAATATCTCGCTTTGTCCGGGTGTGTCGATGAGCCTGAAATCAGCTTGTGTAGTCGCGATTTTACGTAAAATCGCTTGCATCGTTTTCAGTATCAGTTCAGCTCCCCTTATCATGGCCCCATTGGGCCCGAGCTTCTCCTTCTTCATGATTTCCTGAACTGTAAAGTGATCTCTTATGTCAAAACTTGGCTTGTATGGAAGACTAGTGCAACCCGGATCTAGATTAACATACGATATGCTCGAATCCAATTGCCTGCGAATCCATCCGCCGAATTTCGTTGTTAGAGCTGTTTTGCCCGATCCCGCAGGTCCTAAGAGCAGTATTTGCGTTACGGTCAATTTCACACGCCTAAAGAGATAAGCGTGAAACAGAATCCATAAACACTTCGTCGAAAGCAATTCTATGAGCCCTACAGCAAAGTTTTCAGAAGACCTTGAGCTCTTCCATCTTGAGCAGTTCGTTTTGAAAGTGATGGTCCGGAGTGTAGATTAGGTGAAAAATAAATTAATTCATTTTAGCGAAGAGCCGAAGGCAACTAGAAGAGGCTATGTAAAGTATCTTGCTGGACTTATCGCGGTTGCAGTAGTTGCCGTTGCTGGTTACGGTATCTTTGAAGCGACCGAGTCTCCTCCGATGCGAACGCCCACGCTAACAACACCTGAGGAATTTCCTTACCAGACGACGATAACTGAAGAAGTGATTGCGCTTCCGAAACCCAGAACTCTCGGTTTGATGTCGGTTGAGGAGTCTATCGCGAAGCGAAGATCAATCAGGGACTATACTCCAGAGTCTCTTTCGTTGGAACAGATATCGCAACTCCTTTGGACTGCTCAAGGGGTAACGGAGGCAGCATCGGGTAAGAGAGCGGCGCCAAGTGCTGGAATGACTTATCCGCTCGAAATCTATCTAGCAGTAGGAGAGAAAGGTGTCAAAGGCTTGCCTGCAGGAGTCTACAACTACATTCCTCAGGACCATAGTATTGTCAAGATGATGGATGGTGATGTCAGATATCCACTCCAAGAAGCTGCACTCAGACAGACTTGGGTCGGGGACGCCCCAGTTACAATCGTCATTGCAGCTATCTATGAAAGAACGACAGTTCGTTATGGTAATAGAGGCGTGAGGTATGTATACATCGAGGTTGGGCATGTCGCAGAAAACGTGTTTCTGCAAGCTGTAGCGTTGAATCTTGGAACCGTACCGATCGGAGCTTTCAGCGATGATGATGTACAAAGGGCCTTGGGATTACCTAATGAAGTTAAACCAATCTACATAATGCCGGTGGGGAGGGTTTGAAGCCTATGTTCCAGAGCTTCCTCAGAACTGCAGCTGGAGATGGAATGTTTTGCTGAGGATCGACGATGAAGTTAAGGCTATGTACGCTGGCATAGATGTCTTGATGTGCAGAGTTGCAAATGTCGTAGTTCATAAGAAGAACCTAGAACTTGATAGATTTAAAGAGGAAGCCACTGAGGAAGTGAAAGGCAAGTACACTCTCGACTCCTTGAAGGATGTGTCTGTATTCAGAGCGTACCGGGATTTTTTCTGGAGAGTGGGAATAGATCCGACGAAGAATCGTCCAGCAGCAGAAGCATTGATACGTAGAATCCTCCGGGATAACCCTCTCCCAAATATCAATACCCTTGTCGACGCTTACAACCTTGCATCAATCAAGACAGAGATAGCTTTAGCAGCATTTGACACACAAGAATTGCAAGGGGATCTTATCATGCGATTCGCAAGAAGAGGAGAGAAGTTTCTTGGGATAGGGATGGAGAAGCCGATGGATTTGGAAGGAGGAGAAGTAGTTATCTCAGATGACGAGAAACTTGTCGCCATCTATCCGCATAGAGATGCTGACCAATCAAAGGTTACAGAGAACACTAAGAGCATTCTGCTTCTCGTGTGCGGGGTTCCGGGAATCACGGTGGACGTTCTCGCTCGAGCAGCGACTGTAGCTATTGAATACATAACAAGATTTTGCGGCGGTGAAGGAAAGATCGACTAGCTGACTTATGAACATCGGCAATTTTCAAACATTGTTCAGAGATCACTCACAAAATATGTGCCGAGGAGATTGCATGAGAACCTCCCTTTCAAAGAGGTTGAGTTCATGCCACAACTGCGGGTTCTGTGGCGCTCAGATATTTTGTCGAGGCGCTGCACCGTGCATAGGTTGCGGCGCATGTGTCGCGGCTTGTCCTTTCGAAGCCAGACATCTCGAACATGATTATGAACAGAGAAGGATGATACGAGTAAAGGTCGATAGCGAGTCTGCCGAGGTTCCAGAATGTATCACTGTTCTTGATGCTCTCGAATCTTTAGGATACGTTGTTTCAAGATTTCCTGAAGAAGGAAACGTATTCGCTCCATGTCGATTGGGCGGATGCTGGGCTTGCGCTGTGATCATTGATGGAGAACTAAAGCCCAGTTGCACAACAGCTGTCAGAGAAGGCATGGATATTCAGACAGTTAGGCATGAGGTTGCAAAACATACACCGCTCAGGCTTGTCTCTGGCTTTCAAGGACATTCCGTCGGAGGGGTTGGAACACCCTACCAGATCAAACCCAAAGGATGGAATTATCGTTATATTGAAGTCGCCTCTTTCGCTCATGGATGCATTCTTCGATGTCCAACCTGCCAAAATTGGGAGATAACATACTCTTCCGTAGAACACCCGTTGACTCCGAGCCAAGCGGCTAGAATAACGACTCGTCAGAGAAGAGCTTACGGAGTAGACAGAATGGCGATAAGTGGAGGAGAGTGCACATTGAATAGACGTTGGTTAATAGAGTATCTCAAAGAACTAAGAAGACTGAACACAGATAAAGAAGCGAGATTTCATGTCGACACGAATGCAGTAATTCTGACACCTGACTACATAGATGAACTGGTTCGAGCAGGCATGACAGACATAGGGCCGGATGTCAAAGGCCCTGACGTTGACACGTTTGTTCGCATTTCTGGACTAAAGGATGAGGATTTGGCGATGAAACTTCTTGAAACAGAGTGGAGTGCTGTGAAATATCTGCTGGACCAATATTGGGGAGAACTCTTCATTGGAATAGGCGTTCCGTACAATCCGAAACTCATCTCACTTGACGAGGTGCAACGAATTGGAGAACGAATTGCTGAAATAGAAACGAACGCGCAAGTTTGTGCACTGGACTATCGACCTGAATTCCGTAGACAAGATATTACGCGACCTACATATGATGAAATGGCTCAAGTGAAAAATGTGTTGGAACACACAGGATTAAGCTGCGTGATCTGTCAGACTGAACGGGGCCATATAGGTCCATAGTTACCGCAGAAGCTGTGTTAATAGATGAACTCCTCGGTTAGTGGGGTATTTGAAAGACGGCTGTTACCTCTATTCATCACAATCTTCATGTTTTCATTGGGAGTAGGAATAGCCACTCCGATAATTCCGTTACTCGCTCAAAGCTTAGGAGCTTCTTACACTGAGGTGGGGCTTGTCGGAACATCCTATTCGATAATCTTCATAATGTTTGCCGCTCTCTCAGGGAAACTTTCAGATAGGCTTGGAAGAAGAGCCTTGATTCTCATAAGTGCAGTGCTAAATGCGCTTGCCGCCGTATTATATCTTGTTGCCCGAAATGTGAACGAGATTATCATCATCAGAACACTTGAAGGGCTTGCTTGGGCCGCCTTCTGGCCTTCAGTCGAAGCTCTGACCACTGAGATTGCAAGTGCTTCAGCATCCGGAAGAGCGATGGGTTTGAGCAGCGCATCTTATGGAACCGGCTTCGCGTTCGGTTCCTTAATCGGAGGATCTATTGCGTCAACGACAGGCTATCGAAATACTTTCTACTTCTACCTTCTGCCGTCTATGGTAGCGGCCTTGACCATTTCAATATGGTTCAAAGACGCTGGGGCTGTCGACATCTCAAAAGGAGACCAACATGCAGCTCCTCAATCCAACGAGCTTAAGGTGGACTTGCGGGAATCTCGTCCTTTTCTACTTTCCAATGTCGTCGCCGCATCTTACACATTTGTACTGGGAGCTCTTCTAACTCTCTTCTCTGTTTATGCAAAGGGTTTAGGTGTGGAGGTCTTTGGGATTGGAGTACTATTCGCGTTATTCTGGATTGGAAGAATAGTTTCCTCGATGAGTGCCGGGCGACTATCTGACAGAGTCGGGAGAAGATCTATTTTGATCCCAGCTCTGATCGGTTGCGCGATCGCATCACTTATCGCCGCAATTTCTGTGGGCATCGAGCTCCTAAGCATTTCAATGGTGATAATGGGCATATCGATAGGCGCAGTTTTTCCAGTAGCTGTTGCACTCATTTCAGACAATGTTCGCACACAACAGAGAGGTGTTGCCATGGGACTCTTCGAAACGTCATGTGGAATTGGCATGATGACAGCGGCAACTGTCGGCGGAATAGTTGCAGACCAGTTCAACCCTCGCTACCCTTATGTTCTCTGTGCGCTAATTTCGATAGCTTCTGCTACCGCATTGGGAATAGCTCTAACACACGTAGAAGCCCACTCAAAGAAATAGACAGCTTTAGATGGTGTTGTAAGCTTCCTTGAATGCCTTAAAGATAAATGAGTTCTCTATGTTTTGACATAGAATTCTATGTTCTTCTGGCAAATGAAGGAGAAGATACATTGCTTCGAACATATTGCCGTTCTTGAACCAAGGAACGAAAGTACAGGATGGGACCTTGTCGAGCTTTGAATGTCTCGTTCGCCTTCGAAGTTCCATGATTTCAGAGTCTAAGAGGGATGTGTCAAGCACTAATGCGCTCAAGGTAATCCAAGACAGAACAAAGCATTGTGACAATATAAGATTTAGCTTGCAGATATCACAAAATTTTCGAGATAAAGTGTAAAATGATAGAGCAAGCCCACCGCAAGCTCGTCCTATATGAGAATCTGAGAATCATCTAGAGGCAATGGGAGAGTTATCGACCCTTGAGGGAAAACTGCGACCTTGGAGTCTTTCCCTCTCTTCTCAAGCGATTCTTTGACGGCGGCTTCAACGGATTCTGCCTTCTTGAAGCCCATAGCTTCGACCTGCTCTCTCTTCAATCCATCTGAAACCAAAACGATCTCGACCCTTTCCCTCATCTTAGCCATCAAATACGCCACTACTCCGGCTACCAAGTTCGTCGAAGGTTTTGGTTGCCTGAGCTCGCTGAGAATCTTCTCAGGCAATTTGAGGGCTAGAAACCTGTAGAGATCTCTCTCGCCCACCCCTTCATAGCAGGGAGAAGCTAGAACAAAGACTCCGCCATCTGCTACGGCTCTGTCTCCCATTTCAAGAGCTTTGGACGCTTGATAGAAATCGATGTTCATCGGCGAGCCGCTTGAAACGACCACTTCGGCTCTTGATGGCATCTGAACGCCTAGCAGATCTTTCGCGAATTTCGCGCCTTCTGTATGCGCCCTCAAGAAATGCCCCGCGAAAACCTTCACGATGCGTTCCTCTGAATTCATCACAGAATTGACGATGAAGTTGAGGCCTGCCATTGCCGCAGCCTCCTCTATCTCATTCCTTATGGGGTTGTCATCCAAGACGCCAGGCCTAGACTTTCCTTCTACAACGTAGAGATGGTTTAGGTAGATGGTTTCTCTACCGCAAACACCTGGAAGGATGCTCTTAGCTCCCCCTCCGAAGCCCGCATACCTATGAGGAACAATATTTCCGGTGCTGATCTTGAGATCGGCTCTTGCTACCTCGCTGTTGACTAGGACTCGATTGCCCCTTCGGGTAGTTCCCAAGTCTACAAGGTTCCTGTCAGGGTTGTGCTGCATTACAGCGACTCGATCAAGGACTTCTCTCCCTAGCTTCTGCTCAACCTCCTGTTCGGTCATCTCTCTGTGCTGCCCGAGCCCTATAATCACCTTGATTCTTTCTCCTCCGACCCCAGCTTGAGCGAGAACGTTTAGAATCAAAGGAACAATCAGATAGTCCTTCGTGGGGCGTGTTGCGTCCGTAGAGATTATCACGATGCGATTCTTTCCCTTCGCGATCTCCGATAGTGGCTTGGAGTCGATAGGGTTCAGCAAAGCATCTCGAATGGCCTTTGACTCATCGTCTGCGCCGGGAATAGTTTTTGGGCTGAAAACTCCCAAGAGGTTCTGTTCAGGAACCTCGAAATCAACCTCGTCTTTGCCGTATGGGATTGATAGCTTCATGCATCTCCTCCTCTGAAGATTCGCATTTCAAAGTATCATCTGCACCGTTCCACTATTCGACCGTGAATTTGTATCTCTCGTACACAACGTCCAAGATCTTGGAGAGAGATGAGATTGTGACAAGGTAGATGAGCCCGACTATAACATAGACCTCGAGCGGTTTCAGGTTTTCAGCTATCACAACCTTCGCTTTAGCCAGAAGCTCTGGTACAGTGACCAAAAATGCAACTGAACTGTACTTCGGTAGGTAAGCTGCCTCATTCGACCAGCTCGGCAATGCCAACCGAAGTGCCTGAGGCAGTATAATCCTGACTATGGCTTGAGGCCTACTCATTCCAACTGAAAGCGCAGCTTCCATCTGTCCGCTGCCAATAGACTCTATCGCGCCTCGAAAGTATTCCGCTTGATATGCTCCGCTGTTAATTCCTAAGGCCACTATGGCTGAGAACGTTGGCGAGAAGAGAAGACCCAGCGAGGGGAGACCAAAATAGATGATGAAGAGTTGAACTGTTAACGGCGTTCCTCGGATAAGCTCGATGTAGGCGTTTGCCAAGTATGACACTGATTTGTTACCATATGTTCTTGCGAGAGCAGCAGAAAGCCCCAAGATTACTCCAATCCCTAGCGCTGTAAAGCTAAGCTCGAACGTAACGAGCAAGCCCTCTAATAGAACGCCCAAATAGTCTATCATTTCTCGTCAGCAACTACGTTCCTGCTTTCATGGTTGCCATAAAGCTCAGTCAGTCGGCTGAGGAACCTCTTCGTCCTTTCATTTGCTGGATTCTTGAAAAAATGTTCTGGAGAACCTTTCTCCACCACTGTGCCTTCGTCCATGAAGATCATCTCAGAAGCCACTGCTCTCGCGAAGCCCATTTCGTGAGTAACGCAGATCATCGTCTTCTTCTCCTTGGCTAGATCGAGCATTGTCTGCAAGACCTCTCCTATCAGCTCTGGGTCAAGAGCGGATGTCGGCTCGTCAAATAGAATGACGTCGGGATCCATCGCCAACGCTCTGGCAATGCCTACTCTCTGTTTCTGGCCTCCGGAAAGTTGGCTAGGATAATGGTTGCACCAGTCTCCCATTCGAACTTTCTCAAGCGCTTCCAGTGCAATTTGTTTGACTTGCTCTCCCGGAATCTTCTTCACAACTCTCGGCCCTATCATTACATTTTCAAGAACGGTCATATGATTAAACAGGTTGAAATGTTGGAAAACCATTCCGAACTTTGACCGGTAATAGTTGATCTTATTGCCAGCGCTCATGAGGTCGATATCCCGAAGGAAGACCGTTCCACGATCTGGAAGATGAAGCATGTTAATGCATCTTAGAAGTGTGCTTTTCCCGGCTCCACTGGGACCGAAGATCACCGTCGTCGTTCCTTCCTCTACATCGAAGGAGACGCCCTTCACCACTTCGACCTTTCCATAGGATTTCCAGACATTCTTGACTATAACGACCTTTGTCAAACGCCCGCCACCAATCGCTTCTTCTCCCGTCCCCAAGTTCCCGCTATCCGCGTTACTGGGAAAACTATGAGAAAGTAGATGCCCGCTACCACTAGGAATGGAATGACGGGGTCAAATGTGGCAGCACGAACATAGTCAGCTCTTCTCATGAGCTCAGCAACTCCCACGACGAAAGCGAGAGACGTATCTTTAACCATGGTCGCGAGCTCATTTGCCCAACTTGGTAGGGCAAATCTCAACGCCTGCGGCGCGATGACCAGTCTGATCGCCTCTAGCTTGCTCATTCCTAACGATCTGGCAGCGTCCATTTGACCGCTACCAATCGATTCTAGGGCACCTCGAAAGATCTGGGATTGATAGCCGGAACTGCAGAGTCCAAGCGCAAGCGCCACCGCCAAGAATCCGGGTATCTCGAAGACCGTTGTTTGGATTCCGAAATAGAACAAGAATATGAGGACAAGAGGAGGAATGCTACGCATCACTCTTTCGTATGCGGCGACAAATTGTCTCCCGCCTCTTCCCCCATAAACTCTGAGAATTGCTAAAGGTAGACCTATGAGAAAACCCAAACCTAATCCGTAGGCCGTGAGACTGAGAGTTACTGGCAACCCTTCGATTATGAATGTAAACTGCGACCATAGTATATCAAGAAGAGATGGCAAAAGAGGGTCCTTCCGGTCATAGATGAACACTCTGAACTATGCAAACCACTTGTCTATAGCCTGCTTTATAACTCCGGTCTTGTGAAGCTTCAGGAGCGCTGTGTCTATTGCTTCTAGGAGTTGTTTTTCACCCTTGGGAATCCACAGACACTTTGGAGGAGCCCACTCCGTGTACACGGTCCTGATCGGGTAGCGTGTCGCGAAGCTATCTGCGACTGGCTTATCTATCAATGCGGCATCGATTCGACCTGCGACGAGATCGCTTATCATCAGATCAACTCTAACGTATGAGACCACGTTTTCCTTCTTGGCCTTTCCTTGTTCGACAAGATCGTTAATGATTCCCTCTTGTATTGTTCCTGATTGGACACCGATCTTCATATTCAGTTTTCCTACCTCGGCTAGGTCGGCGAAGGGTTCCACCGGTGAGTCTCCTTTCACCACGAGCACATTATCGCCCACCTCGTACGCGATGCTGTAGTCCAGTTCCGGAATTCGCTCCGCCTTCAGTCCCATCGCCGCGGCGATCATGTCTATCTTTCCAGTCTGGGCTGCGGCTATGAGCGCGTCGAATGGCATATCTTCCCATTTCACGCTGACGCCAAGCTCTTTGGCAACAGCCTCCACTATATCTACGTCAAGCCCGACAATCTTCTTTGTACTTGGGTCAACGAATTCGAACGGTGGATAGTCTGCGCTTGTTCCGACGACAATGTATCCTCTCTCTTTGATCTTCTCAAAAAGGCTTACAGGTGGTGGTGGGATCTGAGATTGACTGTAGTAGTACCCGATAGCAACGCCTACGAATAGCATAATCAAGGCAATGGCGATTAGCTGTAGCGACTTAGCTTTTCCTAGGGTCTTACTCATCTTCACAACTCACCTCCATTCAGGTATTGACGAAGATTCTGTTCTCTTGGTAGTTTCGCCTCAGCCAGTTTTCGAATGCCATGTGGTCGACGACACATTCTAAGCATGATCCGAGATGTCCTCGACAGACCTCTACACAGAAACTGGATGTCTGCTTCGTTCCACCTTTGTCCACATTGGCGGATTTCGTCATTTGACTGAATCCCCGTTGCGGCATATGTTTGCTCCGTTAAGTCTTTTTATCTCTTGTGGTCAAAAACAACCTATATAGACCAACGATGACCAAAAACGGTCAAACCTCAAACCGTAATCGACAACGATATCCCGTCCCAGCGGCTTCGACCGGAGCATAGAACTGTTGTGCGATAGGCAGAATTACTAGGTATCGAGTGAAGGATTTCTCTATCTCCAAAGCACCTATGAGAGCTATTTTCTGAAAGCTTATGCTACTTGAGATGTTTCATTTTCCAGAAGAGATTTCATCGCTGAGAACAGTCCGAGTAGAAAAGAGTAGAATTCTTCTGGCCGCGGTTCCGGCATCTTCTCATGGAATTCAAGTAGACCAAGCTCCCTGTGAACGGGCTTGATGGATATGGCTCCTTTCTGCATCTGTTCCTTCAAGAACAGTTGAACCTCTTGTTCTGATAGAAGAGGCATCCCTTTGCTTGCTCTCCACTTGTTTCCATTATCGGTAATCAGTTTCGCCCAACCTTCGATGCTTGTCAAATCATAGGGAAATTTCTCAGCAGGCATGAGAGGGCTCAGTAGGCTAAGTATCCAGCATCCGAGTAGCTCGCTGTAGGATGGTGCCTTGACTGCGCGAATCGCATTCAAGAGTTCTTCTTCGTCTTGGAGAAGAGAATCCCAGCTCTCGTCAAAGGCTACTCTATGTCCATCGAACGCTACAGTGAGTCGAAGGTTGAATGAAAGCATTTTCTTGAGGTAGTCGACAGCTTCTTTCGTATGTCCCTCGCCCAAGATAGAGATGAAGCCTGAGTATGCCTTACCTAGTATCTCTGCTATGCTCGAGACTACGGTTTCACCGACAGATCCAACGAATACGGATATTTGTTTCTCTTTCTCCACTGTGAGGTTCTCGCTGGAAAGTTCAACTTCACATGTGTACGGGATCTCTCCGAAGATTATCTCGTCGTATCTAATTTTACCTCTATGAGCTTTGATTATGCGTTTCGTGGAAGTCTTCAATAGTCCCAGCTTATCTCTAAGAAGTTCTTCATACTCAACGCCCATACTGGTCTTTTTATAGATGTGGTTTGGAATTTTGTATCCGCGCTTGCTTACCTTCATCTCTACGCATTTCTCAGAGCGAAGAGATTTTAGAGCTCTAGTGAGTGTTGAGAAGCTCACCCCAATATCTTCAGACTTAAGCTTCCGCCATAGTTCATTAAAGCCTACGCCTTTGTCATTAGGAAGATGGCTGAGTACTTGGTAATGTTGTTCCTCCGTCTTTGGGAATGGCCCTCGTCTCGCCAACTTGCTTCTCCCTTGAGTAGTACTATCTGATTTAGTAGTATTTATCAATGCCGAAAACTCTAATATCCATCGGAGGTTGGAGTCTATGCCGTTCATAGGACCTTGGGAGATCGCTCTCATACTTGTGATCGTTCTTGTCCTCTTCGGACCGAAGAAGCTACCTGAACTAGCTAAATCCATAGGCGATGCAATAAGACAGTACAGATCGGCAACAGAAACACCTTTAACTGAAATACAGAAAATAACGGCAAGCCCTGTAAGAAGTGAATCAACGCCTGCTACCCCTAAAAGTGATGAACAAATTCTAGTTGAGACCGCTAAGAAACTGGGGATATCAACTGAAGGAAAGACGCCGGAGCAAATCTCGAATGAGATAGTAGAAGCTACCAAGAAGAAAACTGAGACATAGAACCTGCAAGTAACTCGGAGGAATAGCGTACGAGAGCGAAGGTTGCAGTAGGATCAGTTCTACTCATACTAGGCTTCATAATTTATCAGCTCGGCATCTCCATGATCGAACTGCACGGAAGCTACCTGAGTGAAGCAACGAATAGTCTTTTCGCCGCCCTTTTCCCCGGACAGCCGACAGATTTGTTCGCTGTTTTTCTACAGTTTGGCGGCGGCATTGTCGCGATCCTCGGCCTGATCATCGCCATTAGTGGAGTTGCTGCTCCCAAAAAAATAGAAGCGCGGTATGTTCAAGCGCCGCCGCAACCATCAGCCAAGCCAACACAGCCATCTGTGCAACGGTTCAACTGCAAGTTCTGTGGGGCTGAAATTGAGAGAGACGAAGTTTTCTGCCCGAAATGCAAAAGAGCTCAAAGGTAGTCCGCGTTTAAGGGACCAGCACAAATGGTCAGGAGCTCCTACCGCCCTTGAGTGACTGACAGCGAAGAGAGCGAAATGAAGCTTGGAAGTAGTAAGTCGAGAAGCGCGGAGATGACTTTCTGGGAGCATACAGAAGAGCTCCTAAGCCGACTGCGAACAATTCTTTTAAGCGTGTTCGTCGCAGGGGCGATCGTCGGCTTCTTTCCAGTGAACCTTGCGACTCTTCTTAATCCCCTAGCCATTACGTATACCCCCATAATTTCCGTTGTACTGCGACAAATAGAGAGAGATTTGCTTCCGAAAGATGTAGTGCTTATTGCTGGAAGCGTAATGGATACAGCTGGGATTTATTTGATGATGTCAGCACTTATGGGACTTATCGTTTCCACGCCGATAATAGCCTACCAGTTATACAGGTTCATCAATCCAGCTTTGCTGGAGACCGAACGAAGATACATGGGACGGTTCATAGGATCATTTGTAGGCCTCTTCATCGCTGGAGCGTTCTTCTCGTACAAGATCATAGTCCCGATAACTCTCAGAGTAATGTTGTGGTTTGTCTATAGCTCGGGTGCGGCGATGTTTATTCCAATTGCAGATTTTTTCACTCAGGTCATAGTACTCGTAGGCGTTGTGGGGCTGTTCTTCACTTTCCCAGTATTCTTCGTTTTGCTGGTCCTGCTCGGTATATTGAAGCCAGATTATCTTTCCTCAAATAGAAAGGGCGTTTATGTTGGGTTCTTTGTTTTAGCTATCGTCTTGACCGCTGACCCAACACCGATAACCGATATGATCCTTCTCCTTCCTTTCATAGCTCTCTTTGAAAGCACTATCTTGATCTCACGTTACATTGAAAGAAAATAGGGAAGAAAGCCTTCCACCAAAGCATCGACTGAGACCTAGCTACCTAAACTTTCTTCTCTAATCGCTTCTTTGCGTCGGACCTTCCTTGTTCTATCTCGCTGAAACAGCGTCACGGATATGCTAGTAGCTTATCGTCGTACTCGACTTTTGAAAGAAACTCGTGTCCCGTAGGCGTAACTAGTATAACGTCTTCCAGGCGGACTCCCCCGATCTCTGGATGAAATATTCCCGGTTCAACGCAGACTATCATGTTCTTCTCGAAAAGTTTCTCCTTAAGAATCACTGCTGCTGGGTGAGTCCCTATTGTCGGAAGTTCGTATAGACTCGTTCCTATTCCGTGTCCTGTCTCGTGCTCATGCTGGTACTTGCCGTAGCCAGCTTCCTCAATTATTCTTCGAGCCTTCTGGTCGACCTCGTTGGGATTCACACCGGGCTTGATCATCTCGATGGCTTTCATATGTGATTCATAGACCGTTCGATAGATTTCCTTCTGCTTCTCATTCGGCCTGCCAATTATCTTTGTTCTCGTGTATTCCGCGCAGTATCCATAATAGATGCATCCTAGATCGACTAAGAAGAGGTCTCTTTGTCTAATCATGCGTTCCGACGAGTATCTTTGAAGTAGGGCTGTATTCTCTCCGGACACGCACAAAGGCGCAAATGTGTACCACTCCGCACCATTCATCATCATCGCATGTACACCAGCAGCACCGGCTTGGAATTCTCTTACTCCAGGCTTTGCGGCCTCTAGGGCAGCTTGGACTCCTGTATCCGCGATTGCTGTCGCCTCTTTCATTATTTTCACTTCATCATCGCTCTTGACAGCTTTGGCCGAGAGTATGGGTTCAGTTGCATCGACGAATCTTGCTTTAGAGCACTCGTTCTTCAATTGCTCATACCCGTGGACTGAGTGAGGTGTATCTAGCCCTATCTTCCCGTCTGTGGCCTTGTAGTCGTCTAGGACCTGTTCGACAGCTTTCGCCCATTCTGTTCCAGCGAAGGGTACAGCTCTAATATCTTTGATCCAAGGCATGGTTCTCTTAGCGTTGGCTAAGTCAGCGTGCCCGACCATCAGAACTGGGTCATCTCCTCTAGTAAGCACTGTTGCGAATCTTGTTACGAAGAACATGCTGGCCAAGTATCTGCAGTCAGTTGTGTATCTGACATTCTCGTTACGGACCATAACGAGCGTATCTAAATCGTATTCTTTCATTTCATGTCTTAGTCTTTCGACCCTCCATTTGCGGAGGTTGGTCCAGTCGACGCCTTGCCTTCCAGAAGGGCAAAGAGGTGTAGCCAAGCTTTCACTTCCAATACTAAGTTTCCTTTTCTCAATCCATAAATGCTTGCTTACTGAATGTTCTTAGCCTGTTGCTCACATAATTCTGAATTGGACGCTATGCAAGTGTACATTGGAACTTCAGGTTGGAGCTACGATTGGAACCCCGACGGCTTCGATTGGTATATTAAGAACTCTAATCTAAATTCCGCTGAACTCAACGCCAGCTTCTATCGATTTCCGTTTCCTAACATGATCTCATCATGGAATCGTAAGAGCCCTCACGGTTTCCGCTGGTCGATCAAAGTCAATCGTATGGTGACCCATGCGTCAAGATTCGGTGAGAGAGCGGTTGAGTATTGGTCGCGGTTCAAAGAGCTCTTCGCGGTAATGGATGAAAAGATTGACTTCTTTCTCTTTCAACTTTCACCCAGTTCTACTCCTACACCTTCTTTCATCGACAGACTCGAAGCGTTCATCACCCAAGTTAAAATTGGATGGAGATTCGCTTTAGAATACCGAAACCTCAAATGGTTCAATGATGACTGGTATCACTGGGCTGAAAACCAAGACATAACATTAGTCTCGATAGATAGCCCTGACTTTCCGAACAGGATTCTTAACATGAACGGACTAGTATATTTGAGGATGCACGGTAGAACCTCTTGGTACAGCCACCGCTACACCGACGAAGAATTGAAGAAGATCGCATCCAGAATAAGGGATATCGATCCCAAGAAAGTCTACATATTCTTCAACAATAACCATGACATGCTGGATAATGCGCGAAGCTTGAAAGAGATCTTAAGCTAGCTTCACTACTCCTCCTTGCTGGTAAGACTCATCCATCTCAACTCGATTATTATCAACCCCATCAACATGAGGGTGTTCGATGTCCAGAATGCAAGCTCCAAAGGCTCCATCCCATTCCACTCCCTAATCGCCATAAGGGTAACCCTAGACAGCCGAATGATGCCAGATAGAACTTTCTATCAATGAACTTGTCAAGACCCTGTCCCGAACCCTGAGACCCCTTGGTATGCCCTTGTCTCTCACAGCATTGCTAGGAGAGATCGCCCTCAAAAGCGTCAAGCGCAATCATTCATGCCATAAGAGATTTTCTTTATATGAATCAAGCACCGCACTATGGTTCACGTTGGCGGATTAGGACAAACACTCTTAATCGGGCAGATTTTACATTTAGGCGAATGAACCTTACAGAACCGTTCTCCGTGAAGATACGTCAAAGTCTGAACCCAACCACCGGTCTTGAGAAGGTACATCAAACGGCTCCTAAAGCATGTGCCATTCGCTGACCAACTGCATAATGGAACTTTGAATTGGGTAGAAGTCTTCTGGTCACAGACGTACTTCGAGCACAAGACCTTTGAAGGCATCTTCGTTCCCTCAATGTCCGCCAACCTCAGCCTTTCTGCCACTGTTCTCAAGTGTGTATCGCAAGGGATGAAGTGGGAGGCCTTGAATGTTGACAATACTATTGAGTCAGCGACCTTCGGCCCAATGCCCCAGCACCCTCGAATCAAAGTCATTCTCGCCAGCTCCGGTGTAAGCCAAAGGAGAAACTCTTCAGTTGGAACGTACGGTTCACCGATCAGGTCAAGAACCTCCTTAGGCAGCCGTTCAGGATGACTAGGTAACTCGCCGAAACTTTGCAGAGTCTTCTGAAGCTGGAAAATCTGGTAACTCTTTCCGATTGATTGAAGATCACTCTTCTTCGCTTGAGCAATTAAATCGATACGGCCGTCGTACTTGGACCAAATCTTTTGACTCCATTGTAAAACGAATTTACTGTAGCCAGTTCTCTTCGATAAAACGACTGAGGTAAGCATGTAAGGAAAATCCAAAGGTACTATAGGCAGCCTAACGCTTGGATAAGCTTCTGCTAAGGCTTGAATCTGAGGTCGAACAGTCTTCGGAAGACTCTTTATCCTTTCCTCGTAAGGACCTCTCCAGAGTCCCGTTTCAATGGTCGCTCTTCTTTGAAGAGCCTTTTGAGTTAGCCCCGCGCTGCAATTCACTTCTAAAGTATCAGGCTTGAGCTGCTTGAACTCAAGTTGGTTACCGAGATGCCCGGCCACCTTAACCCAATTGTTCGCAGTGATCTTCTGGTAAAGCGTTGAGACAAATGAAGGCTCAAAAGTAAGGTTGAGATTAAAGTTTTCAACATTGATTATGGTCTTCACCGATAACCGCCGTATACGAACCGTTTTGCGCGTCCGTTTAACACTAATTTCATCTCTAAATCAGCTGTGGAGGAACCTTGTCCGGTTGATGAGAGTCTTGATACTGCAAACCATATTTCTTCAGCCTCCAAGCCACATGCCCATAAAGGATTAACTCCTCGATCTCAACCTCTTGAGCTAAAGAAGGATCGATCCGCCCAAGCTTCTCAATCAGACGGCTGTAACTCTCCTCTGTAGAAAAAGACTTCATAACAGCTGGATGGCATATCACTCCGGCTTCTATCATGTTCTGTAAGGCCTCGAGTTGAAGATTGAACCCCTCAGGTTTCGCGCCTGTCAATCTCACGAATTCGTCTTCATTACATCCTTTGAGTGACACTCGAACATGAAGGAATCGATATCGAGATAGATCCTCAGCATAAGAAGAATCGCCACCGATCAAGATGCCGTTGGTTTCAAGGATGAACTTGTAGCCTCTACTCAGCTCCAGCTCATCAAGCAGCTGAAGAAGATGCCTCCTCCCTATCGTCGGCTCCCCTCCACTGACGCGGATTTGGTTGAAGCTCTTCCTTTCAGCTATACTCAATAGCCGATGAGCAACATCGCTCGGAGAATAGAAGGTTCCGACCTCTGAAGGCCTGTATAGGACTCCATCTGATACCCAGCAGAATCTGCAGAGCAGCCCGCAGCCGACTGCGTCAGCCGTAGCTATGCCGCCATACCATCTGTCCGGCCTGAACCTGTAGTATTTCTTCAATTGCTTGCTATCCAAGTCCTTCGTAACAAGCTTCTCAAGTGCCCGATGTCTTTCTCCTGAATCATATTCCAAAGCGAGAGCGGCCCCTCTCCTTGCACCGAATCAACATTCAAAAATCTTTCAAAAGGTCAGGTCGGTTCGTTACGACTCCATCGACGCCAATCTCTGCATAATGTTCGATTTCTTCTCGAGTATCCACTGTCCATACATTGACTGTAAGGTAGTTGCTATGGGCGTCGTCGATCATCCTAGTTGTCACATATTTGTGGTATGGAAATAACGCATTGGCATTCGCGTCGAGCGCAAGCTGTGACGGTTTAATAGGCGCGGATCTAAAGATCACTCCGGTCTTGATTTGAGGATTAACTTCCTTAACGGTCTTCACCGCGGAATGTATGAATGATGTTACTATAGTTTGGTCCACGAAATTGTTCTTGGCAAGAATCTCAGCAACTTTGTCTGCTGTTCTAGGGTCTTTCAATTCTACAACAAGTCCAACTCTACACTTAACCAGATCGATAACCTCTTGCAGCGTCGGTACTCTTTCTCCTTTGCCAGCGTCAAGCCTTCTAAGCTGACTGAAACTCGTTTGATGAACATAGCCCCTCCCATTTGTAGTCCTTTGGAGAGTTTCATCATGAATCACTACAATTTGCCCATCCCTAGTTTCTCTAGCATCAACCTCAACCATGTCCACAGTGTATTCTAATGCTCGCTTGATCGCCCTCAGAGTATTTTCTGGCTCGTAGGCGCTAGCACCCCTATGAGATATCTTCAGAATCTTGGTCATGCGTTCTTTATACTCTCCAAACCTGGATGCATGCGCAACGCCGCATCAAACTTCGATAACGCTTGGCTTCCTCTCGACTTTCCGAGCTGTTCCCCTACGTACATAAGATTCGTCAAGAGCTCTTGTTGCATACAAGTTGACTAGAGTGTTCGTACTGGCTTCACCCGTTAGTTTCCCGAGGCTACCCTTAACTTGCCTCCATTTCAGTTTGGTTCGACCGCTCTTGGAGTTATATATGATACCGAGGACGTTAGAGACGCGCGTGAATTGGATATCCCTTACCTTCTGTACAGTCTCCTTATCTTCAGCCTCAACATACATCGTTCCCTGCTCAGCAGGCCTCTCTGGAAAGACTTTCTCATCTTCCATTAGCTCTTCAGTGATGAAGGATTGACAGGTGCTCAGAATCATGAACCTCCTGAAATTCTCCACTGGGCAGACTGCGTCTACCTTCATTTCTCAGCCCTCTGTAACTATGAATAGATTACCTGAGTAATTGTGCACTGGATTATTCTCAGGCAGATCGAAGGAAAAGAATATTTTGGAATTACGCAATGTATGCCGAAACAGGCCCATGTCCAGCTGCTTCGCTCAGATCGACGCTCATAGTTATGAATCGAAGAGGCTCCACGCCAGACTGAGTAAGTGTATGGATCTTCCTCGGAGAAATATGTATCAGATCGCTGGCTGCCACCTTTTTCTCTTCATCGCCGATTGTCATCATTCCAGCGCCTTCGATTACATAGTAAACTTCCTCAAGGTTTTCGTGAAGATGAGGAGTAAATGTTGCGCCATTCTCCAGAATGGTATCCCATATTCCTAAAAAGAATCGTGCCGTCTTCCAGACCAAGATTGTCCTGAATTCTCTTCACAATCATCTGCTAAACACCGATTACGTCTGAGCGCCCTGCTGCCCAAAAAGTTGCCTACTTAATCTGGCGAGTCAAAACAGTATTCTGATCGGATATTGGAAGAACAAGAAGAATACAGCTGCCATCATCACTATGGCTCCGGCAACTCTTCGATCGTTCTGGAAGAAGATAGTATTAAGGATGCATATCGATGGAATCGTAGCCAGTATGTAGAATGAAAATAGCGGACGAGAGAAGATGAAGTAGAATGGAAACCAGATGAAATATGTTGCCGAGAACCAGATGAGAGCGAACAAAGAGAGCCGATCCTTCGTCCTCTTGAGGTTATATATCCCGTAAGGAACCGAGGCCAGTGACAAACCTATAGTAAATGGGTTAAAGACTTCTAAGAATGGCACTCTCGCCAAGGACAGATTTCCGTAATAATAGTTTCTAGGCGAGTATATCCAAGTCCATGGCGCGGGTTCATCGCTCTTAAGCCAGTATTTGGAACCGTGAATTTCCAACATGTATTTCAGGTGGTTGACAGGATTTGACAACACCTCTAGGTCCGGTCCGGCATAGACCCGGTCGAAAAGGTACAGGAAGATGAAGAACGAGGCCGAGAAAACGCTTACCCAAATCACTATCTTCGCCCATCTGATAGATTTTAGCCAAGTTTTAGCTGACAAAGAAAAACGATCAAAAATGTAATAAAGAATCAGAACCGGCGCTGTAAGAACAGCATTGAGTTTGCACACCGCCCCGAGTCCAGCCATCGATGCGGATCGGGCTAAATCATCCTTGAAGAAGAAGAGATAACTCAAGATCATGAAGAAGACAAAGAAGACATCTAATAGAGCGAGTGAACTGAAGGTGAAGAACATTTTCTCAAAAGAAAGTAAGGCAGCCGACGTAAATGCCATCCATTCTTTTTTAGAGATCGCCTTCACCAGAAGATACAACGCGAGAATGGATAGAACGCCGAAGATTACACTAAAGATACGCCATCCCAGCGGGTTATCTCCGAATACAGTTATTCCTGTCGCTATGAGAACCTGAGCTAATGGGGGATGTTCGGGTCTTAGATTGACGCCGTCTTGAATTATCCTCTTCGCTGACGGTATATACCAGTACTCGTCGAAAACGTAGTCTCTAGGAAGACCAATAATCAATAAATGAAGACCTAGATAGATGAGCAGCAGGAAAGCTATCTTCTTCATTCTAAAGGCCTTCAGTCTTCTCCCGTATGGCTATGACATTCCTTGAAGAAAAGCTTGAATCTTCGCATGAAGCTTGTGAATTAAGCTGGGTGCTGACCTCATGGTCGACTTGGATTCGGTCTCAAAGGAAATGGCTCAATTCGCTAGATCCAGGACGAAACCTGAAAGACTTGTGGTCTAAAGGTCAGAAGTACGATCCAGTAGAGATTGCTCACACACTTGGGTATGAAGGGCTGGATCCTAGTTTGCTAGTGAGAGAGATTGAGCGGCGCTTCTGTTAGACCCCTCTTTAAGATGATCACTGGCTAAGTAGACTAAATTTCTTTTTTGCGTCCTTATCAGCAAACACTGAAAGTATTTCTCCAATGTACAGAGTATGGTAGTCTTTTGAGGGGTAGTACTTCGATACGATTCCTTTCGGCAGGTGGCCTATCTTAATTTTGGTCTTGTAGATAACCTTGCATTCATAATTTACGACGCATTCAGAGATCATTGGAGATTCCACCCGCCTTCCTGGTAGCGGCGTGAGGTTCATCTCTCTGAATTTGTCGTGGTCTCTGCCCGATACGTTTCCACAATATTTGATAGTCTTCTCCATGCCTCCACCTGGAATGTTAACTGTGAATTCATTAGACTCTTCCAGCAGCCTGTATGTGTATCTTGTCGGTCTTACGGCCACCGCGAACGTAGGTTTATACCAAATTATCCCCACCAAACCCCAGCCGATCGTCATAACGTTGAGTTTCTCATTCTTCCCAGATGTCGATAGAAGAAGCCCTCCACGGTCAAGCATCGCGTATGTTTCTGTTACATAGTCAGTCGGCATCGCTCTGACTTTCTTCACTAGGACCACCGCTCCCTAAGCTATGTTTCCAAGTTTACAGGTTTTCAACCACCCTAATACGCGTTTTCACAAAATTCATAAAGGGAAAAGGAGAGTTTCATAGGGCTCTTCGGAGTTACTAGTGCACGTTTCGGTTGGTGACAATCGTGGAATCTGTACTTGACATGTACATGCGCGTACGTAGGGCGGGTCAAGCCCGGTATGATCGTGAGAAGAAGCTGATAATGAGTATAGATTCCCGAAGCTTGCAGTTAGCGCTCTGGACAGCTTTCATCACGCTCTTCATCTTGAACCTCCTTGACATTGTAAGTACAATTTATGGAGTGAGGACCGTTCCATTTGTATACGAGACGAACAGGATCTTCGCTCCCCTCCTCCACAGCATGAATGGAGTTGGACCTGCCGCAGCTGTATTCATGAAGCTTATCATCCTTGTTATTCCTTTCATGGCTGTACATTATCCAGTCGGCAAGAATAGATATGAGTTGATTCTTAGAGTCGTTAAGCTCGGTCTACTTCTGGGAATAGCATCAATTGTTCCATTGTACACTTTTATTGTAGCAAAGAATTTCTGGATTATCTGCGTCTTCCCACGCTAGATTCTTAGCCGATTCATATTCCCATTAAGAAGCCCTGTGCCAACGCTGAACCAATTGTTTCCCTGACACTTGTAGGGAATATCTCCAATTCTCCGAGACAAGACTCTCGGAGTGCTTTAGCGATTGAATACTCGTCCAGATTCTTCCTTCGGAGTTCGTCCACAAACCGTTTCCAATCCTCAGCGACCTCTAGACCTTTCCTCAGCACGGCTTTTGCGCCACTTCCAATCACTGCGCCGAAGTGAGGAAAGGCCAAGATGTTGACGTCGTATGCCAACAGTTTCCTGATCGAAGCAGTGTAGTTATCATACTTAAAGCTTGGAGGAAAACTCGTTGGCGTAATCGTTTTGGAAACAGGCCCGAAAGTTCCTACAGCGTCACCGCAGAACAGTAATCCGGTCTTCTTTTCGTAAAAGGCAAAATGATCCGATGTGTGTCCTGGAGCATATACTATTTCAAGCTCGTAGTTGTCGCCAACTTGGAAGATCTGATTCTCCTTAAGGATTAAGATCTTTCCCTCGTCTCTTATAGACTCCATAGGCACTGCGAATCTTCCGAATACCTCCCTTGCCCCTTCATTGACCTTTGAAGGATCCAACAAATGTTTCTTCGTGAATTCATGCACTCCAACCTGAGCGTTTGGGAAATGTTTGAGCAATATCGCTGCTCCTCCTGCATGATCGTGATGACGATGGCTTATCATTATGTAGCGAACGGAGTTGAAGTTGATGCCCAGAGAACTCATGGCGGCCGTAAGGCCGTCCGTAGAGTCGGCTGTCCCTGAATCCAGCACTGCTGTCTTTTCACCTTTTAGAATGTAGAGCGAGATCATTCCTCTTATTCCGTAGCCGTAAACGTCGACTAAATAGATGCTGTCAGCGATCTGGCTTGTGTTTGTGACAACCCTCTCCTCCACTTTCTCCACCCTTCGCTGAGTCCGTAAACCACCTTGAACGTTAAACCTTGCGATTCCTCTTGCCTAATATAGGTTCCATATGCAACCTTATGACTAAAAGCGAGGCGGATAGAGAACTATCAACGCTATTGTTAATTTTTCCCTTCAACAAGTTACATGAATTATTGCTGAAACTCGCTTCCCTTTTTTCATCGCTTCATTGAAAATCCTGATCGCCTGCGGCGTTCGAGCCTTCACGACTTCTATGTCCTGCTCCTTCGCCAACTTCTCAGATTCAGATAGCACGCGAACTATTCCGAACTGCCCAGTTCCAATTATTACGATTTCTGGTTTGCTCCTGATGATGTATTCCATTTGTCTTGCTGGAACTGTGTGATCTCCAACTCTTCGTTCAACCGTCCCATCCCAGAAGACGTAGACATCGTGATCGTAATTCTTGCCTGAGATCGTTATCGAGCCAAAACTTGTTGCTTCTAGAGCGATTGTTCCCATGACTTGAACCTCACCAAGAAAGACGCTTCCGAATAAATGTCTCAAACGCTCCATAGGAATTTTTCTAAGCCGTACGCACATTCAGATAATTTCGACTCACACTCAAAGACTTTGTCTAAGACCGCAACCACAGGCCCGCTCCAAAAGAAAACTTTACGACAAGCCCCCTGAGTATGCCAAATCACTCCGATTGACCTCGCCTGTACAAGAAGATGTTACATTGGCCTTTTGAAGCTGCGGGCAAGTAACACTAATTTGTCAATGAGGGCCTCCTAGCGAGATCACCGCTCTCTTGAAACGCATCGGAATCCATTCGCATTGCGCGATGTGTGTAGGTAGGCTAGCTGTAATGTCGGAGGGCCTGACGGAGCGGATGCGGCTGATTGTCTGGTCCTCATAGAAATCTTGATGTTTAAGGCGCCCAAAGATTGTGACAAGCATTTTGGGGTAGACTTCAACTCCATACTTCAAAGGCTGACATCTCATTTCTTTCAGGGCTTGTGACTCTTTTCACTTGTAATGAGACGAGCGAAGTAAACTACATCAGGTTAACTTCGATTGCACATGATCTACCTCACCAGAAGCTTTTTATCATCAATCCGTGGCGATATGTAGGATTCTACGGTGAGACCGTTGCTCATCTCAAAGTGGTTGAAAGATTTCGTCCATTGTCAAGTGCGGCATCAACTCAGTCAAAATTGCTGCCGGCCGGGAGATCCTCTTTCAAATTTGCCTTCCACAAATAAGTTTGGAAACGCGTCAGTACAACATTTTATATGAAACTGTCTAAAAATCTTAATACGCATCTCGGGTCGTAGTCTACTTTCACTCCATCAGGAGCTTGACTCTCACTTGAATTCACCTGCACAGGACTTCGTCTGTAGCTCAGACGATGCTTCACCATTTGGCGAGGAGGAGAACCGATGACGCCAACGTCAAAAGTCATTACAAAGATTCGAAAACGAGACGGAAGGATCGTCGACTTCGATCAGGAAAAAATCACGAATGCTATTTTCAAAGCAGCCGTAGCTGTTGGCGGTAAGGACAGAAAGTTAGCTGAGGAATTGTCAAGTAAAGTTGCAGCAATTTTGGAAGAACAGTTTGACGGCCACACTATTCCAAGCGTCGAAGAAGTCCAAGACGCCGTCGAGAAAGTTCTCATAGAGAATGGACACGCGAGAACCGCCAAGGCATACATTCTCTATCGCCAGAAACGCAAGGAGATCCGCGAAGCTAAGACTGTTTTGATGGATGCTGATTTTGACGCACGACTGTCTCCGAATGCCATGGCCGTCTTGGAGAGACGATATCTCAGGAGAGATGAGAGCGGGAGAATCATCGAGACGCCCACCGCCATGTTTCGCAGAGTCGCTCAAGCCGTAGCGCTCGCCGACCTGACGTATGACGCTGATGCTGACATCAAGAAGACAGAAGAAGAATTCTACAAGATCATGACGAACTTCGAGTTCCTTCCGAACT
>Ga0209725_1000210_pt1 | contig 36026 bp, 33 predicted proteins | sample I18A1metaG_FD_184145 | JGI IMG/M metagenome (GOLD analysis project Ga0209725, IMG submission 184145) | Lake sediment bacterial and archeal communities from Gulf of Boni, Indonesia to study Microbial Dark Matter (Phase II) - ​I18A1 metaG... | ecosystem: Environmental > Aquatic > Freshwater > Lake...
AGGATTTGTCGTGGGTATCACACAAGGATTGTTCGTCCTTGTCTTCGTATTGTATATGGCGTTCAACGTCGGTATGCAACCGGCAGAGGTTGGGTTCTCGTTCACTTTGATGAGCGGTTCCATGCTCACATTCACGTTCCTAGCAGGACATCTCTCGGACAGTTTTGGGAGAAAACCCTTCGTGATCTTGGGCGGAATCATCATTGCCTCAGGAGTCATCGCCTTCTCTTTCACACATGCGGCACCCCTCGTGTACTTGGTCTCTCTCGTTTTGGGATTCGGAGTTGGCCTGAATAACGCGCCGATCAACGCACTTCTTGCCGACTGCGTAATTCCTGAAATTCGGGCGAAGGTGATGGGCGGCTATGAGGTGATCCTGGGGCTCGGACGAGCTCTCGGAGTGGCGTTTCTTGGAGGTCTTTACGCGACCTCAGCCTTGGCCCCGTTCCACTTGCTGGGAGGACTCATGCTCGCTACAGTTGTACTCGTGGCACTATTTGTGGCAGAGCCCGTGAGCAAGGCGGGCATCTCGATCTCCCCTATTTCTTCTGAGGAGAAACCTGCATTAATTCCCGAACACGGTGTTGCTGTACTGTCCGCATCCTTAGAAGACGGCAAGACCACAACGCTGGTCGAGCGAGCAATGGCGGGATGGATGGAATGCCCGGCTTGCCGACGTTTAATTCTCAGGGACAGCAGATTCTGCGACTGCTGTGGGGCGCGTGTCTCGCCGGCACATCGGTGAAAAGCCGCGAGAGGACCTCTGACAAGGCATTCTCGGTGCAGTGGCGACATATGCTGGGAATTGTCGAAGGTCCTTACAAGGGTGACGTCTAACTAGAACTACAGGAGGCTCGTCTGGAGACTCCCAAAGGATCATTCATGACAAGTACGGCCCAGAATACTCCCAAGAGGAGCTAGATCTTAAAGAGAGAGCTTTTGTCTACGATGTGATGTGCCTCGGTAGCTCAGTTGGTAGATGACGGAGTCAGCCAAGAGCACCCGCCTCGTAAGCGGGAGGTCGCGGGATCGAAGCCCGCCCGAGGCTCCACAATACTGGAGGTTCAAAACTTTCCATTCTTTCGTACGGAAGACGCCCGGACCCAGGCTTGAGACAGAAGCTAGACATACAGAACTGGCATAGACGCTACGAGTGAGCGCTCCAAATTCTAGAGCGAAGGATTCTGTGAAACAGTCCCCTTCCTCAACAACGACAATCCAGCTCGAGAGCTCCTTTTGAAACATGATCAGGTGCCTGAAGACTCAGTCGGCCTCGCGCTTGCTCGCGTCTACACTGGTTGAGCCCACCAACCTATCTTCGCGCCTGAAGTCCAGAGCGAAGAAGTCTCCTAGCTCGATCTTGTGGGGTCCCACAGATTCTGGCGACGCACTTCGCCCATACTACTGAAACTGCGCATGCAACTTCGCCCCCTTTCTCATCCCATCACACACAGCCGGCGCATCAAGGCGAAGCCCAAGTCAACTCAACGCAGACTGTAGGCATTCTAGCCGCCTATGTATTCCTATGGTCTTAACGGCTTCAATGGCGGAATGACGTATCTAGCCCCGCAAAACTCACAAAAGTCGCCGTCAGCTCTGACCTCGTCTCCACATTTTGGGCAGAACATGCGAACATAAAGTGCTCCGCCTAGGACCACCTGCAGCCCTTCCAAACCTGTACGCGCCTTTTCAACCACTCCACGAGTCTCTGGTTCTGGTTCGGGTTCTTGTTCTGGTTGTATCCATCGCCCTTCGCTCGCTACGAATAGAACACCGTCGCGGTAACAACACCATTGTTGTTTCTCCTCATCATTAAGCCTCATTCTATACCCGCAAACAATGCAGTATGGAGCTTCAGGATTGGGCTCTTTCCCCAAGAGGGAATACGCCACGCAGCTGCTATGTTAGTGCCGTGTATTTGCCCCATTTTTGGCTAAATAGGGGTTATTGCTATTCCCATGTTTGTTTTCTCCATGATCCCGGGTTATCTATCTAGGCTGTAGCTAGCTAGTTTCGCTTGTCGCTGGTTCTTGATCTCCCAATGGCAGACACGGCGGTAGGTTTGCAGATTGAATCCGGCTCGAACGGAACCCTCTCAGCCTCGCCACATTTGCGGAACGGGCACTTAGACTGGTACTCGGAGAACTCCGTTCCTGTCAGACTTTCTACACGCCAGGCGGGCATGCAGCTTGTATACTGATAAGGTCCTGATCAGCAAGAGATGCGACAATTCCGGAAACGTTGGGAATCAAGGCTTGGAAAAATGGTTTGACATCATGATGAACGTTTCAGTGGCTTGCTCGCGCCAACCATCATTCCCGGGGTCTCACAAGGTTTGCGCTTTCATGTCAACAGCAAAGCTATTCCTGGGAATATCGCGTGGCTGTGTGTTCGCAACATCTCGATCAGAAACTCGCCTTCCTTTGTGTCAGCTATCGTTTCTTCGTAGGCACACACCATGGTCAAAGGCAGTTCTAGGCGTCTCCCGAGGGCCCGCTCTCTCTTGATGATGTCATCAAACATTCCACGCTTGACAGACCATGTCGCGTCCACCACTACCCTGACAGGTCCTCCGCGTTCCATGAGTCGTTCCGTCAGGTCCCTCAGTAATTGGCTCGTCTTGAACTCGTTCAGCCGCTCTTCTGCCGTTGTGAACGCTTTATAGTCCGCTATTGCCAGGGAACGGTCGGACTGGTACCTGTCCACGGAGATCCCCCAGTGTCGCATGGCCTCTCTTACCTCATCGAATGCCTCGTGCTCAGTCACGTAGAACGCTACTCCGTGTTTCTCGAGGGCCGCCTGGAGAAATGGGAACAGCAGCTCACGTTTCGTACTAGTGTTGGAGTAGAGCAGCACAGCGTGATCGTTAGGAGCTAGTCCCTGCAATGTTCTGACAATGTCAGACGTTTCCAATCTAGCTCTACTAGACGTTGGTGCTAGCACATATTTGACGATATGCCGAGGCGTTTTAGAAATTACGGAGCTCAGCAAGCCAGGGAAAGCTGATCGGGAACGGCGAGACACGCCGTCTTGACAGGTGTTGCCGTGATGCTCTCCCTATCTGCTCTCAGGGGGGGTGTTTCGGCCGGGCCCCTATCTTCTGAAAAGAAACGCAGACTTTTCTAGAACTGCTGAAAGCCCGGTTACATACTGAGGTAGAGAACTTCCTTTCCACCGGAATCAGTGGCTTTGTAAGCAGAGTAGGGGCAAGGCTCTACCACGGGAAAGACGCATTCAGCGTGCACTGTTGCACCTTCAGCAGAACTGGTAGTTGTTCGATTCTGAGCGCTACTCCGCATGCAAGAGACTCAGTCTTGGGCGCCGAGGTCACTCAAGTCTGTTTTCCCGAGCAATTTGGACAGAACTCAGCTGCCTCGGGTATCTTCGCTCCACAATGGATACAGTATTCCATGCGGGGTGAAACTGATACTGTGACGCCAGGTGAGTGTTCCTGTGGGGTCTAGCACGGACTGCCTGGTGGCGAAGCTGCTATTAGCGGCGTCGTGATGCCTCTGAACACGCTTGCAGTCTTGGCGCCGTGGCTTGCTGTGATCGGCCTAGTCGACTGCATCGGCGCGGCTGCTGTGACCGTCAGGAGAGTACAGAGAAGCTAGGGTCTCTGTCACACGCACGTCCTCACCCTCAAATGGCAAGTCGTAAATCTCACTGCCAAACATTGAGGTCACTGTGTCACATGGACAAAATAGTCGTCCAGGCCCAAGAAAACGGACCTTACTTGGTTATCGTTGAGGGCAAGCCATTGACATCCCTTTGTAGATGCGGTCTGTCAGGCACAAAGCCGCTTTGCGATCGAACCCATGAGAGAGTCGGACGTGCTGTTCCAAGCGCGCCTGTCCCGAAATCGGAACCCTCGGTCTCTCTTGGAGCGACCCCTCCCGAAAGACCGGAGAAGACGAACGCCGAGATGGTCGAAATCCGGGAAGTGTGCATAGGCTTTCGGTCGGAGGAACCACCGGTCCGGCAGATGAACGGTCAAATCACCATCAACAAGGGCACGCCCGTTAAGGCGTACAATAGTTTCGGCGACGGCATAGGTCCATACAAAGAGCACTACTGCTACAAGGTTCACTCCCCGCACGCGGGTATCCACTGCTACGTGAGCATCCCGCTTGGCCCAAGCGTCAATGAAATCAGAAAACTCGCGTGGATTGGAAAACATTGGATGCAGGAATCCAGATTTGTCCGAGTCAAGTCTCATTCAGGCGATCTCACGGACTATTCCCTGGAATCCTTTCGGAGACTGTTGCGAGGCGAGAAGACAAATTTCAGGGTGATCCACCACATAGTATACAAAGGTCCTTATTCCACGCCCAATTTGGGAACGCACAATCTCACTGTTACAAGGGAGCTAATACCAGGTTTTCTTGGTGTAGGCGTAATACGAAGGACAGGTTGGGCTCACGAAAGTCCACGGTTTGGTGAGTTCTGCTACAGCTGGAGAGACGGTTCGCCTGGCATAAGGGTCATAAGGCATTCGCTCCAAAATGCCTGAGCTTCTGACGACTGATGCTCAGGTTCTCTACAAGGAACATTCGTACAAGCCCGGAGCCGGCGACTGGTTCGTGTGGCACTACATTCAGATCGAAATCGTACCTGATGGTGCTAGTCTTCATGTCTGCTGCGAGCGAACGTTGTGGTACTACATCCCCCGAGACGTATCCGATTGCCATTTGAAGAGATCCCGGATCACAAGAGTCGTTCCTCTCTCGGAAATGATAGCCAACCGCTAGCAGATTAGAGGACGGAAGAGAGGACACGAATGTCAGAAGAAGGAAATAGCAGGACAAGGCTTGGCGGAGGAGCAACAACGATCTCCCTGAGCAGGTAGTACGATCTCCCTTTTGCTGCTTAGGCTGCCCGGAGAACTCAGGAGAAATCGAGACAAAGCTCGCTCTTCTGCGAGAGGAATCCAAGCATTCAAAATCCCCAGTAACCATTCCGTACGAGAGCGATGTCAAGCATGCCAAGAGACTCTGGGCTCGGCGAACGCGAGATTATCGACCTCATCCTGAGAAGACTCGACATAATGCCCCGCATGCCCGTACCATTTGGTGACGATGTCTCCGCCGTGGACATCGGAGACGGCAGACTTGCCGTCCTCAAGTGCGACATGCTAGTTGGACGGACCGACGTTCCAAGAGGTATGACTCTCAGACAGGCGGCGAGAAAAGCTGTTGTGATGAACGTCAGCGACTTGGCGTCGAAAGGGGTTCAGCCTTGGGCGGTGATGGTCTCGCTCGGGCTTCCAAGGTCCACCACCGCCCAAGATGTAGGAGAGATCGCTGACGGTCTCAATGAGGGAGCGCGTCAATACGGCGGCTACGTCATTGGAGGCGACACAAACGAATGCGATGACCTTGTGATCGGATGCTACCTATTCGGTCTCGCGAGACGAGGCGAAATACTGAGAAGAAGTGGAGCTAGACCTGGCGATCTAGTCGCGGTCACCGGGGAGTTCGGAAACACTATCGCCGGGCTCAAGCTGCTTTCGTCTCAAATGGAGGTTCTACCGTCACTGAGGAATAGTCTACTTGCGAGCATCTACATGCCTAAAGCACGTCTCAAGGAAGGACTCGCACTTGCTCGCACCCGAGCCGTCACCGCATCGATGGACTCCAGTGACGGACTTGCATGGAGTCTTTACGAGATTGCGCGGGCAAGCTCAGTTGGGATCGAGATCGAGGAATTGCCAATCGCAAGAGCAGCGGCAGAATATGCCCGCCTGAGCGGCAGCGACCCATTTGACCTAGCACTGTATGGCGGAGAAGAGTTTGAGCTCGTCCTGTCCCTTAGGAAGAACGCACGCAAGCGAGCGCTGAAAGCCGTGGACTCTCTGCGGATCATCGGACGGATCACGTCAAACACGGGAACCGTCACACTCTCACGAGATGGAAAGCGAACACTTGTCAGACCTATCGGGTGGGAACACTTCACATCGGACAACTCTTGACCTCAGCGTTCGACAACAGAATTCGATCCTTCTAGGGCAATATTCCAGCCTCTCGACCTTCCGGGCAAGCATTATAACGCGCAAGCAAGCCTAGCCGACCAAAGCTGGAAAAAGAGTTGAATTCAGAAGCGGCCATCACGAAACTGAAGATGTCCGTCATCAGCGGTCAGGAAGAAGACGCCGAAAAGGCTGCGCGTGAGATCTTAGACATCGGCATTGACCCAATGGAAGTATTGGAGAGACATCTCTTTCCGGCCATGAAATCTGTGGGAGAGAAATTCGAGACAGGAGAGTACTTCTTAACCGATCTGATGTTTGCAGCTGATGCCATGAAAGCAGCGTCGCGCATCTTGACCAGCAAGATGAAGGAAAGGAGCGGGCGGGAGATGGCAAGAACCAAGACGGGTAGAGTGCTGATAGGGACTGTTTCAGGAGACGTTCATGACATCGGAAAGAACATCGTATCGCTGCTGCTGGAGATCAACGGCTTCGAAATCCACGATTTGGGCAAAGACGTCGACTCCATGAGGTTCATAGAAGGAAGCACCGAGATAGACGCAGATATCATGGCCTTGTCCGCTCTGATGACAACCACGAAGCCAGCACAGAAGGAAGTAATGGATCTCCTCAACGAGATGGGTACGCGCCAGAAATTCGTGGTAATGGTTGGAGGCGCTCCCACGTCGAAAGAGTGGGCTGAACAGATAGGAGCGGACGGATGGGCGGAAACCGCCGAACAGGCGGTCAGAGTAGCTCAAGAGCTCATTCATTCAAGGTGATCTCATGACCCCTCCATGGAGAATCAACGAGATATTGGACAGAGCAGAGACCGGGCCCATCTGTCTTGAGAAGGACTTTGAACGCAAAGTTCTGGTTCCCAAACTCAAAGACGTGATCAAGCAATACAGTATCAAATTCGATTCCGAGAACCTTGTGCCGTCCGATGACTCACTCGCAGACGAACTTTGGAAAGCCGGCCTGGAACTGTACTTGGAAGTTGGAACGCTCTGCACGAGCACGCATAGAAGGATCCTCTTTGATGAAAGCGAAATACGTGAAGCGATGAAGAATTTCCCAGGAAGATTCGTCGTAGGGGATGTAAGAGATTCAAGACAGCTGTCCCAAAGGAAAATCGAGGACATAAGGAAACCATTCTGCCTGTTAAGTCCTGACATCACCTGCGATGAAGAGCTATTCATCCCAATGTCGATGGCATACCTGCAAGAGCCACTCGCAGACGGCGTATGCGCTCCAATCCTAGAAGAAGTCGAAGGTAGAAGCATCAAGACTGGCGCACCGATTGAAGTCAAAGGCGCCGTCGCTCATGCCATGATGCTCAGAGAGGCAGCAAGGAGAGTCGGTAGACCTGGAATATTCCTGCAGGGAGTGGGAACCGCACAGTCCGACGCCGCTCAGATAGCAGCCAGCAATCCCACCTGGGGGGAAAGACTGAACGACGGCAGGTTTGTAGCCTCCATATCGGAACTGAAAATCGATTACGACCTGCTCAACAAGATGGTTCACTTTCATCAGTACGGCTGCTTTGTTGGTGCACTGACCGGCCCCATGCTCGGCGGATACTGCGGCGGACCTGAAGGTACGGCAGTGGTTGGAACAGCCTACCACATTCAAGGGTTGATGGTGAATCAGGCCCACTATCTGAACTACTTCCCGTTTCACATCAAGTACATGCACAACACGACAGGAGATCTGCTCTGGGGCATAAGCCTCGTCTACCAAGCTTTGGCTAGGAATAGTCCGCTGATTTCTTTGTCAAACGGGTTCGCCGCCGCAGGCCCTTGCACCCCGATGGTTCTGTACGAAGCCGCTGCACACGGTCTAGCCAGCGTTGTGTCTGGCGCCAATCTGTGGGAGATAGCCGTCGCCAGAAACAAGTACAAGAACAGAGCCACCCCAATGGAAGCAAAGATGGCCTGCGAAGTCGGATGCGGAGCCGCCGAATCCGGCATCAGGAGATCTGAAGCAAACGAACTCGTCAAGCGTATCGTCTCCAAGTACGAGAACCGAATAGCGGACGCTCCGATGGGTAAGACGTTTCAGGAATGCTACGACGTGAGGAGAGTTGCGCCAACGAAGGAGTACACCGAACTGTACAGGTCCGTGAAGACAGAACTCCGCGACTTGGGAGTTCCATTCGCATACTAGGACAGACCAGCACCTGGGGCGAATCCAAGTCTTGGTCGAACTTTCAGTCAGCCGTGACTGGTGGAGGCAAGAACACTTTCCCTTGAGTTCGTTGTGTGCATCGAGGAAAGAGATTTCTGTACATCCCGTGACTGCAAGAGAGGTGCAGGAACATGAGTGAGGAGTCTCATGAGGAAACGCTACTTAGACAGCTATTGAAGATTGAGAAGCATGAAGATCGGATGATAACGGCGATGGTTCAATTGACAGCTTCAAACGAGAGACTGAGCAGGCGTCTCGCGGGCCTCACATGGATAATGCTGGTGCTGACTTGGATAACATTCGTCATAGCCATACCCAACACTCTGGCGACAATCTTCGGCATCCCCAAGGTCAGTGAGGTCCTTGGCCTGGGAGTGATGATGGCTACCCTGATCATTACGACTGCCGGCGCCCTGCTTCTGGTGATGCTGCCTGGCTCTGCTCTTTCGCTTTCCAGTCTGGATAGGCGATTTCGAAGAACGATCAAGAACGAGTGAAATAGTCTCCTGATCCTTCGTGAGGGTATTCATTAAGCGGGGTACACCACTTGAACTTCGGAAAGATTCTTAGATACGTCGCGTCGGCAGGCCTCATAATCCTAGGTGTCATATTCCTCCTAGCTTCCGCATACGCTATTTCGCGACTTCTTGTAGGAGCCGTCCTCACCGCGGCTGGCCTCGGAATTGCGTTGCTGACGTGGAAAGCAGGAACGAGCCAACTCCCGATCAGATATGAGATTCAAGCCCCGGGAAGTCTGAAGGTTGATTCCATCAAGTGTCCTAATTGTGGAGCTGGCTTGGATCCGTCAAAGATGAAGCTGAAGCTCGGTGTTCCCTCCATCAAATGTCCGTATTGCGGGAACGAGTTTGAAGTTGCAGAGGAGCCCAAATGGTGACACCCCCGCGCGCTCTCTGGGTGCTTCCAGCTCTCCTACTGATCGTTCTCTTCTTAGCGCCCGTTTCCCAGCAGAGCGTTTCGGCTGAAGATGTCCAGTATCATCTAGAGAAGCAGTGGGTCAGGATCTGGATTAACACGGATGGAACGATCGACCTAGAGTATACCATACACATTGTCTGTGACCAAGGTAGCTTCAGCTACGTCACATTCGATCAGCCGAACGGGGACTTCAAGATAGGTGAGGCGTTCGACCCAGACGGACATGCGCTTAGAATCGAGGACGCGACGGAAGGGACAGACTACAAAGTCAAAGTCTTCCTGTACAAGCCGTTAGCCGCTGGCCAAAGCGCCGAATTCACCGCTACGACCAATGTAGGACACATGATCTGGGAAGATACAACAAACCCCGGCAACGCTGGGCTGCAATTCATACCCACCTCATGGAATACTGCAATCCTAGACCTTAGAGTCTTGGTAGTACTTCCGGCAGGAGTCTCGAAAGAACAGATCAGAGTCACTCCGGATTGGGATAATGCGTACACCGATCCGAACGAGAACGGCAGGCTGGTTGTATACTGGGAGAGAAGGGATGTCGCTCCGAACACGAAGTTGCAGGTAGGTGTCTCGTTTCCCAAGAGTTCGGTCGAACACTACGAAACAGGCAGACCTGCCGGGGGTTTATCCGAGCTCGCGGTAGGCGTACTGGTTTTCCTGCTAGCTGTCTTCGTCAGCGCGATCGTAGCTGTCGGGGTAAGGCGCGCCGCTAGGCGAAGCTACCCTGACCCGAAGATGCAGATGGAGACTCTGGGAGTCAAAAGAGGATTCACTGCCGTGGAGGCATCGTACCTGCTCTGCGTTTCGCCGATCAAAGTCATCGTCATGATGCTCTACGGCCTTCTTCTGAAACGAGCTGTTTGGGTGACTTCGACTCTGCCGAGCTTGAGGTTGCAGATCTCAGACGGGTTCGACGCGGGAGCAGGATCGCTGACAGCTGAGCTAAGATACTACGAGCGAGATTTCTTAGATGCGGTCGAGACCGATGGAAGTCTGGACGAAAGAAAACTCGCCGGTGCGTTCATGCGGCTTCGATCTTCTGTTGAGAACAGCCTTAGGGGATACTGTAGAGAAGATACGATTGCTTTCTACAGGAAGACTGTTCAGTCCGCTTGGGATCAGGTTGAGAAGGCAGGGACGCCAGATCTGGCCTCGAAGATGTTCGACGAGAACCTGCTGTGGCTCATGCTAGACGATGACTTCAGGTCAAAGAGCGAAAGTGCGTTCAGAGAAATCGAATTCCAACCGCTCCCATACTGGTGGTGGTACTGGTACGGATACACACAGTATCATCCAAACCCGGCGTACGACCCGACGACGAGGCAAGGGGGGCCGCCTCCTAAGATCCCGGGAACTGAGTTCGCAAACAACATCGCCACTTCTCTCGAGAAGACCGCGGGCAACATTGTGGTAAACATTGAGAAGTTCACAAACTCAATCCTCCCGGCTCCGCCACCATCCCAAGACACTTCAAGGCAGCCTGTCCATCACGGCGCGAGTTGTGCATGCGCATGCGTGTCATGTGCATGCGTCTGCGCGTGTGTTTCATGCGCATGTGCGTGCGCCAGCGGAGGGGGAGTCGGATGACCTTGGAGACTACATCTAGAATCCGAATGCCCCGCTGGCTGAGGAAAGGCACCGTTCCTGTAGGCCTCTACTACTACAGAGGACGAGACCGGTTCAAGCGGATGGCGCTTCAGTTGAGGGTCGAGGCTGACGGGAGGGGTGTCTTGGCGATAAATGCGAAGACGGTGCTGTATCTCAATGAGACCGCTGCTGCACATGTCTACTACTTCATGCAAGGTATGCCTACACACAGGGCAGTTAGGCAAGTGCGGAGCAGGTACAGAGTCAGCCAGGAGACTGCGACAGGGGATCATGAGAGGCTGATCTACGCGATAAGCACGCTGGCGCAGACAGAAGAAGTCTGCCCGATATCTTACTTGGGTGTCGAGAGGATCGAGCCTTTCACTCAGGAACTGTCGGCACCGATCAGAATGGACCTGGCTTTGACTTTCCGCTGTCAGAACGGTTGTCTCCACTGCTACACAGGAGGACCTCACGAGACTGAGGAGATGAGCACTGAAGCATGGAAGAGAGTATTGGACAAGATGAAGAGGCTGGGAATCTTCATAGCCACATTCACCGGCGGCGAACCCACGCTCCGTGAGGACCTGCCGGATCTGATAGCGCACGCGCAGAAGATCGGGATTGTCACAGGTCTAGTGACTAATGGGAGGAAGCTCAAAGAGAAGAACTTCGTGGCCACCCTAGAAAAGTGTGGGCTTGATTTCGCACAGGTCACCGTCGAGTCTAATGATCCGAAGATCCACGACGAGATGACCGGGTCGAAGGGAAGCTGGCAAGAAACGATTGAAGGAATCAAGAACCTGATTCCGACAACAATCTACACAACCACCAATACTACTCTGACCAAAGTGAATGCCTCAAGTTTCTTGGAGACACTTGATTTCATACATGATCTGGGTGTCAGGACATTCGGCTGTAACGGCCTGATACACTCGGGTAGAGGTCCTTCGTTCGCTAGGGACCATGCGCTGGAGCCGGACGAGTTGAAGGATCTGCTTTCAAGGATACAGGAGAAGGCCTCTCGGTTGGGAATGAGTTTTCTCTGGTATACACCCACGCGCTACTGCGAACTCAACCCATTAGAGCTCGGGCTTGGATTGAAGGGTTGCACAGCAAGCGGCATGAACATGTGTATCGGCCCCGGCGGCGAGACGTACCCGTGTCAGAGCTACTTCCAGAACCTAGGCAATTTCCTTGAAAAGGACTGGGCAACGATCTGGAATCATCCGCTTTCAAAACAACTGAGAGCGCGCAAATACGCACCCGAAGACTGCAAGGACTGTCCGGAGCTGTCCGTTTGCGGAGTTGGCTGTCCTCTCGAGGTTCACGAGCCAGCAAGATCCTGAATTCCGAACGACCTCTGACAAATGGCTTGTTGCTCTGAATTTGCCGCCTCAGGTTCACCCCAGAGTTACTTTCCAACCGTCATGTCAGGTTTTCAGGAGTCGGCGGCGAATCCCGAAATCGAGTAGGGGCGCACTCCTCCGCTACCCATCGTCAGATATCAGACCAAGGAAAAGGGGAATCGGGGATCACAGTGTTCGGATTACGCACTTGATCTAACCGCCATGCGCCATCCTGACCTCACAAGCCGGCTGCGCGCATTTGGCTCCGTTTCAGAATTTTACTTTCCTGTAGAAGACCCTCTTGACAACCTCAGCTGCAATGACGTAGAGGACTACAACTATCCCCATAATGAGAAGAAACGAAACTGGCAATGGGCCGAACCCGAACAATCGTCCAAGCGGCGTGAAGGGAAGAACGAGTGTCACTGCAGCTATCATCAAAGTCGCCGCTGACAAGTACTTGCTTGGTGTGCTCGTGAGAAGAGACCTTTGGCTACGAATGACAAGCACGATCATTGAGGCCGAAACAACTGATTCCAGGAACCATCCGGTTCTGAATTCAGGAATAGTCGCTGCCAAGATGAAAAGAAGCACGCCGAAAGTGATGTAGTCAAACAGTGAGCTGAGGAGACCGAACGTTACCATGAACCTCTCGATGAAGCTGATGTTCCAACGTCGAGGCTTCTCGACCATCTCGTGATCGACACTGTCGGTCGCAATGGCCATCTCGGGGAAATCCGTCATTAGATTGGTGAGCAGAATCTGCTTGGGCAGCATGGGAAGGAAGGGCAGGAAGAGAGACGCCCCTGCCATACTGAACATGTTTCCGAAATTGGCGCTCGTCGCCATGAACACGTACTTGAGGGTATTCGCGAACGTTTTCCTGCCCTGCTCGACTCCCTGTACGAGGACGCCTAGGTCCTTCTCAAGCAGCACGATGTCAGCCGCATTCTTCGCCACGTCGACAGCCCTGTCAACCGATATACCGACATCGGCTGCATGAATCGCTGGAGCATCGTTGATTCCGTCACCCATGAAGCCAACGACGTTTCCAGCCTTCTTCATGGCCAAAATGATGCGTTCTTTCTGATTCGGGTCGACCTCAGCGAAGACGTCTGTGTCATTGACCCGCCTCAGCAGCGCTTCATCGCTCATCTGACGAAGCTCCGGACCCGAAATCACTTGCGGATTCGATAATCCGACCTGCTGGCTGACCGCACCTGCGACCAGTTCGTTGTCTCCGGTGACTATTCTCAAAGAGATTCCAAGATTTCTCAGGCTCTTTACGACTTTGACAATTCCACGCTTGGGCGAGTCGTAGAGCAGAAGGAACCCCAGAAAAGTCATTCCGGACTCGTGACTCTTGGTTATGACGATTTCGGAGCCAACATCTCGGTGGGCAACGCCGAGCAAGCGGAAACCTTTGCGACTCAATTCCTCGAAGCGGCTCAGGATCTGGTCCCTAACATTGGCGATCTCCAAGACGTTTCCACTCGCGGTTCTTGCAAAGGAGCAGGCTTCAAGCACACTAGGCAACGCGCCTTTGGTCGTCATAACGTGTGCGGCACCTTTTGACACCAGTATGCTCATTCGCTTGCGTACAAAATCGTACGGGACTTCGTCGAGCTTGTGATATCCTGACACGTCGAACTGACGACGAGTCCGGATGGCCTCGTCGATCGGGTTTGTGAAGCCAGTCTCGTAAACGGAATTGAGGTAAGCGTACAGAAGAGTTTCATCGCTTTCATTGCCTTGGAGATCGATCGCTGAGTGAACGCGTACAAGGCCTTCTGTCAGGGTGCCGGTCTTGTCGGAGCAGAGCACATTCATGCTGCCGAAGTTCTCGATAGAGACGAGACGCTTGACCACCACCTTCTCGACTGCCATGCGCTTGGCGCCGTAGGCGAGGTTAACGCTGACAATGGCGGGGAGCAGCTGGGGTGTCAATCCGACAGCTAGCGCCAGTGAAAAGAGGAAAGACTCCAAGATCGGCCGGCCAAAATATGCGTTGATGGCAAAAATCGCGACCACGAGCACCAACGTGACTTCCATGAGGAGATATCCAAACCGTCTGATACCACGCTCAAACTCAGTCTCAGGCGGCCTCAAGCTCAATCGTTCAGAAACCTTGCCGAATTCCGTCTCTCTCCCTGTGTGAACAACCAGTGCTTTGGCCCTACCGCTGACTACGTTGGTACCCATGAAAAGGCTGTTCGTTCTTTGGCTTAGCGGAATCTCTCGCGGCAGGATATTGACCAATTTCTCAACTGGGTAGGTTTCACCCGTCAAGGCTGCTTCATTAACGAACAGGTCTCTCGATTCCAGAATCAGACAGTCTCCGGGGACGATGTCTCCTGCATTCAGCATCACTACATCGCCTGGGACAGCCTCCTCGACAGGAATTTCGCTTGGGCTTGCATCGCGAAGTATTGTTGCTTTGATTTGTATCATCGCCAGAAGCTTCTCTACGATATTCGCTGCGCCTCGTTCCTGCCAGAAGCCCAGGAGGCCGCTCACAAAAACAATCGCCAAGATGATGAAAGCACTCGCGGATTCCCCCAGAAAAAGTGACAGCAAAGCTGCGAAGATGAGAATAATGATGATCGGACTCCTGAACTGAGCAACTAGCAGCGTCACCGGGTCCGATCTCTTCTTGGGTTTCAACAGGTTGTAGCCATAGAGCGTCAGGCGCCGCTCGGCCTCGTCGCTGCTCAGACCTTGAGGTGTGCTCTGAAGGGACCGTAGGACATCTGATGCGGTGATGCTCCAGAAAGCCATCGGTTCCTGAGTCACGGATTCGTCCCGTCTTCCTTGACATGAGTGCCTAGCGGATCCGGTCAGAGACGGAGATTAGCTGATGTCCATTTTGTCAGAATTGTGGCGACGAATATGGCGATACCTGACAACACGACCAAGGGTCCAGGCGGCAGTTCCAGATAACCCGAGAGCAGAACTCCTGAAGAGGCACTGATTATGCCGAAGACCGAACTCAGCACAGAGTATCCGAAGAGGTTGGAGCTCATGTTCTTGGCCGTTGCGGCTGGAACAATCACCAGGAATCCCACGAGCAGGCTTCCGGCGATCCTTATGCCTATGGCCACGACCAGAGACACAAGAAGAAGATAGAGAAGATTCATCCTCGAGATATTGACACCGCTTGATACAGCTAACTCCTCAGAAATCATCCCCAACACGATTTTCTTGTAGATCGTTCTTGTCAGCAGCACCGCAAAGACAGCAATGACAACAGCCACTACCGTCTCCGCCAATGTGACCTTCGTGATGTCGCCGAAGAGAGCCTCAAGGAGGTCGGGCTCCGGTATGATCAGTATTCCGACCGCCAATGCCACCGTGAACATTGCCCCAACGATCGTTTCAAGCGATAGTTTCGTGATCCTTTCAACATGCCACACTACTAGAGCGCATCCGAACAGGAAGACGAACGCGCCCATGAATGGACTGAAGTTGAATAGAATCCCTAGTGCAAGACCAGGCAGGGCCACGTGTGAAAGCGCGTCGCCAACGAGCGCCATCCTCTTCAGCACCATGAGCGATCCCAGATAACCCGCAGACAAACCGACAAAGACCGCAATGGTCAGGCTAAGCATTGAGAACTGCGTCGTAGCCATCACCTTCTTTCTTTGCGTCTCTTCAAAGCGGTCCCAGGACCGTAGATCGCGTGAAGAACGGATGGCTTCGTTATCTCTTCGGATTCAGCGAAACATATCACGCGCTTGTTCAAAGCAAGCATATGCTCGGAATAGTCTCTAATGATGTGGACATCGTGAGATATCAGAAGCACCGTGATTCCGTGCTCCCTTTCAAGCTGATTCAGCATTTCGTAGATGGCTTCTTCACTGTCTAGGTCAACGCCTGTCGTAGGTTCGTCGAACAGGAGAACGTCGGGGTCGTCGATCAAGGCGTATGCTATCAATACTCGTTGCAGTTGACCTCCTGACAGGAAACCTAGCGCCCTATCCGACGTAGTCTTCTCGTCGAGGTGGACTGCCTGAAGGCACTTCCCGATGTTGGAAGTACTCTTGAATGACAAGAACTCCTTGACGGAGATCGGTATGTCCATCGCGGAAAGTTTCTGGGGAACGTAACCAATTCTCACACCCTTTTCCCATTCAATCTCCCCAGCGTATGGCACGAGGTTGAGCAATGCTCTAAACAGCACCGTTTTGCCCGCGCCGTTTGGCCCCACTATTGCGAGAGTCGTGCCGCGCCTGACTTTGAAGCTGACATCCTCTAGAATCGTCCGGTCCTGGAACCTCACGCTCAGGTCCGACACTTCCAGGATGTAGTCGCCATGGCTCTCCAAGATTCACCGACTCGCTCCAGAGTCGCGTTGTAGCCACCCATATTGGCGTTGCTCATGACGCACGTAACGTCTAGGAATACCATGCGTCTTCTCTGGGCGTCAGTTCGATTGTCGAGTTTTTCGGAATCCGCGTCCCTCATCTTCGCAGATCAGGAGATAGATAACCTTTCCTGGCTTCTACAGTTCGCGCTGTCCCGCCTTGTTTCGGCGACCGGGCGGTCTAGGCCGTGAGCCCGGTTAGATGACATTTCACTTGTGAACTAACGAAATACACAACGGAAAATCAGTGCGTTGAAGGTCAATGAAACACCCGCAGAAGGTCGGAGCGAAACCCCAGGCCAGTAGGCCTGCACTGCCGGGCAACGGCACGATTCTATCCGCGTTGAACTCTGAGAACAAGATTATTCTTGGCGCCAACTTGCAGCTGATTTATGAGGGATGTGGGCTCAAGACGAGACCTTTCTGGAGGTGGCAGCCACCTAGAGAAGGATGTCAGCCACGGAGAAAAGGGTCTATGACACCCAGAAATTCCAAAGCGCGCACTGTTAGGGCCGCATTTCAACAGCCTTCATCTACCCGTATGAATTCACGGCCTTGGGCAAAATGGTATCATTCACAGCTATGAGTGGTACATGGACCGACAAACTCGGCGACAGCGGCACTTGGAGCGGAACCGGGACCCAGTCTCCCTTCAAGGCCTTGTCCTTGACCATTTGAGTCAAGTCTACGATGTGATGCAGCTCAAAGATACCTCCGTCACCAGAGTCCATCGAGAATCGCCAGACCGTCAGACTGACAGAAATCTAGCCGACGAAACTATTCCCATGTGAGGGGAGAGAGGGGGCAGGATCCTGACACTCCCGAATCAGTGGCACAATTGAAACGCGAGAGACTTGTCGCTGCGCTTCGCAGAATCTTGCGAGCCCCGGGCCTGACGTGCCCCGTGGACTCTGCAAATGCCATTCTGAAAGATCCAGATGCGGCAAACATCTTTGTCAATGGTCTGGTTCGCGAGGCACCTGTCAACGGGGCAGGAACATTGGCTAAATGCTCTTAGTTCTCCTATTGTGTCCATATGATGGGGACGACAGCAGAATGGATTTGATAGTTCGAGTTAAGGAAATCAAGGGTCATTGTCCTGTCTACAAGGTCGGCGACACTTTTTCACTCGAGTCGGGTTATAGGCTTGTTACAGGGATACCACTTTGTATGCATTCACTTGCATCCTTGCTACCACATTACAATGCTCTTCGAGTCTCAGAACCAGGTGAGTGGGGCCTGGCAGGGAAGGATGACAAGGCGAAGGCGTATGTCCAATGCTTGGACCCGATGGCATACACCAATGGCGGCACTGCCATTTTTGAAATAAGCCGAGTTCTGAACCCGAAAGAAACCGGGCCCGGTGAGAGGAACCTCTTGGCTCGCTCGAAGTAGATTTCGTACTGTCTGCTATCACGAGTCTTCGTTGGCTGAATGAGCGGATGAAGAACAGAGTCTTGGCTAGCGAGTATTTCGGAAATCCAGTGGATTCGCTTGGGTAGTGGCGGGCCCGGTGGGATTTGAACCCACGACCCCCGGCTTTCATCGCCCCTTCGACGCTTAGAGGGCCGATGCTTTGAACACCCCGGTTCCATGTCTGCGGGTGCTGTCCAGACTGAGCTACGGGCCCGCTACCTGCACATCGAGCCCTGGCCATATCTACTTTCTTCTGGGCAACGAGAAACAATCCGCGTCATCAAAGCTCTATTCTAGGAAGATCGCGGGCCGGAAGGGTTGAGCACTCTGGGCTCTACCTTTCGGATCGTATTTCTTGCTGTCAGATTCGTCGAACACAGCCACAGCGCACTTGAACTCCTTGCCGAAGAAACTCACCGCGTCTTCGAGTGCTTCTCGCTCGTCGAACCTTCCTACCCTGAGTCTTCTCTCTTGCATATCGGGAGCCACGGACTGTATGTCCTTTGCCAGTCTAGGGGCGAGTCTGGATATCTCCTTCATCCTCCCCTTCAGGGCCGGATCAGCCGACGCGACTTTCATCAACTCCGGAACTCCCACCGGACCTTTGGAGGCAGTCTCCAAGCCGTTCAGATACAGTGACCATTTCCATTTTGCGGCTGTGTACAAGTAGAGCCTCTTGTAACTCATCCCGGTCGCCTTCAGAATGTCCGCAATATCGTCGACAGTTGTCCGGATGAGGCTTTCGACTTCTTCGGCTCTCTCGTCAATCATGCTCATGTCAGGCTGGGGCCAAGCCGCGGTTGAGACGAACCCCTGTCTTCCCATCAAGCTCCAGATGGTTTCAGACATGAAAGGAGTGAACGGAGCCATCAGTCTAACCCGCACATCAAGCACCTGCCTCACAACCCCGGGGTTTGCGCCTGACCGAGCGGAAGCCCTCCTCATGTACCAGGAGAGGTCTTGTTCAAGCTCGTAGAGTGCGTGATGGACTGCCTCGCGTACGCGTAATTTGTCCATCGCGGCCGTCGTGTCGCGGATGCAGCTCTGAAGTCTGGTCATCATCCATTTCTCCTCGTTGCCGCGCTCAGCTGAAGAACCTCCTCCAGAGCTCGATCTAATGACTGACTGGGCAAAAGCATACATTCGTTCGATTCTCTCGCGAAGCGACTGTGCAGCCTGGTGACTGAATTCTACGTCCTGAATTAGCTCCGCTGCTGAGACCGTTGAGAGCCTGATTGCGTCGGCTCCGTGTTGGCTGACGGCATCACGGAGTGGAATGATGTTCCCGAAGGATTTGGACATCTTCGCATGCTCCATGAGGACGCTTCCATTCGTCACGATCTGGCGCGGCCACTTCTGTTTCGGGAAGATTGCGGCGTGGTTGAAGATGTAGAATGTCAGATGGTTCGGTATCAGGTCTCGACCGGAATGTCTGGAGTCGACCGGGTAGAAGTAGGCAAACTCGTCCCGCATCTCTTTCAGTTTCGAAGCCTCTATCCCAGCCGACTTAGCGAGCACATCTCGATCTCCTTGGCCGAGTAGCAGATAGTCGAAGATGGCGTCTGTGAGTTGTTCCGGTTCTAGTTTGAGCCGGTTGATCTGTTTCGCGAGCGTGTAGTAGGCCATGTATATCACCGAGTCCGAAAGGCTCTCGATGATCCAATCCGGGTCCCATGGCAGCCGCGTTCCAAGCCCCGACTTTCGTGCACATGCCTTCTCTCTGAGCCACCCGATGGTGTAGTCGATCTCCGTTCGAAACTCTTCGGGGAGTATGCTCATCAACTTGAGACATTCACGCGCCAAGTCTTTCCATGACGGCTCACTGTAGTTGATGAACCATTGATTTTCGAACATCTTCACAACGCATTGCGCGCCGCATCTACAGGTAACCGGCCGGTTTATGATCTCATACATGAGGCCGGCGCCTCCCTTTGCAACCAAGTCATCACGTACTCTGTCCCTCGCTTCCGAAACAGACAGACCTGCGTATGCGCCGGTGTCGCTCCTCATTCGGCCTGAGTGAAACTCTTTGCTGTAAACTTCGGCGGTAGCTTCCTCCAGTCTAAGATCGGCCTGCTCCGATATTCCCATTCGCTTCACGACATCAACAGCTGGGAAATCGGAGTATCCCTCGAGGGTGATCACGCCAATCGGCGCGAGCTCTGCAACCTCTTCTCTTTTGATCCCAAACTGTTTCAGGAGCGCCGTATTTCGTTCGAGGTCAACAAGGGCTTGGTAATCGTACGGAGCATGTGCCGGAACTGACATGACGACTCCTGTCGCACTTTCCGGATCGACAAATTCAGCCGGCAGGATCGCAGCCTGTGAACCAGTCATCGGGTTTGTGACCGTCCTCCGGATCAGCTTCGATCCGGGAATGCGTTCGATGATGTTCGCCTTGCGGTTTTGATACTGAAGTTTCTGCAGACACGGCTCGCTGATTATCCAGTCCTCTCCGTCAACTCTTGCCTTCACGTAGACGACTTCGGGTTTGACCCAGATGTTTGTGACGCCGAAGACGGTCTCGGGTCTAAGGGTCGCTGTTGGAAGAAACGCGTCGTCCATTCTGAACTTCAACAGCACATATTGTCCGATCTCTGGCTCCACATCGCCGACGGTGTCGTGCTGACCGACCGGGTTCCCGTCGTTTGGACACCACCCTACGGGATGACTGCCCTTGGTGATCAGACCTTTCTCACGCAGCTTTCCAAACTGCCACTCGATGAAGCGGCTGTAGGTCGGGTCTATGGTTGTGAATTCTCTGCGCCAGTCAATGGAGAACCCCATCTCCTTCATACCGCGCTTGAGCTCTTCGTGGAAGTACCTAGCTATCTCGATCGGTTCAGTGAACTCTTTCAGCTTCTCCTTTGGTACATGATAGATATGGAGAAAATCGTCGACTAGTTCTTGATCTCCTTTCGCGATCCGTTCCGCCATCGCGAGGATCGGCGTTCCAGTATAGTGGAAAGCCATAGGGAAGAGAACGTTGTAACCTCTCATTCTCAGGTATCGCGCGTGTACATCGGTTAGGGTGTATGTTCTTGCGTGGCCTATGTGCTGCGGAGAGTTGGGGTACGGGTAGGCAACTGTGATGAAGAACTTGTCTTTGGACGGATCCGGGTCAGCCTCGAAAATCTTGGCCTGCTCCCACTCTCTCTGCCACTTGTCCTGAATCTCTTTCCAGTCGAGAACCACTCTTTCTCACTTCTTGAGATATGATCGTACAACCTTCTTCGCGTTGCCGATGACAGCGTCGGCATTGTCCAGACGTGTTCCTCCGCCTTGGCCGAAGTACTCCTTTCCGCCGCCTCCCCCTCCAACGAGTTTCGCCAATTCCCCGGCCACTTTGCCCGCGTGCACCCCTGACTTGATCGCGTTCTTCCCGGTGGAGACGAAGATCCTGACGCTGTCCTTCACCAGGGTCACGATCAGTACAGCGCTTGGATCGGCTTGCACAACCTCGTTTGACAATGCTACGATGTCCTCTTCTTCGCCCACCTTCTTCAGAGCGGTTGCGAGCTTGATCTTTCCAATCTTCGCGGCGTGCGAAAGGAGATCTTTCGACTCGACAAGGGCGAGCTGATTTCGAATGTCCTGGACTCGCTTACTGAGGCGGTCCTTCTCCTCTGCGATGGATCGTGCATATTCGCCCACCTTCTCGAACGGGGCGTCAAGGGCCAGGCCGGCTTCATGCAGTATTGCATCTCTATCCTGTACGGCCTTGAGCGCTGCCAGTCCTGCTGCGAATATGATACGCTCGACGCCGTCTTGGACCCGCTCGGTCTTGAGGATCTTGACCAGCGCGACCTCTCCTGTATTCTTGACGTGGGTTCCGCCGCAGGCTTCCACGTCCCAGTCGCTGATCTTGATCACCCGTATTTCTCTTCCCGGAACCACGCCGCCCTGGTACAGCGCGAAGCCGTACATCTGCTCCGCCTTCTCTCGCGGAATCCACGACGCTTCAACTGGAACGCATTTCATGATCAACTCGCAGGCGAGTTTCTCGATCTCCGCAACCTGCTTGTCCGTGATCCGTTCATAGTGAGAGATGTCCAGCCGCACGCTGTCGACGCCTTTCTGGGCGCCGGCCTGCCACGCATGTTGTCCGAGAACTCTCCTTGCGGCTCCCAATACCACGTGGGTGCCGGTGTGATGACGCATCAGGGCGATTCGGCGGTCCCAGTCGATCCTCCCCTTGACGACTTCGCCTTCCCTGGGCATCGGCCCTTGAATGAAATGCAGCGAAACACCCCCGACACGTTGAACATCAACCACCTTCGCCGGGCCGTTTGCAGATTCTATGATCCCCTGATCGGAGAGCTGGCCGCCGCCTTCAGAGTAGAAGCAAGTCTGGTCAAGCACTAGGTACTTGTCGTCGATTATGCCGAGCACTCTTGCTTCAAAGTCCTTTTGGTACGTGTCTTTGTAGTACAGTGTCGCGGTCTGAGGGAACGTGGCGACCTTCTGTTGCAGAAGCTTCTCTGACTCGCCTTCCTGTTTGCTCGTGGCGGCCAGATGCTTTCCAGCAACCATTCCGAAGAAGTTGCCAGGGACGTCGACTCGGATTCCTTCTTTCTCCGCTTCATCTCTCACGATCTCTGGCACGAGGCCGTGGGAGTCGTACAGCTGGACGAGCGTCTCTCGCGGCATGGTTTCTTGGCCTTTCGCCTTCAACTCGGTCGAGACGCGTTTGACCATCTCGCTTCCCCGCTCCAGGGTCTTCTTGAACTTCTCCTCCTCCACTCGGAGGTTTTCGAGTATCTCGTCTCTCATCTCAATGAGGTGCGGAAAGTCTGCTCCCCAGTGAGAGATTTGCATCTCAGTGATGTCACCGAGCCTGTCCTCGATCCCGAGCAGTCGCAGCATACGGTAGGTTCTCCGAATGAGCAGCCGCGTCAAATATCCCGCAGCCACATTGGAGGGGACAACGCCTTCGGCCAAGAGAAACGATATCGCCTTAGTGTGATCCGCGACTGCGGAAGCTCTCTCAACGGGGGCCATAAGCCTCTCGAGTTCAAGCCAATCCATCCCAAGTCTTTCTGCAACCTTCTTGCGTGCCTCCACGCGGTCGGATGTCTTTTCGATATTCATCATGCCCGAAACTTTCGCGTTCTCGATCATTATCTTCGGGTCAACGGTCGCTCCTGCAAGCGAGAGTATTCTATCCAGGATCGAGCCGTAGATGACTGCGAAGCAGCTTGGCGACGCCTGTGATAGCCACGCCCAGCGTTCGATCCCGTATCCAGTATCAACCGTCTTGATCGGAAGCAGAGACAGCTGATCGTCCACAACCTTGTACTGCATGAAGACGAGCGTGGAGATCTCAAGGCCGTTGACGCAGGCTTCAAGGTCAGGCCCGGCGTTGCCTCCACCTGACCAGAAGTGCTCCTTGTACGTTACGAGCTCCGAGTCGACACCCAATCTTTCGGTGAGCAATTCATGGTGATATCGGATCGTCTCGTCCTTCCAGTAGACCTGTTTCTCAGGGTAGTTGAATGCATGGTGCCCGCCCATTTCGAAGATGAGCAGATGCCTACCGGCGGTGGGGCCAACGTTGTCCAAGTCCGTGAACCGCAGGCAGGGCTGGCTGACTACGAGCGGGTTTGCGGGCGGAGGAATGACGCCCTCCGTTACGAACGGCTGAAAGTCGTAGATCGAGGCGCCAACCAAGTAGACGTCATCGCGCCACCTAGCAACTACAGGATACGGTTTGATCACTTTGTGGCCCTTGCTCTCGAAAAACGACAGGAAGAGATCACGGGTTTCGCGGAGAGACAGACTTCTTCCCGCGGGCGAGTTGCCTATGAAGGTGTACTCCTCGCAGGGAACATCCCCGCAAGTCTGCCTGTCGGGAATCTGCGTCCAGAAGTGGCTGCCGCATGCGACACATTGCCGTCTAACGAATCCTGACTCCTTGAAAAACGCAACAGCGAACTCGTCCGCGTCTATGTCCACATGGTTTCCCTCTGACTCAACAAGGCAGAAGACGCTGCTGATACAAATCACTTTTTTGCTCTGCCCTGTTGGTTAGAGGGCCAGAGCAAGGGCAAGGGCCTGAAGCACAAGCGCACAAGATGATTCCAAGATCTGCCCTTCCAAGCTGATATGATTTCTCAGTCACCTATAAGCCTGATCGGGAGGTCACGATCCAATTGAAGACAAGGAGCGCATACTATCCCCGACCGCTGAACCCCGTCGTAGGACGGTCCAAGTTACTACTGTAGCACCGCCCATATGTTGCAGAAACGGAACACTGATTGCTGAGAACGCTCAGAAATCAAAAGATGAGTGGTGGACATGGTGAAAGCAACGTTCAGGTACGTTGGAATAAGGGTGAAGGACCTCGACCGTTCAATAGACTTCTACACAAGACTGCTTGGCATGACCGTCAAAGGCCGTTCCAAGATAAAGCAAACGAAGGGAGAGATCGTAGACCTCGTAAGCAAAGACAAAGGTTTCACGCTCGAACTGAACTACTATCGAAAGGGTAGCGTCCATAACACTCGGTACGTTGTTGGCGAGGGACTCGACCATCTGGCCTTTGATGTTGACGACTTGGACAAGGCACTTGAGGAACTCAAGTCGGCAGGGTATCCCGCGGTTCTGGAGATCAAGACAAAGAAGAGCCGCTGGGCCTACGCGAAGGATCCAAACGGCATCTGGATTGAGCTTCTGTAGATGTCCCGGACAAGAACCAGACAGAGAACGTGCTGAGATCAGCGGAATAAGACGCCCGAGCTGCATGAGGCCGCTGAACGGCAAAGTCGCTGGGCTACAGACCTCAGTTTCATCTGCCTCTAGGGCTTATTCGAGAGCTGACTTCTTCGCTATGGCCAGAGATTGAATCGACTGCGGACTGGGGTGGGGGGACTGTGTCCTTCGCAAGTAGTAGAACAACGAAGCTTGGTTGCACATTCGAACCGCTCGCGATTACCGTTAGCAAGGCATCCAGAAAGCTGGGCATAACGATTCCCAAACGCTTCATCTCTCATATGTTCTTGGCAAGACACGAGGCGATCAGGCTTGCACTTGAGAACGAATCCGGGTCAGCGACCTTCCTTGCCCTTCCACGAGAGTGGATTGCCATCCCCAGCGCGCTGGTCAGGAAACTGCGGATTCTGTCACCAAAGCCGGGTCTATGTAACCCTGATTGAACCCTTAGGGCCCGCCAGAAGGCCTAAGAGGTTTCTCTCCGGCCAACTCGTAGACCTCTTGGCTTTCGTCCCGGCCGTCAACAGTCACGAACGCAACTACGTCGTCAACGAGTACAGGTCTGCTACTGGCGAGGAACGCCTTGGGTTATGGTGCTATCATAGGCGAGGATCAGCGAGACAAATCGATATCCGAAGATATGCTAACGCACGGGAGTTTGGTCAGTTCTTAGGTCAGTATCAGGCCGAGGGAGACAAGGCGGACCCACACCGCGTGGCGTTTACGAACACCCTCGTATCTGAGCACACTGATTTTGTGCGCTTCCTCCGTGCGATCGGAATAGCCGATGAGCAAGTAAGCGTATGTGCCGTCTACAATCCCGCTAAGCTCGACCAAAGGAATCTGCAGACAAAGCTTCAACGTTACGTGGAGAGTACAGGTGTGAGAATCGCCTCCGTCAAGCCCCAGAAGTCGATGAAGGGCTCCTACGGTTTTGTGACGACCGTCCGGAGTGCAATCCTGAAAGGCATACTCGATTCAGCTCTACGAAGAGTTCGAAAGACACTCACCGGTTCGCAATCTGCTTCCGGAACGCTTGAACTTCTGAAGGGTTTCGTCGAAAAGCTGCTGACGGGCGACGGAACGTTAGACGTTTCCGTTCGGCCAACGAGGATCGTAACAACTGTCAAGATACTCGACCGCGTTGAGGTTTTTCGCCGAGACTACAGTGCGATGCTGCTCACACTCGGGTTTGCCCCAAGGATCAGTGACAAACGAATCGAAGACAGATCCCACTGCAGACTCGACAACCTCCTGACGCTCTACGAGATGAACGCCTTTCGTGGCACGCATAATTGGATCAAGTTACTGTGCGCTGTGAGGCTGTCCCTTTACGGCTCGATAAACAAAGGATATGAGAAGCTCTGCAGACTGGCCCCACAGGACCGATTCACAACGTTAGATGTAAGCAAGGCTTTTGGAACCGGTACAAGGTCAGCAAACCTCTGGATCCACTCGATGATGAAGCGGACACTTGTACAACAAACCAGTAAGTTTCGCGGCCATTCGTACATATCCTACGGGCTGACCGATCTTGGACTTCACAGGGTCGAACTGCTCCAAAACGCACTTTCCGAATACGAGACCGCATGCAATTCTCTTGGAAAACAAGACCCGCTTAGGTTGATGGATGCTGTGAGAGCGAGGTCGCGTTCAAAGAATGTTGGAGAGACTTCGGCTATACCCAGCGATTAGGATCCGAATAATGCCCCGAGTCCTGCTAGGGCTTCTTCTTCCTTTTTCTTTTCTTCTTCGGGTTTCTTCTCTTCCTTCTTTGCCGGCGCTGCTGCGGCTGTTGATGCTGCGACGGCTACTGGTGCGGCCTGGGCTGCTTTGAGCGCTTCATCGATCTTCACTTCGGAGAGTGCGGCGACTAGTGCTTTGACTCTGGCTTCTTCTGGCTTCACTCCCGCGGCCGTTAGGACTTTCTTTACGTTCTCCTCGTCGACTTTCTGGGCTGCTGAGTGGAGCAGTAATGCGGCGTACATGTACTTCATGACTCGCACCTTGTGCTGGGCTTCGCAGGCTACCGCTTCTCCTTCTTTTCAACCTTTTCCTGTTGTTTCTCTTCCGGGCTTGCGCTTGGAGAAGGCGCGAACTCTTGGGGCGCAGCCTCGCTGTTGACTTGAGCGACCGCGTCAGATACGAGTCTCATCTCTGTATAGGCTCGCTTGACGAGTGTCTCGACATTCTCGGATGTTGGAAACTCCGCCTCGTTAGCCAGGTGGAGCGCTTCTCGGTATGCCCTACCCAGTATGAGTGAGACTGTCTCGGGCAGAACGTATTCCGTTTCTACGGCCACGGCCAGAGCGTCCCTGCAAGCGCTCGCTAAATCGCTCTTGTACGATTCAATGTCGAACACAAGATCGTCCGATCCAAGAACTATGCCCTGGTCAAAGGCCCGTACAATAGAGAGACCTGCCTCCATGGGCTTCATGCCGAGCTTTGACAGAAGCGAGGCGAGCTTCGCCGATATCTCCTGACCCTTCTCCGCGACAACGGTGTCCCTCACAACCCAGATGCTACCGCCTTCAATCCTCGTCGCGACCTTCACTTCCCCGAACTCACTAATAACCGGACCCGGCTGTAGACCAGTATTCCCTGCTGGGATGACAATCTCGCCGGTCGCTACGTCGCCAGCTTTGGCTGGCACACGTACCTTGTTCTTGTTCAGGAAGAGTATCAGCGCGTACGGGTTCATGCCTGTAAAGAGTAGTAGGTTCGAGCCGGCCAGTCCCTCGGTGAAGCCGTCAATGTTAGGCTTCTTCTCGCCGAGAGAGACCGCGGCTTTCCTGAGGATCGTGTTCTTTGCGACGAGCACTTCGGCTTGGCCGCGGAGTTTCCTTCTGATCTCTTGGAGCTGTGATGATCTGACTTTCTGAAGATCGGCGATCGCCACAACAGGATACTTCTCAATCAGTTCCGCAAGTCGCTGGAACATCTCCTTCTTCCAAGGCGCCACGCGTGTCGCCTGTCTTGTGAGCAACAGCTAACCCCTACCAGCTTGGATCTTTACAGGTTCGCCCATCGTTGTCTTGACCAATACTTGACCTATGTTCTTAGATCCACGTTCAAGTTTCGCTTCGATCCGGCTGAACACGGCCTGAGCGTTCTCAGCGATCTTGTCGTCGGGCATCTTCTCTGTTCCGATCCGGCATTGGACGACCGGCTGATCTCTGACTCTGACCCGGACAAGTTTCCTGTGACTCTTGATGATCTGATCGATCGGAGCATTCGGCGGAACTGGCGTGGGCATCTTCCCCCTCGGCCCGAGAACTGGCCCGATCGTCTTTCCGACCAGAGGCATCAGAGGCGCCTCTGCGATGAAGAAGTCGTACTCGGACACTAGCTTTCTAGTCGCCTTCTTGTCCTTGCCCAGCCGGTCCAAGTCATCTCTTGCAAGAACCAGGTCAGCCTCACCTGCTCTTGCCCTCGTCGCCAAGTCTCCGCTTGCGATGACGCAGACCTTCGTCTCCTTGTCGAGGGAGTTCGGAAGCTCGACAGACTCATTGATTCTATTCTCAGGCTTCTTCAGGTCAATCTCTCGTAGCTTGACTATGAGCTCTACCGATTGACTGAATTCACGCTTGGACTCTGGTTTTCTGAGCCCTCCCAAGGCTGTGAGAAGTTGATCCTTGGCGAGAGGCAATCGCTTTTTCCTTCTGGAAATTTCCGCACCGTGATATCCAGAGCTTGATAAAAACGTTTGGAGAGAGTAGGCACTCCCGAAACGTGAAAAAATCGAGATAACAGAATGTCCCTGCCTCGAAGGATCGGGCTCCACCTCAGCCGTCTCTGGGCTCAGCTTTATAGTCGAGTCTCGGTCCCATAGGTTCGCGTCCGTTTCGCGTGATGTTCATTGACCGAAGTCAAGATCTTCAGAATCACAGGTCAAGTCAAGAAAGCGCGCGTCACGATTCCGTTTGCAGTGGAGATAAGGGCGATGAAGGATCGAGATGCGATCGAGAGACTCTACACCGACCTCGGAAGCCGGCATAAGGCCAGAAGAGCCGAAGTCAAGCTCAAGAAGATCGAAGAATTGAAGTCCAAGAGTACGGAGACTGCGGAAAGTGGCAAGTGAAGAGGAAGAACTTAGAGGAAGCTTGGTGCAGCTCAGGATCTACGAAGGGTCGGCACGTGCCCTCCAAGCAAGACTTGACATACTCAACGCGGCAATGGGCGAGTTTGTCCTAGCGTCTTCCACGCTCGAAGGGGTCAAGACTCAGAAGGCCAACGCGGACACACTGATTCCGGTTGGCGGCGGTTCATTTGTCCGAGCCAAGCTTGATGATGTCTCAAAGATTGTGATGGGCGTCGGCGCGGGCGTCGCCATCGAGAAGCCGATAGAGGAGTCCATCAGTGAGATCAAGAGCCGAATAGCCGACATGGAAAAAGCTAGGACCGCACTCCAAGAACAGCTTGCCCAGACCCTAGTCAGAATCGAGGAGAATCGACAGAAGCTCGGCGAAATCGTAAGGAAGCACGGCGGCGACTCCTTAACGGTAATCTGAAAGCCCTCTGAAGACCGGAGCCTAAGAGAATTAAGTGCCGCGCCGGGGTGCAGCTAGTTGTTTGAGAAGCTCAGGTCGGCCCTAGGCTCGGTAGTGGAGAAGATCTCGAAGAGTGAGCTAGGCGGACCAGATCTTGATAGACTGCTCCAAGAGCTGAAGACGACTCTTGCCGAGAACGATGTCGCCCTTCCTGTGGCGGAGCGTATCTGCGACGGCATAAGGCAGAGCGCTGCCAACGTTCAGGTTTCACGACTGGGCGACCGTCGCCAGCCGGTAATGACGATCATTCGTGAAGTCCTTCTTGACCTGCTGAAAGGTAGCGGCGAAGCCAGCTTCTTCGAAAAGGTCGAAATGAAGAGAAAGGCCCACGAGCCTGCAGTCATCGTCTTCGTTGGAATCAATGGAACAGGCAAGACCACGACTATAGCGAAGATCGCTCATCTTCTCAAAGAGCGCGGCTACAGCGTTGTAATCGCGTGCGCTGACACGTATCGGACTGGCTCCATTGAGCAACTCGAGGAGCACGCAAGGCGGGTTGGCGTGAGGACGATCAAACATACATACGGCGCTGACGCCGCTGCGGTGGCGTTTGATACGATCAACCACGCGCGCGCGAACGGGATAAACACAGTTCTAGTAGACACAGCTGGACGAATGCAGACGAAACGCAATCTGCTCGAAGAGATGAAGAAGATTGTACGGGTTGCGTCCCCAGACTTCGTTATGCTCGTCGTTGACTCTTTGACCGGAAACGATGCTGTTGAGCAGGGAAAATCTTTCAACGAGGCTGTGAGAATAGACGGGATCACTCTCACCAAACTTGACGCTGACGCAAGGGGCGGAAGCGCAATCTCACTTGCATCTGAAATCGGAAAGCCGGTTGTCTTCGCCGGAACAGGTCAAGCCTACGAGGACTTGATCTCATTCGACCCTAAGATAATCGTCGACAGAATCGTTGGATGACCTTATACCCAGAATGGCACGAGACGTACCCCTAAATGACAATACTGGTAGCAGCATCCGAACGGGACCCGGCGGCCCTAAACATAGCATCATGTTTGACGAGGGAGTATGGTTTCGATAGGTCGAGCGAGTACGGGGGTTTGCAGCTTCTTCAGAAAGATGACGTGCTGCTCGCTCGGATCAAAGAGGAATCGATCTACGCTGAAACGGTAGACACGTTGGCAAGAACAGACGCGGTCATCTTCGCGTCAAAGCACAAAAGCGAGAAAGGCGAGCCAGGGCTAACGGTCCACTGCACAGGCAATGTCCTCAACGAAGCTCCTTACGGAGGACAACCTCGAAGCCTTGCACTAGCAGAGCCGAATAGGATGACGGCGGCGCTCCTTGCGCTATCTGAGATTCGTGAAGAACTTGGGCTTCCGTACTTGGTATCACTTGAAGCCACTCACCACGGCCCCACGGAGCTTCGAGTACCTTCCATGTTTGTGGAGATCGGAAGCTCCGAGAGAGAATGGAAAGATCCCAGAGCAGGAAAGGCTGTGGCACGAGCAATTTGGACCGCTGCGACTTGCCCGTCAGACGCAACGGAGGCTGTCGGTTTCGGAGGAGGACATTACTCGTGGAAGCACACAGAGGTCGTAATGAAAGGGCAATTCGCCATAGGTCACATTCTTTCAAAGTATTTCTTCGAAAGCTACGATCCAGCAATAGTGAACCTTGCTTTCCGCAGGACTGTCGGCGAATGCTCTCACGCTGTCATAGATAAGAAAGGGATGCGCGGAGCCGAACGGAACGCGCTGATCCAACTCCTCGACGAGTCAGGTCACAAGACGGTAATGATATGAATAGAGATGCGAGCCTTGGAGAGCGCGAGCACTTGCCCCGCTCAGTCCGCGACCGAATGTCCTGCCCGAAACGGCGATCGTGAACTTAGATGAGAAAGAGTGCTTCTCCGATGAAGAACGAGATCGAGACGAACACCAGCCATGCACGGAAGCTTGATTCAGAAGACCCGCTTGCAAAGTTCCGAGAGAACTTCTACATCCCTGACGGAACCATCTATGTGGATGGGACGACTGCTCAGGTCGACAGCTCTGGAATGGATTCGGATGAATGAAGTATCAGCAACTGTAAGGGCATGCCTAGTTTTCGTCGCAGTCACATCAGTCTCCGTCGGGGTTTCACTCTACGCTGTTCCGACTTCGAGCGTCGCCCTTTGGCCCCACAGCATGAAAACTCTCGCGACGCAGATGTTCGCATCTCTGTTTCTCGCGGTTGCGTTGGCGGCAGGGCTTGCCCTGCGTGTGTCAAGATTGTATTCTCTTAGGATCCCACAGCCGACGCAATTCTCGCGGCTACACCGGTCGAAATGCAGTCTGCCGGGATCAATTCGGACGATCCCGACTTGAAGGAAATCAAGAGCGTCAAGACCGAGTGGATCTGATTTGGACATCGGGGCGAATGCCGGGCCATAAGGAAATCATTCACGGCCCAAAGGAGAAGATGTCCTCCAGTGCTGACGAGGCTAGGCACATGTGAAAGAACGCCTCGAGTCGCTGCAAACCGTCGTTTAGGACCGTCAACTGATCAGAGTCTCTCTGACACGCAGTGACCAGACATTACCTGAAAAGAGCATTGGCTCATCTAGGAGCTCGCTGAGATACAGAATAGCCAACGCTCAGGAGCGCTCCGGGTAAGGAAGCTGAACGACGGGCCTAAGGCGCTCAACGCGAGCCGACAGCACTTGCCCGTCCTTGACCACCAACATGAAACTGCTCTCGCACTTTGGGCAGGTGATCTGCCCATCATAGTTCCAGTGTGAGAAGTTGTCCAGATGAAGCATCCTCCGACAGTCACCGTTGACGCACAAGACGTGTACCAAGGTCCACTGTCGCCTCAGATATAGGGAATGAAGCGTGCTCCAGACTTTAGATGATCGATGCAAAGTCCAGCAGTCTTCGATGCTTTCCCTTGCTCTTTCGAAACCGAACACGTCAGCGAGGGTTGCCAAATAGCAAGCAGCGTCTAGGATTTGTTTAGAGGACACGCATGGAGTCCTCGTCTTCTCAACAATCTTGGCCAGCTATGTCTCCGTCAGCCTTGGCTGTGCTAGATTTCACCGTCCTAGGTCTCGTTTGTTCTGAGCAGAGTCACGATCTAGGAACTGACGTCCAGTGCTCAGGCTGATCCTGAAGGCCTCCGTTCTCCGGCGACCACCCCAGGGCAGTAGGGGCACCAGATCATTACTTCCCAGAATCCCCAATCGCCGAAGTGCTCTTCCTTGGCCTCAACAGACTTCATCGTGCGACAGACATCAGAAAGGGCCGACTTGCACATGCCGAGACGACTAGGAAATAGCGAAGTCACAAGGCGCGACTTGCTCTGAACTAGACAAGCAAGAGGCCAAACTCTTGTCATTAGTGAGGCTCCCTGAGCGATGGCTTGCACGTATCGGACCATCACGAATTAACATCAGCTCCGTCTTGGAGTCGTGCTGGAGGAACGAAGTGAAATGTCGTACTATTGTGAGAACTGCGGGGAGGACCTCGGCAGCGTATCCGCTTGGGCGGATAGGCACCGAAGCCTCGGTCATATCGTGATCGGGTTTCCCCTCATTCTATGAAGCAGCGAGGGGTACAGGGGAACGCGTCTCCTGTCACGTCCTGGACCTCCTATCACCGCGTGGGTCGTCATTTAGGCGTTGGGTGATTTCGAATTCGCGATAGCAAACACCTCTCTGCAAATCAAGAAACGTCGGCCAAAAATCCACAAGATCGCAGTTCCCGCAGCTTTCACGGTAAAGGTACGTAGGACGATGCCTCACGATTAGCCGTCGCTTCGCTCGAGGTGGGATCTTTCCCGAACTTTTCCAAGCCTCGTTGAGGTGACAGGCACCTCAGATGAGCTGCTGTGCGACGCTCTCGGGATCATGCGACACGTCTGGTTTGAGACCAAACCTATGGAGTCGCCGCCCAGCTCTCGGGTATCGGATCAACTCCTCAAGTTATAGATCATCTGCGAGCTTGAAGACACTGGCGCCGTTCATCTCGCGAGTGATCGCCCTGCCTGAAAGCGCGATCAGGAACTTGGATACCTTAAATACGGCTCATCGATATTAGCCGCGACCACGTCAGAAGAATATCAGCAACCCAATGGAGGAAGTAGATTGGCCGCTCGCAACTTCTTGGCATCCGCCAGAAGACTACTTCACGTGACGACGCGGCCTACACGGACCGAGCTGTGGCTGATGGTAAGAATCAGCTTCCTTGGAATCGCGATAGTAGGCGGACTAGGCTACGTAGTGCGTATGCTCTTTCTGTTCGTTGGCTTGCTTCCGCAAGGACCTTGAGGTATGCCCCGTTGTCAGGCCAGAACCAGCAGCAGAAGAAGAGCGCCATCTTTGCCATTAGGACGACCAGCGGACAAGAGAGGACCGCAACTGAATTGATAGCCTCCAAAGCTGGAATGAAGAAACTACCGGTCTTCAGCATACTTGCGCCCGAAGTGATCAAGGGATACATATTCATCGAGGCTGCGGGAGCGCATTTCGTTGATGACGTGATCTCGGGCGTCCGACACGCAAGAGCTCGAACGAAGGGAGTCGTCTCTCCTCAAGCGATTGAGAGGTTCATAGTCACAAAGCCGGTCATAGAAGACCTGACAGTTGGAGATTCCGTGGAGGTCGTCGGAGGCCCGTTCAGAGGTCTAAGGGCTAGGATTACTCATGTCGACAAGGTGAAGGAGGAAGTTACGATCGAGCTGCTCGAGGAAGGGTTCGCTACGCTTCCAGTCACCGTACATGCTGACTACGTGAAACTCGTTGCGCGAGGAGGTGGAGAGGCTGGGAGAGAAGAAGCAAGTTGAAGCTCTCCTGAGCGGCGGCGAGGCTACTGCGGGTCCGCCCCTTGGACCAGCCCTCGGACCGCTTGGAGTGAACGTGCTTCAGATCGTGAACCGAATCAATGAACTCACAAACGCGTACGCAGGCATGAAAGTCCCCGTCAGAGTCATCGTAGACATTGACACAAAAGATTTCGAAGTCGAGATCGGCACGCCGACGACGTCAGCCCTTATCGTGAAAGAACTCGGCATAGAGAAGGGCTCAGGCAACCCAAAGGCAGAGAAAGCCGGAAACCTGACCATGGAGCAAGTGGCCAAGATAGCGATGATGAGACTTCCAGGGAGCTATGCCTTATCACAGGCTACGGCGGCCAAGGAAGTGCTCGGGTCATGCGTCAGTATGGGCATCACAGTGGACGGAAGAGACCCGCGAGAGATCCAAAAAGAGATTTCCGACGGGAAGTGGGACAAACTGCTCAAGGCCTAATGCAGAGACATGTGTTCTACCGGATACCGAGCGATCTTGTAATCGCCATCAATTCAGGCCCAGTCGTCAGCGGACCCACGATGGCACCTCTACTGTTCGCTAGAAGACCCGCCCTGACATAGGGCACCCCACCGTTGACGGTTCCTGCGTCCACCGGAACCTTCAACGCTTTCTCGATCACTGCACGCTCGTGGTCAGTTATGGAGTGGTGGGCGAGGACCCCCTTGTTCGTCGCGACGGCCAACGACCCGACGTACGGAAGCCCGCCTATGGAAGCGGGGACAGTATCGACGCTCAAGGTGTCTGCAACGGTTCTTGCGAGAGACTCCGAAACGCCAGGATGGATGACGGCACCGTTATCATTGGCCAAGATCAGGTTTCCCAAAGCCGTCCACCGATCTCGAGCAACTTGAACTGTGATCTTGAGCGTATCTCGAATCAACCGTAGCTCGTGGTCATGCACAGTGTGCGGCAGCACGATTCCGTTTGAGTTGGATGCTACCAACACGCCGACAAGCGCACAACCGGCGATGTTTGTCACGCACGTTTGCACGCCTAGGCTGTGCTGGAACCTGTCAACCTTCTTGGTCGTGAGCCCTGGCGGCACAATCGCGATCTTCTCGTTAGAATGGCAGTATACCCCGATGTTTGGGCTTCCGTAGATGTCAGCGCGCAGAATCCCCAACTAGGAGATCACCGGCGCCAGTAGAGCTGGCCGCATGTCTGATTTCTCTGAGCCTACGGGGGGACGAATACTAGGGATGAACACTTGCACGGTTAGGCAGCGGTTGCGCGGTACACTATGACTCTTCCTTCCTTGTCTTTGACCAAGCGCACTTTGATCTGCCTGGGCGGCTTCTTGATGCTTCTGGCCCAAAGCTCCTCATTTACCTCGTTGCTGATCTCTACGTTGTCGGTCTTCATATGACGCTTTACAAAGTCTCGTAGCATCCTTGAGGCTCGAGGGGTCCGCTTCCCTCTCGGCGTCGCCCAAACTCTGCGAAACGGAATCGTGCATACGCGTTCCTCAACAACCTCAATCTCCTCTTCTTCTGCTTCTGGGCCCTCGGCTTCCTCTGGCTCTTCAGCTTCTTTCTCCACAGGTTCTTCAGCAGCAAGCTCTTCTTCTGCTGCTGGCTGCTCCTGCATCTCCTCTTCGCCAACCTCCTCAGTCTTTTCCTTGCTCTCCTGATGGGAAGCGACTGATGCGGTCGTGTCTTCCTCTTCGAGAGCTTCATCTTGACCGGATGGTTTCTCGCCCAACAACTCCACCACGTCACGCCTTCAGGCGGCTCTCGCGCCAGTTCTTCTTCTTAGGATGAGTCCGGACTTTCCCCGTGGTCTTCGCGACTACCCAGGTGGGCACAGACTTTCTCATTCGGTGAGCCCTTGCGAGGCGTCTCTTCTTCGCGGCGGGCTTGTGTGTTGCCAAATCACATCCTCCTTATCTTGATCTCCTTTCTTTGAGACTGAAGACGGACAAGCGCGTCCTTGAGCTGCGAATCCGATATCGGCAGTTTGACCTTGCCTGTCTGCGCAAGCTGGATCAGCTGAAGCTCAAGCTGTTCTGCGAAGTCAGGCCTCACCATCCTTATGTTCGTCAGCCTCTGCCTCGCTTCCATAGTGAGTATTCTCTTCAGAATCGCCTGTTTCTGGATCTCAACCTGCCGCTGAACCTCGGCTTGCCGCT
>Ga0209725_1000211_pt1 | contig 35915 bp, 36 predicted proteins | sample I18A1metaG_FD_184145 | JGI IMG/M metagenome (GOLD analysis project Ga0209725, IMG submission 184145) | Lake sediment bacterial and archeal communities from Gulf of Boni, Indonesia to study Microbial Dark Matter (Phase II) - ​I18A1 metaG... | ecosystem: Environmental > Aquatic > Freshwater > Lake...
GGGGTATCAAACCAAGGCTTTAAGAGTCATATCTCAAAAAACGAACTTGACGACGTGAGCGCGAATGAATCTTGAGAACCTCGTACGGGACATTGCTGCCACAGAGCTGCTCTATCTGAGCGATCCTTATCTCAAAGAAGCTATTTGCAGGATCCAGAAGGTTGAGCCAGACGATCGGAAAAGTGCATATCTGATCCTAGACAAATCCATCTTTCACCCTAAGTCTGGAGGACAACCTTCAGACAAAGGAAAAGTCCTGGCCAACACTGTGGTTTTTGACGTCAGAAAAGTCATGCTTGCGAGCGGCGTAGCCGTGCACTGGGGAAGGTATGTCCAAGGCACCCCGGCGATCGGACCTGCTCAAATGCAGATAGATTGGAATCTCAGATATCGATGCATGAGAAAGCATACTGCTGCCCACCTCTTCGATCACTGCCTAGCGACTGTCCTCGGAAGGCGCGTTGAGACAACCGATTCCTGGGTTGGAGATGAGAGCTACATAGGCTATCGTGGCGAGGTCCCAGCTCCGGGGCAGCTTCAGATGGCAGAAAAGATGGAAAATCAACTAGTAGAAAAAGGAGGAGTAGTAACGTGCCAACTGATGACAAGACAAGAGGCTCTGCTTTCGTCTCCCGAAGCCCCAAACCTAGCCCGCTTGCCCATTGACGCTCGCCTAAGAGTTGTAACAATCGAAGGATGCCAAGGAATACCATGTGGCGGTACCCATGTGAGAGACATACGTGAGATCCAACAATTCAACCTGAAAACGCCCGAGGGTCTTCCCGAAGGGTTCAGAGTCCACTTCGACATCACTCCATAGGTTCGCCCTCGTACGACGCCATGTCTGAATACGACATTAGTCCTGGTCCACCACCTACGGTCTGCCATCTCTTCCGCCGAGTTTTGCCTTCTCCTTCCTCAGAACTTCCCGAATGTGCTTCTGACTCTCAGATCGGGTTTTGCGTGTCCGATTACAATAACCTTTATTAACGCAAAATCGTAGGAAATTTCGTACGCGAAAGGTAGTCAGTTTGGTAAAGCAAATAGTTACGAAAATCGCCGTCGCAGCAAAAGCCGGAAAGCGGAAGGGAACGATTTATCGATCTCCAAGGATCTACTTACCGACGAAATTGACGGACGACTCCGCCTTTCCGTTTTCTGGAGGCGAGCCTGTTAGGGTGCGGATAGTTGGAGATCGGTTGGTGATTGGGCGGGTGAGGTTGCGGGCGAGTGCTCGCAGAGCCAAGAGGCGCAAGGCCGGGCGGTAATCTGTGGATTTGTGAGGTCGACTTCGTTCTGGTGGCGCGAGGCCCCGGCACGACTTCAATGCGAATGGGGAGCGTGATGCAGAACCTTAAAGCTCTTATAGCAAGTTGGTTGGCCTAAGTATTGGGTGAAGAATCGTGAAAAGGGCGGTATTCTTCCTTTTGGCGACATTGCTGACATTGTCAACCATCACGGCTGTTCCTGTGAACGCGCAAAAGAAGGTCGTAGCTATTGACGGAACCTTCAGAACACTCCCAGACGGAAAGAAGATGTACAGAGTGAAAGACATGTATACAACGGGTTTCGACGTCCTTCTTACTGATCTGAAAAGCAACTTGACCGTTTGGGGATACGAGGCCAGGGAAATAAACGGACTGACGAGTGACACCCTAAAGGGTGTTGACGCACTCATTCTGGGTAAGCTCTACGATCCATCGATGAACTTCACGCAGTCAGAGATCTCTGCGGTGGTGGCATGGTTTAAGTCTGGCGGCAAGTTCCTGTACATTGGTTCGGACAGTGACTTCGTGGAAGCTTACTACGAAGCCAAGGTAGGTAACTTCAAGCAAGACCAACCTAACAAGGTCCTTGAAGCGATCGGATCTTCCCTCAGAATCGAGTTCGCTTCTGTGGAAGATGCGGTAGGATTTGGTGCGGCGGGATCTCCTTACAGGGTCTTTGCGAATACTACCTCTGGCGGAGTCAACAGAGACTCTTGGGCAGGGACAATTACAAAAGACACTTCGCGTGTTGAGTTCCACGGGCCTACTGTGCTTGTGGGATTCAAAGCTGGGAAATACGTACCCATTGATCAGGTGTTGGATGAGAACACGATGTGGCTATACCGCACAACAGATAAAGGTGCAATTGTCCACAACACTCCAACTCCCACAAAGGTTGTGACTCCTGGGCAGAGAGGCGTCTTCATTCTTGCAGCAGCTCAAAGAGTAAGAGTCGACGGAGCCTACAGCAAAGTCATAGCCGCAGGCGAATCGGTCATAGGCGACAGAAGTACGATGACCACTATAGAGAGAGGTGTCACGCTTCAAGGGCCTAAGTACGTCCAGAACGCACTTGCCTGGGGCCTCATAGTTGAACAGGTTCCAGTGGACTTCACTGTGTACTTGATGATCGCGGTGGTCGTTATCGTGGCCGTTGCCGGCGTACTCGTTATTCTCCGCAAGAGAAAGAAGAAATAGCGACGGTCTCCCTCCCCCTCTTTTTTTGGAAGATACGATCCTCGAAAAAGGTGAATCGGATAAATGAAGACCCGATCTGGAGTGACAAGATCTGCGGCGATTTTGATCGTAGTCGTTGTCATTTCAATTGGGATTGCTTCTGCGTACTTTTTCCAGGCTCCGCAAAGGCCCCCCAGTATCACCACTACCCCACTTACAGTAAAGAAGATTCTAAGGGTGATCACACGACATGATTCAACGATAACCGGTCTTGCCTACGATAAGTTCTTGGCATCAGATATTGCCAGGAAGTACGGCATAACCGAAGCTCTTTTCGTCAACGTGGCCGCTCCTTTGTGGAGAGACACAATAAAAAGCTATCAACAGCGCGGTGAACCTTTCGACGTTGCTTGGGGCGGTGGGCCAACGCTTTTTGATGAACTAGTGCCTTCCGGCTTTGCTGCGCCTCTCACAAGACCGGACACCTTAACAGTAGTCGGTCAAATCAGAGATGAGATAGGTGGAGCACCACTTAAGAGATTCGGATCTGGCGGGAAGATACTCTGGGTTGCTGCGGCGATCTCGTCCTTTGGTTTCATAATCAACTATGACATGGCCGAAAAGTATAACCTTCCTGAACCGAAGGCGTGGGAAGATCTAGCTGGCGTTGAACTGGCGAAGATTCTGCCTCGACCAACAGTCTGCTATGCAAGCCCCAAGCTCTCTACGTCTCACACAAGGATCTACGAGATCATTCTGCAAAAGTTTGGATGGGATCGTGGATGGAGTATTCTTGCAAGAATGGCGGCAAATGGTAGGAGCTACCCAGGATCCGTTGAGGCTTTGACAGCAGTTCAGAGTGGTGAAGTAGCATTCGGCATCGCTATAGACTTCTACGGGTATCAATCTGAGATACAATTCCCAAGAACCAAGTATGTTCTTCCATTCAATCAGTCAATAGTGAATGGAGACCCAATAGCGTTGCTGGCTACAACGAAGGATCCTGATATGGCCCAGGCCTTTATCGAGTGGGTTCTTTCCGTTGAAGGCCAGAAAATCTGGCTTCACCGTGACATCAACCGACTTCCAATCAGAGAAGACCTGTTCAAGACAACCGAAGGACAGGCAAGGAAAGATCTCTACCGAAACTTCAATGTAACACTCAACAACATCGGAATACCATTTGATGATGATCTAGCTCTCAAATATGAGTTCGCGCTCAGAGAGTATTTTGAAGCGGCCTTCGTGGACTCGCATTATGACCTCGTCTCAGCTTGGCAGAAGCTCGCGGACGCCTACACGCGAGGCAAGGTACCCAAAGCAAGGTTTGAAGAGCTTGCCTTCGAATTAGGCAAACCCTTATCTTGGAAGGAAGGCGGAACGACCCTTACATTCACGCAGAACTACGCCATCTCTATCAACGAGAAAATAAAGGAACCAGCCACCGCTTCCGAATTCGCGAAGATCTGGAGAGCGTCGGCTACGGATAGATATCGCTACATAATGGGGCTAATACCTTCCTAGACCGCGACAGCCAAATGGAACCAGGGAAATCCGATCGCGAGGAAGAGCGCGCGAATCCCGGCTTTCTTTCCCTTGCTCATCTTCGAACGAGCATTCGTGACATTGCTTGGCAGATGGATACACTTTCTTGGACGCAACTCTCCATCGTGCTGGCAGTATTTCTCGTGTTCCTGATTGCTCCGCTTTTGGCAATCACCTTTCGCGCTATACAGGCCGGCGTGAGGTGGTTCCAATTCATATTCACTGATCCATTTTACTTCGGACTGCGGCTGTCGCTAAGTGCCAGCTTTCCTTTTGTCTCATTTGAAGGAATCAGAGGAACCATCGCAACATTCGTGGGAGATGACCTTATTCTCGTGAGAGGATACGACTTTGGCGTTATTCCCAATTCTATTGCTGTAGCCCTCTCAACGACGATTCTTTCATCTGTTATAGGCTTCTCTTTGGCGTTCATCTTTGCCCGATACAAATTTCCACTTTCGGAATACTTGAGAATCGCCTTGATGGCGCCATTACTCTCGACACCGTTTGTCGGAGCGATAGGTCTCAAGAAGATGATTATGGCTGACGGTGTCCTTAACTCTCTCATGTATGGCCAGCTGCACTTGCTTCCATTTCGAGTTGAATTGACAGATTTTGCAGCGGTGATTTTCGTTCAAACCTTGCTCTTCTATCCAATAGTTTTCTTGAATGCGTACACAGCCATTGTGAACATAGATCCCACAATGGAGGAACAGGCCGAGAACCTAGGGGCCTCTGGGTTCAAGCTCTTTAGAAAGGTGACTTTTCCTCTAGCAACCACGGGACTGGAAGCAGGTGCTCTACTCGTGTTCATTTTGAGTCTCGAAGACTTGGGGACCCCGATCGTCTTCGTAGGAACTCTTGCACAGAAGGTCTTAACATTCCAGATATTTCAAAGGATGTTCACACCCGCAGGCTATATCTCAGAGGAGGCTACTGCACTCTCGCTTCTGCTTCTTGGGCTGTCTGTCGTGACGTTTGTGGTGATTAGAAAGTATGTGAGCCTCAGGCGATACGCGATGTTGACCAAGGGGGGGAGATGGCGGCCGAGGACACGAATACTCTCGCCGGTGACGACTGTGCTCGTGTATGCTTTCTGCACGTTGGTATTGTTCGTGGCCTTACTTCCACATATCGGAGTCGCATTGCTCGCCTTCGCAGGGCAATGGGGAAGAGGTACTCTTCCTGACTACTTTACTTTCGGGAATTTTGTGAACATCTTTAGTGACCGGTACACGTTCCAGTCGATGATGAATAGTGTTTTCTATTCTGCAGTGGCCACGTCGGTGATAGTTCTGCTCGGTGTCAGCGCAGCGTACTTGGTTTCGAGAAAGAAGATACCGGGCATGTCGATGCTTGATACCTTGGTAACGATGCCAATCGCGATTCCTGGAATCGTAGTAGCGACGGGGCTCTTCCTGATATTCCTCCCGACGCCACTTTCACCGATTGCCACAGCAGCTCCGCTCCTTATAATGTCATACACGATCAGGAAGTTTCCTTTTACAGTAAGATCCGTTTTCTCAGGTCTTGAGCAGACCGACAAGGCCTTGGAAGAGGCGGCAGTGAGCGTCGGTGCAAGCAGGACCGGAACCTTTCTGCGAATCACAATCCCACTGGTCCTCATGAACGTTCTTGCCGGATCTATGTTATCCTTTATCTACTCAATGTCCGAGGTGAGTACAAGCATCGTCATTGGAGCCGCAAACCCCCCAACAGCACCTATGACCTTCAAGATGTACGAGAAGTACTATGCCCTTGGAGGAGGTATGTTTCCAGCTGCGGCTATGGGAGTTGTTTTGATGATCGTTCAATTGATCATGATAGTGGGCGCCAACCTAATCTTGCGAAAGAGGGCTACCGCCCTCATCGGCATATGAGAGTTGTAAAAGCAAGATGCTTATCGAAACCTATGAGCTTGAGAAACGTTTCGGGAAAGTCGTTGCAATAGACCACGCTTCAGTGAGGATTGAGCATGGCGAACTGTACACGCTTCTCGGACCGAGCGGCTGCGGAAAGACAACATTTCTGCGTGCAATTGCCGGTTTTGATCTTCCTGACTCAGGGATAATCAGGTTTGACGGCGTCGATGTGACAACTGTTCCGGCTCATAAGAGAAACGCCGGCATGGTATTCCAGAATTATGCGCTTTGGCCACACATGTCGGTGTCCGAGAACATTGCGTTTGGGCTAAGAATTAGAAGGGTGCCCCAACAGGAAATCAGAAGGAAAGTGGAAGAAGTCCTACGCATGGTTCACCTAGAAGGGTTAGAAAGCAGAACTCCTCATCAGCTAAGCGGAGGACAACAGCAGAGGATTGCCGTGGCCAGGGCGCTGGTGATCAGCCCAAGAGTCCTTCTCTTCGATGAGCCACTGAGCAACCTAGATGCAAAGCTCAGGCTTGAGATGAGGGCTGAAATAAAGAGGATACAAAGAGATCTAGGAATCACAACTGTGTACGTGACCCATGATCAGGAGGAGGCAATGAGTATCTCCGATCGAATCGCAATTATGAATACTGGAAAGATCATGCAGATTGGGTCCCCGATGGATATCTACTTCCGACCGCAGAATGCCTTCGTTGCTGACTTCATCGGTCAAGGAACATTCCTGAAAGGAAAAGTGGCAACCACGGATAGGACCATCAAGATAGAACTTGACACCGGAGGATTTGTCGAAGCTGTTCCATCCGACCTCTTAAATCCACCGAAGGGAGGCGACCAGGTGCTAGTCGCAATCAGACCCGAAAACTTCCATACAGGCGAACATGGCGATAACAGATTTGACTGCGAGGTCTACCACGTCTCATTCCTAGGCAAGAACCAACGCGTCATGGCCAAAATGAGAGATACCACTCTGATCATTGAAGCTCCTCCGGAGGCCGAATTCCAGGTAGGAGAGAAAATGACGGTCTGGTCTGAGGCAGAGAAGACTTTGGCAATCCGCATCTAGTTTTCTTGAGAGCGGGCACGTGTGGCTCGAAGCTTGATCCCGGCTATTGCAACAACCAGTAATACAGCAGCTGCAACCGCAGGAATCCACCAAGATTGGATAGGTGGTTCGGGCAGTTTCTCTCCGGCCATCGTCAGAGAGTAGATTTGAGTTGTACTCTTTTGGCCTTTCATGTCCCATGCAGCTGCGTAATAGAATACTTTGCTGACTGATTTCTCGAGTTGCATTGACCCCCAGAAAACCCGAGGTCTAATCTCAATTAAGCTAGCTGTTGTCCAAGTCGAATTGTCACTTGAGTAGTACATTTCAGTCTTCTCCAACCCCAAAACATCGTCCCACAGATCCCAGGCAAATTCCACGACAGTCACCATTGCTCCTGTTCTCACAACCGGGGGCGAATTAGGTTTCACAACAGGGGGATCTTTGTCAGGAACTGCATAGACAACTATTCGTCGCTGATCACGAACGCCTAGGTGAATCCTGAGAACTACGATTTGGTATTTCTCAAGACGGAGGACATCACTCACAGGTACTCCTTCAACGGTCAATTTCTGCCCAAGACCTATCCTGAGCCTCAAAACTCCATCAACCGGGATCTCCCAATCATTGCCAAGAGCTACCACCATCCCTAAGTTCAAACCGTCATTGGGCTGCGAGAAAGAGATTTTGAAATCGTAGAGCGGTATTGGTTTCTCGCTTCCAGCATACTGCCAATCTATTCCTCTGTCTGTGAAGTTTAGAATTCTAATGCCTGTGTACGGAGTTCCGCCTGGATACCCCATGGGATTGACTAGGGTAAATACGGGGCCTCGAAACACTATGTCTCGGTGCATATGTCCATTCAAGATCAGGCTAACGCCATACCGCAAGCATACTCCATAAGCTTTCTCAACGGTTTCATTCTTGGGATTGTTGGTGTCAAACATCGGGTGGTGGAACATCACTATCTTGTAACGCATGGTTGCGTGCTGTGACAGGTCTTTCTCAAGCCAACTGAGTTGACTCTCTGTTAACTTCCCGTCTATGCTGTAGGGTCCAGTGTCCAAAGTGGCGATGTGCATAGCCCCGAAATTCAGGCTTCCGTTCCAGGGTGCTAGATACGTTTCGAAGAAATTCGCTTCGGTCGCATGATCGTGATTTCCGCCAACGAGAACAATAGGTACCTCCAGATCGGAGACTAGTTGACGCGCTAGTTTGTAGTATTCCTCCCTTGGGTTATCGACCACATCTCCAGTGAGAACGACCAGATCTGGGTTGAGAAAGTTGGCCAGCCTCACGATCCCTTTGAAGTTCTGAATCCTCTCCGGGCTCGTATTTATGTGAACATCTGTAACCCAAAAGACCTTAAGCGGCAAACTGTAACTCTTCCTAATGCAGACACTGTTTGGTTCGATCTTCGTCCAGGAAAGCTTTCCTGATGAGGAATAGTGCATGATCTTGAGATCGTATAAGCCAGCTGGGACTCCTTCTGCTCGTGCTGTACAGGTCACTGTTCCTCCTGCCGGAGACCTCGACAACGGTGATACCTTGAGATCGTAGTTTCCGAGTTCGTTAACGAGCGAGGCGGTACACATACCCTCACTTGTCTGTGAGGCATATTCGACGGTAAGATTTCCATTTGGTTGCAAGAACGCCGGGAAGCCGATTCTTGGACGAATAAGCGGTTCCCATGTTACTTCTTGGGCCGATCCCACATCCGCTCGAAGCGGTACTAGGCTGTGTACAGCCAAGAAAGAAAGGAAAATGGCAAACACAAGCATGGCCTGAAGACTGGCATATCTAGCTCGCGGAACTCGAAAAGAACCCTTGACGATCGCCACTCCGCTCTTGCAGCGCATCATTGATCACCTAGGTGTCTTCCTTCGCCTGAGAAGAATCACTCCGAGAACAAAGGCCGCAACCAATGCCACCGGTATGGTCAGCTCAACCATAGAGGGGATGTTTTCTGTTTTCTTGGCCTGGAGGTCAGGTACCTGTACAGTTACGTATTTAGTCGTCATCAGTCCTGCGGCGTCTTCCACCTCTATCTTCAAGAACATTGCGGCCTTGGTCGCCGTGAATTGATGCTGTTCTGCGCGCTGGATAATCTTAGCCGGAATGATAGTCCAGGTCAAATTGTCATCAGAATAGTAGACAGTCACCTTGGCCACTCCGAAGCCAACGTCAGACGCCGACGGTGAAACGAAAACCGCAGTTCCCTCGACTCGATAGGAGCAGCTCACCGAAGGCGGAGTCTTGTCTCCCTCGAGGTACACCTTAACAACCTTCTCTGTCTTGGGGGGCAGGTTTAACCTTACTTCAGCTGAAGCCTTCCCCTGCGGCTCCTTTGCAACCGTGACCCTTGATAGTTCAGCGCCATCCACCTTTGGCGTGGCTCCAGCCAGCTGACTTTTTAGGAAAAATGTCAACCTTAGCCTAGAATCAGTAGCAAGCTTATTGCTGAGCTGGGCGGCGAAACCTGCAGACGTATAGTCATTTGGTTGGAGATAGTTGACAAGTAGCGAATCATACGCCTGGCTTTTTTGATCATATTCAACTCGCTTTCTCGTAAGATTCAGGAGGCGGTATCCCGCACCTTCATCGGAAAGAGCAACCGAAAGAATGTTCAACGCCGAATCCTGTCTTACCTCATCACGATGAGTATGGCCCATCAGAACCAGTTCTATCCCATGAGTCTTGATGAGATTCGGAAGCTTCGACGAAAGCGACGGGTGAGGCTCATTCCAGTAGGGATGATGAAGTACAAGTACCTTAAATGACTCCTTTGGCTGAACTGAAAGATCCTTCTCAGCCCAGAGGAGCTGATTTTCATCTATGGAGCCGTTCCCCGAGTTTAAGACAAGGAAATAGTACTCTCCGAATTTGACTGAGTAATATTCCGGGGCCAGATGCTTCTCCCAGTGGCGGAAGCCTTTGTCAATCGCGTATTGGTCGTTGTTCCCGATCGCTAAAAGAATGGGAACCCTGAGTCGAAAGAATTCACTGGCCACACTTGAAAAGGAGAGCTCATCAGCAGTTGCGTCCACAATGTCTCCGCTTCCGACGACTAGGTCTAGGTCCAGAGCGCTCAACACATCCAAAGTGCGGCGAAGAACCTTTGTTGTATGTGCATAGTAGGTTCCGACCCCGTAGTGAAGGTCAGTGATCACCCCCACCCTCAACATTTCTGGAAATGATTCACCAACAATGAATACACTGTTCCGCTCCACAAATGACACAGCTGTCTGCTGACGCGAGTAGATTACCAAATCGTACAGGTCTCTCCTTGCTTCCTTCGGAACCTCAGCAGAGAGCTTCCAAACGGATTGAGGGCCAGAGGCAACCACACCGACAACCTTTGCCTCATGATCCATGAAGGGTGACCTCAGCCTTAGCCCCCAGTCTTTTCCGCCTCGTGACCCGGGATCGAAGTACACCTCCAAGCTTGACCCGGAGGTCAATATCGCAGGGCATCCAATGCGCGGCATAAGTATGCCATTGCCAGGAGCAGTATGATAGTTCGCAAAGTTACTGTGTGCCTGCTGCTCGCAAAAGGCAACAGTTACGAGCGATGCCAGGAGAAGAGACATCGTAACTAGCGCAAGGCGCGTTCTCAAGTCATTCACACTTGATTCTGCCAGTCGAAAGACGTATAAAGAATTTTTGTAGACTCTATCAACGTTTGTCTTTCCTCGACAAGAGAAGGACTAGTCCTTATGCCAAGAAAGGGTCTTCTCTCGTCTTCCATCCTATATGGGATCATAGTCCTCGCCTTCATCTTGCGCCCACAAGCCAATGTAAGACCCGTCAGCGCTTGGTGGGACACAGGCCACATGATTGTGAGTTCAAGGGCCACGCAGCTACTGAGGGATCCTTGGAGAAGTTTTCTCAGCTACTACGAGTTCTATTTGAATGAGACCACGATCTACCCAGATAGCATCTACAAGCACCTCGATCCGCAGGAGGACTACAGGCATTTCATTGATCTTGAGATTTGGGATCCAAAGAAGCCTGAAACAGGTACCTTAGCTTTTGCCGTGGAGCGATTCGCAACAGAGGCAGTGCAGGCTATGAAGGCTTCAGATTGGAACAAGGCTTTCTATCTCCTAGGAAGAGTATCCCATTACCTCGCCGATATACATCAGCCCTACCACAGCACTGCAGACTATAACCCGCGAACTAAGACTGGCAAAGGGCTGCACGCAATTCTTGACGCCTCCATGGAAGTTCATCTCAAAGAGTTCAAGTTGGTGAAGGCTGACGACCGGCCATTGGAACCTGTTCACAACCTTACCCTTTTCTGCTTCCAAATGGCCTGGCAGAGCCACTCGTTCCTGCAGAGAATCAACCAGATCCTCATCGATGAGGAGAAAGAGTGGAGCCCCGAGCTAACGAAGATAGTTGAGAACCGAACTAACTCAGCAATAGTTGCAGTGGCGAGGGCATGGCACACAATCACGCTAAGAGCTGGAGCAAGCCCACCACAAGTTCCAGAATCCAACGCGATCAGCGTCTCCGTAGTTGGAATACCTCAGGAGTTTGACTCTGACAAGGAAGCTGCTCTTAGTATTGTTGTCACCGACAAGATCGGGGTCCGCACTCCAGCCGTTGTCCAAGCAAGCTTGGGCAATCAACCGTTGGCCGTTCATGAACTCACATACGTAGCAGATCCACTTGGAAGATACAGCATCTCTTTGAGCAGCGATACGCTCTCACAGTTCAAAGGAGGAGATGCTAGTCTTTCCCTTACAGCAGAGCGACTTGGATATGTTTCGGGCCGGTTGGAAACCACTGTGAAGATCAGCGGTATCTCTACGCAGGTCATCCGGACAGTCCTCGTCATCTGCTCAGTCGTCATAGTCATCGTGGTTCTAGGAGGGGTTCATTTAAGAAGGGGACGAAAGAAAGTAGTCGTGCAGGAGCAGACACCGTGATAGCGATCAATGTCTTCATAACAAACATCTCAGGAGAACGGCTATGGGATGTCGATAAGCCTCTCCCATCTCAAGCGCAAATTGCAGTCAACATAAACTTGGTTGACTTTAGTCAGAAATCTGAGCGGACCATTGAAGCCCCATTCGTCTTCACAGTTGGCTACACACCGTCAATCGCGCAAATCAGCATAAAGGGGAAAGCTCACACAACAGGAGAAAGAGATGAAATCTCGAAGCTTGTTGAGGAACACACTCAGCAGAGACCTCCGATTCCCGTGATCCAAGCGATCTCAGGAGCGGCAATCGCTGAGGCGATACTTGTGTCCAAGATGCTTGGCGTTCCACCTCCGTTACCTCCTCTCCCTGCGCCGCAAGGGCAAGAACCCCAGAAGCAACCATCCACGAGATACACGGCATAGTGACCGATTCGATCAGGTTAGGACAAGCACGGTCCTCCACTTTATTGGAGGAATCGCCCACGATCCAATTTTCCTGACCCCCCTCTTCTCACAAAAAGGGGGGTAACCTGATCTCATAGGAGGGAGGGGGGAGCCGTCGTTTAGCAACGGCACCCTCGCGCCTCTTCTACTGCTACATCCTGCTGGGAAGAGTTCTGCTCCAAGATCAGACGATTCACTTCTCGGGCAGCCAGAAAGGCACGCAGACAGAATCACTACCCGCAAAGACCGATGTGAGGAAACCTTCGCTGCAGCAAGAATAGCACCGCATAGACTCACATCTAGTACATCTTCTGGAGCGAAGTTGTGGACGGGTCCTAGAGTACTGCCTACTTGGGCCTGTAGAAGCTTAGAAGTCTGAGACACGGTCCATCGAAAGATACGCAGCGAAGAGGTTCTCTCCCTAGGGGTAGAGACAAATCACTGGACTCCAATTGAGGTTCCATCCCATAGCGGATGTGGCGACGTATCTTCATTGTTCTCTACGATTTCCTCATGGCACCAGCTTATGTAGGGACTCGTTCCGATACTTCCGGCTAGTGACGCTCAAGGGCCAATCACGTTCGATGTGCCTAGTTCGAAGCTGTCAGGCAGCTCTCTTGAATCTGTGTTGCCGCAGCGTCACGGAGCGCGAACACGAGTATATCTAATTAGTATCAGAATTCAGCCGCGACAGGATGTGTCTGGTCAAGAATCTTGCTCTCTTGACGCTAGACTTAGCCAATTCTGATATGATTCAGAGTAAGGTTAAATGATCCAAGATCCAGCAATAGTTGATACGTTTCAGAATAGGCGGTATGGGATTGGTCAAGGGAAGGATCGGGACAATTCCGAGAGAAGAATACTACGACGAGAGGCAGAGACGTTGGGTATGGGTCTTTCCACGTATCGACCGTCAGGCCACTCTGGGAAAGATAGTCGACTTGGACACCTTCTGTCAGATACTTTTTCCGCACAGCGTCAAAAAGCAAGGTGTGGCAAAGGCGATAATCGAGGCCTTCGCGGACGAGAAGAAGCCCATGTTCCTTCGCGAACTCCAATACAAGGTATTGAAGAGGATCAAGGTGAGTACCCAAACCCTAAGTGATACGTACAAGGCAATGGTCAGAAGCGGAATGCTTGAGAAGAAGTACAGAAATGACCCCACCTATGTTAGCAGGCAGTTCTCAAGCAGATTGCGGGACCTGGCGCAGTATTGGGAGAACTACCTGGCCGCTAAGAGAATAATCTCAACGCACAAGCAAGAATAGGCACACAACGGGGAGCAGTTAGAAGCAACAGAACTGGGTAGAAGTACTATCTCTACTCATGAAATCATCATGTTACAGATATGAGGTAAGAGGCCGTTGCCATCTCGATTTGCATCTTGCTTAGTTAGACCGGTCGATTTCAAACTGTCCAATAAATCGGAAAGTTCCTTAATCCTCCAATTTATTGGAGCACCCATGTGTCGAGAGAATCCGCCTTGCATCCAGGGCGTTTCCTTAGGATTCTGCCAGTTCTGGTGATTTCTCCCTTTCTAATCCTGCGGCCTAAGATTGGTTTTCCGTTGTTGGCAAGGGTCATCTCGACGACGGCCAGTTCCAAAAGGGGAAGTCCTAAGCCTCGTCTGATCTTGTTGATTTCTTGGGCAGCTGGAAAGGTTTCCCTGCTAACGACCAGCGCATCCATGTCCGGGCTCGTGGATGCCAGCCCATATGGGTCCTCAATAGGCACTATCTCCGTCCTTCCTAGTGACTCCTCGTCTTGAAGAAACCGTCGTATCTCCGCTGCTCTCACACCGTAGGGGTGGACTTCATGCTCTTTTTTTGCTTGCTTCACAAATCGGTCGCTTGTTAGACCAACTATGACTCTATCTCCAATCTGAAGGGCTTTTCGCAGAAGCGTCTTATGGCCTCTGTGCAGAATATCGAACGTTCCGCCGACGCCAACAAGTCTAAAACGCTTATGTCGGCTCATTCCAATCGCTTCGGTCATGGAAGGCATGTTCTTTCGCAAGTACTACGTCGAGGTAATGGTTCTTTGAGAATAGTCCCTCGACCATCATTTCGGTCCTTTCACGCGTTGTTTGGCAGAGAACGCCTCGATTCATCTTCCGTCCATGGGGCGAATACTAGCGCCACGATGACAGTGCCGTACTTTCCTTTCGGGACCTCTATGAATTCTGCTCTAGTCTCAATCTTATCGATTTTCAGATCGCGGATCTTAGCCATTTCATCTAGCTTGGATTTGAGTTCCCTCCCGATTGCCTCCTTGTCCTTGTATCCATGAGCCTCTGCGACCAGACCGTATCTTTCCTTCTTGTCTGTTGTGCCTTTGGTCCAACCGATTCCCGCGCCAATCGTCTCTCCTGGATCTCCGTCCATTCGTGCCATCACCGCGAACGTAACCGTTCCAGCAGTTATCGGCGAGTTCTTGGTCTCTTCAGCGTCTGGTGGAAGGATGGAGGATACATTGACTAGGTTGCACTGTGCGATGCCAGCCTTGGCCAGAGCTGCATCGAAGGCGTTCAACGGCGAAACGGAGCTCGTCGCGGAACCGGCCGCGATAAAGAACTTCCTCGGGAGGAAAGCTCCGTGCAGACTCCGCGTCTCCTGCATTACCTACCTTCTGTCCTCCTTGCGCCGAACTTACATCGTTCATTGAATTGTTTCCATTGTATCGTTTTCATTCCTTTTAAGTCTTGACTTGAGGTACTTTTCAACGTTGAATCATGAACTCAGTGGTCAATTCTATCGTCGATCTTTTGTCTGTGCATCGTGGCACTGGTCAATCACGATCACTCATCATGATGAATTCGCAACTCAAAACGTACGAAGTCTCCTCCAGCATTCTCACAGTCCTTGTTGCATTCAATCGTTGCACACATCTTTTATCCGAGCGCCAGTACAATATATCGAGCCGGAATGACGCGAACTCGTTTTTTGAAGTTCCCAACAGTTCCTTTTGAGGTTTCCGACAAGGAAACGATTAGCGACATCCTTGTCGGAATGCGCTCGACAGGTTTTCAAGGACGAAAACTTGCAGAGGTTGCTGATATATGGACTAGAATGTTCAAGAAGACGAACTGTGTCATATGGCTAGGGGTTGCGGGTGCCCTCGTTCCCGCAGGGATGCGGAAGATCATATCTTATTTGATCAGAAGACGAATGGTTGATGTCTTGGTCAGCACTGGAGCGAACCTCTACCATGACTGCTTTGAAGCTAGGGGCCAAAGACATTATGTCGGCTCCGCCCTCCTGAACGACGTGCAACTTCGGAAACAACGCATAGACCGCATTTATGATGTCTTGGCTGATGAGCAGAAGTTCTACAAGACTGACACATGGATTGAGAAGGAGTTTTGTTCCTACCTTCTGGACAACAGGCCCTATTCCTCAAGGGAGATCCTTCATCTGCTGGGAAAAATACTGGAGGAAAAGGGGCGAGAAAACGAGTCTATTCTTATCGACGCCTACAAGTCCCGCGTCCCGATCTTCTGCCCCGCCTTCGCAGACAGCGCACTGGGTTTCTCGATAATGTTCGCAAACCGGAAGCGAGGAAGAAGAATTGTTCTGGACAACTTGAAAGACGTGGAAGAAAGTTCAAGGATAACCGAGAAGGCAAGGATGACGGGAGTTGTATATCTTGGTGGGGGAGTTCCAAAGAACTTCATTCAACAGACCGCGGTCATAGCAAGCTACCAGACCAGACACGACAAGAGCCACAGCCTAGCGGTTCAAATGACGATGGACATGCCTGTATGGGGAGGGCTAAGCGGATGCACATTTGAGGAGGCTCAAAGCTGGGGAAAGATAGGCAGAAACGCCAGGACCGCGACCTGCTATGCTGACATTACAATTGCTCTTCCAATCGTTACCTGTGCGTTGGCTGAGAGGTTCAAGAGGCTCAGGCGTAGCGTCCCGGTGTTCGGTTGGGACGCTCAAGGCCTAACAATCAGCTACGAACGCCTCAGACTATAGTCAGACCGAGTCTCGACGACGATCCAGTAAGCATGATTCAGCCTCAACGAATCGGTCCAATGATGAGGAAACGTCGAAGGGATGGATACGAAAATAACAAGCTCAGTTGAGTCAGTTAGGCTCAAACATACTTCAGCGGTGAGATGTAACGTCTTTCGGACCTGAGACTCCAGGCTCGTATTCAGCCGATTCTTCAGTCGCAGAATTCCTCCTTCTCAACCAGACTGCAAGCGGAACAGGTTTCTCCATCGGCTTTGGCATCCGTCTTGATACAGTTCCCATTGGTTGCTTGTCTACTAGTCGAATGGGACTTGAACGAGCACCCCATGACGTCGGATACTGCTCAGTCTGGTCTTGAGTGAGGGGGAATATTCTGACATTTGCCACGTCGTACGTAAGTGCCTTCCCGCATCCTGGGCAAGTTCCGTTGTATCTGCGAATCGTTTCGATAGGCTCCTCCATTTCGGGCCCATCAAAAAGAACAGTATTGCAACTTTTGCACACAGTCAGTTGAGGCAAATCGCCATCACTTTCACAACGAATCACGAGGAAAATGATATGAAGCTTCTAGACATTTTCTCCTTAACAATTGGCGCCATACAATCGCCATCAGTCCTCGAAGCTGACTCATTCGTGATGCGAATACAGTTGGAGGACATTTGAGATCTGACCCTGTGAGAATCGAGGCCCCGTATGAATCACGTCTCTCGAGCAGGGCTTGGCGGAGAGCCTCTCCTTTGCGACTGTGGCAATGATTCCTACTTAAGGCTCAGACAAAGAGGAATAGGACTACTTCGTTCGTCTCCGTCTCTGGGATATTCTACTGTAGCCCAATCTGCAGGACATGATGTCCTTGACTAGGAAGGTCAAGTGTCATCACGGTCTTATGCAGGAGCTTGGCTTTCCAAGAGAAAAAAACGCGGTCCAGAGCCCATGTTGTTATTCAGGTGCGATGGTAGCCCGGGGGAGATTCGAACTCCCGTCGACGGGTGTCTTCTCGTGCGATCGATCCAGAGCCCGTTATCCATGCTCGTGGTCTGACCCACTTTGACCGCTAGATTCGGCAGCCGACTACTTCAGTTGGCCTCGACCGGGCTTCGTCCCGGGCTGGGTAGAAGACGCCGCCAAAAGCCCTTTAAGGGTTTCTGACTGGCAAGCAGGGTCTTCGATCGAAGTGAGTGCAATTTGCGACAGTGGGATGCCTTGGGTAGCGTATATTTCACGATACACGGTAACGCGCATCCTTTGTTGGTCAGATATCTTGCGATTTCACCTCGATGGTCCACTGTACGAATGGCTGCCCACTACACCTGTGGTTCTGTTGCATCAGTAGAGCGGCCTTGCTTCGCCTACCGCACAAGTCAGGTTAGAAGTTGTAGGATCTCAATCTATTGAGGGGAAATCGACGAAATCTGTGGGGTGCAATCTTACCGAAAGGCTTAAATACATCGTAGAAAGGGCTTCTCCTACGCCTCGGGCCAGAGACGCCGATTCTCGCCTCCGTTCCTACTGAAATGACGCGCATGAATATGATGGCTCTAGTCCACGGCATCGATAAAGAGAGGAGAAAAATGGGTGCTGCGCGAGACCGCGTGAGTTCTGTCAGCCATTGCCCTGAATGTGGAAGTGACCACCTAGTCGAAGACTATGATCAGGGTGAAGTGATCTGCCAAGCATGCGGGCTCGTTCTGACCGATCATGCAATGAGCCGAGGACCTGAATGGAGAGCCTTCACCAAGGAGGAGAAGGACGAACGGGGCAGGGTGGGAATACCGATCTCGTATTCGATTCATGACAAAGGCCTGTCGACAGTTATCGACCGAGTCAATCGCGATGCATACGGTAGGCAGCTTCCCCTTTCCACGAGACTTCAAATGCTAAAGCTCCGGAAATGGCAGATCCGAACACGGGTTCACTCATCAGCAGATAGGAACCTGGCTCAAGCAATGGCAGAACTGGATAGGCTCACTGACAGGCTTCACATCCCTGCGCCTATCAAGGAGAGGGCTGCTGTGGTCTACAGAAAGGCCCTGGACAGCGGGCTGGTGAGAGGAAGGTCGATAGCTGCGATCGCGGCAGCGGCACTGTATGCAGCATGCCGATCTTCCGAAACTCCGCGGACTCTGAAAGAGGTTTCTTCAGCATCACGGATACGAAAGAAAGATGTGGCCAGGTGCTACAGGCTTTTGCTACGTGAACTTGACATCAAGATGCCCGTTGAGGACCCAGTTCGATGTATCTCCAAGATCGCCAACAAAGTGGGCATTGCAACCCAGACTGAGAGAAGAGGAATCAAGATCCTTGAGGACGCAAAAAAGAAAGGAATAGTCGCCGGCAAGGATCCAATGGGACTCGCCGCGGCCGCCCTATACGTGGCGTGTGTTTTGGAAGGAGAAAAGAAGACGCAGAAGGAAATCGCTGAGGTCGCGAACGTCACAGAAGTTACTGTGAGAAACCGCTACAAGGGCTTGAAGGACGCTCTTGGCCTGAACGTCTGACCAATCATACGATCTCTCTTTCTTCTGAACTAGGCCATAAATATGTCAGCGAAGACAAGCGCTCTGACTAAGGGATGCGCATGAGTCCAGATCGACACAAAATTGTCGGTATCCTCGGTGGAATGGGACCTGAGGCCACCATAGACCTTTTCACCAAGATAGTCCGATCCACGCCTGCTTCAAAAGATCAGGACCATCTTCGGATCATAATAGACAATAACCCTCTGATCCCAGATCGACAAGAAGCAATCTTGGAAGGCGGCCCTTCGCCAGCTCGCCTTTTGATTGAAACCGCTAGAAATCTTGAAGCTGCTGGAGCAGACTTTATCGTCGTTCCCTGCAACACCGCTCACTACTGGATTGAGCAAATAAGGAGCGCTGTGAGAATTCCTGTCGTTGACATGATCAAGGAAACCGTCGAACATGTGGCAAGATCGTATCCCTCGCTGAGGACTGTAGGTCTTCTCGCGGCAACTGGAACTGTGAGGTCCGGACTCTATCAGCAGCGCTTTCTGGAAATTGGAATCAGAGCTATCTCACCCTCGGACAGTGATCAAGATGGTCTGATGCAAGCAATCTATGCGGTGAAAGCCGGTGACCTGTCCAAGTCATCTACCGTAGCCATTCGAATAGGTCAGAGACTAGTTGCGGCTGGAGCTGAGGCTGCAATAGCCGGATGCACTGAGATCCCACTCGTCATGAGAGCAGGTGACATCTCAGTTCCAATTGTTGACGCGACCGAGGTACTGGCTAGGCGGACTGTAGAGATTGCTCGGAGGTCACTCGTGCTCTGAGGATGACTTTGCTCGCGAGTCGTCCTCTAACTCTACAATGAAGTGCCCGTGGTATCCGCAGCTCTGGCATAGAAATCTTGTAGGAAAGAGGAATCCAACGACGGTGCCGGATCTCCGGATGCCTGTACTTCCACACTTGGGGCAAACAATTACCTGGCGCTTGCGTCTCCTCATGCTCGCTACCACATTGAGAATGCTTCGCAAGCGTTTCAGCTCCTTGAAGTCGACTCGCCTATCAGTGGACCTCTATGCTGGATGCGGGAAAACCGTAGTCCAGTAGCAGCTTCTTGACCTTGTCTCGATGGTCGCCTTGAAGCATCACTACGCTGTCTTTCACTGTTCCTCCGCACGCACAAACTGCTTTCATCTTCGAAGCCAACTCACCCAAGTTGACACTACGAGCGTCGACACCCTCCACTACGGTCAGATTCTTGCCCCATTTCCGCGTCTCAAGACGAACCTTGACGCGCTGCTGCTCCATGCTGATTGTGCTGCACACACAGAGGTCCTTTGGTAGGCCGCAAATTGCACAAACTTCAGCCATTCTTCTTTTCTTGGGCTCCCCTATGTTTTTCCGGCTCGATACTCTTCTTCCTGAGTATTTAAGGCTACCCTGATAATAAAACAGACACAGGCCGTCTAGGAGCACACACATTTCGAAGAGTTCGCAGATGTGAGACTATCGCTTTGTCACCCGCACTATGCCAGAATTCCCCTCAACTTCAACCCAGTCGCCTGTTCGAATAGCCTCCACAGGGTTACTGTCCAGCCTGTCCACCAGAGGAATCCTCGCCAATACGCATCCACCGATTATTATCGGTTCAGTCTCAATGTTCACGATAGCCGCCGGTGCAGCCCCGTGCTTGCGCAATCCGTATATTACATAGCTTCCAACTGTGCTACCCTTTCCTCTAGGAAAGATGAACACCTTTCCCTGTATGCTATGGCCCTCAAGCTCATGGCCCACCTCAACCACAATGCCGGTTGTCGGGTCGACTCCTCCGAAAAACGAGACAGCTCGCTTGCTTATGATTGCCTCTCCCACGCCTTGTCCGGCAACAACCCTTCTGCCCTTCATTTCCAGCCTAAGAGAGTGCATGTCTAACGCATTCCTCCAAACTCATCAAACGACTCTCCATCCGATTCAGTGACCTTAGGTAATGTGCCGCCTTACACGAATTCGTGACCAGGCCACTCACTCCCATCTCTCTGATGGGCGAAACGACCATGCAAGTGTCGCATATCACCCTGCCGCCTGCTTGCTCGATAGCGGACGCATATCCGCGTCGCTCAGCGATATTCCGAAGATAGCGGGATGTGAAGCACCACAGTCTCTTCGCTGTCTTTCTGCCTGAAACAAGGTTGGCTACTCTCTTGAGCTCTCCCAAACTCAGATGAGGGCATCCTAGACAGACAGTCTCAAACCCATGCTCAGACGAAAGCCTACGGCTAACCTGCAGGAGCTCTTCCTTGTCCACGGCAATCGTCTCATGTTCTCTCCCTCGATCAGCCTTCCTCCGCATCGAAAACATCGGAACTGATCCGGACGCCGCCATACTTGCGCCAAGCGCCTTCAATTGGTCGCGTGATGGGGCCTTGTGGATACCATCGATTCTAGGAAGATGTGATCCAACAGTCTCGCCAATCCAATACCCAAGTAGACTATAGTCGAGGTCACTCTCCAGCTTGCACTTTACCTTGACCCGATGCGTGGGTACCCTTTCCTCGTCCAGGTGCATTCCGAAGAGCGGCGACAAGCCCAATATTGAACTTGCCAACGCAGTCGGCCCGCCTTCCCTATTCGTATAGGCACCTAGGACCGAGTTGGCAAATATGACCGCTGAAGATTCTGCCCAGGCTACGTGCTCTCTGTTGAGCGCTTCACCATTCGCTTGGTAAGGTATGCAAGTGCATGTGGTCTCGATCTTCATCCTGCTGAAGTATTGCATTATTTCGAGCTGTTTCTGAGCGAATTCGACGGGAACTCCCAGCTCACGCCATCGGGCAAGATCCATTCCTGCTGGATTCAACATCGCCTTAACGGTCGCTACCGCTCCTTCTGAGCTGAACTCCCTTAGAAACTCAAGGCCCGGTTCTCCAATCGTTTTGTAAGAAACACCAGATATCTGAGCACTACGAACCTTGATCATCCGCCGAGCATCGTATGCATCGCCGATCGCCACAAGAAGGCGCATTGCAAGGGCCTTCGTCTCCCCTTCGTCACCCTCGAGAATTCGCTCCTCCTTCTTTGTTAGGAACACGCAGATGTCTCCGGTTACTCTGGTATCCGTGCCCTTTGGAACTTCTCTCTGCTCTTTAGGAAGGATATCGTTGCGTCTAACCCCATCTTCGCGCCAATCAGTGTTTCTTGATCTGACGAAGGATCGAGCGATGACGAGCGAACATTGTCGACGGTCACGAGGCCTTTGTCTGATCTGAATCTCGTTGCAATCGCCCACTCGACCTCACTCGGATCGTTCACATCAATGTCTGCGTCTACTATGACCACATGCTTGAGCGATGGGTGAGCGCCAAAAGCGGCCAGAATTGCGCTCTTTCCATCTCCCTCAGTCTGCTTATCCACTGACAAGACGGCGTGGAGCCATCCGCATCCTGCTGGTGTGAGGGAGACGGACTTCAACCCTGGGATCGTCGCCCTCACTGCATTCCATATTCGAGCCTCGTAGGGAAGTCCCATTAGCAGCTTGTGTTCAGCGCCGGCTGGCAATAGGGCCTGGAAGATGAAGTCTCGTCTGTGCATCATGCTTACGATCTCGACGATAGGCTGTTTTCGTACTACGTCGTAGGTTCCTGTTAGGTCAACGAATGGGCCCTCGTCGACTTCTCTATCTAGAAGTATCCTTCCTTCTAGAACGACTTCGGCGTCAGCTGGTGCGTTCGCTGTCACATTCCTGCACTGGATTAGTGTCAAACGGCCTTCCATCAGTGAGTTTGCGACTCCGAATTCACTTACACCAAAAGGAGCAGGTGATGAAGCAGCTATGAGCAGCGACGGATGGAGTCCAACAGAAATAGCTACATCCAGGACTTTCTTGCCCTCCCGTCTCGCAAGCTCGCACAGTCGATACAGGTGTCTCGGAACTATCCGTATTGCCAAGTGCCTGTCATCGAGAACCATCATTCTATGTATTGACACGTTCTCTATCCTCATGTCAGGTGACATCGCCGAAACGATAGCTGAAGTCAGATAGGGAGCTGGGTCCTTCTCATAGTGGGTTAGAATGGGTAATTTGCTGAGTTTCGGCTCAGCCTGGGTTTCGGCAACTGGGCCATCACTTCTAACGTCAGGAGGCAGCGGTGATCCTATTGACCTAGTGATCCTGTCGAAGACGTCTCCCTCGGCGAATCCAAGAACCGATGCCAAGCGTTTCTTTGTGGCACACATACCTGCCACCACCTTGTTACGGAAGCCGTCAACGTTCTCGAACAGCAGAGCCGGTCCACCGTCAAACTCCATCATTGATCTGGCGATTCCGTAGACTATTCTGACCGGCTCAGTGACTCTTCTGACCTCGCTGAGCACCTCCAACTTCTCGAGGGTTTCTCTAAGATCCATCTTCGTTCCCCAAGCCCTCCTATCGCCTCTGTCACATGCTTGAGGCATGTTCTCGATTTCCTATTTGAAAGCGTTCCTCTTCCGTCACATGGCAGTTGCAAAAAGAGATTTCAAGTTCGACGGCATCGAGTAGTTCGACCTGTGCATCAAGGTGATCCTGTGAGCATGCCTGCTAGACCCAGGGTATCTCTGGTTTCTTCAGAAGTCCGTATGCTAGAGCTGTCGTTCCTACCACTGCTAAGGACATGCCAATGTAGGTCACAGTGTAGTCCGTAAAGAGTTCTTTGCTGATCTTGACATACTGATACCGTACGCTCAGCAAGACACTCTTCTTGACTGCTGAGTAGTAGTTATCGAAGACGAAATAGTAGGTGTCGTTTCTCGGAGTCGTGAAGCTGAAGTTGAACTTCGCTTCCGTTTGAAGCAACTTAACAGTATACTGTACCCCTGGCTGTCGTTGCCTCCAACTCTGGAAGTTTGCGCTATCTAATACTAGGAAGTCGATGCTGCCTGGCTGGCCTGTGACTTCGCTGGAAACTATGCCGTTACCCACAACGAGTGTCGTTGCCTCAAACCGAAAATCGTGCGCCCAGAAAGATTCGTTCTTCACATCTCTGCCGACTTGGAAGGTGTCCGTCACAGTTCTAGGGACGTCCTTTAGGTACGTTCGACCCCCGTACAGTGATGCAATGAAGCCCAGCAGAATCAGAACCAGTCCTGCTATCGAGGGCTTCGCTTGCAAGCTCTTCACCAATATCCCGTCTATTATGGCCTAAAGGCCTAAAATGCCTTCGCTTGATCTCGATTTTCCCTTGCGTCACCTTAGGCCCTGCTTTGACATGAGCCTACGAAAGTACGATGACAGATATGCATAAGACATATGCGAAGGCAAATGCTCATGAATATCACATTACATGCAGGCGCCGTCGGAGTTGCGAATCATCGCGGATTTGCATATTCACTCTAGATTCAGTCGAGCCACTAGCATGAACATGAACATTCAGGAAATCTCAACCTACGCCCAACTCAAAGGCCTGGGGCTTGTCGGAACTGGAGATTTTACCCACCCAGACTGGAACAGGGAGTTGAAACAGGAATTGGAGCAAGTGGAAGACTCAGGGATATTTCATCCAAGGAATCTCAAGTCCCATGTCCGCTTTGTAATAAGCGGCGAGGTTTGCACAGTGTTTGTTTCGGGCAGTAAGTCAAGGAGGATTCATCATGTCTTAATGGCTCCGAACTTTGAAGTCGCGGATCAAATCAATGACAGGCTCAGGAACTTCGGCGACCTTACCGCAGACGGGCGGCCAGTACTCTCGATGCGTGCTTCAGAGCTTGTAGAAGAAGCAACATCGGTATCAAGCGAAGTCTTCATCTTCCCGGCACATGTCTGGACACCTTGGTTCAGCTTATTCGGCGCGATAGGCGGTTTCGATTCTGTTGAGGAATGCTACGAGGATCAATCTGGCAAGATTCATACCATTGAGACAGGACTGTCCTCAGATCCGCCAATGAATTGGCGCCTCAGCGCTCTTGATCGTTTCGCCATCATCTCGAACAGTGATTCTCATAGTGCTTGGCCATGGCGGATCGGCAGAGAAGCTACGGCAGTTGATCTACAGGAAATGTCATATTCGGAATTAGTGTCTGCGGTATCATCCCGAAAGTCTTCCTCGATAGAACTTACGATTGAAACTGACCCTGCTTACGGAAAGTATCATTGGAGCGGGCACCGGAAGTGCGGGATCTCTATGGCTGCTGAAGATGCAAGGAGGGTCCGCAACATATGCCCCAAATGCAGGTTGAGGCTGACAAAAGGGGTCGACCTACGAGTCGAAGAACTTGCAGACAGGCCTGTCGGATTTGTTCCTAGTGTGGGGTGCACAACATTCATACATCTGCTTCCTCTTCATGAAGTAATCGCTGCGGCGACAGGAAAAGATGAACCGTCGGCGATTTCAGTCTGGGAAATATACAATCTGCTCCTCCAAAAGTTCGGAACAGAGTTCAACGTAATGCTCAAAGCACAAGAGAAAGACCTGGCGGAGGCAAGCAATTCCGCAATTGCAGGTGTAATAGTGAGATTGCGAAACAATTCGCTGACTGTTACGCCCGGATACGACGGAGTGTATGGGAAAATCAACCTAGCGGCTGATAAGTCAAGCATCTCTGACACAGCGGTTGCCAGGAAGTTCCGTCTTGAAGATTATTTGTAGCAGGATTCGTAATGTCTTTGAAAGTCTAGGACAGAACACGGTCATGCGATATGGATCAGTGAATAGTTGCGTTGGCACCAAACGAGTATCTAGCGGTTCTCTGTGGACGGCGCACCCTGATGATGTTCGTTTGTGTAGCCCTGAGGTTACCCTTTGCAAGTTGGGGGGGTTAGTGATGGGCTGGTAGCTTCAACCTTCCAATTGAATAGCTATTGGCTCGTCAGTTCTTAACGGTGCCAGGGCCGGTTTGGTCGCAGTCTCTGCCACTGGTTTCTCCATCTTTTCCGCGATTCGTGTTATGTCCTTCTTTTCTTCGATCAGGGGCTTCAGGTTCGGTTCTATCGCCTCGCAGGCGATACTAAGTGCCTTGTCATCGATTATGCCAGCCTTGTACTCCATCTTTACATTAACCAGGAATCTTATCAGCTCGTCGACTTGGTGATCGATCTGTCCCATCCTCTTTTTCAGGCCTTCCGCCAGCTCCTCCTTTCTTCGTCTCAGCTCTGCCAATGTTGCTCCTTGCTTTCTGCGAAGTTCTTCATAGATGTTTGCTGGTATTTGTTGATCTTTCAGCAGTTCACCCAACGCCTGAATCCTTCGGGCGACACGATCCAGTTCCTTTTGAATCAGCTCTGATGACACTTTCCAGTTCGGGATAAGGACGACGGCGTCTCTGTCGATCACAATGTTCTCGCAAGAGTATTGTCCCAGGTTTCCGCTTCCCTGTTCGACCTGAAGTGCCTTAAGCTCGCCAAAGTCGTCAATGCAAAGGCCTATGATCCTTCCAATTCTTCTGCCGTAGGTATCTCTGAGATCTCGGCCGAGAAAGTTTTTCAGCTCCTCTTCAGAGACATATGACAAACATTTTCCACCTCCTGTCTTTTTTTGGAACTCTCAAAGCGGACGGAAAGTTGTCTCCTCAGGTGTCGTGCTTGGCAGCTCAGGGAACTTCTCCTTCACCTGCTGCTCGGCAAAGGCAGCTGCCTCTTCCAATATCTTCTTCGCTTCTCCCGTGGGCTGGTCTCCTGTGGAAACAGCGCCTGTTGCTTCTCCAATGTCAAGAACCATCGATGAAAGTGATTCGTCTATTTCAGCGAGCTTGAGAGAGACGTCAGGCAGAACATGACTCAGCCCGGATCGAACAGTTGCCACGACGCGCTTCAACGAAGACATGTTGTAGGCAATGTCTCCAAACTCCCTAACCGCTTCTAGTCTAAGTACGACTCTTTCTAGTGCAAATTGGCTGTTCAAGGACACTTTGGCAATTCTACGGATCTGCGCACACTCCTCGGCATAGATCTTGGCTCGCGAGAAGGCGCTATGCTTAACGGCCTCTACACACTTGTCATATAGAGACTTGTCACGGGCCTGAAGTTCAGCTGTTGCTCTCTCCAGTCTTTGCAGTTGTATGCGGAGCTTATGCTGTGTTTCTGTAAGCCGCCGTCTCATCGGCGTAGGCGATACGGCTTCCCTCAACTTGTCCTTTAGTGATATTCGTTCACGGAACATGATCAAGCCTCCTGCAATTGGCAAGTCACCAAGAATCTAGGTCTCATAATAGGGATCTCGCGGCTCGCCATTCTCGCCACATTCAAACTGTTCGTGGCCATCAAGATAGTCCCTTTGTGGAGATAGTGGATCCCTCTGAGTAGGGGGGTCAATATGTTGACAGCTGAGCTGTCAAGGCCCCCAGTTGGCTCATCCATCAAGAGTAGCGTTGGCTCTGTTACCAGAGCCCGGGCAATGGCGACTTTACGTCGCTCCCCCACACTCAGCGTAGCTGGGCCAACAGAAGACTTCTGCGTGAGCCCAAAGAAGTCAACGACCTCCTGGGTCCTACGTTTCCGTTCAGATTCGTCTATCCCTTGAATAACCAGAGGAAGTTCTATGTTTTGGAAGACGTTAACGTTAGCTAACAACCGCGATCCCTGAAAGACTACACCCATACTCTGCCCCCTGAATTCTGTCAGGCTGTCATCATCCATTGTTGTCACATCTCTTTCTAGCAGACTAACACTTCCCTGCGTGGGCTTTTCCAAGCCAGCGATTATGTTCACAAGAGTCGTCTTTCCAACTCCAGTCGGTCCAGTGATCGCTGCGAACTCGCCCTCTGCAACCTCGGCGCAAAGACCGTTAAACAGAGAGATCTTCCCAAATTCTGTTTCGAATATCTTCGTTAGTCCTTCAACTCTTAGAATAGGTCTGTCACTATTCATTGTCGCAAGATCTCCCCGATTTTGAGATATGATAGTTTCCTCGCTGCGACTGCACCTCCACCGAAAGATGAGAAGAGTGACACTGCCACAGCAGATCCTATTATCTCAACAGACAAGAGCGAACATTCAGCCGCTAGCATCGCAGTGCAAATTCCGATCGCCACGCCCAGCACGCATCCTCCGACGGCTAAATGGGCTATACGCTGCAAGAAGGCACGCAACAGACTTGACTTCTTGGCACCCAAAGCTCTCAGGATAGCTACCTCTCTCCTTTTTGAGGACATCTCAAGAGACACCACAAACATTACAACGAGAAAGACGCCTAGAAAGAGACCACCGGCGGACAAAGCCAACGAGAACCAACTTATTGAGAGACTGGACCCGAGAATCACGGCTGCCGCAGTCGATACGGCGATTTCAGTTGCTGCCAGAAGCTCAGATCTTGTGAACGATGCGAACAAGTATCGGCTTGCATTCATGTCTGATCCTCTCTCCAGACAACAGCATTTCTTCTTTCGTCGACCTCGTGGGCCAGTATCCTAAGGAATTCGGGTACCTGGCCGTACTCGTAGCTCTTGATCACAGATCCAGTGTACTCAATCCTGATGTCCAGTTCCTTCATCTTTGAAATGATCATTTCCACATCTGACTTGTTCTTGCCAATGAAAAACACAAGCGTTTCCGGAGCACCGAGAAAACTGGTGACTCTCACTGCTTGGGGTATGGTGGCAATTTGTTTCAATACTCTATCGCGGTCAGAACGGTTGCCAATGCTTCCCGCGACGTAGACCTGCTCTGGTAGGCCCAGTTTCTCATAATCCAGATCGACGATGTATCCTTTGATGACGCCTAGTTGCCTTAGCTTGTTAACCCGGTATGCCACGACGTTTGGATGCAGGCCGAGCTTCCTTCCTATCTCGACAAATGAAGCCCTTGCGTTTGCGCTAAGTTCTGCAAGTATCCTCAAATCAGTTGCGTCGAGACTGGACATTGGGATCATCTCTAACTTGCAAGGAAGTCCTGTGACCATCTCTGGAACCTGACGAGGCTTTGCTCGGATACTGTTCTCCCGCATGACGAAACTGCCTCCAGAAAATCAGCCATCGCGATTTCTCTGGGCTTTGCTGTCGGATCAGTGTCCGCGTGAATCTCGAAGAACTCTCGGACAACTTTCATTTGGACTGCTTGGAATATGTCCCTGATGTCGCTTCCAGTTCGTTCTTCTGTCAGACGTGCTAGCTCATTGAAATCGACATCCTTTGCGATTGCCAGATTCCTAGAGTAAATGTGAAACATTTCAAGTCTTGAGTCGGCATCTGGAAGCGGGACGTAGATTCTCTTTTGAAATCTTCTTATGAAGGCTTCATCCAACGCCCACGGCTTATTGGTGGCCCCGATCACATAGACAGGTGATTGCTTCTTCTTGTCCACAATGCCATCCATCTCCTTTAGGAACTGGTTCCTGGCTCTGACTTCTCCGCCCACTTCGTGGCTTCTGACACCCATTATGGAATCCAGTTCATCGATGAAAATGATGACGGGTGTGCCTTCCTTGGCGGCGGCTCTGGCATCCAGAAACAGCTTTGCAACGTTCTTCTCGGATTCACCTAGCCACTTCGACACTATTGATGGCGAGTCGATACAGTAAAACGTGGCATCAATCTCGGTCGCTATCGCCGCAGCCAGCATTGTCTTTCCACAGCCAGGCGGGCCATAGAAGAGGATTCCTTTAGCCCATCCAAGAGGAAAAAGATCGGGTCTTCTTGACGGGTATATTATCGATTCCTCGATTGCTCTTTTGGCTTCGTGGAGATCCGCGATGTCCTCCCACTTCACGTTAGGTTTCTCAATGACTGGAGCCCGTTCCGTTCGGTAGTCAACTTGCCGGATTCGATCTGCGAGTAAGGAATCATTGCCCCGCTGAAGGTCGAGGATTCTTGCACCATACAGTTGGGCCTTCTCTGCATAAACTCTGTTCTGAGGCGTCCCAGGGTACAGCTCGCACAGCTTAAGAAGAATCTCGACTGCTCTCTGATACTTGGCGACAGCCATTCCTCTCGATCCTTGCTTGTCTAGACTCACGGCCTCAGCTACGTTCTTCGTAGCCAGTCTCTCCAGATCTTCATATGCCATGTGTCTCACCAGACGCCTTGTCTTCTGGAGGCTGACCGAGCTGGCCGTATTGTCGGAGTACTATCTTTCCTTCTTTGCAAAGCAACTGCACAGCTTTCACTATGTCGTCTCTCTGAAATCCCAATGTCCTGGCGCACTCTGTAAGGTTCAGCTTCCCCCCGTACCCGACGTGATCATTGATATACGCATATACGCGAGAAGGCAACTCCTGAACTTCAGGATCCGGGCTTTCTATGGCTCCTTCGGATTCCAGTGCTACCTCGTTCGTTGTGGACGGGGCGCTAGGGAACGACATTGTCTCAGCAAGATCTACGCTCTCAAATTCCTGCGTTGTCTCCTGCTTCCTTTCTGCTGAGGGGAGCTCCGGGAATTGCTTTCTTATCTGCTCCTCGGCATAGACGCTGGATTCCTCGAAGATCCTCTTTGCTTCTTCATCTCGCAGGACCATCTCGCTGTCTGTCTGCTGTATTACCCCAGTTTCCTTGACAGTGTCGTCAAGGAGGGAGTGCACCGCGTCAAGCTCGCTTGCGACCTCAGGGATTACTCCTTCGATCTTTCCTCTTGTCTCGTTCACGACGCTCACTACAGGTAGCATCTGAACCAAGATCTCTCCTAGTTGCTCCACCGTTTGAAGTCGAATAATCGCTCTTTCCAATGCGATTTCGCTTTCAAGAACTATCTTCGCCATTTTTCTGATTTCAGCACACTCAGAGGCATACAGCTGCGCATGAGGCAAGTCTTTGGAAAGCTGGGCTGCAACACACTTCTGAAACATGTTGCGATCTTTCTGCTGGAGTCTGAGAACTGTGTCCTGCAATTTCTGATATTGAACGCTAAGCCGATGCAAGGCATACAGAACCCTCTCTCTGAGAGGTTTCTTCTTGCCTCGGATTCGTTCAACGAAGGACGAGATGGCAGGCTACCTCTCAAAGGTTCGGCGCGCCTACGTACTTCGGAAGAAAGGGCTTGCCGGCGCTCGAAAGAGTCTCCTGAAGAAGCATGTTGCTAGCAGGCATCTGCCGAGGCTGATCGCAAAGACGTGAGCCAAGTGCAGAAGCATCCTGCAATATCTCGTCCACATCACGTCTTGCGGAGAAGGCCCGGCTAAGCCCTTTCTCGATAGAGTCTGTGGCTATCTTGTATGCTTGGGGATCAATTTCTCCCGCGGCCAGTTGCATCTTGTTGTTTGCGAGGAATGTCTCGAGTTCTCTGATCTGCTGATCGAGTCGAGTACTGACCAATGCAAGCTTCTTGGTGAGGGCAACTCTTCTTGTTTCAAGCTCGTTCAGGTTGGAGTCATGATTTCTTCGAAAATCTTCGTAGATCTCGGGTTGAATATCACCTTGCCTGTGGAGGTCTGATAGCGCTCTTAGCCGTCGCAAGGCCAGGTCAAGCTCAGTCTTCAAGCTGTCAGCTTCTAGTTTCCATTCATCCAGGAGTGTGATGCCCTTCTCGTTGACGGCGATCTGAGATGGGGGGCAGTTCAGGAATTGCCCGTTGCCAAGCTCAACTTCGACAGAGGTGACTTTGTTCCTAACATCGGTTGAGATTCCGACTATTCTTCCGACCGTTGCGCCGTAGTTGTCCAAGACGGATCGGCCCAGAAGGTCCTTCGCGACATCCATGTGCAAATTCATCTTCGCGCAATCCTCCCCTCTTTGCGGGGTTCCGGTTCCTACAGGAAGGGTTGCGATGAACGTTCTTGATCCGTTTGTACCAATGTAGGAGGCGGCAGCTCAGGGAACTTCTCTTTCATTCTTTGCTCAGCAATTGCGCTGGCTTCAGTAAGGATCTTCTGTGCTTCCTGACTTGTGACCTCTGGCGTTTGTGAGGTGCCCGTGGCCTCCCCGGCTTCGATGACGATGTCATTCAGCGTTTCTCCGACCAATCCCAGCTCGTAGGATACCTCCGGCATTACTCCTGAGATCTGCGTCCTTAAGGAGTGAATAACGTTTGCAACCGGTGCCATTTGGAACGCTATGTCTCCGAATTCCTGAACAGCCTCTAATCTGAACATTGCCCGTTCTATGGCAAGTTGACATTGGAGAGTGACTTTTGCGATCTTTCTTATCTCAGCGCATTCTTCTGCGTACATTGACGCCCTCGCGTTGTCCTTTCCTATCTGTGCGTCAACGCATTTCTTGAATAGCTCCTTGTCCCTTTGCTGCATTCTGAGACTGGCAAGCTCTAGCTTGTTCTGCTGTGTCTTGAGCCTGAACACAGCAGCAGTTAGCCTGTCTCGCATGGGCTTGTCTGATAGGCGAATCTTGCTCTCGATTCGGTTGATTAGCGTCTCTCTATCATTTCTCTCCCAATTCTTGATCATAAGGTCTGCCTTCCTGGGTTCCATTCTTGTGCAGAGCACAAGTCGAGTTGTGATCCAACCATCAGCCTTGCGAAGCCTTTCAAAGTTAGTATAAGAAATATGTTAAAAACAAGATTTGAGCTAAATCGAGTTTCTCACGTTCCATTCCGACGTAACGAAGAGTCTCGACATTGTGAAGCAGACTGCTTTCTTCGTATCATGAACGTCAGCTAAGGACTCTTGCCACTGCTTAAATACCTCTCCATGGTCACCATGGGTAACTCAGGCCTTCTGCACATAGCCAAGAAGAATGATACGCTGACCATACCCAGACGTCATTCCTGCCCGCAATTATGGTAAGGCTTAAGACAAGAGCCCGCCATTAGAGGGGGGATTTCGGCAAAGCATCTGCGTGCTTTGGAATGCGGAGGTGAACAACGAATGAGCGAAAACACGGTGCCTTCGGAAACGGAAAGACGAGCAAGGCCAAGAGAGCCAATTCCTCCTGACACGATCTTTGTCGGCAAGAAGCCCGTAATGAGCTATTGCACTGCTGTGATGATGCACTTCCAGACAGGTGCCAAAGAGCTCACGGTGAAGGCAAGAGGACGAGCTATAAGCAGAGCAGTAGACGTTGTGGAGGTTGTGTCTCGAAGGTTCTTTGCAGGGAAGCTAAATGTCAAGGACATAACGATAGGAACGGAGGCCGTTGGCGAAGGCGACGACATTAGAAATGTGTCAACAATAGAGATCAGGGTGCAGAAGCTGGACTAGGCGGAACCACTGGGCATCTTTTTTGTCCCCCAATTCTTAAGGAAGTTTGTTAGTGTAAATCAACCAGATGCAAAATACCGATGACTCGACCCTAGGTATGCAAAAGGACAGGAGAGCTTTCTGGAATCCTGGCATCCATTGGGAGATTGGCTCAGAGAATGCACTGTCGAGCGATTGCTATCCAATAGTCGTCCCTCTTAGCGTCTCATTTGGGTTTGCGAAATCAACGTTCTTTGTGATCCTTGCATCTCTGAGTCTTATAGGCGCCGACGCGGACGGTACGCTTCCCTGAGGAGCAAACCGCTGATCAGGAAAGGAGAGCTATTGGACGTGACTTCATCATGCCAAGATCCATTCAAGTAAGAACAAGGATGTCATTCTTAAAAGCCCACTTAACCTATTGTGATGGATTGGTGGTTGGATGGATCGTGTCCCTACTGGCATAGACGGCCTCGACGAGCTTCTAGGGGGAGGCATCCCGAAGGGGAGATGCATCTTGGTAGTCGGTAGCCCAGGTTCTGGAAAAACCACTCTAGCCATGCAGTTTCTCCGCAACGGGACCACGCGTGAGGAGAGAGGCTTGTACGTCACTATGGACGAATCACCAGACCAGATCAAAGAGAACCTTTCAGCCTTTCGCTGGGACCTTGACAAGCTGGAGCGAGAAGGGAAACTCTTCTTCATAGACGCGACACCAATGCGACGTGTCAGGACTAGAATGGCCGATTTCACCGAGCAGAATGTATTGCCCAGCGTAACAGTGCTTTTTCCGGAGCTGACCTTGAAGGATCTGATCCGAACCGTGGGCAGAGTCGTAGATGAAGAGAAGATCCAGAGGATAGTTGTTGATCCCGTTACGTCAATCATGCTAAGATACGAGAAGCCTTCAAACAGAAGAAGAGCAATGTTAATGCTCTTTGATGCCCTAGCGTCGACCGGCTGCTCCTCTTTTGTCACAACAGAGCTCAGAACAGCGATGCTATACAGAAGCTTTCAGATTGAGGAGTTTCTATCCCAAGGAGTCATATTGCTTCACTCACGCCTCCACGAAGGCAACGTTGTCAGAGCAATCCAGATAGAGAAGATGAGGGGGATTTCACACGATATGCAGTGGAGGCCATATCAGATTGCTGCGGGAGGCATCGAGGTGTTTCCACGAGATCGTGTGTTCCGCTAGGATGCAGTTCCCCTGAAATGCTGCTATCTGCCAACGTGAAAAACAATACCTTCAGGAGCCTCGATAGAGAATTCCACCCATCTATAGGAATGCTTTCTGCCACGAATCTTCTTTACTCTCAATCGTCTGCAGGAGATTCCTTTTTTCTCGAATGTCTCCAACTCAATGATGCAATCCGATAATCCTTCCAGCCTAGACAGAGTGTCGCTGTCTAGACCGGTCCCGACAGAAAAATAAAGGCTTCCTCCTTGTCCCTTGATTCTGGCCCCAATAGAGTGCACAAAAGTCATTATTGGATCTGGCTTCAGCGAGGTGAAGAGTGGAGCCATAGAATCGAAGAAGAATGTTGTGCCTTTTCCAAGGGCGCTAGATGCACTTGAAATCTGCATTCCCAGACCCGTCAGGTCGGTAACAACCTGAACACTATATTTCTCAGATGATGGCCGTCCCGCTGTGCCCGAATAGCAATCAATGAACGCAAGTTGCTTGCCCTCGAATCTAGAGACATCCAAGCCCAGCCGCTTCATATCATTCGTAATCTTCTTCGGAAAATCGTTGTTTGTGACGAATACACATGTCCTCCCCATGTTGAGCTGATCATACATCAGCTTTTGCATAAGCACGGTCTTCCCTGATCCAGGGTTTCCCATAATCATGATGGCTCCCTCGGCAGGTATCTCTTCGCCAAGAAGCTCGTTCAAGAACTCAAAGGGAACTCTTTGAGTTTTCTGTCTACGTTTTGAAAATAGCAACACAGACGCAGCTAGGATCCCAGCAAGGGTCACCGTGCCATAATAGAACCACGCGGGAACAACCTGTAAGCTCACAGTATATCTTGTAGGTTCGGATAGAATGATGCTTCTTGTGACATGCTGGAATGAATCGTAGTCTAGTACAAGAACATAATCCCCCTTAGGGATCTGTAAAAAGACTAATAGTCCATCGAATCGAGTTCTGTTGGACGCTATAGTCCTTTCCGCTGCAATCAGATCAACCCTTGCTTGCGATAAGGGCAATCCAAAAAAATCTTGAACAGCAATCGTCAGATCATATACTTCGCACTTAAGGACCAGTTGCATATCATCCATGAGATTGATGCCTCGCGTTTCGTTGACAACGCTTCCTTTCCAGTAGACCCGTATGCCGTAAGGGCCGGTGCCTTCGGTTGAAGGAAGAAGTGCCACAACAGAACCTGCGACATCTGTAATCCCGGTCCAGACCCTTGTCTCGTTCTGAGTCACGGTAATATTCGCACCTTTCACTTCCCTGTCGAGAAAGTCTCTCGTGACTAGGTTCATTGCATGGTAGTACCTTTCGACGAAGGGAATCGCCAAGTGACTCGGCGTACGATTGTCGTCCCAGTGGAGATAGACAGAAGACTTTGTGCTCTTGACAACAATCTGCAAGACCAACATTGACCTTGCAGCGATTGTTCGAATGATCGGCCCGACTGCGAATACGTGGGGTTGCTCCTTCAATGTAGACTCCACCAGCACTGGGGCCTCAATTCCACACACGTGAAGAGATCTCCCCTCATCTGTAAGTTCCACAAGGGTTGCATTGATTATGGCAATGCCAGAACTGGCGGCTCTAAGCCAAAGCCTGAACGTCACCGTACCGCCTATCCTTGCAAGTCGACCAAGTGGCGGATGAAGAATAAAGGCTGCTGTTTCTGTCACTAATGACCATCTTTGGACGCCGTACGGTGGATCTGTGCTGAGGATTCTTCCCCAGGGCAGTCCTCCAACGTATCCTGTATGAAGGTAGAAAACGGTGGGCTCAGTTGACACGTTCTCTGAAAACGACTCAGGCATCAATAGCATCGAATAGGCTGCGCACAAAGCGATAACACAGAACATGTACTTCAGCTTCATTCTATGTCTCATCATATAGGTCACCCTGCGCGCTCAAGAACGGCAGCGTATTTCCGACCCTAGTTCCCTCAGCGGAG
>Ga0209725_1000212_pt1 | contig 35762 bp, 32 predicted proteins | sample I18A1metaG_FD_184145 | JGI IMG/M metagenome (GOLD analysis project Ga0209725, IMG submission 184145) | Lake sediment bacterial and archeal communities from Gulf of Boni, Indonesia to study Microbial Dark Matter (Phase II) - ​I18A1 metaG... | ecosystem: Environmental > Aquatic > Freshwater > Lake...
CTTCGTACGTTTTCTCTATTTGTCTCCATTTTAGCAGCATTTCGCCAGCGCCAAAACTGACTGTGGGTGGCTTTTCATGGAATACGATTGCTTCTTTTCTAAATCGAACATTCTCGTCTGGAATGTAACCTTGTAGGTAGATGTTAATGCCGGTTCTAACGCTGTGAACGTTGGAGACTATGCCATAAACACCCGGTTCTCCGTAGAAAATGCAGATTTGGTCAGATAAGTAATCTATTATTGCTAGATCATGTTCGGCTACAATTATCGTTTTTTCATCGTTTTTCAGGCTTCTTATGGCTTTAGCCGTCTCAAGTCTCTGTTTTACGTCTAAGTAGCTTGACGGTTCGTCGAAAAGATATACATCAGCTTCACGACATATTGTAGCCGCAACTGCCACGCGTTGTAGTTCACCTCCACTCAAAACTTCAAGGGAACGATTCCAGAATTGTTTAAGTTCAAGCTGTTCAGCAATTTTATCCAGTTTTTTCCTCTCATCTACCCTTTCCAGCAGTTCTCCAACGTTTCCTGAAACAACCTTTGGAATCTTATCCACATACTGTGGTTTAAGCGAAATCCCAAGTTTTCCATAAGTCATCTTTTGGAAATAGTCTTGAAGTGTTGAGCCTCTGAAATGCCTGACTATTTCGTCCCAGTCAGGCGGTTCTTCATAGTTTCCGAGGTTTAACTTGACTTCACCAGAAAGTATTTTGAGCGTAGTTGTTTTGCCTATTCCATTTTGTCCAAGCAAGCCTAGAACCGTTCCTGGAGAGGGTGTTGGAAGTCGATAAAGTTTGAAAGTGTTCTCTCCAAAACGGTGGCTGCATTCTTTCTCTAACTCGTCTGGAAGATTAACTATTGAAATAGCTTTGAATGGGCATTTCTTTACGCATATTCCACATCCCGTGCAAAGGGATTCCACAATGACTGGTTTGTCGTTTTCAAAACGTATGGCTTCTATGCGGCTTCGCACTATTGGACAAAAACGATAGCACAATCTACTGCAACGTTTTGATTTGCATTTATCAGCATCTAACACGGCAACTCTTGTCATGATTAGTCCGATAATGAGTGGTCATAACTAGTAGGTTATAAATATACGGTTTGAAAAAGGGCATAAATGTTCAAAATTTTAGGCATAGAAAAATCGAAAAATGCTCATGTCTGCCTAAATTTTTACCATTCTTCCTCTTCCCATTCTTCTTCCTCTTCTTCCTCTTCCTCTTCCTCAGGCATCTTTTTTCACCTCCCATCCGTTCTAGTGCTTAATGAAAGCAACCAAACAATGCTTTAAACATTTTTATTCGTCAGTTGTCGAGAATGAAAATCAAGACGAATAGCCGTCAACGTCTTTTTAGAGACTTTCTTTCACAATTTTAGCCGTTAAAGAAGCCACAGGCTCTTGCATTCCTGGCTTAATATAAGCCCAACATAAGTTTGGTGAATTATGTGCTGCGCCAATTCCTCCGTGAATGTCAACAGAGATTAACCCCATATGATTGTACGTGGCTAATATTCTCTTGTTAACAAGCTTTATTGCTAGTTCAACAGCTTCTTGTGCCGTTTTTCCATTCTCCATATAACTACAAACAGTCTTTGCCAAAACAAGCCTTATCGCTATTTCACCAATACCAGTTGTAGAGCACGCACCAGCCTGGTTATCCGCATACGTACCGCATCCGATTAATGGTGAGTCTCCAATCCTTCCGGGAAGTTTTAATGGAAAGCCTCCGGTAGAGGTTGCGGCTGCAACATTTCCATCTTCAGCTAGGGCAACTGCGCCCACAGTTTCAAGCTTAAAGAGTTCAGGATAAGTTTTAACCAAGCCAGCCAGTCTAGGCAGTTCAAATTTTCCATCAAGCAATGCTTTTTTCTGCTGTTCGTAATACTTTAACCTAAGCTCCGTTATCGGATTTCTTCTTTCAAGGTTAAAGATTCTAGCGAGTTTTTCTGCCCCTTCGCCGACCACAAAAACATGGTCTGTTTTTTCCATGATTATCCTTGCCAAACGGACAGGATTTTTGACATCTTTTAATAGCCCAGTAGCGCCAGCTTGCAATGTTTTTCCATCCATAATCGATGCCTCCATTTCCACACCTTTTTCTATGTCCAAACTTGAGCCATAACCAGCATTAAACGCACCGTCATCCTCCATAACCATAACGGCTTCCATGACGCTGTCAACAGCGCTTCCTCCCTTTTTTAGAATTTCAAAACCCTTCTTTGCGGCTCTTTTAACTCCTTCTAAACCAGCTTGGCTACGTTCAGGATGCCAGGTTCCAGCACCACCATGAGCAATGATTACTGGTTTTTGTGCATCTGTCAAATACGGCTTCCCCTCATTAAAGCGAATTAGTAAACTCGTGCAGCTTAAATTTAAGTTTAATGTTCTACAACCATCAAAATGAATAAATCTTTGTAATGAGATATTAACTGTGGGATGATGTGAGGCGACGGCAAAGAGCCATAAGCTGTGAAAAAGCCACTAACCTGCACTGACCTCAAACTCACCTATGACGTTTCTAATCGAAGCTTCTTTTAGAAACATTAAATTTACCTACAGATTAATAATAATATAGCATATTCATTGCAAAGGGTGTGGACTATGCTCAGAAATTTTAACCTTTTAGTCACAACCTGGCGTGGGAACGAGGAAAATGCTTGCTCCGAGTTATGGTATCTACTTGGAGAAATTGGCGATTCAGCACCGACTGTTGATAAGACCGGCGTTGCCGGTTTAATTGCAGCAAAAACAGCTTTTAACCCGTTTGAAGTTATAGAGAAGTTTCGCAAAATTTTACATGAACGTTCCTATGAGTTTCGTTATACGCTTAGAATAATTCCTGTTGAAAAGGTTGTGCGCACTGATTTAGGCGAAATTCAACAGGCAGCCACGGAACTCAGCTCTAAAATAGGCGAAGACGAAACTTTCCGCGTTACCGTTGAAAAACGCTTTACTGAAACCCCTACACAAGATATTATCGAAGCTACTGCGGCAAATATTGAAAGGAAAGTTGACCTAAACAATCCTGACAAAATTCTCTTAATTGAAGTTGTTGGCAGATTAACTGGTTTATCGGTGATAAAACCGAATGAAATTTTAGCCGTTATGAAGGAAAAAATGCTATAAACTAACGCTGGGTCGCTAGTAACGCCATTCGTTCAATGACAAGATTTGTTAAGGCTTCTTCTAAACCATCTTTTTTCATGACAGTTTTAAGCTCTAAATCTGAAATTCCAAAAGCTTTTTGGATGATTCTCTTCTTTTCTTCTGATAACTGGAGAACCGTATCATCATGTTGCACGTTAACACTTGCTGAAATCATTGATAAAGCTGATTTTACGGTTTCAGAATTTTCTCCAATTATTAGCACCGCTATCTCTGATGTTTCCGACTTGATTCCAAGAAGTTCCATAGCCTTTCGAATTTGTCTTTGCGCAGAAGCGTAAAGCAATGTTTCCATCGCTAGACTTTTTGAAATGTTTCCCTTGTTCTTGAAGGCTGTTAACGCATTCAAAACTGCAAAGTACAAGTGCTGCCATGTAGCTACATATTTGGCATCAAAAAATTGAGTTTCCACGTTTGACCTTTTTTTCTTGCGTATCTTTTTTAAAAATTCTTTTGTATCCTTAATTTGCACGTTTCTAAAGCCAGTTATTGCGGCATACTTCCCAAATTCTTCGATGTATTTTAGCAATTTTCTTCCTCAAGGATTTCCTTCAAAAATTTTTCAACAAGCCTTGGAGATATCCCAGCCTTAACAAGCTTAGCAGCTTCTTCTCCTATGGGCTTTCCCGTTTTCTCGCATTTTTTAACGATTTTTCGGACAGTTTCCTTTGTCTCCCACGGAAAAACTATCCAGCGGCTTGTTTCCCTTTCGTAGTAATCTGGTTTAACAATGCTCCAAGGCTTGTAATAGACGGTGGCTATTTTGACTTCTGTGGCGTCCTGTTCAATGATGTGCTCTTTTACTAGTTTCAAACTTTTACCAGTATCAGCAACTTCATCTACAACAAGCACTTTTTTGCCCGCAACTTTCATTGAAACTGGCTGTGTTAAAACAGGTTCCTCTTTTGTTTCTGCAACGCCTAGGTAAAATTCAGCTCTTACGTTTGCAAGGTTAGGATTACCCATTAAGTCCGATAATACTCTGGCTGGGGGCCACCCTCCTCTGGAAACACCCACAATTATGTCTGGTTTAAACCCATTTTTCCGTATTTTTTCAACTAGGTTCAAAAGCATTTCGTATATCTGATCCCATGTAGGAACTTCGAACTCGATCTCTGAACTCACGACTGCAACTCCTTTTAACCTTTCTAACTTGTTTAGGTCTTAGTAAATGCACATAAATTCTTCGTTTTAGACTGAAACTCTAATTACTAGGTATGTAAAACTGTTTAGGGGTGGAGGAACATAGTTGAGGGAGATTGTTGAGTGTGTACCTAATTTTAGCACTTCAGACCCCAAAACTGTGGAATTAATCCTTAATGAACTCAAGAAAACTGAAAACACTTTCTTGCTTGACTGCACTTTTGACGACTATTATAATAGGCTCGTTGTTTCCTTCTTTGGCAATAAGAAATCCGTGCTTGAAGCCGCATTAAACATGTCTTTCAAAGCCGTAGAAGTGATTGATATGCGACTGCATAAGGGTCAGCATCCGCGTGTAGGTGCTGTTGATATCGTTCCTTTTCTGCCAATAAAAAATGTCATAATGGAGGATTGCATCGAGTTCGCAAGAAAATTCGGAAAAACCCTAGCGGAAAAATGCGGCGTGCCAGTTTATCTCTACGGCGAAGCGGCGACAAAGCCTGAGCGGAGGGATTTGGACTGGATACGTGAGGGTGAGTATGAAAGGTTGGCTGAGATGATTGTTAAGCCCGAACGTAAACCAGATTTCGGTCCAGCCAAGCCGCATCCAACGGCAGGCGCAACAGCAACTGGTGCGCGGAAGGTTATGGCTGGCTTCAACGTTAATTTGGGAACTGCGGACTTGAAAATTGCGAAGAAAATTGCGAAGGCTTTGCACGCGAAAAAGGGTGGCTTTTCAAATGTTAAGGCTATGGCTGCTTTTATTCCGGAGAAAAATGTTACGCAGATAGGCATGAGCATAAGCGATTTTGAGAAGACGCCGCTTTACCGTGTTTTTGAAATGCTTAAGGTGGAAGCTGCCCGCTACAACGTGCCAATCCTAGGCTCGGAGTTCTGTGGCATGGCTCCTTTGAAAGCTCTTATTGACATAGCCTCATATTATCTAAAAATCGACAACTTAACTGAAGACCGAGTGTTAGAAATAGCTGTGCAAAATGCTATAGAAAAGGGCGATGCCTTTGAGTAAAGTCGTCAAAACAAGAGCGAGAGAAAAAGCAGACCTGCTCATTGTAAACGCTGAAGAGCTTGTCACACTTGCTGGTGGCAGTCAGAAGCCACGTACAGGCAAGCAGATGCAAGAGCTTGGAATAATATGCAACGGCGGCTTAGCTATTAAGGATGGCAGGGTAGTTGCTGTTGGGAAGACTTCTGATGTTACAAAGGTTTTCAAAGCTGAAAACGTGATAAGGGCAAACGGAAAAATTGTTTTGCCAGGTTTTGTCGATCCGCATACGCATCTTGTTTTTGCTGGTTCGCGGGAAGATGAGTTTCAGATGCGGGTTGAAGGTGCCTATTACATGGTGATTCTCAGCTCTGGCGGCGGCATATTAAAAACTGTTAAGGAAACAAGAAAGGCAAGTGCTGAAAAACTTGTGGATTTCGGTCTTAAAACTCTTGATGTCATGTTGGAGCACGGAACAACCACAGCGGAAGCCAAAAGCGGCTATGGCTTAATCACGAAAGATGAGTTGAAAATTTTAGAGGCAATAAAGCGTTTAGATCAGCTACATGCTGTGGACATTGTTCCAACTTTTTTGGGGGCTCACGCCATTCCTCCCGAATTCCAGAGTAGCCCAATGAATTATGTTAACCTCATTATTGAAGAAATGATTCCAAAAGTGGCTGAGAAGGGGCTTGCAGAGTTTTGTGATGTTTTCTGCGAGAAGGGCGTTTTCAATTTGGAACAAACTAGACGTATTCTGGTTGCTGGCAAGAATTATGGTTTAAAACCCAAAGTTCATGCTGATGAAATGGGCTTACTGGGAGGCGCGGAACTTGCAGCAGACATTGGGGCTACTTCTGCTGATCATTTGCTCTTTTCTTCTGATGAAGGCATTAAAGCCATGGCAGATAAAAGTGTGGTCGCGGTTTTGCTTCCAGCAGCTACCTTCAGCCTAATGGGTGGGCGGTATGCAGATGCCAGAAAAATGATAGATTTTGGTGTTCCTGTGGCTTTGGGCACCGATTTTAATCCTAGTTGTTGGGTTGAAAATCAACAGCTGGTCATAGCCTTTGCTTGTCATTGTATGAGGTTGACGGCGGCTGAAGCCATAACTGCAGCCACTATGAACGCTGCTCATGCCCTAGGTCGGGCAAGTGAAGTTGGAAGTTTAGAAGTTGGGAAAAAAGCTGATGTTATTGTTTTAGATGTGCCAAATCACAAGTTTCTCGGATACCGTTTTGGCGTGAATCTCGTAGACAAGGTTATTAAAAATGGAAGGTTAGTTGTTGATAAAGAAAAACAAGGTGAAACTGTGTTTCTGCGTGAGACAGAGTGAACATTATTCTGTTACGCTGTTGATTTCAATGCTTTTTTCGCGAATGTGAAGATTAACCAGATTATTATGCCGTAGATTACTCCGTTAAAGATTGCTGACAGCAACGTTCTCACTAGAAATCCACTCCACTCTATCGTTGGATCTATGCACATAGCATCGCTGATCGCATTGCCTGGGGTGGTTCAGTGTAAACCAAGGTTGCAGTCAGGAAGATTACGAAGGCTATTATGAATACTATTGCCCCTTCTCCTTTCATATAATTTCTCCCCATTGGGTTAGCCTATGGAAGATTACCTCTTAACAAATTTGATGGAATGGCAAAGAATTATAATATGTTTCTGCATTCTGGTTTATGGTGAAAATACTTTGAAGATTGAGAAGCCTGTCAAATGTTTGACTGGGTCTGAATTGCATTGTAAGAATTGGCAGATTGAAGGTATTCTTCGCATGCTTTTTAATGTTGTTGACCCGGAAGTGGCTAAGGATCCTGAAAGGCTTATTGTTTATGGTGGAACGGGAAAGGTTGCACGAAATTGGGAATGTTTTGAGCGAATTGTTGAGACTTTAACGGAGCTTGAGCCTGACGAAACCATGCTTATTCAAAGCGGCAAACCAGTGGCTGTTTTTAAAACTCATGAGTGGGCTCCGAGGGCTTTAATTGTTAATGCTATGCTTGTTCCCAAGTGGGCCACCTGGGATTATTTCTATGAGTTGGAGCAGAAAGGCCTAATTATGTTCGGGCAGATGACTGCTGGTTCATGGGCTTACATTGGCACACAAGGCATTCTGCAGGGCACTTATGAGACTTTAGCTGCTGTGGCAAAGGAACATTTTTGCAGTTCCTTATGTGGAAGGCTTGTTTTGACTGCTGGTTTAGGTGAGATGGGCGGGGCTCAGCCTCTGGCTGTTACCATGAATGGTGGGGTTGCATTGGTTGTGGAAATTGACAAGCGTGCTATTGAGAGAAGGCTGAAACATGGTTACTTAGAGACTTGGACGGACGACTTAAATGAAGCTGTGGATATGGCTTTAGAGGCTAAGCGTGAAGGCGTACCGAAGAGCATAGGCTTGTTGGGGAACGCCGCTGAGGTGCACCCTGAACTTTTGCGAAGGAATATAATTCCGGACGTTTTAACAGACCAGACTTCCGCTCATGATCCTTTGAACGGTTATTATCCTGCTAGTTTTTCTAAAGAAGGTGCTGACGCACTTAGGGAAAGCAACCCTAAAGAATATCTGCGACGTGCTGGTGAGAGTATGCGTGTTCACGTGGAAACCATGGTTAAGATGATGCAGAAAGGCGCAGTGACATTTGAGTATGGTAATAACTTGCGCCAGCAAGCTTACAACGCTGGCTTTAAGGATGCTTTTATTTACCCAGGCTTTGTTCAGCGTTATATTAGGCCTATGTTTTGTGAGGGTCGTGGACCTTTCCGTTGGGCTTCCCTTGTTGGCAGCAAAGAAGACATTTACACACTTGACGATGCGATTTTGAAGGAGTTTGCCTATAACACAGAGTTGTGCCGCTGGATACAAAAAGCCAAAGAAGAAGTGAAGTTTCAAGGGTTGCCTGCACGGGTTTGTTGGCTTGGTTTCGGCGAAAGGGCAAGATTCGGCAAGATAATAAACGACATGGTTGCAGATGGAAGGCTTTCTGGGCCAGTTTGGATTGGACGCGACCATTTGGACGGTGGAAGTGTTGCTTCGCCTAACCGAGAAACGGAAGGCATGAAGGATGGAAGCGACGCAGTTGCAGATTGGCCTATACTTAATGCTTTATTGAATGCTGTGGGTGGAGCAACATGGGTTAGTGTGCATCATGGCGGCGGCGTGGGCATAGGCTATAGTATCCATGCTGGCATGTGCTTGGTGGCGGACGGCACAAAAGAAGCAGAAAGACGCATAGTAACAGTTTTAACAACAGACCCTGGAACAGCCATAGTAAGACACGCAGACGCAGGATACGAAGAAGCACAAAAAATAGCAAGAGAAAAAGGCGTTAAAATGCCTATGTTGAAGTAGCGGTGGTTGTCTTGAAAAACGTAGCTGCCTGCGGCATTTGTTGTGATGTTTGTGGGCTTCATGAGAAGTTGGGTTGTGTTTGCAGTTCTGGAGCTGAGGAGATTGCGAAAGAGAAGGTCGAGACTCGTTGGGGGTGGCAAGGGCGTTTTATGTTTGGTCTTGGATTGTGCTGTAAAACGCGGAGTTGCATATTGCATGAGAGACTGTGAAGAATTTCCATGCGAGAAATATTTTGAATGGTGCTTCCCGTATGGAAAAGACTACTTAGAAATGCACATAAACCGAGCGAAAGATAAGGAAAGCAAGAAAAAGTGATTTTAAAAACCCCTTAGAAAACCATCGTATGTATCAAAAGTTCAATCCATATAAGGGGCTAGAGCCTCTTAACGCACCAGAGGGATCAATTGCTAAAATCTTTTCGCGAAAAATATCATTCCAGATGGATTGGAATGGATAAAACATATGAAAATACACCGTGATTTTCTAGTGGCCGCTTGCCTTGACAATATTGTATCCAGAGGCTTTACGGAGCCTATTCATAACAGCTAAACCAAGCCCCTCGACGGGTATACCCTCGGCAATAATAACGTCAACACCTTCTAAATCGAATTCCCTCAAAAGCCTAAACAGATTCTTTGCAATGACCGTAAAATCGCTCCTGCTTCCAAGAGACTTCACAACACCAGCCTTGTAGTGCTCTACAGTTTCGTCGGTTGCAAGAACGCCGACGATATAGCCTTTCTGCGTGTAAAATTCCGTCAATCCTTTCACTTTTCTCGTAATTGCCGAGACTTCTCCCTCAACAACAATCACATCCGCATTTGGAGCATAATGTTTATGCTTTACTCCTGGAGAACGTGCTTTATCAACTGGCAAAGCCTTTTCAGCAACTGCAACAGGATTAAGCTCCACCTTGCCGAGAACTTTCTTTAAAACTTCGTATGGTGTTCCCCCTGGACGCAGAACTTGCGGCGGATCAATGGTCATGTCTAAAACTGTGGATTCCACTCCTATGTGGGTTGGTCCAGCATCTAAAATGGCGTCTATCCTTCCGTTAAGGTCGTCTAAAACATGCTTAGCTGATGTTGGACTTGGTTTTCCAGCGAGGTTTGCGCTTGGAGCAGCGATGGGACAGCCGCTTTCTCTAATCAAAGCCAAGGCAACATTATGTCTAGGCATTCTAATCGCTATAGTGTCTAAACCAGCAACGGTCACATCTGGCACAATTTCCGAACGTTTAAAAATTAAAGTTAAAGGTCCAGGCCAAAAAGTCTCCATAAGTCTCTCTGCTTTAGGTGGAACCTCTTTGACTAAACTGTATACATCTTTTGGATTTCCAACATGCACTATTGGCGGATTATCAAGCGGCCGCTTTTTCGCCTCAAAAAGAGCCAAAACCGCTTTTGGATTCAACGCATCTGCGCCTAAACCATAGACGGTTTCTGTTGGAAAAGCCACTAAACCGCCTTTTTTGATAAAATCCGCTGCTATCCAAATCTTTTCTATTTCCGGTTCTTGCGAATCAACTTTCAACACTAAAGTTTTCTTCATAGGTAAACGAATCTCTTTACTATTTGATTAGAGTCAAACCTAGGCATTTAAACTTCTTCAAAATGATGCACTAAAGAAAAACTACGAGTTCGTCAAACAACATAGTAGTCTATGACTTTTTTCATGCTTTTTGGCGCAGCTTGCCTCATAGCAAGTTGTTTCAAAATCTTTATCATCTGGGGCTGAAAACGAGCTATATCAGTTAACGTCACCAAACCCACAAGACGTTTTCCGTCAACCACTGGCAACTTCTTAATCTTCATCTGAAACATTAATCTCACAGCTTCTTCCAAATCCATGCTAGGTTCAACAACAACCAATGGACTAGACATAATTTCCTTAACTTTAGTTTTTGTTGCATCCTTCGCTTCTGCAACCACCCTTTTTAAGAGGTCTCTTTCAGTTATTATGCCCATCGCTTTTCCTTTCCTAACAGCAATCAAGCAGCCTATCTCAAACTTGTTCATGATCTCGGCTGCCTCTTTAACCGTTGCATTGTCATCTATGGTCATTACTTCTTTTACCATAGCATCCTCAACTTTTAGCGACGTGCCGCTTTCCTCCTTTTTCTTATCTGACAACAAAGCCACCAGTTTCTTTATTGTCTTAAAGCCTCATATATAAATTGGTGTGCAGAAATTCCGTGTCTCACAACCCCGTCAACTTATGAACAAGTGTATCGACGCGTCTACTAGCCGGGATTTTTGCTCTATCAAACTTTTCCTTAGGCTTGGTAAATGGTCTAGTCGCATCAACACCCATTTTAGTTGTTAAGCCTGTCTCCTGGTCGGCAGAAGAATCTAACGTCGAGCCACGCACATTCTTTATAACAAGTAGGTCTTCGCTGGCTTGGAAACGGGTTGCAATAGCCCATTCAACATCAGAAACATTAAACACGTCAATGTCAGAATCCACAACTACAGCATGTTTTAAGCTTGGGTGTGCCGCAAAAGCAGCCAACAAAGCATTTTTTCCGTCGCCGTCAAGCTGTTTTTCAATGGATATTATGGCGTGAAGCCATCCGCTTCCACCAACAGAAAGGTTAACCGCATAGACTTTGGGCACAATCCTTGAAACAGCATCCAAAATCAAAACTTCATGCGGCAACCCCATTAGAAGCCTATGTTCAGCTCCAGAGGGCAAAAGCGCCTGATAAACATAATCTTTCCTGTGCATAACCCCTACAACTTCGACGACGGGCTGTTTTCTTTCAATGTCGTAAGTTCCAGTTATATCTACGAAGGGTCCTTCAGCGACTTCCTTTGTCGCAGAGATTTTGCCTTCCAAGACTAATTCCGCCTCTGCCGGGGCATAAGCATTCACATGTTCGCATTCAACTAGGTGGAAACCAACGTTCATCAAAGCATTTGCCACTTCAAATTCATTAACGCCAAAGGGAACAGGTGAAGAGGCCGCCAGCATAATTGCTGGATGAACACCAATAGAAATTGATACTTCCAAGTCTTTACCAGATTTCTTTGCCACTTGCCACAATTTGAAAAGATGACGCGGAACCAAACGAATTGCTAAATGCTTCTTGTCTAAAACTTGAAGGCGATGCACCGAGACGTTCTCAACTGTTCCATCAATGCTTCTTGCATATACAACTGCCGAAGTGATGTATGGACCAGCATCCCTTTCAAAATGTGTTAAAACTGGAATCCTAGACAAGTCATTTTCAACAATTTTCTTTACCGCGCCATCCTCAACAATTTTTGGCTTTCTTGGTGAACGCCAAGCTTCTGTCAACCTTCGATAAAGTCTATCACTGTCAACGTTAAGCGCTGCACAAATTCTCTTCCGAGTTCCACAAACGTTAGCAACAATCTTTGTTTCGTAATCTTTTACATTTTCAAACATGAGAACCGAACCTTGGTTCTCAAAACTCTTCATGATGAATGGAATTTCAAAACGTGTGGACACTTCATCTTTTATATGCAAAATTTCTTTTCTTGTTTCCATTTGTTTAAGAAACTCTCTAAGGCTCATGCGATTGTTCCTTCTTTTTCCAGTTCTCTGTGGACAACTTTTTCAATTAACCGCATAAGAATTGATTGAGCTCGCATTTCATCGATTGTTTCCAAATAAATGGAAACTAACGCTATTTTTCCTTTTCTCGAAGCCAAATACTCAGCGAACATGCGGGCTGAAATTGCATTCTTATCACCCAAAAGAATGGACGATGAAGCTGGCCCTATCAAATCTCTTGGTTTTGGGACAGCAATTGCCAGCGTTCCAAGTTTGTCTTCGTTTTCGCTGAGTAGAATTAAACACGCGTTCTTTGTTTCCATGTATACTGCTAGAAAACGCACGTTTTGCTCAATTATCTCGTCTTTAACAATCTTTGCGCGTTCCATATTGAAGTCTCCATTGCCTATTTATAGCTTCATGCATTCACTATTTATTGTTTTCAAAGGCGATGCAACAAATGACTGAAAGCCATGCAGAAAAAATTCTGCAAATACTCCGAAAAACCTTCACAATGCCAAAATGGACGACCTCAAACAGAGATCCATTTAAAACATTAATCGTAACAATAATTTCGCAAAACACCGCTGGCAGAAACACGGCAAAAGCCTTCGAAAACTTATCGAAGCTATTCGAAATAACGTCCGAAGTATTGGCGAATGCCGAAATAAGCCAAATTGAAGAATGCTTGAAAGTGGCTGGCTTGTATAGAAGTAAAGCTAAAGCAATAAAACAAACCTCAAAAATAATCCTTGAAAAATTCCACGGCAATCTAAAATCAATTTTGTCGTTGCCCTTCGAAGAAGCAAGAAAAACACTTCTACAGCTTCCGGGAGTCGGACCAAAAACAGCCGATGTCGTCTTGCTTTTTTGTTCAGAAAAACCAACAATCCCAGTGGACACTCACGTCAATTGTGTAGCAAAACGGTTAGGTTTAGCGCCTGCAAACGGAGACTATGAAACTATCCGTAAACGCCTTCAATCACTTTACAACCCAAAAGACTATTTAGCAGTTCATGTTTTGCTGATTTTACTCGGTAGAGAGTATTGCAGAGCTAGAAATCCCTTATGTAAGCAATGTCCGGTAAACATGCTTTGTCCATCAAAACAGTTGTGAGGTAAAATGAGAGTTGGACAAACATTTGTGACTTTGCATTTCTTCAAAAAAGTTTTCTAATTGTTGCGAACTCCGATTGGTTTTCTTCTGTAAAAGCCGGAATTTCTTTTAGGTTTTTGTCCAGTTTGACTTTTCCTAGAGCAACTATTGAAATTTCTTTTGCAACGGGAGTTAAAATCTTCAGAGTTTTTCTTGCGTAGTCAACTTCTTTTAAAACGCCTATGCCTAGGAATTTTCTCTCGACATTATACAAAGCTATGAGTATGTCTTCCTCTTCGCCCTTCCGAGTCACAACTATTTTTTTCTTCGCGAATTCTTCAACCTTTTTTATGTTGTCTTCGTTAATCCAGCGTCTTCTACCAATAACTATGCAAATTCTATCCTTTAGTTCTGCAAAGTGTAGTGGTTTCATTCCTAGAAGTTCATAGATTTTCCTTGCCTGTCTAGTGTTCTCACGTGTTCCGCTTAATCCAAATAGTTCGTTTTCTTCAATTTTTAACCAGTTTAGCGGAAGAGATTGCACTTTTGCATTTCTCAAATATTTCATATATCCAAGTTCCCGTAAGTTTCTGCGTTTTTCTCTACTTCTTTGTTTTATAGCTGACGGAGAATCAACAACAACCTTCGCGAACTTTTCGAGGGCATTTAATAAAGATGTCAATTCATCTTTTTGTTGAATGCAGAAAATTATGTTCGGGTTAAGTTCCTCAATGAGCTGAACCTTATAATTAACAGCCTCTTCTCCCTCAACCCAACCGTCAGTATTTGTAACAATAAAATCTGGATTACTGCCTGAAATTTCTCTTTTTAGCGAGGTTAAGCCTTCAATTACTTTGTCTATGGCGATGCTTGGTGAAGTGACGCCAACAAAGAAAGCATTTTTTGCTTCCAGATTAAATAAGTCCGTTATGGGCTTCGTTGTGAAGTTATAGGCAACTGTGCACGGTGGTCCTATGTCGGATTGACCTAAATCTCCATCTAAAATTGCAACTTTCTGTTTTTCACGTAGCAGTTTGTTTATTAAGTATGTGCAGAAACTCGTTTTTCCAGAATCAACTGTGCCCAGCACTATTGCGGTAACAGGCTTCGCTTGAATTTTCAGAAGTTCTTCAAATGATTTAATCCATGATAGTGGAATAGTGTTTCCATCAACTTCTTCTACAATGGCATTTTCTCCTAACGAAATGTTTAAAGTCGCTTTTTCCTCTACTGCAAAAGGTAATCTCTTGCCTTCGCGTATCACAACTTTTCTTGTGTTGCCCATTATGGAGCCAAACACCTCCACCTTACCTGAAGTCACAGTGACAGAGGCTGGGCCGTCAACTAACAGAGTTTTACCATTTTCAACCGTCTGAATCATTTGTCTTCCTCCTTGGAAATGTGTGCCCATTTCTTCCAGCTATTCTTATAGCTGAGACAATATCTCTCAAACCTCTTCTATGCTTAGTTTCACTTAAGTAACGGTTTGTTCCGGCTTCGCTCACACTTTCTAACATTACATTTGAAGGTAATGCATTGTCTAAAACCCGTAAAAGTTTTTCTTTATATGCGGGGACTCCATCACCAACTTTTATTGAAAGTGAGGTCACGGGTATTCTTTCAAGGTTCCTTAAGATATTTCTTATCTTATCTAATGTTTCCTCAACGCCAAAACAGTTTCCTGTTTCAAAGACTTTTCCATCGGCCAGAACTGCCACTCCAAAAACTTCACCAGGGTCTACGCCTATAACGATTTTTTCATAATATTCCTTTCCCTGAATAATTTGTAATGCTTCATTTATCAATGCCTCTGGTTCTACTCCGTCATGGTACACCAAAATTTTTTCATGATCTATTAGATGCTGCTCCTCTTTTGTGGTTATGGCAACTTTAATTTCTATAGGGATAATATCATTTGGAGTTAAGCTTATAAAAGGTATATTCTTCCTTTTCAACTCGTTGACAATTAAGTAGTAGGCTTTTCCTGAAACAGTCGCAACAGCAATCTTCGCTTTCATATAGCTTTCCTATTTGTATATATGTTTGAACACAAAACAAATTATTAGTTTCGTGGTTTATATTCGTTGGTGTGCGTGACCGTGGTACAGAAGATTCCAACAGGCTGTAGGACAATTGACAAGATTCTAGAAGGAGGCATCCCATTTGAAAGTGTTAGCTTAATCTATGGGGAAGCAGAGACTGGAAAAACAACCCTAGCTATACAATGTGCTATAAATTGTGCGGGGCAAGGTTATAAAACGTTATTTGTAGATTGCGACGGCACTTTCTCTAGCAGAAGGCTTTCTCAGATGGCTTCTGAAAGATTCAAAGAAATTGCAGAGTTGATAATTTTAATGAAACCAAATAATTTCCGCGAACAAACACTGGTTATAGACCATTTAACAGATTATATAACTAAAAACTTCGGGCTCGTAATTATTGATACCATCACAACGCTTTATCGCGCCGAAATTGCAGAATTTCCAGAAAAAACATTTGAACTAAATCGTGAATTAAATAGACAGATGGCATTGTTAGCGCAGATTGCCAAAACTCAGAAAATCGCTGTTTTAATGACAAGCCAAGTGCGAAGCGTTTTCAACGAGGCTCACGTAAGCATAGAACCAGTGGCTACAAGGGTCATAAAGTTCTGGGATGACACAATAATCGTCATGAAACCTACCGAAAACCCAGGAATAATCAAGGCAATTTTGGAAAAAAGTCCAAAAAAGGTTCAGCCCTTAGCTTGCCATTTAAAAATAGGAGAAACAGGAATACACGAGTATTTAATTCATTGATGGTTATGGAAATGGGAATAATAGAGCTAATTATTGAAGCATTAAAGTTCATATTTCCAGCATACTGTGCAAACGCCATACCAGTAATTACCGGCGGGGGCTATCCTTTAGATTTTGGAAAAAAATTTTTTGATGGGAAACCAATTCTTGGGAAAAACAAGACCTTTCAAGGGTTCTTTTCTGGACTGATTATTGGAACCACTGTCGGTCTAGTAGAAAGCGTATTTTTCGGTTATCCACTTTTGTTTGGTTTGCTATTATCTCTAGGGGCCTTATTTGGAGACTTAGCAGGGGCTTTTGTAAAGAGAAGAATTGGGCTTGCTTCTGGTGACCTGTTGCCAGTTATTGATCAAATTGACTTCATAATTGGAGCAATTCTGTTTTCATTTCCACTTTCCTTACAAATCTTGTCTTGGGAGCTTATCCTAGCAGTGCTAATTATAACTCCTCCTATGCACTTGCTAACGAATTTTGCAGCGTACAAACTGGGCTTAAAAAATAATCCCTGGTAGATTTATTAACCGATTTTAATTTGCACTTCAACTTCAAGGAATATATACGCCAATAGTAGAAGAACTGTTCCTACTACAAACATCATGTAGGCTTGTCTTGGCTTATATGCATATTTTGTGCTTTGATATATAACTATTAACCCAACGGTGCCAAGTGAATATAGAATTGTGGCAGCAATGCTGTCAGCTATAAATTGTTCCGAGAGTTGTGGATAGACTAAGACGAAGCGTCCTTGAGAATAAACTGCTGGATAAGGCTTCACTGTTAAGTTATATAGACCGCCTCCAAACAAAAATATCGCCATAGCAATAGTAATTATTGAAAGAATAAAAGTTGATGGTTTCATGGTTGAAATTTTTCGGTATAATCCGTTTAGGGAATAAGACATTGATGAGATTTTTTTCTTAACCGTTCGTGACATTTTGCTTTTCTCCAGTATTAATCAAGTATTCCGCCACTTCTTTAGCCCATTCTCCTGTTAAGGAATTCTTGACAACCTCGCTTAAATACTCTTTCCAAGAGATTTTCAATGCCCTTTTCCAAGGCTCATATTTTTTAACTATGCTTTCATAAGCTTTCATATGCAACTCGCAATAACCGTTTTCGCTAGCTTCTCTACTGCATATTTTGCAATTCAATTCTTTTCCTCCTTTCCTCTTTCAATGGGCACTTTGGATTGAAACACAGAATCCACGGGCGTCTTCCTTGTATTCGAACCTGAACTGTAGGCCAACCGCATCCGCGACAGTTCTTTCCAAGTGGCCTTACGGTGCCTTTCTGCGGAAGTGGGAATGATGCCTTACATAATCCTTTGAAGTAGTTTGTACATCCAACAAAACGTTTGCCAGTTCTCCTCGAATATAGCACTATGAGTTTTCCTATGTTACAAATCGGACAAAGACCAATGGTTCTTTCTTCCAGTTTTGCCTTTTTTATGGCGTTGCTTAGTTGTTCGCCGATTATTCTCTCTTTTTCTTTTAACTCTTCTGCTACGGGTTTAAGGATTTCAACAGCGTCTAGAAGGACATTTTCTCTTTTTTCGCCGTTTATTTGAATCTTATTCATCTTTTCTTCGAGTTCTTTTGTTAGTTTTATTGAAACAACTGTTGGACAATATTTTTTCAGAACATCGAGAACTTCGAAGCCTAAATCTGTTACAATCATTCTTTCGTCTCTAGCATATTTTCTGTCATAAAGTGTCTGTATAATCGCGGCTCTTGTGGCTTTTGTTCCGATTTCTACTTCTTCCAGTTTTTTAAGGAGGCTGCTTGGGTTATATCGCGATGGCGGTTTAGTGAACTTGTCTTCTATAATCACCTTTTTGATGTTAATTGGTTGTCCCTCTTCTATTTGGGGCAATAAAACTTCTTCTGACTTTACGTAAGGTCCGTAGAAGCGTAACCAACCTTCCTTTAAAGTTTGTCTTCCTCTTAGATGAAAGCGATGCCCATTAATAATGATGGATACTTTCATGCTTTGCCTTATGGCTGGTTCACCAAAAACCGACATAAACCTTCGAACGACAAGGTCCCAAATGTTTCTTTCAGATGCGTCTAAAACCCTTTCTGGCAGGTTTCCAGTTGGATATATGGCTGGATGAGCAGGGTCTTCCTTCTTTCCTTCATTGGGCTTCAATTCCGTTTTTGCAAGAAGTTCTGCTACAAGTTTCTTGTATTCAGGAACCTTGTCTAGGTTTTTCAGTATTGCCTCATAATTTATTGCTGGTGGAAGTTTTTGGCTGCTTGTTCTTGGATAGGAGATTAAAGCGTCTAAATACAAGCGTTGAGCGATGTTCGAGGTTCGCATTGGTGTATAGCCGAAGAGGCTGTAGGCTTCGCTTTGTAGGGCGCCTAAATCAAAGGGCATTGGTGGTGATTGCTGGAATTTTTTAATGTCTATTTTCTCTGTTTCCCCGTTTTTTCCCTTGCAAGCGTCAACTATGGTGTTTGCTTCCATTTTGGTTTCGATGATTTTCTTTTCGTATCCCGCCTCGAAAATTGAACCAGCTATTTCGGCTTCTGCTTTTATGCTCCAGTAAGGGGTTGGCACGAAACATCTGATTGCTTTTTCTCTAGCCACGAGGAATCTGAGCGTTGGGCCTTGTACTCTTCCTGTGCTTAATGTTGCGTATTTTCCGCTCCAATCCCTCGCCGCTATTGTTAATGCTCGTGAAAGGTTTATACCGTAAAGCCAGTCAACTTCATGTCTTGTGCGTCCTGCCTCTATTAGAGCAAAATCCAGATGTGGCAACATTTCAGCATAGGATTTCTCTAGTTCCTCCTTGGTCAAGGTGGAATATTTCATGCGTTTTGAGATGCCTTCCTTGTTAGTGCATGCATATTTTAGTAAGCAGTATCCAATAATGCTTCCTTCAATGTCGTAGTCGCATGCGTCAATAAACATGCCAGCGTCATTTGCCAATTTTGAAATAGTTTCAAGCCATGTGCGAATTTGTTTTGCACCTCTCTCGGCGACGTATCTTGGCACCCATTTAAAACTGAAAACGGGATAATGGTTTCTTCCGCTTCTTTCTTCGGCAACCGTGTATAAATGTCCTAAAGCCGGAACAACAATTATCTCCTTATCCCGTTTTGCCACATAATATGGTACTCCGTTATCCTCCATTTTCTTTGCTTTTCCTTGTGCGTCAAGGGCAGAAGCTATTCTTTGCGCTGCATCTGGCTTTTCAGTGATTATTAGCGTGTACTTTTCCATGCTTACACAAACCATGTAGGCGTAATGGAAATGGTTTCCAGAATTAAGCGTTATCTAAAATTAAAGTTTTGTGTCGAATTGTGGGGTGGCAAATTTTGATTAGCAAACCAATAAATATGCCGTAGATGCTTATTCCTTATCGTTGTGTGGAGTGTTTTGATTTGCCCCAACGTGTTATATGTCAACAATGTGGCTACGTTTTATATGATGGTGCTGAACTAAGACCACCCGACGAAATTTTACATGAACATAATGGGAAATGTCCAAAGTGCGGCAAGAAACTTTCACTTATACCCATTAATGTCGAAGTAAAGCCCATAAAATAAGATGTTGGCGGAGGAGTGGAAAATTTTGGCAGAAAAAATTCGTAGAATCCAACTTTACGGAGTACATCAGCAAATGGCAAAATTGACGGTTTTTGCTGGTTTTGAAATGCCCCTATGGTATAAGGGCGTAATACCCGAACATTTGACAGTGCGGAACAGCGTTGGCATTTTTGATATCTCCCATATGGGACGGGTAATAATCAAAGGCGCTGACTCTGAACATTTCTTAAACTACGTAATAACAAACGATGTTTCTAGGCTATCGCCTAATAATGCCCAATATTCAGTCATGTGTAATGAAAACGGCGGTATAATAGATGACTTTGTAATATACCGGTTGGAAGAGGAAAAATTCATGATGGTTTCCAACGCAACCAATAGAGAAAAAGACTACAATTGGCTGGTTACAAATGCTAAAAGCTTCAAGGTAAAAATAGAAGAAATTTCAGATGACGTCGCAATGTTCGCAGTTCAGGGCCCAAACGCCGAAAAAACCCTTCAAAAAATTTCCCCAGAAGATTTAAGCAAAATTGAACGATTCAAATGTGCCCATTCACGATTGGCAAATGTAGATGTTTTTCTCTCTCGAACAGGGTATACAGGCGAGGATGGATTCGAAGTTTTCATATGGGAAGCCTCATTAGCAAATTCAGATAACGCTGTAAAGTTGTGGAATGCCATTCTCGAAGCTGGTAAAACCTTCGGAATAGAACCATGCGGATTGGGAGCAAGAGACACGTTAAGGCTTGAAGCTGGAATGTGTCTATATGGAAACGACATCGATGAAAACACGACTCCTTTAGAAGCGGCGCTGGGTTTTGTAGTGAAATTCCAGAAGGAAAACTTCGTAGGAAAGGAGGCACTGCTAAAACAGAAAAATGAAGGAATTAAACGCAAACGTGTCGGAATACGGATAATCGAGCAGGGAATACCACGACCAAGCTATGAAATCTACAGCGATAAAGGTGAAAATATAGGACACATAACAAGCGGAACATTTTCGCCACTGCTTAAATGTGGCATAGGAATGGCTCATATTCAAACTTCTCAAGCCCAAGAGGGAAACATTATTAACGTGAAGATACGCGATAAGCTGGCAAAGGGAAAAATTGTGCCTTTTCCGCTTTATGACGCTGAAAATTATGGTTACAAGCGAAAAACCACAATATGAAATATCAGAAATCATTCTAGTTTCGCTTTTTATTCATTTTTGGAAAGGTATATAAGATTGACATATTTCATGTAAAACATCCGTTAACCGCAAGGGAAATAAAACACTTCAATAATCTTGTAAGAGAGATGGACTCGAAATGAGGATTAAAGAAATCCTATCGAAAGAACACATTGTTAACGGTCTGAAAAGTCTAGGAAAACTGCGAATTAAAATAAGCCACGGGTCAATAATGACTTTTTCAGCATTGTTACTCATACTTTTGGTAGCTTTCATTATACGCATATTTCCAATAAAATGGGAAATACAAGCCGGCTCAATGCACCTATCAGAGTTTGATCCCTACTTTCAATATCGTTTCACAGAATATGTAGTAAAAAACGGATTTATCTCATGGGTTTGGCCACCACCTGGCTGGATTGATACGCAACGCTGGTATCCTGCTGGAATAAGCGCAACAACAGGGTATCCAGGGTTACCTTTTACGACAGCGTTTCTCTATAAAATAGTTTCAGCGCTGGGTGTAAACATTCAACTGATGGATTTCTGTGCACTTTTTCCAGCCATAATGGGTATGCTGGCTTGCTTAGCGATCTATTTTTTGGGCAAGGACATTGGCGGAAAACCCGTTGGACTATTTGCAGCCCTCTTTTTAGCCTTAAGTCCTTCCTACATTCAGCGGACGTCCCTTGGGTTTTTTGATGACGAAACAATCGGAATATTCGCTCTTGTGCTGTTTGCATTCCTGTTTTTAAGAGCGATTGAAGAAAACAGGCCCCTGTCCTCATCTGCGAAATATGCGATTGGCTCCGGATTGACCTTAGGATATTTCTGTGCTGGATGGGGTGCCGCATTCTACCCTCTCGGCCTTACGGGTCTCTTTGTTTTTGTGTTGATTATGCTTAAAAGATACACGCAACGGTTGCTTTTGTCATATAGTTTGACGTTCGGGTTAGGTTTGTTTATTGCGATAAATGTTCCCAGAAATGCACCTACCTATCTTACTACAATTGCTATTTTGCCGGTTGCAGGAGTATTTACAGTGCTCTGTTTCTGTGAAGTTTTTAGAGCTTTGACATCTGCAAAGTCGAAGAGCATTTTTATGATCGTTTTTCTGGTTTTGCTAATTAGTGGTTTTGTTGTGATTTGGCAACTGGGTTACATGCGAAGTATAAGTGGAAAGTTTATCTCGGTTATTGACCCAATTATGCGGGCAGCCTCTCCACTTACAGAATCTGTCGCGGAACATCGAATAACAGCTTGGGGTTCCATATATTATGAGTTTGGCATAGGAATAATATTCTTTGTAGCAGGCTTTTTCTTCATTTTGAGGAATCTTAATAATAGAAACCTATTTCTCTTAATTTTTGGTCTAACATCCCTTTACTTTGCTGGTTCCATGGTGCGATTGCTTGTACTTGTAGCTCCGGCCTTTGGTCTTCTAGCAGCTATTGGAATAATAGGAATATTAAAACCATTTAACACCTTGTTGAAAGAACCGCCGAAAATCTTTACAAAAAAGAAGTATAGTTTGGAGCATGTTGGAAAAGAGTTCAGCGGGATCACCCTTTTCCTAATATTCCTTATTCTAATGACAAACTTCGCTTTTTCACCTCAATCTGGTGGTATGCCCAAAGTATATAGGCAAGCATATGCGCCAATCACCATTACAGCGGCCAGTCTCTCATTAGTACCTAATGAGCCTGTAAGAGCGTGGATGGACACGTTGAAATGGCTAAGCGATCTTCCTTCACCATCTACGACCGTTGTATGCAGCTGGTGGGACTATGGATATTGGCTAACAATCCTCGGCAATGTAACATCTCTATGTGACAACGCCACAATAAACAGTACTCAAATAGGGCTAGTGGGCAGAATATACATGTCGAATGAAACACAAGCAGTAAGGATACTTAAAGAACAGTTTAACGGTCCTCATGGACCCCCTACCTACATTCTGGTGTTCACAACATTTGCCAGCACAGGCCAAGATTATCCAGTTGGAGGAGATGAAGGAAAGTGGATGTGGATGGCAAGAATCGCCAACTCGTCCAGAATAGTTCGGGAATTATACGCGCAAGAATGGGGTATATGGGAATATAAAGAATGGGGACCTAGCATGCAAAACAACACCTTTGGGTACTCTAACTCTACAACAGGCACGTTCCAATGGAATGCCGTAGGACAAAACACGACGATTTACAAATTGATGGAGAACGCAAAAAGCGCTCTACTCTACTCTACTTCAGGGTACACCGCTCCTGCACTTACATATTTCACGAACGGACATTTCTTCGGAGGCCCGGTAGCCACGCTAGGAACAATACAATCAACAGGAGAGACTGTATATTTGGACGCGTTGGTATGCCTATATGAAGTAGACTATGAAAAGTATGATTTGGACCACAAGTTGCAATAGAAGGTTTAAAATTTTGTTTCCCAAAGTCCCTGACAATCATAAGCCAAACAGGCCTTTAGTTCCAAACGGTTTAGGTGTAATATACGTTCTAGCTAGCGTAACCTATCTCTTCCTGTTGTATTACTTTCAAGTTTCTCCAGCCTTGACTTTAGCTGGGTGCATCTTATTTGGAGGTTTCATGGGTTTGCTTGATGATTGGATGGATTTACGATGGCGCTATAAAGCTTTCTTTCCATTAATAGCCGCCCTACCACTTATTTCATTAGCAACGACGCTTCGACTGCGCACATTTATGACATTTCCAATTTTAGGGGCTATAGATTTTGGCGTTTACTACTATTTCATAATTATTCCGCTAATTGTAACTATAGCTACCAATACTGTGAATCAGCTTGGTGGATTGAATGGTTTAGAAACAATATGCCCAGCAATAGTCATAATTGGGCTAATGGCTATCTCTGGATCAAATGCAATCCTATTGTACGTTCCATTAATTGTGTGGCTTTTTTTAGCCTTTTTTAATTTTCGAGGCAAAATTTTCGTAGGTAATACCGGGTCTTTTGCTATTGGGATGACATTAGCCGCATTTGCGATTATTTCAGATTTGAAAACTACTCTGGTGATTTCGCTTTTGCCGTACATTTTTAACTCTTCTTTAATTCTTTTAAATTATTTCTTTTTCAGAACTAGGGCTTCTGTTTCTTTCGATGGTAAAAAGCTGTTTTCGGATCATAGAAGGAGCATGATTACCCTTATAACTCATCGTCGCTACTTGACTGAGCGGCAGGTAGTTGTAATAATCTCACTTTTGGTGGCGGCTTCAACTTTTGCTGCTTTGTTTATTCATTGGGTATTGTTATAGCTATTTGTAGCTAGCGAATGATAGCCGGAGAAGAAACGAGTTAAGTTTAGCGTTTCTCACAAGTGGCTTTTTTTCAGTAACATTAATAGCCTAGAATTATGTGCATAGAAAGTGTTGGCGGGTGAGTAGACCTCCACCCGTTCCGCCATACAAACCCCGGGCGTAGGAGGTGGAGATAATTGAAATTTGACACTAGAGACATAGCTCTAACTGCTGTTTTTACGGCATTATACGCTTTGATAAACCTTATTCAATCGCTTTCTCCTTTCGGAAATCCTTCAATTTACGGACCTGTGCAATTACGTCTTTCAGACTTTTTAATTGCGTTGGCTGCTTTGCTGGGAATGCCTGTTGTTGCCGGAGTCACATTCGGATGCGCTGTTGTCAATGTCTTTGGATCCATAGGGCCAATTGACATAATCTTTGGCTCTCTTGCCAATCTTATAGCAGCAAGCCTTGTGATGCTACTAAGAAAACACAAGTTACTAGCGTGTATTGTAGGCGCAATGCCTATAGGCGTAATTGTTGGTGGGGGATATCTATGGATGTTTTATCCCTATCAGCCTGCAGAGCTGACGTTTTTCCCTGCTTGGAGTACGACGCTGATCAGCCTTACAATCAGCAGTTTGATAGCTGTCGCAGTGATAGGCTACATAGTTCTACAAATATCATGCAAACCAGCAATAATAGAACCGCTAAAATCGCGTGGACTAAAAGTGCTAAAACAGGACTAAGCGATTGCAAAGTCTCTTTACATAAAGCGTTCCAGTTTCGTTAGTCCTATTATTTCGTCAAAATCTAGTCCGAGCGCGTCTAATACTTGATCGAATGTTGAATGCAGGTAGGCTATGTATTTGTCAACGTCAACTTCGCTTTTTGTGGCCATTTCTACTGGTTTAACATGGGGTTCTTTAACGACTTTGACGAAGCTTATTAAGTCGCCGGCTGCCAACTCCATCCCTCCTTCTTTTAAGATTTTTGCAGCTTTGACGTGTTGAGGTGTTGTTTTTGTATAGTGTTCTAGTTCTTCGCCTAAAACCACGTTGAATGCTAATTCGTTCAAGTTTTCCCATTCTCTTCTCTTCAACCGTATATAGCAGTCGCGGACGATTTCGCTTATGTCTTTTTTCGCGTTTTCAAAGTCCGCTGGATTTTTTACCAAGGCTAGGCGTTCTTTCATTCTGTCAAAGGCTTTTTTAATGAACAATGGGATATGCCTCTTCTTGCCCGTTAATCCTTTAACGTCAACGCTGCCATCCTCTAAAACTCCAAGATAATTTTTCTTCCGTGAGCTAAACACTGCATATCTGTAAACCTTGTCCACATCCAAACTCATTTTTAACTCGTGCTCTGTCCAACGGGCTAACTCTTCAATTTGTTCTCTTGAGGGATTTTTTAGGAATATGCTGTCTGTGTCTCCGTAAAGCACTTGAATGTTAAGCTGTTTTGCTTCGCTGAGTATTTGTGTTATTGAGTGTCTTCCAATTGCTGCTGTCGCTTCAGCTACTAGTGGACAGTATAGGTCGAAGGTTTCGGCTCCGAAGACGCCGTAGCTTGCGTTCAAGATTACCTTGAGGGCTCCTTGGATGATGTTGTACCAACTTCTTAACTCCACTCCTAAGGTTTTGTCCTTTGATTTCGGTTTGTACCATTGCACTCGCAAGTCTCTAAGTGAACCGATTAAAAGGCTTTCTAATGCTCGTTTTTTGGTGCAGACCCAGTGGGGCGTGTCTGGAATGAGGTTGCTGCGGCATTCTGGATGCTGGCATAATATGGACTGGTAGCCGAGGTTCCAAACCTTTATTATTGAAGGGTATAGACTTGGAAAATCCATGATTGAAACGTTGAAGTGAACGCCGGGCACGGGCTCAACAACTATGGCGCCTTTGTATTTTTTGCCTTTAATTATTGCTTTGGTGACGGTTTTGCCTTTCACGGTGAGGATATCTTCCGCATTTGGGATAAGCATGTTTCTTCTGCGGTGTTCGCGGTGCATGAAATTTCTTATCCAGCGAGAAACGCCTTGTCGGCTTACATCTTCCATTGGCATGCTGCTGATTCTGGCCAAAACCAGAATAAGTTTCATAACTAACTCGTCTTCAAAACTTGTGAGTGTAAAGGTAATTTCAGCGTCCCTAAAACAGTATTTGGCAAGTTCTGTGTAAGTCAATTCGCCTAGGCTCTTTTCAAGCCTAATCTTTTCCATCCCAACTAGGGCTTTGCCTACATCATCAAGGGTTACATCTCGATAACGGTTGTTGAAGGCGTAGATTTGGATTGAGCGGTTGAATAAGAACTTGTAAAGATCTATGTGCACTCCATACTTAAGTGAGCAGACACGTTTTCCAACTTCTATTGGAATTTCATCCCTTCTTATACCAAGGTTCATCGCCCTATGGGTCAAGTAACGCAAGTCAAAGTCGTCGCCGTTGAAGGTTATAACGAAAGGATAACTCCACAATGCGTCAAAAACAGCCCTAATGAGCTTCTCTTCAGAAGGAAAGTATTCAAGGGTTACGTCAGCTGGCGGATGTTCAGTTCCCTCGCGAAGTCCCTCCCGTTCCAAGAGTAAAACTCTTTTCTGTCCATCTGAGCCATACAGTGAAGCGCAAACAACTTGGTAGGCAGCTTCTCGAGGGTCAGGCATTCTTGTTGGGATAGGCGTGTAAACTTCAATGTCCAGAGCTACGCAAAGAAATTTTGGCGCGGGGTATTCCAATAGTCTTGCCCATTGCTCAATAAATTGTTGCTCCTCATTTGTTGCGTCCTCAAAAATCTTCTGTATTTGCTTAACATTTTTTTCGGTTTCTTCCATGTTTTTTAGGACTAACTTACTATCTTTAACTTCGTATATCATTCCTGGCAAAAGTTCTCTGTCGTAGATGTAGCATTGGTAATACTTTATTTTAGATTCCCATACTTTTGGTTCTTGAACGATTGGTGTTTCGGCGACTTTTGGGTAGTCTTCTATAACTATGTCTCTTATGCATCCTGTTGGGCGCCCACCAATGGCCAAAGGGTCTGTCGCTATAACACTAGTAACCTTAACATTTTTGTTTAATAACGGGTCGAATTTGTCCACGATTTCAAAATGGTCAAATCCAGGATGTTGCATTAGCCTAGTTATTTTTTCAAGTTCTATTGGCGAAAGGTTGGTTAGACAATATGGTTTGTGGCCAGTGTTGTCAAGCCAGAAATAGATTCGCCCTGAAACAGGTTCATAAAGTTTGATTAAGGCTTTTTTAGCTTTTCCATCGTATGTGGCTGAAACAAAATATGAAGGCGGCAGATTTTCAGGTGCTAACGGAGGGAATGTGTGTGTTTTTCTTTCCTTTGCCACAGCTTCCATGAAAGGTAGAGTCTTCGCTTCCATTTCTTTTGAAGGTTTAGCTTCTCTGTGTGAGAATTCGTCTAGATGTCGTTGCGCCATTTTCGCCCTTAGCCTAGTTATTTATGTGTGTAAGATATACTAAAATCTCTTACTAAGCAGTAGGATTTTGCTCTTTCTATAGTGTTATTTTGTTAGCCACAGTCATTTTTAATATTCTGAGCTAGCTCTCTGATTGTTAATAGACCTACGTTTCCTGTTCCATGTTTTCTAACTGACATTTTCTTTAACTCCACTTCACGTCTACCACAAACCACCATGCAAGGAATTTTCTGAACTTCGGCTTCTCTGATTTTGTAGCTGATGGTAGAGGCGCTACTGTCAATCTCCGATCGTATTCCATAAGCTTGGAGTTTTTCATGTATTTTTTGGGCGTATGGTATGTAACTATCGCTGATAGGCAATATTTTCGCTTGTATGGGAGCAAGCCATGTCGGAAGGTTTCCTTCGTAATGTTCTACTAGAATGGCGAAGAAACGTTCTATGGCTCCGAGGAGCGCTCTATGAATCATCAATACTTCATGCTCTTTCCCATCTTGGCCTGTGTAAGTTATGTGGAAGCGTTTTGGCAGGTTGAAGTCAAACTGGATGGTTGTGCATTGCCATTCTCTACCAGAAGCGTCAACTATGTTGATGTCAATTTTTGGACCGTAGAATACGGCTTCTCCTTGCATTTCGCGGTATGTGATTCCCTTGTTTTTAAGGGCTTCAGCCAAGGCTCTTTGAGCTGTCTCCCAATCTTCTTCGGAACCCATGTATTTTTCAGGTTGTTTTTGATCTCTTGTTGAGAGGTGTACTCGGTATTCTTTGAAGCCGAACTTCTGCAGTAGGTGTTCCGTGAAGTCTAAAAGTTTGAGTATTTCCTCGTTAACTTGTTCGCGAGTGCAGAAGATGTGGGCGTCATCTACCGTAAAGCCTCTAACTCGCATTAGTCCATGTAGAGTGCCTGAGCGTTCATATCTGTAGACTGTTCCCCATTCTGCATATCTTATTGGCAAATCTTTGTAGCTTCTGGGTTTAGACTTGTATATTTGGATGTGGAATGGGCAGTTCATTGGTTTAACGATGTAAGATTCTGCGTCTTTTTCGAAAAGGTACATATTTTCTTCGTAATAGTCTAGATGTCCTGAAATTCTCCAAAGTTCTCCACGGGCTATGTGCGGTGTGCAAACTAATTGATATCCATTTTTCAGGTGTTCTTCTTCCCAATAGTCTCTGATTATTTTGCGGACTGTTGTGCCTTTGGGATGCCAAAGTACTAAGCCTATGCCTACTTCTTCGTTTATGGAGAATAAATCTAATTGTTGACCTATGACTCTGTGATCTGCGTTTAGTAGCTCTCTTTCTTTATTCTTATTTTCTAAAACATTCTCATTCTCGGGGTTTTTAAGGGGGTCTTTTCGTTTTAGAAGTCGTTTAGAGTTGTGTTTCTAAATACCCCATTTGAAGCACCAACCTTGCTGATAATGCGCTATCCTATTTATTCTTTTCCAGATACGATTTTGACACACTTGAGCAATTGAATAGGAAATGCCTTTAATCTTATTCGCATACTTTTGTGTTTTAGGACTGTGAGAGATAGTTGCTTAAGGAAGCTTGGACGCTTGCGATTGAAACCCTAAGCTGGATGGAGATGCAAAAATTAAGTGAGCACCTAGCATTGGCGAAAACAGTTAAACAATTGGGTATACGGGATGCTAATGCTGTGCGGCTTGCTCACATGCTTGTGTGCGAAACTGTCAGGCGACGAAACTTCATAGACAAATTCATAAACAACGCCCTTAAACCCGAATTCCTCAGCGAATTTAATCTTGGGGTTCAATCCTTTTTGCGGCTTTACGTTTACCAAACACGAATAACCAAAAACTGGTCCAAAATCGACATCGAAGAAGCTGAAAGCATTGCTAAACTTGCCCGCTCTATTCTTGGATGGGAAACTCTGAGAAAAGTTGAGCATGTGTTAGGGGTATTACTAACGCAAAAGCCAACAATAATCATTGAAGGCGTAAGCGATGAAGAAAGAATTGGGCTTTTGACTTTTCATCCCACATGGTTTGTAACATATTGCTTCAAGGTTTTTGGGAGAAAAGAGGCTGTAGCGATGTTGGAGCTTGATGCGAAGCCTCCGCCAACCTACGTGAGGCTGAACACGCTTAAGGCGGATGGAAATGAAATTCTGGAGAGATTTGCTGAAGACGGAGTCAAAGTTGAGAAGGTTGGAGAATTAATGTATGCGTACAAGGTTATAGACACGAAGCAACCCTTAACCAAAACGGAAAGCTTCCGAGAAGGCTTATTCTGCATTCAAGACAAGGCAAGTTGTTTCGCTGCGGAAGTAACAGATCTAAAGCTTGGAATGACGGTTTTAGATGTGTGTGCTGCGCCCGGAGCAAAAACCACATATTTAGCGCAACTGATGCAAAACCGCGGCGTCATCTATTCCATGGATTATTCAAAACGTAGAATGGCTATTTGGAAAAGTGAAGTTGAACGCACGGGCGTGGAAATCGCTGTTCCAATAATTGCCGACGCACGCAATCCGTTACCTTTCACGATAGAAGCAGACATTGTAGTTTTAGACCCTCCGTGTACAAGTACAGGCGCTTTTGGAAAGTTGCCATCAGCCAAGTGGAGGCTTACGAGGCATTCCGTTGATAAGATGGCTGAAATTCAGTGGCTGATGATAAACAGCTGCGCCGAAGAAGTTAAGCCCTTAGGGAACCTAATCTATTCAACATGCAGCATAACTGTCGAAGAAAACGAAATGCTTATTGAGCGTTTTCTGAAATGGCATCCAGAATTTTCACTGACTGAGATAACGCCGAAAATAGGCTTGCCAGGTTTAAGGGGAATGGAAAAATGTCAAAGGCTTTATCCACACATTCATCAATGTAACGGATTTTTCATCGCAAAGCTGTTAAAGAGCAAAATCTAAAACGAAACTAGGGAGGTTTCGGAGTTGAAAAGCTATAAATTAGTTGGGAAAATTGTGAAAGTCGAAGGAAAATGTGTTGCAGGGCATCACGTTGGGGAGGAATTCGACTTAACGCTCTACTCGGAAAAGGCGGATAAGTTTCCTAGAACTCCTAATATTTGTGGTTTTCTTTACAACGCCATCTTTCCATACCTAGTTGCTTTACAGTTTGGAGGCGTTTTTCCATGGGAAAAGGATAAGGACAAGTTTCTCGCTGGTTGCCCAGACAATTACAAAGTAGTGGTTGAAATTAGAAGGATTAGAGCGTAAGCTTTTCTTTGGTTACGGATGTTTCCGTGATTTTTCCATTTGACAAAGTACTTCAAACATTACTTTTGCAGCTTGAATTGCTGAAACTCCACTATCATAGTTTGGTGCAACTTCGACCACATCAAAACCTACCAAACGTTTGTCGCATATGCTGCTTAAAATGTCAAGCAAAGCATGCGGTTCAAACCCCTCTGGCTCTGGATTCTGGACTGCAGGGACATAAGCCGGATCAAGAACATCCATATCTATGGATAAATAGACGTTTTTGTATTTCGCCAGTTTTTCTCTTAACTGCTTAGCAATTTTCTCGCTTCCTTCTCTTCTAATTTGTTGCGTTGGGAAAAATTCTACTCCAGCCTTTTTTGCATAGGCTAATTCTTCTTTGCAGACTGCCCTTGTGCCTACTTCTATAATTTTCGCCGGTTTCATTTGTTCGTTTATTCTGCGCATGAACGTGGTATGCGAAAGTTTTAAATCCATAAATTCATGGCGCAAGTCAAGGTGCGCGTCAAAACTCACTATTGCCGTTTTTGAGGCTTTGTCTCCTAAGCCTTTCATGACGCCTAAAGTGATAGTGTGTTCTCCGCCAATTGTTACCGGTGTCTTTCCAGCATCTAACATGTCTTTTATTACGAGAGCAATTCTTTCCAGCGTTTTTTCCGTGTCAGTTGATATGTGCAAATCGCCCAGATCATGTAGTTTCAGGTCTTCAACATCTATGCTTGTGCGGAAACTGTAAGTTTCTATGTTAAGCGATGCTTGCCGAATTGCGTTTGGTCCGAACCTCGCCCCAGTTCTGTATGTGCTTGTAACGTCGAAGGGGACTCCTAGAATTATGTAGTTTGCCTTTTCAAAGGGTTTTTGGAGGCCGCTGAAAACGTTTGATTGGGATACAAAAAGTTTGTGATGGCTCATTGCTCTTTTTCCCTTCTTAGTGTGCTTATTCTTGCTGCTGTGTTCTAAACTTTTTCGTTACTCTTGTTATCAACAGAATGGGTTAATCTAGAGCAGTAATGCCTTTCCTGATTTTATAGAAGTATGAGACGATGCCCAACAGGGCAGTTAGACTGCAAAATCCATAGACAACGGTGTAACTGCCAAAAGTGGATAGTGTATTGATGAAAGGGTTGCCCTGCAACGGATAGAAAAGCATCATTTTCGGATAAAGAAAAGAGTCTAAAAACACATGGAAATAAACGCCTACAAAAGATGTGAAGAGAATCTTTTTGAAAGAGGATTTCTGTGGATTTCTAAAAGCAAACATAATTTTGCTTAACAAACCTCTAAGCGGATAAACAGTGAAGACTACTAAAAGAGCCAGGATAGACGAACCTAAATAAGAGTGGAAGAAACCGTGAAGCGGATACCAGAAACGTGGAAATACATAACGTAAAATGGCTCCAAATCTGGTATAACGCTTGCCACTAACAATGTCGGCAAATCAAAGGCTACAGACAAAAGTAAACCAAAAAACAAAGCTGGACCCAAATGGAAGGGAGTGAAAGGCACAATAATTCACCTCCAATACCTAATGCATGTTAAAATGGATTTACTTTTATATCTAAGTAATGGATGTTTGAAACATTAAATTTATTAACGTTGCTGTTAAATCCATTAAGAAGGCGACTAAAGATGTCACTTGGATCTAAACTGAAAATCGAAAGCAAAGGAATGTTCACAGCTTTTGTTTTTTACGCTGTTGTTGGAATAATATGCTTTATTGTTTTGGCTATGGATCTTCGCTTGGTTCACATCGGCATAATTGGCATTTTCAGCTTAATAACCGCCTACGGCTTGTTCAAAAAGCGAGTTTGGACAATTTGGTTAATTGGCATGTTATTCTTTATTGCTACAACATTCTCGGTGTACAACGTTTACTACTTTTTGGGAAAAGACCTAATTCTCGACATAAGTATGATTGCATATCTCATTTTAACATGGGTTTTCACAGCCTATACAGCGGCAAAGAGAAAGATGCTAGAAAGCTAAAGATAAATTGATGAATGTGCTCTCTACTTAATTATTGTATTCACCACAAAAATTCATTCTATATTTCGATGCTGCCTAACGTTTAAAAAGGTGCACTACAACTTCCTCGTTTACATCAATGTATTGCTGGTTTTCAGCTATTTCAACAAATCCGTCAGCCTTTGCAAGAGTTGTTATAGCCCCTGAAAGCCCAGTAGGAACTGGTTCAGCGACCGGCCGATTTGGCTTGTCACGCTTTAGCCTAACCATAATAAATGTCCGTCTACCCTTTGCCGAAAAAATCCTCATAGCCATAAAAGCCTTCACTCTCAAATTTTTCTCTGCTTTCATCCCAGCCATACGCTCAATTATTGGACGTGCGAGCTGATGGAAAACTAGCAACGCGGAAGTTGGATGGCCAGGAAGCGAAAAAACCAGTTTCTTATCTATTAACGCAACTGTTGTTGGCTTTCCGGGTTTAATAGCGATTCCACACACAATAACGCCGGGTTTTCCAAGCGAATCTAAAGCTTGTGGCATAACATCTTTCGGACCTATTGAAACTCCGCCAGAAGTTACAACCATGTCCGCAGACGTCAATGCCTGTTTTAACGTTTTCTGCAGTTCAGCCATATCATCAGGGAAAACACCTAAATAAACTGGTTTTCCACCGCTTTCAAGAACCGCTGCACTCAGACTGTAAGCGTTTATGTCATAGATTTTTCCGGGTGGAAGTCTTCTGCCGGGTTCGGTTATTTCTGCGCCTGTTGAAAGAACCGCTACATGTGGAATTCTATAAAATTTGGCTTTTGCCATGCCTAACGCCGCTAGAACGCCGATTTCGCGTGAACCCAATAACTGCCCCGTTTTTAGAACTTTTTCGCCTTTCTTGATATCTGCTCCTGCTTTCATAATGTTTTCGTCTTTCGCTACAGCGCTGTAAACGTAAAGGTCATTGTCCTTTCGTTCCGTATGTTCAGCCATGACAACGGCATCTGCGCCTTCTGGTATTGGTGCTCCAGTAACAATTTCAACCGTCATGCCACGTGTAACTGCTGTTTTTGTCGGTTCTCCGACGTTCACTGTTCCGCAAAGTTTCAGTCTTGCGGGCTTGTTTTCGTCCGCGCCGAAGGTGTCTACGGCTTTTATTGCGTATCCATCGACAGTTGAGCGGTTAAAAGGTGGAATATCTAATGTCGCTGTTATGTCTTCTGCGAGAACACGGTTGCAAGCTTCTAAAAGCATAATTTCCTCAACACCTGAAACTTTGGGTTTGAAATGTTGGTGAATAACTTGCTGTGCTTCGTCAAGTGTGAGAAGTTTTCTAAACATCTCCATCAACCACTTCAACATTATCAAACAAGTAAACCGAAACGGCTTCTCCTTCTTCTAGGCCTTCCCTATTTTCTGGGACGACAACATAACCATTAGCCTTTGTCATTGTCGAAATTATGCCCGAACCCCGAGCGCTTATTGGTTCTGCGAAAAATTCTCCATTACGTTGTAAAACACGGACGCGGACAAAGGTTTTTCTTCCAAGAACAGTGCTGACTCTTTTCGTTGTTTTTGCTTTAACTGTGAGTCTACGCTCTTCTTTTTCCAATCCAAGCATCCTGCATATTAATGGTCTGGCGAAAACCTCAAACCCAATCATTGCCGCCACAGGATTACCCGAAAGAATAATTATCGGCTTTCCATCCACAATGGCAAGAGCTGAGGGCATAGCTGGACGCATAGCCACGCCATGAACAATAACGCCTGGTTTTCCAATTGTGTTAACAGCTTCTGGGACAAGGTCTGAAACTCCAACGCTTGTCCCGCCAGTAGTTATTATAACATCAGCCCTTTCAAGCCCTATTTTTATTTTTCCAAGTATTTTATTAACGTCATCTATTGCAATGCCCAAATCCACTGGTTCAGCGCCTAATTCGCGGCATAAAGCTGAAAGAATAATCCTGTTAGCCTCGAAAATTTGGTCTTCTCCTAGTTTGCCGCCTATTTCTACGAGTTCGTCTCCCGTGGCTAAAATGGCGATTTTAGGCCTTTCGACAACCTTAACCTCTGCGATTCCCAAGGCGGCTATTAATCCTAAATGTTGAGGTTTTAAACGAGTTCCAGCTTTTATAGCAACCTCTCCTTTTCGAACATCCTCGCCTTTTTTCGAAACGTTCTCACCTGGCGTTGCTGAAACCCAAACTTCAATTTTACTGTTAATGCAATTGGTGTTTTCAAGCATTACAACGGCGTTTGCACCTTTTGGAATAGGGTTTCCAGTCCACACTTTTTTTGCCTGTTTGCCGCCTACTCCATCTTCATCGGTGACTCGGAGGGTTTTGGGCTTAAACTGTGATGCTTCAAAAGTGTCTTCAGCTTTAACAGCGTATCCGTCTACCGCAGACCTATCAAACCTTGGTATGTCCTCTTCTGCAATAATGTCTTCTGCTAAAACTCTGTTTTGAGCCTCATGCAAGGGAATAGTAACAAGGTTTAGCCTTTCAATACTTAAATTGTCAAAAAGCAGTTGTAATGCATTTTCTATTGGTGTGAGTTTTTGGAATCCTCTTAGCCGCACCAAAAAGGGACACCTATAAACAGCACTACAAACTGCATACAAAAAGGTATCGTATTAAATCATTAAATATTACTTCTTGCAAAATTCTACCAAGAAGGTGCGGGAATGAGCGATGAGTTTAAAGACTTTAAGACAGAAATATGGAGGCGCTTTAAAGATTATCCACATATATTTTTAGCAACCCAAGAAAACGACCAACCTAGAGCCAGACCCGTAACCCTTGTCAATTTTAATCAAAGATTTTGGATTCTCACGGGAACACGTAGTGCAAAGGTCAGGCAAATACGCGAAAATCCAAAGATAGAATTTTGTCTCTTATTTGAGGAAGGGGAGCATCACGGCTATATAAGAGCTGCCGGATTTGCAAAAATTATTAGTGATAGAGAAACAAAGGTTAAAGTCGCTAAACATTGTGACTTTTTTAGTGAACATTGGGAAAGTCTTGATGATCCGAATTATACTTTACTAGAATTAAAACTCGATGAAATCGAATATTTA
>Ga0209725_1000213_pt1 | contig 35695 bp, 29 predicted proteins | sample I18A1metaG_FD_184145 | JGI IMG/M metagenome (GOLD analysis project Ga0209725, IMG submission 184145) | Lake sediment bacterial and archeal communities from Gulf of Boni, Indonesia to study Microbial Dark Matter (Phase II) - ​I18A1 metaG... | ecosystem: Environmental > Aquatic > Freshwater > Lake...
CATTGCTGTGCGAAGATGGCTGGACCTCCGGAAAATTTTCAAGTCGTTAAACGGCATGATGTCGCTTTCTCTTAGAATTAACTGGCTCTTGCAGGCCATAGACTATTCAACGTTGGGACACTACTGATATTTGTTGTGTGTACATCGAGCGTTCAGATTTAGGTCAGGTTCGGCTTGGCCGATAGAGCGAAACCGCAGGCGTAGCAGCGCTACGTCGAGGATTGCGCGATTGAGGCCGGGCCGAAGATGGCCTGAAGACGGACGCTCTCAGTCGGCGTAGCGCCTGCTCCACTTCTGCAGCAGATTGATCGCCAACAGCATCGCGAACGACGCCACCAGCATGACCGTGGCCACGGCCGTCGCCCCCTGGTAGTCGTACTGCTCCAGTTTGGTGATGATGATCAGCGGGGTGATTTCCGACACCATCGGCATGTTGCCGGCGATGAAGATGATGGAGCCGTACTCCCCCACCCCCCGGGCGAAGGCCAGGGCGAACCCGGTCAGGACCGACGGGGTGAAGAGGGGGAACAGCACCCGGCGGAAAGTCTGCCAGCGGTTGGCACCAAGGCAGGCGGCCGCCTCCTCGATCTCGGCGTCCAGCTCCTCGATCACCGGCTGCACCGTCCGGACGACGAACGGGAGGCCGATGAAGGTCATGGCGATGATGATCCCCAGGGGGGTGAAGGCAACCTTGATACCGTGGGGCTCCAGGTAGCGTCCCACCCAGCCGTTGGCCGAGTAGACCGTGGCCAGCGTGATGCCGGCCACCGCCGTGGGGAGGGCGAAGGGGAGGTCCACCAGGGCGTCCACCAGCCGTTTCCCCGGGAAGGGGTAGCGGACCAGCACCCAGGCCACCAGGACGCCGAAGACGGCGTTGATCCCCGCCGCGGCCAATGCCGCACCGAAGGTGACCCGGTAGGAGGCCAGCACCCGCGGGGCTGCCACCGCCCCAAGGAACTCGGCCCAGGAGAGCCCGGCCGTCTTGAAGACCAGGGCCGACAGGGGTATCAGCACCACCAGGCTCAGGTAGAGCAGGGTGTACCCCATGGTGGGGCCGAATCCGGGAAAGACATTGTTGTGTTTTGCAAAGAGTTTCATGGCTTGCGTCTTTGGCTTTTCCGGGAAGGGCAGAAGCTGACGCACCGGGTATGACAAGGTTGGGGTCAGTTCCATGCACTTCCTCTTGCACGGGATCATGATGAAACGGGTGATGATTCTACAAAACTTTCGAACCGCAAAGACGCAGAGAACGCCAAGAAACCTGTTCGGTTCAGCATCACTTTGCGCTCTTGGCGCCTTTGCGGTGAACTAGGTGCTACTTCTTTGCCGCTCCGACGATCTGGTCGAACACCCCGCCGTCGGCAAAGTGGGTCTTCTGGGCCGACCGCCAGCCGCCGAAGACCTGGTCGATGGTATAGAGCTTGACCTTGGCGAGCTTGGTGGGGATCTTCTTATTGATCGGCCGGTAGTAATGCTTGGCGGCGATCTTCTGCCCCTCGTCGCTGTAGAGGTACTTCAGGTACTCCTCGGCCACCGTGCGGGTCCCCCGCTTGTCCGCCACCCTGTCGATGACCGTCACCGGCGGCTCGGCAAGGATGCTTTCCGATGGGGTCACGACCTCGAACCTGTCAGGTCCCAGCTCGTTGATGGCAAGGAACGCCTCGTTCTCCCAGGCCAGGAGTACGTCACCCAGCCCCCGCTGGACGAAGGTGTTGGTGGAGCCCCGGGCACCGGAATCCAGCACCGGCACGTTCTTGAAGAGCCTGGTCACGAACTCCCTGGCCGTGGCCTCGCTGCCCCCTTTCCGGTGCAGGGCGAAGGCCCAGGCGGCAAGGTAGTTCCAGCGGGCGCCGCCAGAGGTCTTGGGGTTGGGGGTGATGACCGACACGCCGGGCTTCACCAGGTCGTCCCAGTTTTTAATATGCTTCGGGTTCCCCTTGCGCACCAGGAAGACGATGGTGGAGGTGTAGGGGGAACTGTTGTGGGGGAGTTCCTTCTGCCACCCCGGCTTGATCAGACCCTTTTCGGCAATGGCGTCGATGTCGTAGGCCAGGGCCAGGGTGACCACGTCGGCCTCCAGGCCGTCGATGACCGCCCGGGCCTGCTTGCCCGAGCCGCCGTGGGACTGCTTGACCGTGACCCTGTCGCCGGTCTTTTTCTGCCAGTACTTGGCAAAGGCGCTGTTGTAGTCCGTGTACAACTCCCGGGTCGGGTCGTAGGAGACGTTCAGCAGGTTGATGTCGGCAGCGACTGCAGACAGGGAGGTGGCAGCAACCAGGGCGGCGGCAGCGACAACCAGGGACAGGTTCTTGAGGTTCATATGTTATCCTTTTATCCTATGGTTTTTATAGTTTAAAACGACAAAAAAATCAGTTCTACTCAGGCCGGGAGGGTCGCCCATGACGCTCTCCCGGACTCCGGTGTTTACGGTCAACCTGGCGTCCTGACGCCTGATGTGAGGGCAACCGGTTTCTTACGGCAGGTCAGATGCCGCTGCCGTGCATGTGCTCCTGGCGGTTCAGGCGTATCTTTTCGCTCTTGTCGATCTGGATGACCCTGCCATCCTGGATCACAAGGGTAATGGCGCCGAAACGGATGAGACGGAGCGCGTCCCGTACCTGGCGCTCCACCTCTCCGGTCCACAGGTCAACGACCGGGGCAGCCATCAGACCCCCTCGAAGAGCGCTGTGGACAGGTACCGCTCGGCAGCGTCGGGGAGGACCACGACGATGGTCTTGCCGGCATGGGCCGGATCGAAGGCAAGACGTACTGCCGCCGCAACCGCCGCGCCGCCGGAGATACCGACCAGGATCCCCTCTTCTTTCGTCAACCGCTTGGCGAAGTCAATGGCATCGTCGCTGGAGACCTGCTCGACCCGGTCGATGACGGAGAGGTCGAGGGTATCGGGGATGAAGCCGGCACCGATCCCCTGGATCTTGTGGGGGCCGGGCTTGATCGCCTCGCCGGCCAGTTTCTGGGAGATGACCGGGCTCTCCTTCGGCTCGACGGCCACGGAGAGGATCTGCTTCCCCCTGTTCTGCTTGATGTACCGGGAGATGCCGGTGATGGTGCCACCCGTGCCCACGCCAGCGACCAGCACGTCGATGGCGCCGTCCGTGTCGTTCCAGATCTCCGGGCCGGTGGTCTTCTCGTGGATGGCCGGGTTGGCCGGGTTCTTGAACTGCTGGGGGATGAACCAGCGGCTCGGGTCGGAGGCGGCGATTTCCTCCGCCTTGCTGATGGCCCCCTTCATCCCCTCGGCACCGGGGGTGAGGATAAGGTTCGCCCCCAGGGCGGCCAGCACCCGGCGCCGCTCGATGCTCATGGTCTCCGGCATGGTCAGGGTCAGCTTGTACCCCCGGGCGGCTGCCACGTACGCCAGGGCGATGCCGGTGTTGCCGCTGGTGGGCTCGATGATCTCGACCCCGGGCTTCAGTACTCCCCGCTGCTCCGCATCCCAGATCATGTTGGCGCCGATCCGGCATTTTACCGAGTAGGCCGGGTTGCGCCCCTCGATCTTGGCCAGTACCGTTGCCCCTGCCCCCTTGGTGATGTGGTTGAGTTTCACCAGTGGCGTGTTGCCGATGGATTGGGAGTTGTCTTCGTAAATGCGTGCCATGATGTTCTCCTTGCGTGGGTGGTCGCTACTTCAAAAGATGCTTTCTATAGAACTTGTAGATTTTTACCACAAAAAAAATCAGATCGTAAAATCCAGCTGCTGGGACAGCCGCTGCCGCTCGAATTCGCTCCGCTCGATCATGTCGGCGAGGGTGACGGTGTCGATGACCGAGGAGACGGCTTTCTGGACATCGGCCATGGCCAGGCGGGTGGCGCAGGTTGCCGCATCGCTGCATTCGGGACAGGTCCCGGAAGATGTTTCGGAGAGGCACGGGACCGGGGCCAAGTCACCCTCGAAGGCACGGATGATGCTGCCGAGGGTGATCGCCCCCGGGGACCTGGCAAGCCAGTATCCGCCACCGGGGCCTTTGCGGCTGGTCAGGATCCCCTGGCTCTTCAGGGTCAGGAGGATCGCTTCGAGAAACTTCTTGGGGATGTTCTCGGCAGCAGCCACCTCCGCGATCAGGAACGACTCCTTGTCCCGGGTACGGGCCATGTAACTGAGCGCCTTGATGGCGTATTTGCTGCGCATTGAAATCATGATTACCTACGGTTGCTATAGTTATTATCGTTTTACTCCGTATCGCCGTCCCCTGTCAACTGATATTTTTCACCGACAGCAGAGACCGCTGCACGCTCCGACCATATTCTCTCGTGATTTCAAATAAATATGAATTTTATACTTTTTTTATAGTCTTTATATTTTTTATCATGACGTCCAGCATCCCCTTGCTACCCCCTACCCGCACTACCATGGAAGCGGGCATGGTCATGGGCGGTCCCGGAATCTAGACTTGACCGACCACCGTTCAATCTTCTAGGATGGGCAGGACGAATCAGGGTACGCACGCACCCGAACCGGCTGAACCAGGAGACGAAGGCCAGGGAACCAGTCCTTGGCCTCTTTTCTTGCCATACGACCTGCCACGAGGATAGATCCATTGACACCTGAGAACCTGTTCCCTTCAGCACCGCGTATCCCCGCGGCATTCTCCCTGGGCACCCCCCGCGAACAGCGGGAATACCTCATCGACGGCAAACTCGACACCTGGGGCGGCCCGCTCCAGACCATCGTTTCTCCGGTCTACGTTGCGGATGGGGACGGATACGCCCCCCACGTTGTCGGTCACGCTCCGCTCCTCTCCCCCGAAGCGGCCCTGGAGGCGCTCGCGGCGGCAACGAAGGCCTATGCCAACGGCAGGGGCGTCTGGCCGACCATGGCGGTGGGGGAACGGATCGAATGCCTGCAGAAGTTCACCGGTGGCATGCACGGCAGGCGCGACGAGATCATCCGCCTGCTTGCCTGGGAGGTCGGCAAGCCGCTGGACGAGGCGAGACGGGAGTTCGACCGGGCCATCGCCTGCATCACCGAGTCCATCGACGCCCTCAAGGAGCTCGACCGCGCCTCGTCACGCTTCATCATCCAGCAGGGGATCATCGGCCAGATCCGCCGGGCTCCCCTGGGGGTCGTGCTCTGCATGGGTCCGTACAACTTCCCCCTCTACGAGACCTTCACGACCCTGATCCCTGCCCTGCTCATGGGGAACACGGTCATCATCAAGCCGCCCCGCTTCGGCATCCTCCTGTTCCAGCCGCTCCTGGCGGCGCTGCGGGACTCCTTCCCCCCGGGGGTGGTAAACACGGTCTACGGCGACGGCGAAGTCGTCGTCCCCCCCCTGATGGCCTCCGGAGACGTCGACGTCCTCGCCTTCATCGGCACCAGCCGTGTCGCCGATTCCCTGCGGGCCATGCACCCCCGGCCCCACCGACTCCGCTGCGTCCTCGGTCTCGATGCCAAGAACCCGGCGGTGATACTGCCCGACGCGGACCTGGACCTGGCCGCAACCGAATGCCTGCGCGGTAGCCTGACCTTCAACGGCCAGCGCTGTACCGCCCTGAAGATCATCTTCGTCCACCGTTCGTGTGCCGAACCGTTCCTCGACCGGTTGTCCCGGGGGGTCAGCAGCCTCACCTGTGGCATGCCGTGGGATGAAGGGGTGACCATCACCCCCCTCCCCGAGCCGGAAAAACCCGGGTATCTCACCGACCTTGTCAATGATGCGGTCGGCAAAGGGGCCGACGTCGTCAACCCGGGGGGTGGTTCGGTCACCGGCTCGTTCTTCTACCCGGCGCTCCTCTACCCCGTCTCGCCGGCAATGAGAGTCCACCAGGAGGAGCAGTTCGGACCGGTAGTGCCGGTGGTCCCCTATGACGACATCCGGGAGGTCATCGACTACGTCGTCTCCTCCGATTACGGCCAGCAGGCGAGCATCTTCGGGTCGTCGGCCGACGGCGTCGCAACTCTCATGGACGCACTGGTCAACCAGGTCTGCAGGATCAACATCAACAGCCAGTGCCAGCGCAGCCCCGACTCTTTCCCCTTCAACGGCCGGAAAAACTCCGCCGAAGGGACCCAGTCGGTGATCGATGCCCTGCGGATCCTCTCCATCCGGACGGTTGTCGCCGCACGGGACACGGATTCCAGCAAGGAGATCATCAACCGGATCGTGCGGGACCGGAAATCCCATTTCCTCTCCACCGACTACATTCTGTAAGAGCGACAAACTGGTCAGAGGACCGAAGGCCGGGCAGCTGGGGAACTATCCCGCTTGCCCGGCGCTTTGTCGATGAGGAGAGCCCCTCCCTTCCGGGTACAAAAAGAGGCCGGGGAGAATGCTCCCCGACCTCTTTTCATGGTCCCCTATCCCGTTCATCAGCCGGACCGGCCCGGTAATCTCCGTGGACTCAAATTCGTTTTGCATAAAATCATGCCCGGGTATAGCATAAAGAACATGCCATGACCGGTACGACGGCATCCTTCGTCACCCGGGAACGGCGCCCGAACAAGGTGGGGTCCACGTAGATGAAAAGAATCTGTGCCTGGTGCAACAAGTTCATGGGGTATATCGGGGGGACCGATGAAGGTGAGGGGCTGACAACCCACACCATCTGCGATGAATGCGCCGACAACCTGGATTTCCAGCTCGGGGTTTCCCTGCAACGATACCTGGACAGCCTGAACTTTCCGATCGCACTCGTTGACAGTGCCGGCACGGTTATCATCGAGAACATCGCTGCCAACGAATCGGCCTCGGCCGAAGTGAAGGAGCCGGACACCAGCTGGGGAGGGAAAATTTACGAATGTTCCCATGCACGCCTGCCGGAACGGTGCGACAACACTATCCACTGCAGCGGATGCACCATCCGGTTTGCCGCAACCGAGACGTACCAGACCGGGCGGGAGATCGACGCCATGCCGGCACTTGTCAACGGATGCAGTTCATCGCCGGAGCAACGGTGCGACTACCTCATCTCCACGCGCCTGGTCAACGGCGTTGTTCACCTCCGCATCGACAAGCTCTGACGTGAGCCGTTTCAGGCACGCAGAAGCTCCATCAACCGGTACCCCTCCTCGACCACCAGTCCGGACTCCCGGGCAGAATCCTCGTCATACCCCAAAACCCGGGCATTCTCCACCGTTTCCCCCCCGTAGACAATGAACGGAACCGGGTCCGACGTGTGGGTCATGCGCGCCAGCGGCGTCGGGTGATCGGGGGTGCAGAGGACCCTGTACTCCCCGAACTTCTTCATCCCCTCCAGCACCGGCCCCACGACCTGGGCGTCAAAATCCTCGATCGCCCGCAGCTTGTGCTCCAGGTTACCGCTGTGGGCAGCCTCGTCCGGGGCCTCCACGTGGAGATAGACATAATCGCACCGCTCCAGAGCCTTCAGGGCCGCCTCGGCCTTCCCGCGGTAGTTGGTATCGATGTAGCCGGTGGCACCCGGCACCTTGATGATCTCCAGCCCGGCATACACGCCGATGCCGCGCACGAGGTCCACGGCAGAGATAACCGCGCCGGTAAGGCCGAACTTCTCGGCATAGGTCTGCATGCTCGGCGCCTTCCCCTGCCCCCAGAGCCAGATGGAGTTGGCCGGGGTCTTCCCCCCCTCGAGCCGACGGCGATACTGGGGGTGGTTGTGGAACACGAGCTGGGAGGCGTTCATCAGGCTGATCAGCTTTTCCGCCCTCTCCCCCGTGGGGAGATAGTCGAGGATCGACTGGCCGGTGATGTCGTGGGGAGGAGTGGCGTTGACCTTCTCATTGCCACCCCGCCAGACGAGCAGATGGCGGTAGCTGATGCCGGGGTAGAAGTGGAACTCGTCGCTGCCCAGCTCCTTCTGCAGGGCGTCCACCAGCTCGTGCCCCTCGTCAGTGGAGATGTGGCCGGCGGAGTAATCCTTCATCAGCAGCGTGCCCGCACGGGCCTCGAGATTGACCAGGTTGATGCGGAACGCCACGTCATCGGGACCGAGCTCGATCCCCATGCTCGCAGCCTCAAGGGGAGAACGGCCCGTGTAGCAGCTGCGCGGGTCGTAGCCGAATACGGAAAGGTTGGCGACGTCGCTCCCCGGCGGATACCCCGGGGGGACGGTATTGGCGAGGCCGATCCTGCCGCACCGCGCCATGTAATCCATGTGCGGGGTGTGGGCGGCCTGCAGCGGTGTCCTGTTGTCAAGACCGGCAATTTTCTCGTCCGACATGCCGTCGCCGAGCAGCACGATGTATTTCATACACGATCCTTTCAAAAACCGGGGGGGGATGCGTCCCATTCCCCCTGGCACGGGTGATAATCTGCCGGGTCCCATCAGCCGCGGGGGTGTAATGACTGGTGGAGTTTTTTCAGCCGCTCCCGCGAAACATGCGTATAAATCTGGGTGGTTGAAAGATCCGCATGGCCGAGCATCAGTTGCACGCTGCGCAGGTCGGCGCCATGTTCCAGCAGATGGGTGGCGAAGGAGTGGCGCAGGGTGTGGGGGGAAATCGCCTTCCGTATCCCTGCCTGCAGAGCCCTCTTCTTGATGATGTTCCAGAATGCCTGGCGGCTCATCTTCCCCCCCAGGCGGCTCAGAAAGAGGACCCGGCTCTCCCCCGTCCTGTCAAGCTCACTGCGCGCCGTCTGCAGGTACTCTGCCAGCACCCTGCCTGCGGACTCTCCTATCGGCACCAGCCGCTCTTTCTCCCCCTTGCCCGATGTTACCAGGTAGCCGGCCACCAGGTTGAGATCGGTCAGGCGCAGCGACACCAGCTCGGACACCCTCAGGCCGGTAGCATAGAGGAGCTCGAGCATGGCGCGGTCCCTGACATCGATGCTGTCGTTGCCGGCAGGGACCCGGAGGAGGGCATCGACTTCCGCCTCCCCCAGTACCTGGGGCAACTTCGCCGGCAGGCGGGGAGATTCGATGACGGCGGTAGGGTTCTCGGTGGCATGCCCCTCCACCAGCAGGAAGCGGTGGAACATCCTCAGGGCGGACAGGGCCCGTGCGCGGCTGCGCGGGGCATGGCCGGCATCCCTGAGGAGCGCGATGTACGAAGCGACATGGGTCGGCCGTACCTGGCCCGGCTCACGGCACCCTTCCTGCTCCAGATAACCGAGATACCCCCCCACATCCCGACTGTATGCTTCCAGAGTATTCCTTGTCAATCCCTTCTCAACGAGGAGATAGGAGAGGAACAGGTCGAGATAGTGGTTCATGAATCAATGGCGGCAAGGAGCCTGGCCTTGATCTCGGCGAGCTTCTCCTCGTTGATGATCTTCTGCCCGAAGATGTCCCGCACGTAGAAGACGTCGGCGACCTGGTCGACCTTGGTGGAGATTTTCGCCACGCCGATATAGAGCCCCAGGTCACTGAGCGCGGCGGTTATGCTGTAGAGCAGCCCGACCTTGTCATGGGTATAGATGTCGAGGACCGTGTAATCGACCGAGACTTCGTTGTCGATCTCGACCCTGGTCGGAAACCGGGGTTTCGGCTTCTCCAGCACGGGATTCGACTTGCGCCTCTTCTCCACCAGGGCCTGCACCCTGACCTTGCCCTCCAGGACGTTGCGCATGTCCTCCTTGAGTCTGTTCCACCGGTGTGCGTCGGTAATGACGAAGCCCTGGGGGGAGTTGACCTGGAGCGTGTCCAGCGCCTTGCCGTTCTTGCTCGTGTGGATCTGGGCCCCGAGAATGTTGATGCCGTTGGCGGCCATCACCCCGGTGATCTTGGAGAAGAGCGCGGGCATGTCGCGGGTGGCGATGGTAAAGAAGGTAAAACCCAGGTCCTGCCGGTGATCCAGCTCGATGACCATGGGGTCGTGTTCCAGCCGCAGCAGCACCCTGATATGGTCGGCAAGCTCCTCGGGCCGGTTCGACAGGGTATGCCGGGTGGTCAGGGCCTTCAGTTCGTCCATGACGGCCTGGTGGGGGAGTTCGTTCTCCAGCAGGGCCATGACCCTGCGTCGCACCGCCTTGACCCGCTCGCTGCTCGCCTCGAGACGGAAGTCGCCCCGTTCCAGGACCTGGTAGGTCTTGTCGAACAGCTCCCGGAAGAGCATCTTCTTCCACTCCGTCCAGACATCGGGACCGACCCCCTTCACGTCGGCATAGGTAAGGAGGTAGAGCATCTTCAGGTTTTCGCTGCTCCCCATCTGCCGGGCAAAATCGATGATCATCCGCTCATCGTGCAGGTCGCGCCGCTGGGCGATGTGGGCGAAGAGGAGGTGCTGGCGCACCAGGAACTCCAGCCGCTCGCTGTCCTCCCGGGAGAGCCCCATTCTCCGGGCAATGGTACGACAGAGGAGAGCCCCCTTTTCCGCATGGCCTCCCCCTTCACCCTTGCCGATATCGTGGAGGAGGACCGCCAGGAGGAGCAGTTCCCGCTTTTCCACCTCCTTGGCGAGGGATGTCAGGTCCGGCAGCTCCTCGGCATGCCCACCCTGCCAGAGGTTGACAATCTCCTCCACGCAGAAGAGGAGGTGCGTATCCACGGTGAAGATGTGGTAGAGATCGTGCTGCACCTTGCAGTAGATCCGCTCGAACTCGGGGATGTAGTGATTGAGGAACTCCAGGTGGTGCATCAGCTTGAGGGTCTCGACCACCCCCTTGTCGGAGCGGAGGATCGCGAAGAACGACCCGTTCACTTCCCGGCTGCGGCGGAACTTGTCGTTGACCAGATGGAGCTTGCGCCTGATCAGGGACTTGGTATCGACGGAGAGCCGGACCCCCTGCTTCTGGGCCGCCTCGAAGATCTTCATCAGGAGCGGTGGATTGGCGTCCACGACCGACTCGTCCGGGACCACCAGCTCCCCCCTGACCACGTAGAGACCGTCACCCAGGTGCCTCCTGATGAAGTAGCCGAGGATCTTCCCCCGGCTGTCGTCCCTGCGCCGGCAGCGGGTGATGAGGGAGGCACAGAGGTGCTCGGTCCTGGTGGCCTGGAGGTAGTACTCCCGCATGAACTCCTCCACGGCAAGGGTCTTGCCATGGTCCTTGAAGCCGCGGAAAGCCGCCAGGCCGATCTGGGCTTCGAAGGTTATCTGGTCGTTCTTCCTCCCCGCCAGGTAGTGGAGCTCGTTGCGCAGCCGCCACAGGTATGACTTTGCCGCCTCGAACCCCTCCAGCTCCTCCTCCGACAGCACCCCCTTGATCACCAGTTCCCGCATGGTGGTGATCTTGTACTTGAGCTTCGCCACCCAGAGGGCGGTCTGCAGGTCGCGCAGTCCCCCCTCGCTCTCCTTGATGTTCGGTTCCAGGATGTAGACCGACGAGCCGTACTTCCCCCGCCGGGTCTCCAGTTCATGGAGCTTGTCGTTGATGAACGCATCGCTCCCCCGGGCAAGGAGCTGGCTCTGGAACGCTTTCCAGAACTCCCGGTACAGGGGTTCGCTGCCGCCGAGGAAGCGGCTGTCCAGCATGGCGGTCCGCACCGTGGAATCGCTCTTTCCCATCTCGATGCAATCCCCTACGGTCCGGACCGAATACCCCACGTCCAGGCGCATGTCCCAGAGGAAATAGAGGAGCTTCTGGGCAATCTCCTCCACGAGCTGCAGCTTCTTGCCGCCGTGGAGGAACATCAGGTCGATGTCGGAGAAGGGGTTGAGCTCGGCGCGGCCATACCCCCCCACGGCCACCAGGGTGAGATCGTCGATCTGGCCAGCCGCGTCCATGTCCTGCAGGATCGATGAGTAGAGTTTGAGGACAAGGGTATCGGTCATGGCGGTGATGGCACTGACCGTCTCGATGCCGGAGAGCCCTTCGCGGTGCCGCTGCTTGATAGCTTCACGGTAATGGGCGAGGAAACGCCGTGAGGCCGCAAGGTAGAGGGGTCGCTTCTCCTCGAAGGAGGCCCGCCCCGCATCGCCGACAGCCTGGGTCTCATCAGGGAAATATTTATCGATGGTATATTCCATGGCTCCTCAATCCCCTTAATGCCGCATGGCACTTCACGTCGAGACAGCTTCCCCGCTCCCGACCCAACTACTTCAGGGCGGCGATGTATGCCGAAATCCCCTCGAGAATCCCTTCGGCCACCTGGTCCTGGTACTGGGGGTCCCCGAGCCGGGTCTCTTCCTTCTCATTGCTGATGAAGGCGGTCTCCACCAGGATGCTCGGCATGGTGGCCCCGACCAGGACATAGAACGGGCCCTGCTTTACCCCCAGGTTCTTCACCGTGGGATAGTGCGCCGCCAGACGCTTGTGCAGCAGCTTCTGCACCTCCTCTGCCAGGTGGGCGGAGTCGTTCAGCTTGTAGTTGGCCATGAGGTCGAAGAGAACCGCCTGCAGGAGGCTGACCTTCTCCAGGGATGTCCCGTTCTCCCGCGCGGCAAGCTGGGCAGCCTTCTCGGTCTTCGCCAGGTTGAGATAATAGGTCTCGATTCCCGAGGCATTCCTGTTCAGCGACGCATTGGCATGGATGGAGACAAACAGGTCCGCTCCCACCTGGTTGGCAATGGCCGTCCGCTCCTGCAGCTCGATGAACACATCCGTCGAGCGGGTCATGACCACGTCGATCCCCAGCTCATCCCTGAGCTTCTTTGCCAGGGAGAGCCCCATGGCGAGGACCACATCCTTCTCCTGCATCCCCAAGGGGCCCACCGCACCCGGGTCCTTCCCCCCGTGGCCGGGATCCACGACGATGCGCCTGATCTTCCCCGGTTTCACCGCTGTCCGCACCTTCGGCCGGGGAGCCGGCTGCTCGCGGGGAGGCTCCACGACCGGCTCCTTCGGCACAACGGGAAGAAGCTCCCGGCCAACAGTCTCCACCGGAGGCACCGCAGCCTTGAGTGTAGGGGAGAGGGCGCTGATCTCGGTCGGGCGTTCCCCCTTGACATCCACGATGATCCGGAAGGGATCGGAGAAGGTGAAAATCTTGTAGTCGCGGATGTTCTCGACGTCCAGCACCACCCGCACCGTATCGGGCCGGTACTGGGCAACCCGGGCCGTCTTCAGCAGACCGTCGCCGATGGGTATATCCTTCACCCCGCTCGCCAGTCGGGCGCCGTTGATGTCGAAGTAGATGCGACTCAACACGGCGCTCCCGGGCGACTTCGCGATCTCATGCTTCTCAAAGGTGACCTCACGGTCAAGGGTAACGGCGATCCGGGTGTAGTCGGGGGTAGACCAGTGACGCAACTCCGCCACCTCGGCCGGCTTCTGGGGCTCCTTGTCGGCAACCGGCGGCGGCGGAGTTGCCCGGACCGCTTTCCTTCCGGGCCTGGCAACGTTTTTCCGCGCCGGAGAGCCCTTTGCCCGGGTGGTTTTCTTCTTTGGCGCTGATTTCTTCGCCGCGGGCGCACCATCGGTTTCAGCACGGAGAGCAGAGGGGAGTGCAAGGGTGAGGATCAGGACGAAAACAGTCAGAAGGCGACGCGACATCAGAGCATCCTCTTCAGTTCATCGAGCAGGTTGAGTGCCTCAAGGGGGGTGATGGCAGCCACGTTGATCTCCTCCAGGCGGCGCCTGAGGGGAGCGGAACCGTCATCGAACAGGGAGAGCTGGGCCGTCGGCACGGGGGGGGAAGACTTCTTCCCCTTGGCGATGCGCGGCACCCCTTCGGCGGAGAACTCACCCTTCTCCAGATTGCGCAGGATCTCCTTGGATCGCTCGATGACGGCAAGGGGGAGGCCGGCGAGCCGCGCCACCTGGATGCCGTAGGAGTGGGAGGCACCGCCGGGGACGATCTTGCGCAGGAAGATCACCTGGTCGTTCCACTCGCGCACAGCGATGTTGAAGTTCTTCACCCCTTCGCGGGTAACGGCCAGCTCGGTCATTTCGTGATAATGGGTGGCAAAGAGGGTCTTGGCCTTGTGCTCCGGGGAGTCGTGGAGGAACTCGGCGACCGCCCAGGCGATGGAGACACCGTCGAAGGTCGAGGTCCCCCGGCCGATCTCGTCGAGGATGACCAGGCTGCGGGGGGTGGCGTTCCTGAGGATGTTGGCGGTCTCGGTCATCTCCAGCATGAAGGTGGACTGGCCCCGGGCCAGGTTGTCGGAGGCGCCGACCCGGGTGAAGATCCTGTCCGTAATGCCGATGGTCGCCTCCCGTGCCGGGACGAAACTGCCGATCTGGGCCATGAGCGTGATCAGGGCGACCTGGCGCATGAAGGTGGATTTACCTGCCATGTTGGGACCGGTGATGATGAGCAGCTGGTTCTCCCTGCCGTCCAGCAGGAGGTCGTTGGCGACAAACCGCTCCCCCAGGTTGAGGGATTCCACCACGGGATGGCGGCCATCGGCAATGGAGATGACGTCGCCGTCGTTTATCTGTGGACGGCAGTAATCCGCCTCGTGGGCCAGCCGTGCCAGGGAGAGGAGGACATCCAGGGTTGCCAGCAGGTCCGCCGTCCGGGCGATCCGCCCCCCCTGCTCCGCCACCCGGCAGCGGATCTCCTGGAACAGGGAGTATTCCAGTTCGGCGATACGGTCCTCGGCCCCGAGCACCTTCTCCTCGTACTCCTTCAGCTCGGGGGTAATGAATCGCTCCGCATTGGCCAGGGTCTGGCGGCGGATATAATCGGCAGGGATGTCCCCGAGGTTGGCCTTGGTCACCTCGATGTAGTAGCCGAACACCTTATTGTAGCGGATCTTCAGGGAACCGATACCGGTGCGGGCCTTTTCCTGCGCTTCCAGCCGGGCGATGAACCCCTTCCCTTCACGGCTGATGCTGCGCAGGTCGTCCAGTTCGGTGTTGTAGCCGTCGGCGATGACCCCCCCGTCCCTCAGGACAAAGGGGGGATTTTCGGCAATTGCCTGCCGGATCAGGAGAGCGACGTCTGCCAGGGGATCGATGGCCTCCAGGGTCTCCTTCAGGAGCGGGGCGCCGCACTGTCCGGCGGCGGCGATGACGGCGGGGATCCGCTCCAGGGAGTCGCGCAGGGCGACCATGTCCTTGGCCGACGCCGATGCGAGGCTGATCCTGCCGTTGAGCCGCTCCAGGTCGTAGATCCCCTCCAGTGACGACACCATGCCGGTCCGGCGGGCAGGGTCCGCCACCAGCTCGTCCACGGCATCGTGGCGCCGGGAGATCAGCTCCACCGACATGAGCGGATAATTGATCCACTGCTTGAGCTTTCGCGCCCCCATGGGGGTGACGGTGTGGTCCATCAGGCCGAGAAGTGAGCCGCGCCGCTTGCCGTCGGCCATGGTCCTGGTCAGCTCCAGGTTGCGGCGGGTGGCATCGTCCAGCATGAGGTACTCGCGGCTCTGGTAGGTGACCAGCTCCCGCAGGTGGAGCGTCCCCCCCTTCTGGGTCTCCTTCAGGTAGTGCAGCACCGCCGCGGCAGCTGCAGCGGCCAGGTCCATGGAACCGCAGAGTGACTCGGGCGGCACCCCGAACTGGTCGTTGAACAGTCTCAGGGCGTAATCCCTGTCGTAGGCCCACTCTTCCACGAAGGTAAGGAGCGGGGTACCCTCCAGCTGCAGCGCCTTGTACAGGGCCGAATCGCGGGAGTCGGAGGGGATCAGCACCTCCCGGGGGGCGATGCATGCCGCTTCCGCCACCGCAGCCCCGCTCCCCTCCACCTCGGTGGTACGGAACTGTCCGGTGGAAAGGTCGAGGCTCGCCAGGCCGAACAGGTCGCCGCTACCGGGGACAATGGCCAGGAGGTAGTTGTTCTCCTTGGGGGAGAGGGTATCGGCATCGACAACAAGTCCGGGGGTGATGACCTTGACGACCTCCCGCCGCACGATCCCCTTGACAGCCTTGGGGTCCTCAACCTGCTCGCAGATCGCCACCTTCTCCCCGGCCTCGATCAGCCTGGCGATATAGGGGTTCGCCGAGTGGTACGGAATGCCGCAGAGGGGGACGTCGGCCCCCTCGGAGTTCTTGTTGCGCGAGGTCAGGGTGATGTCGAGGATGCGTGATGCCTTGACGGCATCGTCGAGAAACATTTCGTAGAAGTCTCCCAGACGAAAGAAGAGGATGGCATCCTGATAGCCTGACTTGATCTCCAGGTACTGGCGCATCATCGGGGTGAGTTCATTGAGTGAGGTCATGGTCGGTTCTCGTCACTACTTTCGTATCTGATGGCATAGGGGGTACGCCATGTCAGGCGGCACCGGAGCAGGGGAGGCACCTGTCCTAGGAGATGAACATGGCGTCCCCGTAGCTGTAAAAGCGGAATCCCCGCGCCACCGCCTCGGCATAGGCGTGCAGGACCTTCTCCCTGCCGGCAAAGGCCGAAACCAGCATGAGGAGCGTCGATTGCGGCAGGTGGAAATTGGTTATGAGGGCGTCCACCACCCTGAATTCATGTCCCGGGAAGATGAATATCTCCGTTTCGCCGCTGCCGGCCCGCAACACGCCGCTGCTTGCGGCATGCTCGAGCGTCCGGGTAACGGTCGTGCCAACGGCCACAACCCGCCCCCCCCGGGCACGACAGGCCTCGATGGCGGCAACGGTTTCCTCCGGCACCCGGTACCGTTCGCTGTGCATCCGGTGCTGACGGGGGTCCTCCACCCGCAGGGGCATGAACGTCCCGAGTCCGACGTGCAGGGTAACCGTCGCCGTCTCCACCCCACCGTGACGGATACGCTCCAGGAGGCCGTCGGTAAAGTGCAGCCCGGCAGTCGGTGCGGCAACAGCTCCCGGCTCGGCAGCAAAAACCGTCTGGTACCGGTCACGATCACTCTCGAGCGGAGTCCGACGGATGTAGGGAGGGAGCGGGACCTGGCCGGCACGCTCCAGCCAGGCCATGAAATCCGGGGGGGGATCAAAGGAGACCATCCGCGTCTCCCCTTCGCCCGGTTCCAGGACCGTGGCAACCACCCCTTCCGCCAGGAGGATGCGGGTCCCCGGCCGGGACGGTTTCGAAGAGCGGATAAGGGCCTCCCACCTCTCTTCCCGGCCCTCAAGGCGGCGGACCAGGAACAGCTCCACCCGGCCACCGCTCTCCTTCCGGCCGAACAGCCGCGCAGGGAGCACCCTGGTGTCGTTCAGTACCAGGAGATCGCCTGACCGGAGCAGCTCAGGCAGGGACGAAACGCGGCTCTCGCCGATCTCTCCGGAGACCCTGTCCAGGAGCATCAACCTGGCCGCATCCCTCTGGGGGAGTGGTTCGGTGGCGATCAATGCCGGGGGGAGGTCGAAATCGAAATCTTCCAGTCTCATGCTCTGCAGTTACTCTCCGCTCCCCCGTCACGACGGGCGCCATGGAGGGAGCACAAATGGGACGCGTTCAGTTTTTCAGCCGTTCGAGACGGACCCCGGGATAGTAGTAGTTGAGAATCTCCCGGTAGCTGAAGCCGTCACCGGCCCTCTGCTTTGCCCCCCACTGGCAGAGGCCGACGCCATGACCGTTACCCGCGCCGGAGAACAGTACTTCATCGCCCCGTTGGCGAATGGTGAAGCTGGTGCTTTTCAGCACCGCGTAGCCGATGGCCTTGCGGAAATTGACCGCCGAGATCTTGGCATCCCCCCGCGATGTCACCAGAAGGAGATTCTGCAGCCTCCCGCTGTCGTTCAGCCTCCCCCCCCTGATCTCCCTGATGGTGCCGAACTGATAACCGGCGTTTTTCAGCAGCGACTCTATCTTCTTCAGTCCCAGGGTCAACTCCCAGCGCGCCGGCGGGGTATTGACGCAGTATGTGCACTCCACTCCCTGCAGGTAGGGTATATCGGCGCCCCACACATTGACGGCGGCCTCGGTGTGTCCGCCGCAATTGGAATGGTAAAATGCCTGGATTATGCTGCCGGCATGGACCAGCACCTCCCCTTCGGTCTCCTTGACCGCACGTGCCGCGCGGCTGTCCTCGATATCCGCACCGTTGTACACCTGGTCCATGACACTCGATTCGAGATGGTACAGGGCATTCTTCCGGTTGTCTTTCTGGTAGATGGCGTAGGAACGGGCAATGACTGCCTGGGCCTTGACCGCCTCGATCGGCCAGAGGGAAGAGATCTCGCAATTGATCAGTCCGACAAGGTACTCCTCCAGGGGGAGTTCGTTCACCACGAGAATCCCCTTGTCCGCCGGATGCAGCTCGATGACCCCGCGATACCCCCTCCCGTTGATCCTCACGAGGGATGGTGACGCAAAGGTGAACCGGCGTGACGTGGTCCCCCCCATGACGAGGGTCCCCCCCCCCGAACGCCGGACAATACCGGGCACGTCAACGGCAAGAGCCGTCCCTTTGTCATCGGTGACGAGCATCCCATCACCGTCTACCCTGACCTCTTCCATGCCGCGGGCGATTGCCACCCGTACCGTTTCCGGCCTGTAGGCAGCGGGAGAGATGGCCGCAGCTGCCAGGGTCAGCAGAACTATAAACAAGAGTAAGCGATTAATTTTCAAGACCTTATCCTGAGGGAAAAGTTGTATAAAAATCACAAAACAGTATGGCAGTCAACAGATAATAGAAGCAAGCCCGCTTTATTGCCTCTCCCTTCCGCAGCCCACAAAAAAAGCCGCGGGGAACGACTTTTGGCAAACGATTTGCTTAATCATTATCGTAACGACTTGCGGTGAATAGGGCGGTGTGCCGCGGGAAGAAGGACTCCCAAATTAATATAAATATGCAAAAAACCTGCTACAGCCCCTGTAAGGCCGCATAAGTGAGACATGACCGGTCAGCCGGAACGATCGCATGGCAGGGACATGATGTTTTCTTCATGACACCAGATTGATGCAGCAACCAGATTAAACAGCACTAACCGTTATTTAGCACTAAATCACGTGAAATAAAGCACTAAACCCAACAGGAACAATAAATTACACTAATGGTACTGAACTCTCTCAAAGTCAAAATACTCGGTGCGGTCTGCCTCCTTATCATCGTCTTCCTGTCAGCGGCAACGTATCTGAACTTCAGGTACCAGAAACAGCTGGTGCACAAGATAACCGACAGCAATATCCACCTCCTCAACGAAACCATCAAGAGCAGCATTTCCGATGCCATGCGCACCGGCCGGTCCGATGAAGTCCGGTCCATACTTACCCGGCTCAACGCATCAGGCCACATAACCTCCATACGGATCCTCGACCCGGAGGGGGTTGTCCTCAACTCGGCCAACGCAGCTGAGATCGGCACGACAATCCCCAAGGAAGACCTGTCGGTCATAAAGCGCGGCGACTCCAGGATTCTCGACAACCTGAAAACATTCACCTCCATCTCCCTTATCAAGAACAGTCCGGCATGCCACGGCTGTCACAACCCCTCCTCCGAGGTTCTCGGCATCCTGCAGGTCAACATCTCCATCGAGCACCTGCGCAGCTACATGGAATCGATGAGGAACAACGAAATCGGCTCCACCGTCTCCATCATCCTGCTGATCATCATCACCATCTCGATCTTTCTCTATGTATTCGTGGACAAACCGATCAGGAGACTGATCCAGTCGATGCAGAGGGTCGAACAGGGCGATTTTCACACGGAGATAAACATTACCAGCAGCACGGAGATGAATCTTCTCAGCAGCCACTTCAACCACATGGTGACCCGACTCAACGAGGTCATGGACACCGCCATTGCCCATGAACGCGAGCTGGTCATCGCCCAGGGGAAACTGGCACACCACCGGGAAGTTCACCAGCTCAACCAGAAGCTCGAAGCCCAGATCAATGAAATCGAAGCGCTCAACATCACCCTGGAAGAGCGGATCGAGGAGATTGAAGAGGCTAACTATAAGATCGCCGACCTTGCCGGTGAACTGGAAGACAAGAACACCAACCTGGAAAAGGTCGTTGCCAGGCTCTCGACTCTCTACAAGGTCGGCCTTGCCATCAACTCCAACATGGAGAGCGAAAACATCTTCCGCCTCATCGTCGACACGACAACGGATACGCTCCATGCCGACATCGGCTACATCATCATTCACGACAAGAAGAAAAACGCCCTGCGGGTCGACACCCTTGTCGGCCACAACGATCTGCCGACCGGGGAGATCTACCTCCCCATCAAGTCCACCAGCGTCTCCGGCTGGGTACTCAGCAATGCCAAACCGCTGCTCATCTCCGACATTAACGATGCGCCCCAGTTCGACAGGTTCAGCGCACTCGGTTACGAGCGCAAGACCCTCATCTGCGCCCCCCTCATCGTCAAGGACGAAGTGATCGGCACGATTACCGTTGTCAACAAGAACGATGGTTCGACCTATACCAATGAAGACCTGGGCCTGCTGACCACCATTGCCGCCCAGGCAAGCATCGCCATCAAGAATGCCATGATGTACGAGGAGCAGCAGAAAACCTACCTCAACACCATTCACGCCCTCGTCTCCGCAATCGAAGCGAGCGACAGCTATACCCGCGGCCACTCCGAACGTGTCACCCGTTACAGCCTCGCCATCGCGAAAAAGCTCGGGCTCTCCGCCGAACGGCTCAAGATCATGGAACGGGCGGCCATCCTGCACGATATCGGCAAGATCGGCATTAACGTCTCCCTGCTCCACAAGGTCGGGAAACTCACCCCGGAAGATGTGCTCGATCTCCAGCAGCATCCCCTCATCGGCATCAAGATACTCGAGCCGATTGAATTCCTCAGCGATGTCCGCACCTGCATCGGCCAGCACCACGAGCGTTTTGACGGCAAGGGCTATCCGAACGGGCTGGCAGGAGAAGAACTGCTCCTCGAATCACGGATCCTCGCCATCGCCGACTCCTTCGACGCCATGACCTCCGACCGTCCCTACCGCAAGGCCCTGCACGTGGAAGTGGCCATCAAGGAGCTCATCGACTTTTCCGGCACACAGTTTGACCCGTCCATTGTGCCGCACTTTGTCGAACTGCTCCGGCAGGGAGAATTCTTCTTCCAGGGGGGGGAGCAGCAGGTCGCGCAGCAGGCAATCGCGGCAGCCTGACCAGTCCGATTGCCTGTTGCAGAAATTGATGTTATAACCCTTCCATGACCCCCCACGCATCGACCAGCATACCCGCCAGACCACTTCTCGACATCAAAGACCTTTCCGTACATTACCCGGGGACTGCGGACAGACCCTTCAAGGCCGTCGACTCCCTCTCATTCTCCATAGGGACAGGGGAAACCGTCGCCCTCGTCGGCGAATCGGGGTGCGGCAAGAGCACCACGGCCCTCGCCATCATGCGCCTGCTGCGGAAACCGGCAGCCATATCGGGGGGAGAGATACTCTTCGACGGCCAAGACCTCCTCACTCTGCCCGAAGGGGAGATGCAACTCCTGCGCGGCGGCGCGGTTTCCATGATTTTCCAGGAGCCCATGACGTCCCTCAACCCGGTGCTCAAGATCGGGTTTCAGATAGCCGAGGGGATCCTGCGGCACAAAACCATCTCCAAGACCGCAGCTACCCAGGAAGCAGTGCGTCTCCTCACCCAGGTCGGCATCCCCTTAGCAAACGATCGGTACCATGCCTACCCCCATCAGTTGTCCGGCGGCATGAAGCAGCGTGTCATGATCGCAATGGCACTGGCATGCAGACCGATGCTGCTCATAGCGGATGAACCGACAACAGCCCTGGATGTGACGATCCAGGCTGAGATCCTCGAACTCATCGACCGGTTGAAATCTGAACTGGAGATGAGCCTCCTCCTCATCACCCATAATCTGGGTATCGTGGCGGAAAGAGCAGACCGTACGGTCGTCATGTACGGAGGAAGGGCTGTTGAATCTGCCCGGACCGACAGACTTCTGGAAGCGCCTCTCCATCCCTACACCAGGGGGTTGCTGGCTTCATTGCCTCAAAACAGCACGCCCCGTTCGCTCCTGCCAACCATGAGCGCCGGAGGAGGCGAATCTGTCTCCGGGGAGCTCGGCTGCCTGTTCTCGGCCCGCTGTCCGTACCGTGAGAGCGATTGCATTGCTGCCTCCCCCGAGTTTGTGGAGGCGGAACCCGGCCATTACGTGGCGTGCTGGAGGACGAAGCGCCAATGACCGCACCCGCCCAGCCCATTATCGAAATCCGCGGCCTGCGGAAACAGTTCACCCACAAACCCTCTCCCTTTCTTCCGGGGCAGACGGTTACCGCTGTCGACAGGGTCGACCTTGTCATCACCCCCGGTGAGACCGTCGGGCTGGCAGGCGAATCGGGGTGCGGCAAATCGACTCTTGCCCGCATGGTCATGGGGCTTACCACTCCGACTGCGGGGGAGATACTCTTCCGGGGTAAGCAACTGGACGCTCTCCGGGGGGACGACCTGACAGAGTTCAGAAAAAGCGTGCAGATGATTTTTCAGGATCCGTTTTCGTCCCTCAATCCGCGCATGAGGGTCGGAGAGATCATCGCCGAACCGCTCAGGATACACCGCCTGGTACCACGCGAGGACGCGCGGGAGACGGTACACGGCCTGATGGAAAGGGTCGGCATCTCCCCGGACCTCTACGACCGATACCCCCACGAGTTCTCCGGCGGACAACGCCAGCGGATCGGTATCGCCAGGGCGCTCGCCGTCAGCCCCCAGGTAGTGATTGCCGACGAACCGCTCTCCGCGCTGGACATCTCGATCCAGGCGCAGATCATGAATCTCCTCCTTGAGTTGCAGAAAAGCCTTGGTCTCGCCTATCTGCTCATCTCCCACGATCTCGCCGTCATACGACACCTGAGCGACCGGGTGGCCATCATGTATCTTGGCAACATCGTCGAGGAGAGTGAAAGCGAGAAGATTTTCACCAACTGCCGGCATCCATACACGGAAGCCCTTCTGTCCGCCATCCCCGGCCTGGTCCGCACGGGGAGCAGACAGACGCGCCGGGACAGCGACAACGCCGCCCCGGCGGCGGGGATCGGCTGCAGGTTCCGGACGCGCTGTCCCTACAGCAAAGAGCTCTGTCACACGACCGAGCCCCCCCTCGAAGAGAAGACGCCCGGGCATAAGGCGGCATGCCACTTCAGCCACGATCTGTACGGCCGTTAGGACCGTGTCGCGGCAACGGAGGCAAAACTCCTTGACAATCGGGTGGCCCGGGTCAATAATTTTTTGCCTCACATTCTGGTGCGTTCAGGAGAATTGCCATGCAGATCACAAGTGATTTCCTCATTCTCGGCAGTGGTATCGCCGGGCTTTCATTCGCCCTCAAGGCCGCAGACCACGGAACGGTCGCTATCATTACCAAACGGGAAGTAACCGAATCGGCAACCAACTACGCCCAGGGGGGGATAGCCTCGGTCTTTTCCCAGGAAGACACGTTCGATGCCCACGTCAACGATACCCTGGTAGCAGGTGCGGGAATCTGTCACGAAGATGTCGTCCGGATGGTCGTGGAGGAAGGTCCCCAGACCATCAAGAGTCTCATCGAGTGGGGGGTCAAATTCACCACCAGCGGAGACGCTTATGACCTCACCAGGGAGGGTGGTCACAGCCAGCGCCGTATCCTCCACTCCGATGATGTCACCGGCCGGGAAATCGAACGCGCCCTTGTTACGGCCGCCAGGAACCACCCCAACATAACCATCTACGAGCATCACATCGCCATCGACCTGATCACCGAAGCAAAGATTACCCGCAAACGACTCAACCCGAACCGCTGCCTCGGCGCCTACGTCCTTTCCATCGAAACAGAGAAAATCATAACCTGCACCGCCAAGATCACCCTTCTCGCAACCGGTGGCGCGGGCAAGGTCTATCTCTACACCTGCAACCCGGACGTTGCAACCGGAGACGGTGTCGCCATGGCGTATCGGGGGGGGGCCAATATTGCCAACATGGAGTTCATGCAGTTCCACCCCACCACGCTCTACCACCCCAATGCCAAATCGTTCCTCATCTCCGAAGCCGTGAGGGGGGAAGGTGCCATCCTGAGACGGCGTGACGGCACCGCATTCATGGAGAAGTATCACCATCTCAAGGATCTTGCCCCCCGTGACATTGTCGCCCGTGCCATTGACAACGAGATGAAGACCTATGGCGACGATTGCGCCTACCTGGACATCACCCACAAGGACCCCGACTATGTCCGCACCCGGTTCCCCAACATCTACCAGACCTGTCTCGACTACGGGCTGGACATGACCCGGGAGCCATTGCCGGTCGTCCCGGCCGCACACTACCTCTGCGGCGGCGTCGCGGTCGATGCCAACGCCGAAACCAATATCAGGCACCTCTATGCCATCGGCGAAGTCGCCTTTACCGGCCTGCACGGAGCCAACCGACTTGCCAGCAACTCCCTGCTCGAGGCCGCGGTGTATGCTGGCCGCGCCTACACCCACGCCATCGGGGAACTCTCCAACGGGAACTTCGAATTTCCTCCCGTCCCGGAATGGGACTCGGGCACGGCCACCAACAGCGACGAGATGGTCGTCGTGTCCCAGAATTGGGACGAGATCAGGCGCTTCATGTGGAACTACGTGGGCATCGTCCGCTCCAACAAGCGCCTGGAACGCGCCCTGAGGAGAATCAGGCTGATACAGGAAGAGATCGAGGATTACTACTGGGATTTCAACATCACGTCCGACCTGATCGAACTGAGGAACATCGCCACCGTGGCCGAACTGATCGTGCTCTGTGCAAAACAACGCAAGGAATCACGCGGACTCCACTACAACATCGACTATCCCGAACGTGACGACGTGCACTGGAAAAAGGATACCTATGTCAGAAAACAGTTCTAATCAGCAGGCATCCATCGACAGCTACCGACAGGAGATCGACAGCCTCGACAGCGAACTGCTCAGGATATTCAACCGCCGGGCCACGCTGGCGCTGCAGATCGGCCAGATAAAGAAAACCCGGGGGCTCCCCGTGTATGATCCCTCCCGGGAAAAGAAGATATTCGAGCGGATGAAGAGCAACAATACCGGACCACTGGATGACGGGGCCGTTGTCAGGCTTTTCGAGCGGGTCATCGACGAATCGAGACGCCTCGAAAGAATCATGACCCACCCCGAAGAACCTGCCGTCAAGGAGCCATAGCAATGCTTATCATCATGAAGAAAGCCGCGAAGGAAGAAGAACTGGTCAGCGTGAAGGAATACCTCATCGACCGTGATTTCGACATACACCAGTCAACCGGTGCCAACAGGACGATTATCGGCGTTATCGGCGAAACCGGACGACTGGATACGCAGACCCTGGAACAGATGCCCGGAGTTCTGCAGGTCATCAGGATTGCCAAGGAAGAGTGAGGACACCCACATCCTCCGACAAAAAAAGACCTCCGGGCATGGTGCCCGGAGGTCTTTTTTTATTCTGCACTAAAGCCTGTTACGGCTTGGCCGATTCGTCGATCAGGTAATTCATGAGATTGACCACCTGCTTGACTTCGTCTCGGCTCATGTTGGACTTGGGCTTACGGAGCATTTTAATGCCATAGGCCTTGGTCGCCTGTTTGTCGAACGGTTGCCCGGTAACCGGAGCGATGCCGGTCTGTATGGCAATGACCGTCCTTTCCATGGTGTGGCACTGGATACACTTGACCTTCATGATTTCGTATGCCCCTTTCAAGTCACTGGGGATCTGCGAAGCATCGAAATTCATTTTGTCACCCTTACCCACCACCTTGATTTTTGCGACTGCAGGGGTGGCGGCAAACGCCATCAGGATCAGAAGAACCATCATCTTTGTCAATCTCATCATTTTGATCTCCCTTGTAAAGTGAATAGGCTTCCCTATCTAAAAAGCAACTCTTATGCCAAGCAAAGCAAGGTTACTGTGAGCTCCGTCGGTCGTTACATGCTGGTACTCGCAGGTAACCTTGGTGTTTTGAATAGGCGCATATGAAATAGCCGGGATGTATCGCTTGATGACCGGACCATCACCCGACTCATGGTACTCGTAGCGGAACAACGCAAGCAGATCGGGGGTAAGCATGTAGTCAGCCTCGGCGACATAGGCATCCGTCATCCTCCGGACATGGGATGCGAAATCGGGATTCTTGTCCTGCCCCTTCGCCCAGGCAAGCTTCAGCCTGAGGCTCTTGACCATGAAATCCAGGTCGACCCCTGTCCGGTAAAAGTTATTACGCTCATTTGAGGCAAGGTCGCCTGAATTGCGGCCACTATAGCCATAGGCGCCGACCACCAGGTACATGTAGTCAAAAATACTCTCGTTGTCCAGATCGAGTTCCGGCTCCCGGGCGTGGAAGTCGGAGCCGCCGATCTTCAAGGAGATGTGACCGTACCCTTCGTTGGTATCCTGCCCATTACGGTCCACTACCCCGGCAGCGAGATACAACCGGTTGAAAAGCACGGCATTCGCCTCGATCGCGTCCTCGGGGGAGTCGGAGGTGAATTTTGAAGAACCGACACGATAGCTCGTGGTAACCAGATCCGAAATGCCGGTCTTGTTGGTCTTTTTCCAGAGGGAGAGCTGGGGCCGGAAACGACCTACCTTGAAGTTTACCGGCGTACCGAACGTGTTTCGCCATACAAGGTAGAACTCCTCCAGATCCTTTGCGTAGGGGGAGTCGCTGTTGATCGGAGTATTGCTCAGTGCCGGATTGAAAGCCCCTTCGGCGAACAGGTTGTATTTAACGAAAAAACCCAGCTTATCCCGTATCACCCCTCCCGAAAGGAGCGACAGGGCCCGGGTCGAGAGGTCAAGCTTGTCATAGGGTGCGTCATCGTTATAGGAGGCGTTCAAGGTCCCGGAGAGGGAAAGGGGGACCGTCTGGGGGAGCCCGGCCAGCCAGAGCGGTTCGCTCTTGGGAGTGGCCCCGCCCATGGTCGGCATCTCACCCTTCGACCCGTTGGGAAGGGCCGAGCTTTCCTTCAGCTTGGCAAGAAGGGCGGGATCACCCTCTCCCCTTATCTCGGGCTTGGCTCCCCCGTTCCCCCCCTTGTCATCCTTTTTTTGCTTGGCCCAGACGAAGCCGTTTTTCAGAAACACGTCACCATACTCATTCAGTTCGGGGAAAATGGTATGGCAGGTGGCGCACTCCGTGTTGTGCTCCCGGCTGAAGGCGGGGATGGCATGGGCCTTTGTCAAGGAGCCCATGACAAGGGTGACACAAAGAACTATCAGGCAATGCTTGTATGTTTGCATATCTGCTCCTTCAGATGCTCTACCTGCGCAGGTAATGGCACAACAGGGTACTATTCGCCGGGGCGTTTCACTTTGTCAGCCAGGACGAGGGCTGTCCTGTCCTTGCCGTAGAGCCACTTGATGGCCGCGTCAGCCTGGTGCTGGGGGATGCGTGCCTTGACAGCGGTATTGGCCACTCCGTTGACTGTCTCCAAGGTGGTGGCATCAGTCGTAACCAGCCACTGGATGGCATCGGCAACATTGGTCTGCCCCTGGGCCTGCATGAGCCAGGCAATGGAATCGTAAATCAGACGCTTGGCATAGAGGGGACGGTGGGTGTACGCCCCCGGCTCGTTGGCCAGCAGGCTGTTGTTAAACGAAGCACCCATAGTGTTCGGTCCGGTACCAAGACCCATGTAGTCCCATTTCGAGGTGGAACGGGCCTTGTTGGTGGTTGCGTTGAACGGTTGAGTCGGATCGACCGGTACGTTCCGCACCAGGCGAAGGAACTTGTTCAGGGCCGTAAGCGCGGAGATGTACCCCTCCTTGTACCCTGTCAGGTCGCTGGCGGTCATGGACTTGGTACCGGATCCGGCATGGCAGCTGTAGTTGGCGCAGGACCGGCTGACAACATCGCCGATGACCAGTGAGGCGGGGCTGCTGGAACTGACACTGTAGACCTGGGACCAGGTACGGTTTGCGGTATAGAGGGTGAAAGCCGCACCATGCTCGACCGGCAGGAAATGGTGGGACTGGGCGGGAACCGCCGTATCCATGTGACAGCGGATACAGGGACCGCGGTCGGTGCCGCCGCTACTGTCCTCATGGTGGGTTACGGAACCCTTGCCGGTCGTATAATCGAGGCCGGGGAATTCATAGCCGATTTTGGCGGTCAGCAGCCCGGCACCGGCAAAGTCATGGGCGCTGGGGCTGGCTGAATTACTGAAATCAAGCCCCTTGGCTGCCAACTGTTTAATGTTTTCTCCAATTCCCCGGCCAGAATGACACGGGATACAGCGGTTTGATGAACCAAGGTCAGGAAAAGTGACCGGGTTATTGATCAACTTCACCGACTGGGTAACGTCAAAGCCTGGCAAGGCCCTGGTCGCTCCTGAAAAATTGAAATAGAGGGTCACGGGCGGGACAGTCCGGCGAGCAAAGCTGTAGTCCAGGTGGCAGGCGGTGCAGTCGGTAACCTCCTTGGTCGTATCGACGTAAGGTCCGCCCAGATTATTGCCGAACGGTTTTACATAAAGGAAACCGGAAGACTGGATGAAATTCACGTACCCTGTTGTCGTATGGCAACGGACGCAGACGGGAGTGTATTCCACCCCCAGGTAGATGTTGGAATTACCGGAAGCAGTGGGTGGACTGGAGTTGGTGTAGGCAAGATTGGCCGGACGATCAGTACCGAACATCTTGAAGTCGCGGCTCGTCCTCGTACCGGAAAGGGTATCGCCATGTCCCGACTCGGCCCATGCCCGCTCATAATCAAAGGATGACGAGGGATCGTGGGGGTTGTGGCAGGAGCGGCACTTCCCGGCAGTCTGACCGCTGACGTAGCTTGCCCTGTCCCGATTCGAGAAACGGGTGGCATGGGAGGACATGGCACCGAAATGCTGGGGAGAACGGGCAACCATCCTGTCCGTCGGATGGTCGAGCCCATGGCATTTCGAGCACCTCTCCGGGGAGTTCTTTGCCGAAGGGACACTGCTGCCATGACAGTCGCCGCACTTGTTCCCGCCGTTGTGGGAGGAATCGTGACAATCGGCACATCCTGCAGCGTTCATCTTGTAGTGGATTGAAGCCTTCCACTCATCCGCGATGTTCTTGCCGGTTACTTTCGAAAAGGAAATGGCATGACAACCGTCCACAAGACAGGCCTGTGACTTGGCAACTCCCCCGACCTGTGTCGAGCTTCCCGACACACCGCCGCCACAACCGTTAAGGAGTGCCCCGATTCCCAGTAGCAAGAGTGCACAATGTATGGTTTTCATCTCTAAACCCCCGTTAGGTCAGCTGTGAGAGGTGCGATTCCTAGAATTGCATCAGAACTGCGACATAAAGATCGTCCGTCCCTACATTTAACGTGGCATCATAATTCATTTTTCACCCGAGGGCAAGACGTTAATAGAATCGTTTTATGTGAGTTTGCTTACGAAATGATGCGGACTCCCCCGGGGCAGCATCCCCCGCAGCCGTCCAGCCATCGGCTCACCGGCCTCTCAATCCTTGCAATAGTGTCCCGTGGATGTATTATAGGGACGTCATCAGCACACACCACCCAAGGAGCAGCTGCCATGTGCAAGAAGCTTTTCATCGCCGCCACCGGCCAGAACTGCGGGAAAACCACCATGAGCGTCTCCCTCATGCACCTGGCGAGGAAAAAGTATGCTCGTGTCGGCTTCATCAAGCCGATTGGACCCAAGATAGAACTGTTCGGCAACAGAATGGTGGATATGGACGCGGCCCTCATGGCCAAGGCCTATGGCATGGAGGAGGACATCGAGCTCATGTCCCCCGTGGCACTCCACAAGAACTTCACCAAGGAGTTCCTGGCCGGCAAAATCGACCCCCGGCGGCTTGAGGACTCGGTGGTTGACTCTGTCCGGCAACTGGAGCGCAAGTACGATTTCCTCATCATCGAGGGGGCTGGCCATGCAGGGGTCGGCTCGATCATCGGCCTTAACAACGCCAGGGTCGCCCACCTCGTAGGAGCGCCGATCATTATCGTTACCGGGAGCGGCATCGGCAGCGTGGTCGATTCCCTCAGGCTCAACATGGCCCTGTTCGAAAAGGAGCGGGCCGATGTGCGGATGGCGGTGATCAACAAGGTCCGCCATGACAAGCGCACCCAGATCATCGACCTCATCGACCAGGCCTTTGCAGAGTCCCCGATCAGAATAACCGGTGGATTCAACTACTCCCCCATTCTCGCCGACCCTACCCTGGGACACATCTCCCGGCTCCTCGAACTTCCTCTCCGTGCCACCACAACCGAGCGGAGCAGGATCATCCATAACATCCAGCTGGGGGCAGCCTCTTCCCAGCGGGTCGTGGACAGCCTGCTGGATTCGACCCTCCTGGTGGTAACCGGCTCGCGGGACGAACTGCTCGTCACCATCTCCTCCCTCTACCACATCCCGGAATTCAGGGAGAAGATCGCCGGCCTCGTCATTACCGGCCAGACCCCGGTATCGAACATCAGCCAGCAGATCGTCGAGGACAGCGGCATCCCCTACATCCGCATCAACAGGACTACGGCGGACGTCTACACGGCCCTGAAGGATGACGTTGCCAAGATCACCGTGGAAGACGAGGAGAAACTCAACTGGATCAAGGCCCACGCGGAACAGGAGATCGACTTCGACGCCATCGACGCGACCCTGTGACCGAGCTTTTTTTCCGCAATAAAAAAGCCCGACCGGAATCCGGTCGGGCTTTTTTGTCCGAGACAGTGTGACGATCAGTACGCTTGCTTGTTGCCGAGTACATCCTCGCTGGTCACCGGGGCACGGAACACACGATAGACCCAGATCTTGTACGCGATGACAATGGGGACCACCACGAGGGCCACGCCGGTCATCAGCTTCAGGGTGAGCGGGCTGGATGACGAGTTGAAGATGGTCAGGTTTGAGGCCGGGTCGATGTTTGAGGGGAGCAGGTTGGGGAAGAGTCCCGTTACCCCGGTAGCCACGACAAACAGCACCGTCAGGCAGGAGAAGGTGAAGGCTTTTCCCGACTCCCCCTTGCCGGCGTAGACCTTGACGAGCACCAGGGATACCACGGCCACGAGGGGCACGATCAACAGCACCGGCAGCTTGAGATAATTGTCGTAGAGCCTGGTGGCCGGATAGGTATAGCCGAGGAAGATGACCGCCACTACAAGCAGAGCCGGCCAGACCTTGTTTGCCAGGGCATTGGCACGACCGCTCAGCTCCCCGACCGTCTTGATGGCAATGTAGAGCGCTCCGTGCACGGCGAAGAGGAGGACGAAGAGGAGACCGGTCACCAGTCCATAGGGGTTGAGGAGACCGATCAGGCTCCCCTCGTAACTGAACTGGAGCGCGGTGAAATCGTTGCGCATGGGGATCCCTTCGAAGATGTTGCCGAAGGCAACGCCGAAGAGGAGGGCGGGCAGGAAACTGGAGACGATGATCGCCTTGTCCCAGGTGCTCTTCCAGGCGGCACTGTCCAGCTTTCCCCTGAACTCGAAGGAGACCCCCCTGACGATGAGGGCAAAAAGAAGCAGGATCAGGGCAGAGTAGAGATTGCTGAACATCAGCGCATAGGTCGTGGGAAAGGCGGCGAACGTGGCACCACCTGCGGTAAGGAGCCAGACTTCGTTGCCGTCCCATACCGGACCGATCGCATTGATAAGGATCCGTTTTTCCGTGTCGGTCCTGGCAATGAACCCGGAGAGGAAGCCTGTCCCGAGAACGAAACCGTCAAGCATGAAGTAGACACCCCAGAGGACACTCCAGAGAACAAACCAGGTAACCTGGAAAATGGCTGCATCCATCGCTTATACCCTCCCCTGAACGGAAATAATGGTCCCGAGATCGTTGTCGGGTCCCTTTTTCGCATATTTTGCCAGCAGGTAGATATCCACAACCCCGAGCAGCCCGTAGAGCACGGTGAAGCCGAGCAGGGAGAGAAGCACCTGGGTCGAGGTGATCGACTTGGATACGGCATCGGAGGTCTTGAGCACCCCGTAGACTATCCAGGGCTGGCGCCCCAGCTCTGCCACGAGCCACCCGACCTGCTGGGCCAGGTAGGGTACCGGTATGGCCAGGACCATCAGGTTGAGGAACAGCCTGTTATCAACGAAATTCGCTCTCCGGGAGAGGAAGATGGCGAGCAGGCTTGCCAGGATCATGAACGTACCGATCCCCACCATGATGCGGAAACTGAGAAACGTGGGGGTAACCGGCGGCCTCATCTCCCGGGGGAAGTCCTTCAGCCCCTTGATCTCGGCATCGGTGTCGTGGAAGGCGAGAAAGCTGAGCATGCCAGGTATTTTCAAGGCTTCCACGGCATTGCACTCCTTGGAGGCATCGGGCACCAGCAGCAGGCACATCTCCGCATTCTTCTTGGTCTCCCAGATCGATTCCATGGCGGCGAATTTGCTCGGCTGGGTTTTGGCGATCTCCACCGCGTGGAAATCGCCGGTCACCCCCACGATCAGGGAGGCGACGAAGCCCCAGACTGCCGCCATCCTGAATGAGCGGGTGAAGAAATCGACCTCGTTCTTGCGCAGCAGATGCCAGGCCGAGACCCCCATCAGCAGGAAAGCGGCCAGTGCGTAGCCGGACATGAGCGTATGGGAATATTTGATCCAGCCATAGGGATTGGTGACAACCGCGATGAAGTCGGTCATCTCTGCCCGGCCGTTACGGATGACATAGCCGACCGGCTTCTGCATCCAGGCATTGGCCAGGAGGATGAAGAGCGCGGAAAGATTGGTGCCGATGGCAGCCAGCCAGATCGTCAGGGCATGCACCTTCTTGGAGACCTTGTTCCACCCGAAGATCCAGACGCCGATGAAGACCGACTCGAGGAAGAAGGTCACCGTTGCCTCGATCGCCAGGGGAGCGCCGAATATGTCGCCGACGTACCGGGAGTACTCCGCCCAGTTGAGGCCGAACTGGAACTCCATGGTGATACCGGTCACGACCCCCAGGGCAAAATTGATCAGAAACAGCTTGCCCCAGAACTTGGTCATGCGCAGCCACGTCTCGTCACCCGTTGTCACATACTTGGTCTCCATCCAGGCTGTCATGATGGACAGTCCCAGGGTGAGCGGCACGAATATCCAGTGAAACATGCATGTGGCCGCAAACTGAAGCTGGCTCAGCGATACTACATCCATAACTTCTCCTCCTCTCAGATTGTTAAATATCCCTAACAGGACCTAATCACTCTCATTAACGGGCAAAAAAAAGGTGCTACAGCGACTTCTTCCCTTTTGCCAGATCCTCCAGGGTCACGCCGTCGAGGATGGCGGCAATCTCCTCCTGGATTCTTCTCCAGACGGGGTGGACGGTGCACTCGCTCGTCCTGCCACAGTTCCCCTCATCCGACAGGCAGCGGTTGGGGATGATCGGCCCTTCCACTGCTTCGACCACCTGGCGCAGGGTAATCTTCGCTGCCGGCCTCCCCAGGAGAAAGCCCCCACCCGTGCCGCGGAACGAATTCACCAGGCCGAGTTTGGCGAAACTCTGGAAAATCTTTGCTAGGAACGTCTGGGGCACGCCGGTAGCCTCTGCCACTTCACTCACCAGGATGACCTTCCCCGGCGACTGCTTGGCCAGATATACTATGCCGCGGATTGCATATTCACCTTTGCGGGTCAACTCCATCATAACATAAGCCCTTTAAGACCGTTTTTGTCTTTTTTACCCGATTACTTCGGCCTTGTCAAGTGTATTTCAGCAGATTTAATTTTGCATCGGCCAGACCTGCCTCCCCCCCCCCGGAGATGCCGGCACTGGAGGATCCGCTTTTCCCGCTGATCCAAGAGGATGCGTCATAGCCACGTGCCACCCCGATTCGGCAGCATTGTCACCGTTACTGACAAAAATTTCTAACCATCGGATGAAAAATCTGTTATGATGTGTCGTTACACTTTTCCATAATGTTCTCTACAGGAAGCCAGAATGATCAAGACCAACAACCTCAAAATCAAAAGCATTACCCCGATCATTGCCCCTGCCGACCTCAGGCAGGTTTTCCCGATGAATGAGGGGGGGAGCGAATTCATCACCTCCAGTCGCGAACAGATCAAGAAGATCCTGCGCGGCGAGGATCCGCGCCTGATGATGGTCGTCGGCCCCTGCTCGATCCATGACACGAAAGGTGCCATCGAGTACGCGGAGCGCCTGTCAGCCCTTGCCACCGAACTGTCCGACCAGCTCTTCATCATCATGAGGGTCTACTTTGAAAAGCCGCGGACAACCGTCGGCTGGAAGGGGCTCATCAACGATCCCGACATGGACGGTACTCACAAGATCTCCAAGGGACTCGGCATCGCCAGGGGGCTCCTCTGCAAGATGACCGAACTGAGACTTCCCGTGGCCAACGAGATGCTTGACCCCATCACCCCCGAATACCTGGCCGACATGATCTGCTGGGGGGCGATCGGTGCCCGCACCACCGAGTCCCAGACCCACAGGGAACTGGCCAGTGGCCTCTCCTTCCCTATCGGCTTCAAGAACGGCACCGACGGTAACCTGCAGATAGCCCTCGATGCCATGGTATCGGCCAAAGCCCCCCACAGCTTCCTCGGCATCAACCGTGACGGGCTGACATCCATCGTCCAGACCACGGGCAACCCCGATGTGCACATAGTCCTGCGCGGCAGCGGCAAGAAGCCGAACTACTACCCCGAGGACATCCTGAAGACGGAAGAGATGCTCGCCAAGAGCGGACTCCTCCCCACCATCATGGTCGACTGCAGCCATGGCAACTCGGAGAAGAACCACGAGAAGCAGCCGGCCGTCCTCGAAGCGGTCATTGACCAGATCGAGGCGGGCAACCGCTCCATCTCGGGGGTCATGATCGAAAGCTACCTGGAAAGCGGCAACCAGTCGATTCCGGCAGACCACTCCAAGCTGAAGTACGGCGTATCCATCACTGATAAATGCATCGACTGGGCAACAACGGAAAGGATCCTGCGTGCATCGCACGCACGGTTGAAAAAATGCGGAGGGCGCAAGCTCGCCTGAAACGGAGACATCTCATGGCAAAGTGTGAACTGATCGAGAAGTGCATTTTCTTTAACGACCAGATGCCGAACATGCCGTCCACGGCTGCGGTCTACAAGAAGATCTACTGTGAGCAGGATTTTGACAACTGTGCCCGCTACATGGTCGTCAAGGCTATCGGCAGGGGCAATGTGCCGAACGATCTCTTCCCCAACCAGAAAGAGCGGGCGGAAAGCATCATCAAGGGGAGCGGCAACTAGTCACCGATCCGGCTTCGTCTCCTGGCGCTGGATGTAAGACCGGCCGCCAGGAGACGAAACAGCTTGCCGGCCCGGTATCGGGTCATTGCAAGGTAATCTCTTCCGCTATGCCTTTCCTGGCCCTGACGACCTGCGCCACCCTGGCCCAGGAGACCAGATCTTCGGCATTGTGCCGGCGCAACAGCCTCTTCACCTCCGAGCCGACATCCCCGACCTGTCCGTAGACATCCTGGTTGACCTCGAGGAAGACCCTCCCCTCCCCCGTGACCGCGACCTTTACCGGCTGATAGACAATCTCACCGGGCATCGCGATGGTCACGGAACGGAACAGGTCATCCATATGTTCCGGCAGCACCCTGATGCAGCCGTGACTGCTGTAACTGTTTATCGAGGTCGGCTTCGTGGTCCCGTGGATCATGATACCTGCCAGGGAAGTCTTGATGGCATGTCTCCCCAGCGGGTTGCGGGGTCCGGGGGGGACCGACGCCACCACCTCGTCGCCCTGGGCTTTCATCTCTTTGCGGATGGAGAGGGGTACCGTCCAGGTCGGGTTCTCCTGCTTCGCCACAACCCTGAACCTCCCCGTCGGTGTCCGCCAGACGCCACTCTCCGTCCTCCGCGCCATCCCCACGGCAACCGGGTACGTGGCAGCCAGGCGCCCCCTCTTGAAGAGGTAGAGGCTCTTTTCCGGGATATTGACGACGATTCCGTTGGCCAAGGCTTTGGGCACTATCCTGCGGTTGTTGTATCTGAGCCTCTGGCCGGCAAGGAGCGGAGCATCGATTTTCAGTCCGTTCATCCTGGCAAGCTCCCGAAGGTTCACCCCGAGCCGGGAGGAGACAAGCTTCAGGGTATCGTTCCTCCTGACAGAGTAGACACCATCCCCCCCCACGATCTGTTTTGACCGGACCGGCGCCGCCTGACTCC
>Ga0209725_1000214_pt1 | contig 35667 bp, 36 predicted proteins | sample I18A1metaG_FD_184145 | JGI IMG/M metagenome (GOLD analysis project Ga0209725, IMG submission 184145) | Lake sediment bacterial and archeal communities from Gulf of Boni, Indonesia to study Microbial Dark Matter (Phase II) - ​I18A1 metaG... | ecosystem: Environmental > Aquatic > Freshwater > Lake...
CTTGCCTGAAGTTCGTTCTTCAACAAGACCATATTTTATTAAGTAGTCTAGACGTTTCCTAAGGGTGATGCAGTCGATATTAGTTTTGTATGCTATGCTATCGATGGTCAGAGGTTTCTTAACCAATGCTCCTAAAACGTCCTCATAGGATTCCAGCTTTGACCTTCGCATTTACATACCCTTTATTCCATTTCATCCGATCTGGATAAATTATTTATGAATTCCAAATCTTTAGTGAACTGTTCTTTTTTGTAAGAAATGTATTAAGCAAACTTTACCTAATTCAGTGCATCTCAAGAGCGTGCGAGAGTGGCCATTGCTGAAGAAACGCCCAAAAAAATTCGTGTTTCCGTAGGTTCCGCTATAGTTCTTGGCCTTTTAAGCGGAAAACTTAACGCTGCGCCTACAACCGCTTATCTAATGACGTATAGAAAAGGCAAATGCTTTGCAAATTGTGGTTTTTGTCCACAAGCGAGGGAAAGCCATAGCAGGGCGGACATGCTTTCAAGGGTTTCGTGGCCTGCTTTTCCAACCGAACGAGTCCTTAATGGAATAGAGAAGGCTGTCAAGTATGATAAAATAAAGCGTGTTTGCATTCAAGCCTTAAACTATCCAGAAGTTTTCACAGATTTGATTGCTCTTATAAGGGTAATTCACCAGAAAGTTAATGTTCCAATTTCGATATCCTGTCAGCCGCTAAACAGTGAAAATATAAGGCAGTTGGCTGAGGCTGGAGCTGAAAGGATTGGAATACCCTTAGACGCCGCAACGGAAGAACTGTTTGACAAGATTAAAGGGCCTGCTGCTGGAGGCCCATACTGTTGGGAAAAACAGTTTAAACTTCTAAGCAATGCCGTTAACATTTTTGGAAAAGGTAAAATCAGCACTCATCTGATTGTTGGTTTAGGAGAAACTGAAAGGGAAATGGTTAAAATTATTCAGCGATGCGTTGATATGAGTGTTCTCCCAGCACTTTTTGCTTTCACGCCAATTTCAGGAACAGCCTTAGGGAATAATGCTCAACCGCCAATTCAAAAGTATAGGCGAATTCAAATTGCAAGACATCTAATAGTTCATGGAATAGCTAGATGTGAGGATATGCGCTTTGATGAGGAAGGTTGCATAAGTGATTTCGGGGCTGATAAGCAAACTTTATTGCAAATTATTCAAATGGGCGAGCCTTTCCTTACTTCTGGATGCCCAAACTGTAATCGTCCATACTATAACGAAAAGCCAAGTGGACCCATCTACAATTACCCAAAAGGAATAAGCAAAAAAGAGCTGTCTGAAATAGAAAGCCAACTAAGCCTACCTGGGGAGTTAAAATTTTGAACTCTCTTTATCTTCTTGATGCTGCACTAACTGAAACAAACAAGGTAAAACTCAAATTTTTGGGTACAAACGGAGAAATCAGAGAATTTGTTGATGATGCTTATAAACCATACTTTCTTGCTGCTAGTCCACTGGCAGAAGAAGAAAGACGCGTTATCACGTATTTCAGTGGAGAAACAGAAATCGTAGAAAAAACTGACTTGTTTACTGGTGAATCAAGAGTTTTGGAAAAGGTTTCTTGGCCGAATCCTAAAATTGCTTTAAAGGCTGCGGGAAGTTTCCGTCAACCTTGGGAAAGCGAAGTGGGCTTTCTAAAATCATATGTTTATGATAAGGGTCTAATCTTCGGAGCATTACATTCTGAAAGCAATTTGCAGCCAATTTTTGATGCTCCAACGGCGGTAAAAGAAAAATTTGAAGAGAGATTTAAAGAAGTTAAAGCAAAAGACGCGTTAAAGTATGCTCAGATTCTTTATTGGCTTAATCTGCTTCTTCAGCCAATCCCAAAACTGAACCCAGATTTTTTTGGGGTTAAAGAAATTGACCAAGAAAAGGTTTGTGCTACTTGGATGCTTTCTAGGATAGCTAACATCCCTTTGGCTGAAGCGTTTAGCAGTAGACGGGTAAGTGAATGGATAAAATCGATGATTTACACTTATCTGCGAAAGAATAAGATTTTCATTCCAACTTCTGAGGAGTTGAGAAAAGGAAAACCGACGCACAGAGTTGTTGGTGCTTTGACGGTTGCGCCTACTCCTGGAGTCTATTTTGGGACTGTTGTGTGCGATTTTGAAAGTCTATATCCAAGCTGCATTGACAGTTTCAATTTGTCCTACGAAACAGTTGATTGCATCCATCCAGAATGTAGAGGCAACAAGATTCCAGATGTTGATTATCACGTTTGCACAAAACGCAGAGGATTCTATTCAATACTTGTTGGAGCTTTGAAAGAGTTGCGAATCAAACTGTTCAAACCCAATTCAAAGGACAATTCTTTATCGGAGGAGGAGAGAAAAATTGCTGGTACTGCGGCAAAACTGTTGAAGTTGATTACTGTTTCTAGTTATGGGGTTACGGTCAGAATTCACGGGGTGGCTTGTCCGCCTCTTGCGGAAGCCATAACGGGTTATAGCCGCTATGCACTTAAGGAATCTTGGAAGATTGCAGAAGGAAGGGGTTTAAGACCTCTTTACGGCGATACGGATTCCCTATTCTTAGATAATGCTTCAAACGAGCAAGTGGAATGGTTGATTAAGGCTGTTAAGGAACGGTTTAGTTTGGATTTGGCTGTGGAGAAACGCTACAATTTATGCGTTTTGCCGAAGGCAAAGAAGGCCTATTTTGGAATCTTGTCCGATGGAACGCCTGACATTAAAGGAGTTACGCCGATAAAATCCAATGCACCCAAGTTTGTAAACAGTGTATTTCAGCAATGTGTTAAGACGCTTTCAGCGGTGAAGAATCAAGAGGGATTTGCACAGGCTAAGAAAGTGATTAAAGACATTGTTAAGAAAGCCATTGACGATTTGAAGAATAGACAGGTTAAGTTGGAAGATTTAACCTACACGGTGAGGCTTTTTTTTGATCCCAACGAGAAAACAGTGGACATGAAAACAGCGGCTCAGCAGTACCAATGCGCCTTGCAACTCATAGATTCTGGTAAAAAGTTGGAACGGTGGGATACTGTTTCCTTCATCAAAGTCAAACCCTTCAAGTACAAGGAAAAAACGTTCACAGTTAAGCCCGTAGAGTTCGTAAAAAGTCTCTATGAAATAAACGTGGAGGACTATGTTAGAAATTTGTTGACTGCTTTGAACCAAACCTTCCAACCAATGGGCATTAAACTAGAGAGGGAAAAGGAAACAGAAATCTCAAAATGGCTGGCAGGCTAACGTAATAAAATTATTAGCTTTATCGTAGAAGGTAACACTTTTCTTCACTTTTTACTTGTGGGTTTATATGGTTCTATTCTTACTTTTATTTCTGTTACCTCATCGAATTCTTGCTTCACTTGTTCTTCTATCTGTGTTGCTATCTGGTCGGCCTCTCTCACGGACATGTCGCCGTCAACGACTACATGCATGTCGCCTATCAAGTATGGCCCTAACTTTCGCATGCGGATGTTGTGCACTTCTCTAACATGCTCGACATTTTTGGCTATGTTTTCAATGTCTGAAAGTATTTCTGTACATCCACAAGCGTCCATCAAAACTAACGAAGCTTCTTTTATTACCGAGTATGCAACCGTAAAGACGAACAAGGCGATTACTATTCCGGCAACAGAATCTGTCTGTGCAATGTGAAAGTATTTGTTGAAGACTATGCCTAGAGAGGCAATAACAGATGTGAGCACATCCTTAATCGAGTTGAACGCGTCTGCTTTTAGTGCTAATGAAGAGTACTTTTTGGCACCACGAGTTTTGAAGATTAAAAGTGACAGAGCTATTACGGATGCTAATATTGCCACTGCCAGGGTTATTTCTGCATTCACTATCTCGATTGGGTTGAGCAGCTTTTGATAAGACTCGTATAGGATTAGTCCGCCTAAAACAGTCATGAAAAAAGCGGCAATAACGCTGCTGAAGGTTTCAACTCTGTAGTAACCAAAGTGGAATTTGCCGTCTGGCGCCTTTTTTGACAAGCGCAAGCCAATCCAGACTATTAGAGAAACCACGGCATCAGCGAAAGACTGTACACCATCCGCAACTAAGGCAAGGCTCAAAGAGAATATTCCAACAAAAACTTCGACTATACCCACTAACACAGAAATCGCAAAAGATTTCTCTGCAACTGCTCCTCCCTTGGCAAGTTCGGCCCGCTGCAACCTTTTGGTCACGTCTAAACCTAGTTTGGATATTATTATAGACTTCTATTTCAATTATGTGTTAGTTGCTGCGTGTGCTTTTGTGACTATGGGGAATTTTAAGCAAAATCTTGTGTAAAATCTCTTGGTTGGATAAAATTGTTAGTCGAAAAATCTATTTGTAGCCTAAGCGTTAATGCACTCCTAAACTGGTTGGTGTAGAGTTTGGTGGAAGCACCTGTAGAAGACAAAAGAATAACCCTAAAAGAAGCCGTTAAACTCGTTCCAGACCCATGAACCCTATTGTTGATTTGTCCTTTGCAACATCACAAAGCTTAATTTTATTACACTTTTTTTTATAGTTAGGGAAATTATGTGGTGAGAGGATGAAGGACTCTTCTAAAAGTTGGATTTTTCAGCCTGAATTTGAAAAAATGCCTAGGAATAAACTCTTAGAGTTGCAAGAAGAGCGTCTGAAAAAAATTGTGAGATATTGCTACGAAAAAGTTCCTGTTTACAGAAGTAAGTTTAAGGATGCTGGGATCACCCCCAATGACATAAGAACTCTTGACGATTTGGAAAAGGTCCCCTTCACTGAAAAGGAGGACCTGCGGAAGGCACACCCATATAGAATGTTGGCTGCAGACCTAAGCGATGTTCTCGAGTTACATGCAAGTTCTGGAACAACTGGACATCCAACAACGTGTGCATACACAAAAAGCGACTTGGAAGTTTGGTCAAAGGTCATGGCGAGAATATATGCTTCTGCAGGAACAAGAAAGGGCGACATCGTGCAAAACGCATACGGATACGGCTTATTCACTGGCGGTTTAGGCTTCCATTATGGAGCATTAGAAATAGGCGCAACAGTTTTGCCAATCGCATCTGGAGAAACAGAGCGACAGATAAGCCTTGCAAAAGAATATGGAACAACGATACTTGCGTGTACGCCCACCTATGCAGCTCACATGGGTAGATATGCAAAAGAAAAAATGGGAATCGACCCAGCAAAGGAGCTTAAATGGAAAAGCGGATTGTTTGGAGCAGAAGCATGGTCTGAAGAGCTGAGAGAAAGAATTGAAGAGCTTTTGGGACTGGAAGCCTTCGACATCTACGGCTTGTCAGAAGTGATTGGACCTGGTGTGTCTGTAGAATGCTCGCAACATAATGGACTGCACATTCAAGAGGATGACTTCCTACCAGAAATAATTGACCCGATTACTGGTGAAAAAGTTGAAGAGGGCAAAACTGGAGAACTCGTGTTAACAACTTTGACGAGAGAAGCAACACCAGTTCTTAGGTTCAGAACAGGTGACACGACCTTCTTCAAAACTGACGAATGCGGATGCGGCAGAACTTTTGGAAAAATGGGCAGAGTCTTTGGAAGAGCAGATGACATGCTAAAAGTTAGGGGTGTCAAATTCTGGCCAAAAACCGTGGAACACGCGCTTTTACATGTGAATGGAGCCTCTGAAAACTATGAAATAATTATTGAAAGACCCGAAGAACTAGATATTATGACTCTGCGCTTAGAACCCAGTAGAGAACTCTTTGAAAGTATAAGTGGAGATTTATCAAAACTGCAAGCCTTGGCAAAAGAAGTCGAAGAACAGGTTAAATCCATTGTTGGTGTAAAGGCAAACGTTGAACTAGTTCCCTATGGAGCTTTACCAAGATTCATGGGAAAAGCAAAAAGAGTAAAAGACCTAAGAAAAACATCTAAAATATAATTTAGACGAAAGTTCGAACCTCTCCCTGGCTACCATTAACCCCTAGTCAGGGTATTGTTCAAACTCTCGGTTCAGTGATGGTGGTAGGGTTAGGTTTATACTTCGGTCTAAATTCTCGGTTTGAGAAAATAGTTAGATGTAAGATTGTTCGTCATATAGATTTGTAATCTTGATGTTGGGGGGTCTTTCCAGTTTACTTTATTTTTTCTAGTATAATCGTGTCTCCATCCCATTCGGGTATGAAGAGACAGTTATTAGAGTAATCCATGCTACTTATCTTGGGCAAATTAAGTTTTAATGGGTCTATCTCTCGAGGATCATTTCTTACATGTGGCTTAATTTTGTGATTTCCTGCAATCGTTGACATGATGTTGGTCTGTTTTTCCACCATACGAACAACATGATTCTGGGTATCACCAATGAAGATGTTTCCATCTTCATCTAAGGATAAAGCATAAGGTCCATCAAAATGCTCATTGGGATTCGAGCCTAATGTAGCTTTGAGTGCGTCGCCCCCATCTCCTGTATATCCTGATTTTCCACTTCCCACCAGCAAGATAACCTTCTCGTTTTGCAGATCAATCATTCTTACCGCAAAGTTCTTGCTGTCCAGCACATAGATATTTCCATCCGAACCCAGTCTTAGATCATAAACCCAATTGAAGCGGACTTTATCGAATGCGGCCGGTTTCTCCTGAAATCCGGGAGTACCTTGTCCCAAGACAAGTTTTCTGTTACCTTCTGAATCAAATTGCCAGACTCTACAACCTGTGATTTCATTGACCCAGATGTTCCCATCTAGATCATACTCACAGTTTCCAACATCCTTCAATCCTATTTTCCCAGTGTCTATGAAGAGCGTCGCAGTTTCTTTCTCCGGAAATATCTTATAGATTTTATTAGTGCCACCGCTTGAAACCAGAGTCGCTCCGTCATCCGGAGACGTTGTTATATAGTGAGGGTTTTTTAGATCAACGGGGATGTGTGTTTTGCTCACACATGGATTAATCGATCCTGCTGTCCATAGAAATTTGTCACCAGGACCAAAAACACCGATCCAATGCTTAAAGTATTCTTGAAAATATACGCTACCTGAAGGTAATTTATCATGGAAACCGCCATTGCAATAGCCATTTCCCCATGCTCTCTCATCTGAATAATTGAAAATATGTTTTATCCTCCATCGCATTACAAATAACCTCCTCTTTCAGGATTTAGTTTTCTTTGGTTTTCTTTTTATCTGCAAGAGCTTCTTTGTATCTTTGGCATCGTTTGGCTCCGTCAGCCTAAACCATAGCCAGCGCTCGTCATGAAGCTGTTTTGCGTCTTCTATTATCTTGTTCGTTTTGGGGCTTAATTCGGACTTTGCTGAAAGGGCTTTTTCAGCCTCTTCTCTCCCAAGAACTATCAAAGTTTTGACCGCTCCTTTCTCTGGTGTAATTGAACAAAGTGTTCTGCCGCCTTTGCGATAGCGGATTTCCCAGCCGTGTTTTGCGCCGCCGAATGTCATTTCAGGTTCAATATCATAATGCTCTTTAATGAATTGATTAACCTCTAACCATGCTTCTCCTGCCTGTCCTCCAATGAAATCTGCTATTTCTTCATCGTTTGGTTTGTGTGTCCCATCTATCATCCGCTCTCGCTCCATGTTCATCAACACCTTCCTCATCATTTCAGCAACTGTGAGCCTTTCCGATTCATTTAACCTTTTCTGAAAAAACACAGGCTTAAAGTTGCAGAACCCGATAATCCAAATCGGTATTTCTCCTCTAATCAGAACAATCCTCTTGTTTAATCTGAAGTGAGAAATTTAGACGAGATAAGTCACGTATCCCGGGCTACTATGACACCATGGACAGGTCGAGGTTTAAATTCTCGGAATTTTATTTTACAAGTTACTCTGCAATGACCAGCGATGTCTTTCAATCATGCTAGTCAGCTTAGAACGTTTATTAACGAAAAAACTGCATTCTTAATCTATGCTACCTGACATTGTTATGTGCGGAACGTTATGTGAAAGGCAGAGCGCCAAGAGATTTGGAAAAAACGAAGAAAGAAGGAAAATCAATGAGGATACTGAACGAAACTGACGTGGAACCATCGAAAAGCCATCAGATGAAGGTCTTAATTGTCTATGACTCGGTCTATGGAAATACGGAGAAAATTGCCAAAGCTATCGGTGATGCTATTACCGGTGAGGTGAAAGTACTCCGTGTGGGTGAAGTGAATTCTTCCGAATTGAAAACATTTGATCTTCTCATCGTCGGTTCTCCGACCCAAGGAGGCAGACCGACGTCGGCGATTCAAGCCTTCCTTAACAAAATTTCGGAACCTGTTATTAGGGGTATTAATGTGGCTGCGTTCGATACCAGATTCTCGACGAGACTGGTCGGAATCTTTGGCTATGCCGCAGTAAGAATCGCTGATAGCCTGAAAAGAAAAGGCGGGACTCTCATAGTGTCACCAGAAGGTTTCTTCGTAAAAGGTAAAGAAGGCCCGCTGAAAGAGGGGGAGCTAGAGCGGGCAGCCAAATGGGCGAAAGAAATTGCTAAATAGTTTGAAGGGTGAAAAAGCTAGTAAGACGCTGAACAAGAGTTTGAAACTGTCCAACCGCTACTTTAAATTCTATTCTAAGTTCATTTTGAAAACATTTTCTAGAAAGGACGCCGAATTCGTCTTAACGCCATATTTTAAACAGATATTTGAACTTAAGCCGAGATACCCTTGTAAGATTATCCTTTTTGAAGGATGGGAAGGATTTTTTCAAAGAAATCCAGCGACTCTGGATTAACCAAAGCATCTCTATTCGTAACCGGCTTACCATTTAATATGTTAGCAACGGCGCTCTCAACCTTCTTCATATTAAAAGTGTAAGGAATATCTGGCGCTTCAACAATTAACGCTGGAACATGCCTTGGAGAAGCTTCCTCACGCAGAGCCTTCTTAATCTTGTTTTCTAAGTCTTCCGTCAACTGAAAACGCTGAGCAAGCTTCACAAATAGGATAATGCGCTGATCGCCCTTCCATTCTTGTCCTACAACCATGCTGTCGGCAATTTCTTCGAATTTTTCTACAACACTGTATATTTCAGCTGGACCAATACGCACTCCAGATGGTTTTAACGTGAAGTCAGAGCGACCTAAGAAAGTTATTCCACCTGTGTCGCCATGAATTATGATCCAGTCGCCGTGCCGCCAAACGTTAGGATAAACATCAAAGTAAGCATCTCTGTACTTTTTGCCATTTTTGTCGTTCCAGAAATATAGAGGCATGGAAGGAGCAGGCGCTTCACAAACAAGTTCTGCTTGTTGATCAACCACCGAGCTGCCACTTTCATCATACGCCTTAACTTTCATTCCTAAAGCTGGACCCTGCAATTCGCCAGCATACACGGGCTGGATAGGCGTTCCAGCAGCAAAACAACCATTAATATCTGTGCCTCCAGCGATGGAATTAAAATGCAAATTCTGTTTAATCTCCCTATAAACATATTCAAATCCCTCAGACGAAAGAGGAGAACCAGTTTGGGATATTTCTCGTAACGATGCCAAATCGTAATCCTTTCCAGGTTTAGCCCCTATACTTCTGAGATAATTGATATAACTTGCACTGCAACCAAAGATGGTTATTTTTTCATCTTGAACTAATCTCCACATGGCGCCCCAATCGGGAAAATTGGGATTGCCATCGTATAACACTACCGTAGCCCCTACTGCTAAAGAGCTTAGCAACCAATTCCACATCATCCAGCTGGGAGATGTTATATAGAAAATTCTGTCATCGCGTTTTAGATCAGTATGCAGTATTAGCTCTTTTAATTGGTTTATGAGGACTCCACCGGCTCCTTGAACCATACACTTTGGCTTGCCCGTTGTTCCGGAGGAGAACATGATATATAGAGGATGACCAAAGGACAATTGCTCAAATCGAATTTCAAGTTGCCTTTCTTGAGATATAAAATCGTTATAATGCACAGAGTTAGGAATATAGCTAATATCGGGTTTTTCTTCCATATAAGGAATCACGACGATCTCTTCAAGCGAAGATATTCCCTTGGCGATCTCCTCAACGTTAGCCAAAACGTTAAAAGTCTTTCCCTTATACGGATATCCAGCAACAGCGAACAAAACTTTTGGATCAATTTGACCAAAACGGTCCAGAACAGCTTTTGGTCCGAGCTCAGTGCCACAAGAAGACCATATAGCACCTATACTTGTCGCGGCAAGCATGGCGATGGCTGTCTCCATAATGTTGGGCATATGGGCAGCAACACGGTCTCCTGGAGTTACCCCCATCTCGCGTAGTGGTTTAGCCAAACGTGCCACAAAATTGTATAGCTCTGCGTAGGTCATTCTAGCTGATTTTTGAGATTCCCCTCTAAAAATAAAAGCCACATGGTCATCTCTATATCTTAGAAGGTTCTCGGCGAAATTCAATTTTGCACCAATAAACCAGTTTGCGCCGGGAAACTTGCTTAAGTCGTCGGCTATCCCGCTATATCTTTGGGAAGCTTTTATTTCCTCAAATTCCCACAGAGCCTCCCAGAAATCTGGTATATTTTCAATCGACCATTTATACAATTGATCATAAGAGTCGATTTCAAGGCTGTGCCTTTTATTGATGAAGTTGATGAACCGAGTTGTATTAGCCTGATTTATGCATTCTTCAGAAGGCACCCAAAGGGGTTTCCTCATTTTTCTCACCAACTTTTTTATGAAAAATTAAGTTGCTACTAAGATAAGGCTTGTGATAATGTTTTTCTAACGTTTTAATGCATTAATCGGCTTTCCAGCGTTACGAAGTGATGGGGATCTTTGGTTTTTGTCCTGTGATTTGTTCAACTATTTTCCAGAAGTCATCTTCGGTTAAGCCTTTTCGCAGTTCCCTCATAAGTTTTTTGATTTGGTAAAACGTCATTTGCGTTCCGCCTTTGTCCAGACTCTCCTGCATGCGTCTTATTCTTTTGACGATTTCGTCTACTTGCAGTGGTGTGGCTTTAATTCGCGCGGATGCCAAACGGCTTTCAACCAGATGTCTTCCAGTTTGTCTGCCTAAATAGAACATTGTTTCTCTCTCAATGATTTCGGGTGGAAATGGTTCGTATATGAGGGGATTAGTTAGCATGGCGTGGACATGCTCATCTGCTTCGTAGGAAAAGGCGTTTTCACCTATTATTGGCTTATGATATTGTATGGGTAAAGCGAAACTTTTCTCAGCCAGCTGCGAAAGTCTATAAAGCTTCTTCATATCAATGCCCGTGTCTATGCTATAGAGTAGTTCCAAAGCAACAACAACCTCTTCTAATGGTGCAATTCCTGCCCTTTCGCCAAACCCAGCAGTACAGGTGTGCACGTATGCCACGCCTTCCTCAACAGCCGCCAAAGTGTTTGCCGTTGCCAGACCAAAATCGTTGTGGCAGTGGACTGAAAGCGGAACCTCTTTAGTGATCAGCCTTGAAAGGTTTTCTTTGATATGTGAAATGAGGTAGCGCATTGATAAAGGTCTTAGGAACCCGACGGTGTCTGCAATTACCAGTCGGTCTGCCCCTGCTTTCGCTGCAGCCTCGAAAATCTGTAAAATTTCTTCGAGCGGTGTTCTTGAAGCATCTTCTAAAACAAAATTCACTGTTGCCCCGTGTTTTTTTGCGTATGCAATAGATTCAACAGTTTTTTCTAAAACCTGCTCCTTAGTCATTTTCAGCCTATACTGAAGGTTCAGCCCATTGAAGGGTGTGAATATTAGAATTTCTCTTATACCACATTCTAGGCAAGCATCTATGTCGCTTTTAACTATACGCGCTGAGGCGGCTAAGCGCGCTTGGTGAAAGTCTTCGTTCGCGATTCTTCTAACATCATTCTTTTCTTCTTCAGAGAGGGCTGGAAACCCTACAGTTATTAAGGATACTCCCATTTCATCCATTGTTTTTGCCAGTTTAACCTTTTCTACGTAAGTCAAAAAAACCGTTGGGGTTTGAACTCCCTCTCTTAGGGTTTCATCCCAAATGAAAACTCTTTCGGGGAGTTTTGGAGGCAAATTCTTTCTCAAATGGTTATAATTTGCTATTAATCCTTGAGCCTCAAGTTTTTTGAATATTGTTTTTCTCATTTGGCGCACTTTCCAATAAAGCAGAGTAAGATACATCTTGTTATTCTGTAGCCACTCATATAAAAATTGACATATTTTAGCCATTTCACATTATAGATTTGTTCGGATTTATAGAAAAAGGAGGAGTATGCGAAGGTTTAGGCTCTAATCTATTTATTTTTTTGACCCTGCTTCCATGATCACATAATTCTACGATTGGACACTCTTGGCATTTTGGGTTCTGGGCTCTGCATGTATACTTTGCCAAAAGCCATAACAAGCCGCCTGTTCTTTCTCCTTTCTCCCATGGTACAAAAACCTTATAGGCTTTTTGAATGTCTTCATACTTTGCGTCTGGCTTAACTAGGCCCAATCTTTTCGCTATTCTATCCATGTGAGTGTCTACAACCATGACTTCAGCGTACGAATGCTTCTGCGCAAGCAAAACATCAGCGGTCTTCTTGCCAATTCCTGGCAGTTCCATAAGCTTTTTCCTAGCTTCTTCTTTTGGCAACGCAAGAACTGAGGACACGTCTCCTCCAAACTTTTCTAAAACTGCCTGGGAAAGCTCCTTGATCCTTTTTGATTTTACGTTGTAGAGGCCGCCGCTTCTGATAGCCTCCTTTATTTCTTCAGTTTTTGCTTTTGCTAAGACTTCTGGTTTTACTTCGAATTTTGCGGTTAATCCTTTGTAGGCTCTTACGCAGTTTATTTCGCTCGTGTTCTGGGAAAGAACAGTGATTATTAGGTTTTTGAATGGGTCTTTGGAGGTTTCTTCTGGATATTCTACTGGCCACCAGTAGCGACCGTACTTCTCTTCTAATATCGGAATGTATTTTGGGTCTAGGGTTTTCATGATGCTTCCTCTTGGAGACTAATAAATGATATATGCGATTTCAAAATATAATAGTTAGGAAAGTGGCAATGGGAGGTGGAAAATTTTGATTAAAAAGGTTCAACATATCACCTTTCCGGTTTCGGATTTGAAAAGGGCTGTGAGCTTTTATGAGGATGTTCTCGGTTTAAAGAAAACTGGTGAGTGGAGCAATTACGCCGTTTTCGACGTTGGTGGAGTAGACCTTGCCCTAGAACCGAAAGGAAAATTCATGATATTCTTACTCGTTGATAACGTTGACGAAGCCTACAAGACGTTTAAAGATAAAGGCGTAAAGTTTGTTACCGAGCCTAAAGACCAGCACTGGGGAGGACGAACAGCTGAGTTTGCTGACCCGGATGGAAACAAGTTCATTCTAGTATCTTTCAAGAAATAACACTATTTTCTATATTGCGCCAATATTGACCTGACGGTTTGAGCCACGGCTTTTTTAAGGTCCTCTTTCGTTTTCTGAGGCTTCCAACCTAAGGTTTTTTGTATCTTCTCTATGGATTCTGGCACGCAGCTTATCGGCATTCGACTTGGGATTGCCTTAATTTCACTCTTTGACCCAGTCAACTGAATTATGAATTGGTACAGTTCGCCGTGAGTAATGCAGGTTGCTGGATTTGAAATATTGAAAACATGGCCGTATGCGCTTTTGTTCAGTGTGGCAAGCAAAAAAGCGTCGACCACTTCATCAACGTGGATGCTTGCGCAACCTTCACCTTCCACAACTTCAATGTCCTCATTCTTAAGCACTTTGTCAATGTATTTACTACTCAAAAGCTGTGCTTCGTCATCGCTGAATACAACTTCTATACGAAGAGCAGTGACTGGTAACCCATAATGGTGATGATACATAAGGCAAAGTTTCTCAATGGTGAGCTTCATTATCCCGTATGCAGGTCCGGGGTCTCCATCCCATAGCTCAGGTTTGCACACGGTCTCCTCATCAACCATATGAGAATTCGCCTCTCCATAAACGGCGCAGCTGCTTGAAAATAGAAAGTGTCTTACTCCATGCGATTTGGCAGCGTCTAAGAGATTAAGGGTCCCCATGATGTTAGCAGCGAATAGGTCCGTGAGGGGAAGCATGCGTGTCCAAGTAACTGCATCCCAGTTGATTGCTAGATGATAAATTACATCCACATCTTTAACTGCCTCATCAACAAGACTTTTGTCTGCTATGCCTCCACGTAACTCGTCACTTCCTACACCTATCAGCTCCAAATTCGGGTCGGTCTCACCCTTAAGACTGCCCAATTGAACATCAAGAACCTTCACTCTGTACTTTTTCTCCAATAGCGCATGAACAAGCCTTGAACCAATGAAACCTCCGCCGCCCGTTACTAAAACCCTCTTCTTAATATAACTAATCGCCACATTTTTTCCTCTCTTTTCAGTTTACACTTTCTAAACAGAGTTTAAAGAGTTTTAGTTAATTCAAACTTTCGTTTACTATGCTTTTCCAATTTCTTTTTATTCCTTGTAGCGTCCACACTTCAGTAAAACCTGCTTTCAACTCAACAATTTTCTTAGTTGGTTGGCGATGGTTTAAAATTGACATGGGCACTTAGCGGACACTATTCGTGGTGTCATGTATGGAACGAAAACAACTCTTGAAATTTTCGCCCATTCTTCAAGAAAGAGTTTATATAGAAACCTTGAAAAATAATTGCTACAAATTTAGGAGGGGATAGTTTTGGATTTTGAGTTGACTGCTGAGCAGAAGATGATTGTTGAGACAGCCGCTGATATTGCACGTGATTTTGGTCCCGAGTATTGGAGAGAGAAGGATAAGAAGCACGCGTTTCCTGAAGATTTTTGGAAGAGTTTGGTTGATGCCGGTTTTCCGGGTATAGTTATTCCGGAGAGTTATGGTGGGGGCGGTATGGGGATGTCTGAGATGATTTTGGCTATGGAGACGCTTGTTTCTGAGGGTTGTGGTTTGGCTGGAGTATGGTTTTTGTGTTTGTCTTCTGTTTTTGGTGGTTTATCCATTGCGAAGCATGGTAACGAGGTGCAGAAGCAGAAGTATTTGCCTCAGATTGCGAAGGGGTTGGAGTTTTGTTTGGCGTTGACTGAGCCTGATGCTGGGACGAATACGTTGAATATTAGTACGATGGCTGTACATGATGGGGATGATTTTGTGGTTAATGGTCAGAAGATGTTTATTTCAGGTGCTGACCGTGCGAAGGGTATGTTGCTTGTTACGAGGACTACGCCTTTGGATAAGATTTCGAAGAGGACTTTGGGTTTGAGTTTGTTTGTTGTTGATTTGCCGAATTCTGCGATTGAGATTATTCCGATTGAGAAGCATGGCATCAATTATTCCAAGACTTTTGAAATGTATATTAGCGATCTTAGGGTCCCTAGGGGGAATTTGTTGGGTGAGGAGGATAAGGGTTGGTATGCTGTTTTGGACACGCTTAATCCTGAGCGCATGAGTTTTTCTGCTGCTGCGTGTGGTTTGGGGCTTTTGGCTATTAAGAAGGCTGTGGATTACGCGAAAGAGCGTAAGGTTTTTGACGCGCCTATTGGTTCGTATCAAGCTGTTCAGTTTCCGTTGGCTGAGGCTAAGGCGAAGATTGAGGCGGCTAGGCTTTTGAATTATAAGGCTGCTTGGCTTTATGATAAAGGGCAGGATTGTGGTGCTGAGGCGAATATGGCTAAGGTGGCTGCTGTGGAAGCGGGCACTAGCGCTGTTTATCATGCGATGCAGACTTTTGGCGGTTATGGCTATGCTGTGGAGTATGATGTGGAGCGGTGGTGGAGAGAAGTGAATCTGATTAGGCTGGCGCCAGTCACGCATCAAATGGCTCTAGCATTTATAGGACAGCACGTCTTAGGCTTACCGAAATCCTACTAGGCTAACAAAAAAGGCGAGTCCAAAGAATAGTGCGAATGCAGTTTTCTGTGAAAATACTTAAATCTGTGAATTTACTTCTAGATTAGGTATGGTTAATATTACTGTTTCGATTTCGGAAAATTTGTACAATAAGATGAAGAAGTATTCTGAAGTGAAGTGGAGTGAGGTTGTGAGGAAGGCTTTGGTAGAGTATATTGGGCGTCTTGAGGTTATTGAACGTGGAATTGTTTCTTCTGATGATTTGGCTAGGATGTTGAGGGAGTCTAATTTGGATGTGAGCTCTATAGGTTTGGAGAAGGCTTTGGATTTTTATGCAAAGGCGAGGGAGCTTGAATGGAAGAGGTTGTCTACGACACAAGTGCGCTCATAAATCTTTTGAGGAGCGGAAAGCGGGTTGCGAAGGGTTTTACGACCATATTTAATGTGATAGAGTTTCCGAAGGCTTTGGATTTTAAGGAATTAGGCGTAATTTATCCTACTGTTGAGGATTATGATGAGGCTTTGAAGATTTCTGCTTCTCTTCTTAGGAAGGGTAAGCCACTTCCTGCAGTTGACGTTTTGATAGCTTCTGTTTGCGTCAGAAGAGGTTTAGTACTTGTAACGGCGGATGAGCATTTCGTGCATGTTAAGTCTGTCAGAAAAGAGTTCAAAATTCAGATGCTTAAGTAGTTACTTATCCACGCGTCAAGTCTTTTTTGTTGGTGGAATGTTGATGCAGAAGTAGACGTGACTAGGCTAACGTTCTTGTTACGCATCAGATGGCTTTGGCTTTTATTGGACAACACATACTAGGACTACCAAAATCCTACTAGACAATTTTATAAACAGTTTTCCCATAAACACTTAAACCTGCCTAATACGAACAAGCCGAAAAGGGATGAGGGTTGGAATTTACAAAAAGTCATTTATTACTTTTGCTTGCCAGTTTCGGTTTCAGCTTTATCCTTGTCTTCTCAACACTGCTTAAGAACGCTGAAGTTTCAAGCTTGCAACAGGTGTTTTTTCGCGTAACCCTAGCTCTTCCACTGATATTCTTACTAATTAAGGGGAAATTTAGGCTTGAAAAAGGGGATTTGCTATACTTCGTTATGATTGGATTTGTTTTCTCAGCTTTTCTTCTCTCAGCTTTGTCCTCGATAGTTTTTGGCTGTCCAATAGCCGTTTCAATAGCCCTGATTTATACACAGCCATTTTTTACAGCAATACTAGCCGCCCTTTCTGGAAGAGAAAAAATAACCTTGAAGAAATTGGCAATAATCCTTGTTGGAATTGCGGGAGTGTTGCTTGCAAGTGGAACAGTTACAGAACAACCCTCAAACATCAATATCTCTGGAATATCGTTTGCGTTGCTTGCTGGTTTCCTCTACGCTACATACTTATTTTTTAAAAGAATGCGAAAAACAAGCTATACACCACTCCAAGGATTATTCAACACCTTCCTTCTGGCGGCACCATGCACTCTGATTTTAGGTTTAACTCTGCGACTTTTTACAACAAACGCTAACTTCATAGGCTTTTCAATGTTAGGCCCATACCAACTCCTACTCCTAATTCTATTCGCCCTTTTCAGCACCACCCTTCCCTATGGATTGTTAAATTACATTAAACCTAACGAAGTTTCGCCAACAACTGAAGGGACAATCTTACTTTTAGACCCTTTCCTTCATAACCTATGGGCAATACTCATTTTTCAGCAATACGTCTCGCTGATTCGCTATTTTGGGGTGGGACTGATACTCTTTAGTGCAGCGGCAATGCTTGAAATCGGAAGCAAATAAGTAACATCATAAAATTGTGGGTTGTTGGTGCGAAAATACTAATAATACTTTAACAGACCTCTATAGTGTCATACTAAATTGGAGGAGGAAATTTGTTGGAAGTTAGGAGAATTGCTGTTTTAGGCGCAGGCTTAATGGGACATGGCATAACCCAAGTAGCAGCCCAAATCGGCAAATACGATGTTTACATGCGCGACATTGAACAACGCTTCATCGACAACGGCATGAACATGATACAAGCAAGCCTACAAAAATTCCTGAGTAAAGGACAAATAACAGAAGTGCAAATGAACGAAATCCTCACACGCATTCATCCAACTATTGACCTGAAAGAGGCAGTTTCTAATGCTGATTTAATCATAGAGGCAGTGCCGGAAAACATCGAACTGAAAAAGGCTACTTTCCGAGAAGTAGACGCCTACGCGCCGTCTCATGTCATAATCGCCTCAAACACATCATCCGTCAGCATAACAGAACTCGCCTCAGCAACAACACGCCCCGAAAAAGTCGCTGGAATGCACTTCTTTAATCCACCACAACTCATGAAGCTAATAGAAATAATCAAGGGTGCAAAAACATCAGACGAAACCATCCAAACAATTCAAGACGTAGCCCACAAAATGGAGAAAGAAACAGTCCTCGTCAAAAAAGACTCACCAGGCTTTATTGTAAACCGCATACTAATCCCAGCCCTAAACGAAGCAGTAGCCCTATACTGGGAAGGCGTCGCCGACAGAGATGACATAGATAAAGCCATAAAGTTAGGCTTAAACTGGCCAATGGGGCCACTAATGCTCTTGGATTACATAGGAGCAGACACAACACTGGCAATCGCAGAAATCTTACAAAAAGAGCTAAGCGAAAAATTCCATCCGCATCCAGAACTGAAACAAATGGTCAAAGCACAGCTTCTTGGAAGAAAAACTGGAAAAGGCTTTTACGATTGGACCCAAAAATAAGGAAAAGAGGCGAAAAACAAGATGGAATTCAAATACATAATTTACGAAAAAAGCGAAGGAATAGCCACAATCACGTTAAACCGACCAGAAGCATTAAACGCCTTCAGCAAAGAAGTCGTAGACGAAGTTTTGCAGGCACTAGAAGACATTAAAAACGATGAAAACACACGCGTCGTAATATTAACTGGCGCTGGCGAAAAAGCATTCTCAGCAGGCGCAGACATAAAAGCCATGAAAGGAATGAACGCCCTAAAAGCAAGAGAACTCTCACTAATGGGGGAGAAAATCTGCAACGCCTTAGAAAACTTGGAGAAACCCGTTATAGCAGCAATAAACGGCTATGCTTTAGGCGGTGGCTTAGAAGTGGCAATGTCATGCGACATACGCATAGCTTCAGAAAACGCCCGAATGGGCCAGACAGAAATAAACATAGGCTTAATTCCAGGATGGGGCGGAACACAAAGGCTTACGAGATTGATAGGCGCAACAAAAGCCAAAGAACTTGTCTACACTGGAAAAATAATTGACGCAAAAACCGCAGATCAACTAGGCATAGTGAACGTGGTGGTTCCAGCAGACAAGTTTAAAGAAACCGTAAAGCAATTCGCCGCAGAACTAGCCCAGAAAGCGCCAGTAGCCCTAAAAGTGGCTAAAGCCCTAATCAACAAAGGCGCAGAAATAAGCCTAGACGCTGCAATAACCCTAGAACGCGAAGGCTTCGGCGTAGTCGCATCCACAGAAGATCTGCAAGAAGGCGTCGCAGCATTTACTGAAAAACGAAAACCGACATTCAAAGGTAAATAGCCAAAAAGCTCCCAATCTTCTCTCACGTTCTAGAACAAATGAAAAAGGAGTAAAGCTGAAGAGCCTAGTAGCCGCCCATTTCTTTTTTGTAAACCTCAGCGAGGTCTCTTCCCCAATTGTCTATGGCTTCGAGTTTTCCAAGGAAGAATCTTAGCACTGGAGGTTCGAACACGAATTTTAAGCCCTTTATTAGATCTCTGTGCTTATACAGCCAATTTATTCTATCAACCGCATATTCTATATGCGATACCGTATAAACTCTCCTCGGCAGTGCAATTCTTGTAAGCTCTAAATCAGCAAAAACCTCTTTGCCATCCTTGTCTCTTTCCATCGAAATAGTGCCTCTTTCCATGCTCCTAATTCCAGAGACTATGTAAAGCGCAGCTGTCAACGCTCCTGCGATATACTCTGATTGATGAATATGCGGCAAAAACCTTTTAGCATCCAAATGACAAGCCAATCCGCCCGGCGGTGTAACCACCGGAAGCCCAGTCTCAACCAACCTATTAACAAAATACTTTATTTGCTCTACTGCACAACCAGCAACATCAGGATCAACCATTTCTCTCATTCCAACTGCCATGGCCGCAACTTCTCGCTGAGACATGCCACCGTATGTAAAGAAGCCTTCGTACACTGGAAGCCAGGGTTTTATCTTTTCGAAGAGTTCTTCGTTGTTTGTTGCTATGCAACCGCCTCTAACGCACGTGTTTTTTCTTCCACTCATGTAAAACAAGTCTGCAATGCTGCACATCTCTCTAATTATCTCTGCAACAGTTTTGTTTCCGTATCCTTTTTCCCGCTGTTTTATAAGGTAGGCATTTTCGCAGATTAAACTTCCATCCAAAACGAGAATTAAGCCATTTTCCTTACAAATCTGTTTAATTGTCTTCAAATTTTCCATGGAAAACGGTTGTCCGCCTAACAAGTTGGTTGTTGCTTCCATACGAACAAAGGATATCTTTTCTCTACCATATTTTTTGATTGTATCTCTCAGCTTCTGTAGGTCCATGTTACCCTTAAAAAGAACAGTGCTTTCTGTCTTCAGTGCTTCATCAGTGTAAATTTCTAAGCATGTCGATTCTCCAGTTAGTTCTATATGCACTTTAGTGGTGGTAAAATGGTAGTTTGTTGGAACCACATCACCTGGTTTCTGAAATACTTTCGATATCAGATGTTCTGCTGCTCTTCCTTGGTGAACATTCATTACGTACTTATATCCTAAGACATCTTTCACTGCATCAGCAAATTCATAAAAGGTCATACTGCCAGCGTAGGCATCATCAACTTTCATCATAGCAGCGTGTTGGTTGTCGCTCATAGCGTTCGTGCCACTGTCTGTGAGCATGTCAAGAAATATATCCTTAGTTTTAAGCTGAAATGTGTTGTATCCTGCCTCTTGTATAGCTTTAAGCCGCTCTTCCACAGGTGTCAACCAAATTTTTTGCACCATCCGCGCCTTATGCATTTCAATGGGTATCTCTTTGCCTGATGACAATTTTATGGACATTACACAAACCTCACGAGTGTTGCAGTTATCAGAATTGCATTTTAATATCGTTTTCGGTCAAGACTCACTTTATTGAACATTATTTCGATTTTTAACCAAAAGTTATATGTGAAAGAATGAGAGATGAAAAACTCTCTTTAAAATTGAGGAGAAGTTTATTGCCCAATTTAAATGCGTTGCTAAAAGACAGCCCGGGGAAGCAAGTGCTTTTGCTTGGCAACGAAGCCATCGCTAGAGGAATTCTAGAGGCTGGAATAGGCATAGTAACAACATACCCAGGCACACCAGCATCCGAAATAGGCGACTTTATCTCCGAAATAGCCGAAGACGCTGGAATATACATGGAATATTCCACCAACGAAATTGTCGCTGTTGAGGTGGCAGGTGGAGCCGCAAACTGTGGAGCCAGAGCCATAACAGCCATGAAACATGTTGGGCTGAATGTGGCTTCCGACTTTGTTATGACCTTGGCTTATGCAGGCGTAAGGGGCGGCCTCGTAATTGTTACTGCGGATGACCCAGAATGTTATAGCTCTCAAAACGAGCAAGACAACCGTTTTTATGCTTTACTTTCGAATCTGCCATGCCTAGAGCCTTCCAATTCTCAAGAAGCAAAAGACATGACAATTTCAGCGATTGAAATCTCTGAAAAACTGGAACTACCTGTGCTATTGAGAACGACTACTCGTGTAAGCCACACGCGTGGACCAGTAGCCTATGGCAGGCTTACGAAACCAAATTTGAAGGGCGAATTCGTTAAAGATGTAAAACGTTTAGTAATGGTTCCAGCCAACTCCCGGCCAAAGCATCCAGTTCTTTTGAGGAGCATGGAGAAGGCCAAAGAGATTAGCGAGGGTTCTCCTTATAACAGAGTCACACGTGAAGCGAAGGATAGAGAGTTCGGTGTAATTTCCTCAAGTTCAGCATATAACTACACGGTTGAAGCAGCAGATTTGTTAGGCTTAAATGCCAGTATTCTGAAGCTTGGCATGACACATCCGCTTCCGGAAAAAATGATTGGAGAATTTCTGAAAAAACATGAGAAAATCATCATTGTTGAAGAGCTCGAACCTTACTTGGAAATGCAGATAAAGGCTGTAGCTAAGGATTATGCGCCTGACGTGGAAATATATGGAAAAATGAGTAAGCAATATTTTCCAAGAGAAGGCGAGCTTTCGACACGTGCGGTTGCGATGGGTTTAACCAAGATAACGGGAAAAAAATTGCCTATAGACTTTGGAAGGATTGATGAAAGATACGCTGAGGTTGCTCGGGATTTGCCGCCGAGACCACCAATATTGTGTGCTGGATGCCCTCATAGGGCATCTTTATACGTTATGAAAAAGGTTGCAGGTGAAGAGGCGGTTTATTCAACTGATATAGGTTGTTATGCTTTAGGATGTGCTCCGCCATTGAGGGTTGGGGATATGATGACGTGTATGGGTGCGAGTATTGGCACTGCTGAAGGAATAAGCAAGGTAATCGGAGAAAATACTTTTGCGATAATTGGAGACTCGACATTTTTCCATGCGGGAATTCCTGGGCTTATAAATGCTGTTTATAACAATCACAGGGTCGTTGTAGCCGTTTTGGATAATCTTGCTACGGCAATGACTGGGCATCAGCCGCATCCTGGAACAGGCATGACTGGCATGCATACTCCATCAGAGAAAATACTGATAGAAGATGTTGCCGAAGGGTGTGGCGTAAAATATGTTAAGGTGGTTGATCCCTTCAAAATTAAAGAAGCCGAAGCGGTTTTAAAAGAGGCTTTAGCCTGTACTGTGCCTTCGGTCATAGTTTTTCGTGCGCCATGCGCATTGATGGTGGTTAGGGAGAGAAGACGTAAAGGCGCAGAAGTTGTGGTTTGTAAAATTACTGATAAATGCACGAATTGTTTGGCTTGTGTTAAGCTTTTGGGCTGTCCAGCTTTGATTGTTGAAGATGGAAAAGTGGAGATTAACGAAGCCTTATGCGTTTCATGTGGGTTATGCGCTTCGGTTTGTCCTTACAACGCTATAGAATGCGCAAAAATGGATTAGGGAAGTGTGGCAAAAATGAAAGAATTTAACATTGTGTTGGCTGGTGTCGGTGGACAGGGAATACTCTTAGCTGCAGAAATTCTAGGCACTGCTGCCATTAAAGAAGGCATTAATGTTCGGGTGAGCGAGCTTCATGGAATGGCTCAGCGAGGCGGTGCGGTGGTTTCTAACGTTAGGATTGGAGAGAAAGTTTTAGCAGCAACAGTTATGGAGGGGCAGGCAGATGTGCTTTTAGGATTTGAACCATTGGAAACTTTGCGAAACTTGAAATTCGCTTCAGAAAAGGCGCTTGTCATAATGAGTGAGGAGAAGATTCCGCCAACAGAACTTGCAGCTAAAATAATGAAGTATCCAAGTATGGAAGAAATAGTGAAGAAAATTCATCGTTTCACAAAAAATATAACTGTTGTGGAGGCTGCGAAACTAGCTAAGAAAACTGGAAACATTCTGACACAGAACATTGTTTTGATTGGGGCTCTGGCGGCTACGGAAAAAATGCCAGTTAAAACTGAAAGCGTTATGGAGGCTTTGCGGGAGCTTGTTCCACCTACACACTTGGACATAAATGTTAAAGCGTTTAAACTTGGCTATGAATATGTGAAAAAAGGCAAGACTAAGTTTTAAACTTCTTTAGCTGTGGATTTTGACTGTTTTTCATTATTTTCATTTAAAATTGCTTTCAAAATGTTTTGGAAAATTTGCATGTCAGAAACGTTCACCAGTGGAATTTGAAGGCTCTTGTCGATTTCGTAGATTTTTTCATACTTTGGGAATTCTGCGTAGCAAATCTGGCTTATGGGAAATTCTTTCTTTTTCAATTCATGTTCGAAGGACTTTTCGTAAACTTCTAAGCATAGGATGTAGCCGCCTATCCAGTAAAGCCTACTCACCCCATAAGTGGTAGCACACCATGCAATGTTACTAATTGAACGTTTATCCAAGCCTAAGATGGTAATTTTTCGTGTTGGAGCAATTTCCACGTCCATGTTTCTTCACCCTTTGAAGGGAGTGTTCAACACTTCTTTAACTTTGGTGGTTATTTTTGGTCCAAGTCCATAGACGTTTTTAGACCAATCGTCCACGCTTATTAGGGCGTTTAATGGGGTTTGGTAGGATTTAAGGATTGATAGGGCTTTTTCTCTTCCGATGTTTGGTAAACTTGCTACGAAATATATTTGGGCGTCGGATGTGGTTTCAACCCTTTTTGCTGCATGAACTATCAGCGCCCTTTTTTCTGCTATTTGTTCTTGACGGGCGGCTACGTAGAGAAAATCAATGGTTTCTTTGTATGAAGTAGTGTTTATTATTGCTATTCCGTTTTTTGCTAGGTTGAACATGGCTCCCCAGATGGATGCTGGCTGAATTCTGCTATACTTATAGATTATTGGCAGATAACCTTCTAAGAGGATTAGTGATTTTGGATAGACTTCTTTCAGGTCGAATAATTGCTCGAAAAGGTATCGGCGTGTAAGCGTATAAACAAAGTCTTGAACGGTTTTCCTCTCTACTGCGCAAACGTCAGATAAAACGTAGTCGCCTTTCTCTAATGTGGTGATTTTGACGTTGACACCGTGTTCTCTTAGTCCTTTGACGATTTTTGTGGCTGTGTTGGCTTCGCGGCTGTCGACGACAATTGTTGGCTCTTGCTCATCGGCTTTCTTTTCTTTTAAGTATGGGAGTAAGGTTTCAGTTCCAGACATTAGGCTCAACTCTGTACTGTACAATTATTGTGAAACTAATCACTTCTCACTGATAAAACTTGAGCATAACGTGCTTTTCAAGGATACGTTTTTTATGACCTCGTTAGGTTTGCTTAAAGGTTTTTAAGTAAGTTTTTTTACTTATTTTACTTAGGTGAGTTGCGGTGGTTAATGTTACGTTTGCTGTTCCTGAAGAATTGCACGAGATTATGAGACGGCATCCTGAGATTAAGTGGAGTGAGATTGCGAGGAAAGCCATGTGGGAGTATGCCCAAAAGCTGGAGTTGATGGAGAAGATTGTGAGCGAGAGTAGGCTTTCGGAGAAGGATGTATTGGAGTTGGACAAAAAGGTTAAGGCTGAGATGTCGGAGAAGTATAGATGAGGAAGATTTTGATGTCTGGTGCTTTAAAGGAAGTTTTGAAAGAGGTTAGACTTGTTCGTGAAAAAGTTGAAAGGTTAGAGGAGCTTGTTGAGGAGCGGCTTGTCGGATTGGAGGAACCATTGGAAGACGAGGTTAAGGCTGTTAAAGGGTATATGAAGGCTAAGAAAAAAGGTAGTGTGAAGCTTATACCAATCGAGGATGTTAAGAAGGAGACATAATTGTTTGCAGAGATATAGCGTCTTTCTGGAGAAGAGGGCGCTTAAGCAGCTTGAAAAATTGGGTGTGAATGTTCGTAGTAGAATTATTGAAGCTTTGCATATCCTACGAGATGAAGGCTTCTCTCGAAGGCTTGATATTGTAAAATTGCGAGGATATAAAAATCAGTATAGACTAAGGATAGGTGATTATAGAGTTTTATTTGAATTGAGACCTGAAAGGACTGTAGTTGTGTATGCAGTACTGCCACGTAAGGTGGCTTACTAACTCATTTCTAAGTGATGGAGGGTTATTGCTGCTTCTTAGCGTTTTGTTGGCTTCAGTTATTATCCTTGCATGAGTGTTTCTAGTTGTTGGATTTCGTTGGTTAGGGCTGGATAGAGATAGTCAAGAAGAAAGCGCTCTCATCTCCTATTGTGTCTAAGACGCTGTGTGTAACATGAGAAACTAATGGCTTCTTATTGATAAAACTTGAGCATAACATAAATTTCAAAGAAGTGTGGAGATATCTCCCGTATTCCCGATTGACATAGATATCTCCAAAGATACATGGGTCAAACTATCTTAAAAGGACTGATAGAAGTGTCTTCTACTCGCCTTTCTCAAACAGCAAGTAATGATTGACGAAAGCTGTCGCCATGCCTACGTCTCCCACTGCTTGGTAGGTGTGTAGACGCCATCCATTCTTTTGCCATTCCTTAATTGTCCTTCCGACATCCTTATGGTGTTTGACTTCCACGCATTCATACTCTTTCAACTTAACTATCACCCCCTTCCCGTTTCTACAATTCTGATTAGCCTATTTCGATTCAGCGCGTGCGCCATCCATTGATTCCGCCACTCCAACTTTAGTGATTTCTTTTGGTTCAGCAATAACTTTTCCGCAAAATAACGCCTATAACAAAATCATATTTGGCTCCAAATAGAGGGGCCTACAACAGTTGCATGCACACACAAAACACAACACACACTAAACTACAACAAAAAGTCTAATAGAAATATAAAAAGAGAGATAGAAACTATGGTCCTTTCTTTGTTATTTCCTTCACAACACCAGCAGCCACAGTCGTACCCATGTCCCTAACCGCAAACCTACCAAGCTCAGGAAAATCAGTATACGCCTCAACAGATATCGGATGCAAAGGCTCCATCCTCACCAAAGCGGCATCACCAGTCTTCAAAAACGTCGGCTTCTCCTCAACAACCTGCCCAGAACGCGGATCAATCTTCCTCACTAGTTCAGTGAATCTGCACGCAACTTGCCCAGTATGATAGTGAAGAACAGGCGTGTATCCAGCCGCTATAGCTGTCGGATGATAAATCACAATTATCTGCCCAATGAACTCATTAGCAACCGTCGGCGGATTATTAACCGAACCAGCAACATCACCACGACGTATATCTGTTTTTGCTACACCTCTCACGTTAAATCCTATGTTATCGCCCGGCTCAGCCCTAGGAATTCTAGTGTGATGCATCTCCAAAGACTTGACTTCAGCCTGCTTGTTAGCCGGCATAAACATAATCACATCGTTTTCTTTAAGCACACCAGTCTCAACTCTGCCAACAGGAACAGTGCCTACACCAGTAATACTGTAAACGTCTTGAACCGGAATGCGCAATGGCTTGTCAAGTGGTTTAGGAGCCAACTCAAAAGTGTCCAAAGCATCAATCAATGTTGGTCCTTTATACCATGGCATTTTGTCGCTTGGTTTAACAAGGTTGTCACCTGTCCATCCAGAAGTGGGCACAAACGGAATTTTTTCAGTCTTATAACCAACCATTTTAAGCATCCTTGAAACTTCATTTTTGACTTCATTGTATCGCTCCTGACTCCAGTTAACTGACGCATCATCCATCTTATTAACAGCCACAACCAACTGGCGAACACCTAATGTGAAAGCCAAAAAACCGTGCTCTCTTGTCTGGCCGCCTGGTCCAATGCCTGCTTCGAATTCTCCTCGTTTGGCTGAGACAAATAGTACTGCACCGTCAGCTTGGCTTGCACCCGTAATCATGTTTTTAATGAAGTCTCTGTGTCCTGGAGCATCTATGACTGTGAAGTAATATTTTTTGGTTTCAAATTTTAGGAATCGAAGGTCAATTGTTAAGCCTCTTTCCCTTTCTTCCTTTAGATTGTCAAGAACCCAAGCGAACTTAAAGGCCTCTTTTCCCATTTTCTTGGCTTCTTCTTCATAGGCTTTTATTGTTCTATCATCAACCGCTCCAGCTAAATACAGCATGTGTCCTGTTGTTGTCGATTTTCCATGGTCTACGTGCCCCATGATTACTAGGTTTAAGTGGGGTTTCCCAGTTTTGCTCATTCTTTTTCCTCCTTTATCTTTATTTGAAATTCCCTTTAAATTTAGTGGATTCGTTTACACAACTGTTCATTCAATTATTTTAACTTTATGATAGAATGACTTTATGAAGCAGTTCAAATTGGAAACAAATATTAAAGTTGATTTTCGAAATTATTAATTGGACGCGTTTGTGTTATGCCAACAAACTTGCCTCCTAATGCAAAAAAGAAATGGGCAGAGGTTGAAGCAACAAAAAATCCAAGAGAAAAGCTTCAACGTATGCAAGAATTCTTAAGTCTGGTTCCAAAACACAAGGGCACAGCAAAACTCTGTGCCCAAATCAAAAAGCAAATGGCAACAATGCGCAAAGAAATGGAGGAAAAGAAGCGAAGGAAAGCCGGGAAAGGTGAACCAAAGTTTTTCATAGAAAAGGAGGGCGCAGCCCAAATAGCTCTTATCGGTTTAACAAACGTTGGAAAGAGTAGCTTACTTGTAGCGGTTACAAATTCGAAGGTTGAAGTTTCAGCTAATCCCTACACTACAAGGGAGCCTATACCAGGAATAATGAATTACGAGGATATTCAATTTCAGATAGTAGAAGCCCCAGCCTTAATGGAAGGCTCTGCAGATGGAAGAGCGTGGGGACTTCAAACTTTGGCTTTAGCACGAAATGCTGATGGGTTAATTTTGATGGTGGATCTATCTCAAGACCCTGTAGAACAGTTATCTCTCACCTTAAGCGAAATGGAGAAAGCCAGAATATTGGTTAGCAAGCCAAAGGCACGTGTTGAAGTTGAGAGGAGGTTTATGGGTGCAGGCTTGCGAATAATTTTGATTGGAAGGCTTGTGGACTGCAATTTCAAAGGTGTTGAAGAACTTCTAAGAAGTTACCGCATTACGGATGCGGTTGTTAAAATTTCTGGAGAAGCCACATTGGATGAAGTTGAAGATGCAGTTTTTGAAAGCACAGTATATAAGCCTGTGGTGATAGTTGCAAATAAAATCGATTTGGAAGACTCAGAAGCCAATCTAAAATTCTTAGAGAGTTATGTTGGCAACAAACTGCCTATCCTTGCAGTTTCCTGCGAAAAAAGATGTGGTCTGGAAAAACTTGGTGAAACCATGTTTAAAACATTAGACATCATACGAGTTTACACAAAAGAACCGAACGAAAAAGAGTTTTCTAAAAAACCTTTTATCCTAAAAAAGGGTTCGACAGTCTACGACCTAGCCAAAAATATCCACAGTGACTTCAGCGAAAAATTCTCGTATGCAAAAGTTTGGGCTAAACGCCTTGTTTTCAGCCCGCAAAAAGTTGGGTCCTCATTTGTTCTAAATGACAGGGACATCGCTGAAATTCACGTAAAATAATTTTATGAAAATTGTCTATCTTGAGGATTGGGCTATTCTTTCTAACTCGTGGCGTTTCGAAACCGCATAGCTTTTAATGTCGTGGTTCCCTGCTAGGATCAGTTCTTCTGCTAGGCATTCTTCGATTGAACGTGGATTGTTTATTGATGCTTGCCTTGCTCCTTCGCCGATGTTCCTTAAAGCCAAGTCAACCCTTCTCTGTGGAGCGATATCAATTGACAAGTGGTACACTATGCCCCCGTAGCTAATCCTTGTTGTATCTTCGCATGGTGCAGAGTTTTCCACAGCCTTAACAAGAACTTCTAGTGGGTTTCTGCCAGTACGCAGATGGACTATTTCGAAGGCATGCTTCACAATGTTCATGGCTTTAGCTTTTTTCCCAGCGTTTCCTCCAGGTTGCATAAGATTGTTTACAAGTCTTTCTACAATGTTGACGTTTGCTTTGCGGAAACGTTTATGTTCATGCCTTCCCATACTATGCGGAACTACCATGGGTTTTAAGGAGATATACCTCTGTAAGCCCAAGTTCTTTACTTGAACTTCTTTAAAACTCCATTTCTCAAAGAGTTTAATGTCTTGCTTTTCTTCTTGTGTCTGGCTCAAAATTCTCACCGTGCTGGTTTCTGCTTCCTTCCGTACACAAGTTCATTTAATGATACGCCGTTAACCATTATGACTTTCCAGCGTACTCCTGGAATGTCGCCCATGCTTCTCCCACGGGAACCGCCTATACCATCAACTATTACTTCATCATGCTCATCAATAAGGTTTAAGGCTCCATCTCCGGGTAGAAAAGCGGTTATGACTCTGCCGTTTTTTATCAGTTGAGTTCTAACACATTTCCTTATGGCGCTGTTGGGCTGCTTGCTTTCCACGCCTACTTTTTCAAGCACTATGCCACGGGCCATGGGTGATTTTTCAAGAGGATCAGCCTTCACATTCAACATTAACGTTCGCCGTTTATAGTACATGCTACTCCAGCGTAGTCGTTTTTGATTTTTCACTAGCTTTCTTGCGGCGAATTCGCCTCTTGGGGATTTTGAACCCATGTTTTGGTTTTTCCTCTCGCTACGTCTAATCACAACACTAATATTTAAAGTGTAACGTGCAAATTCTCCTAGTATTTAAGGGTACATATGTCTAGGATTCCGTTGCTTTCAACGTTAACTTCTCTCCATTGCGGTTGTACACTGCAACGTTTCTCTCATCCGCAAAGGGAAAGCCCACAATCATGAGTACAACTCCAAAAACATGATTCAAATCAGCATTGGAGGGAGTTAAATTTCCAGAGGGATGTGAATGCACCGTTCCAACAATAGAAAAATCCATGGGCAACATATGAAGTGGAATATTGGCGAAATCTGAACCGTAAGTGGCTAGTGGCGGAACAACAATCTCAGAAATCTTGACCATGCTCTTCTTTTTTTCACCTCTAAGAAGCAGAACTATCTCCCTTGGATAAAGTCTTCGGGCACCTTCGAAAACCGCCTGTAGCATCTCCTCGTCAACCAAAACGATATACTCGAACTCATGTAAACACCAAAATTGTCCAAGCCTTAATTACCTTTACCAATTAGAAAGTGAAAAAATTACAGAAACCTAAAGTTGAATCTATATATAAGGGGGTCTAGACTCCGCAGAGAGCAAAGACAAGACGCCTTTAAAAACTCGTCACTAAACAAAAGACAAAAATTAACGTCTTAACAAATTAGACAAAACAAATAGAAGCTGATCCCATGAACAATTGGCGGTTACTAAAACTCGAAACCCATGACGCCTACACAAATATGGCCATAGACGAAGCCATACTAACTGCCAGAACGAGAAATCTCGCTCCAAACACCATAAGATTCTACCGTTGGAACCCATCCGCCGTTTCTATCGGAAAATTCCAAAACATTGAAAATGAGGTTCAACTCGACAAATGCAAGAAATATGGCGTGGATGTTGTTAGGCGCATAACAGGCGGCGGCACAGTTTACCATGATACTGAAGGCGAAATCACCTACAGCGTGGTCGCCAACAAAAAAGATCTAAAAGCCGAAAACATAAACGCTGTTTACGCGAAATTTTACGATGGAATAGCAGAAGCACTCAAAATATTAGGAATAAACGCGGACTTCAACGAAGGCAACGCAAAAACATGTCCAAATCTAACTGTTAACGGCAAGAAAATTTCAGGAAGCGCCCAATCCCATAAAAAAGGAGTTGTTTTACAACATGGCACACTTCTCGTAGACGTTGACTTAGAGGAAATGTTCACCTTCCTACGTGTCCCATGGGCTAAAACGTGTATAGAAGTCATAAACGTTGCAAAAAATAAAATAACCTCAACAAAAAAGGAGCTAGGAAAAACTGTTTCAGTAGAAGAAGTAAATAATGCTTTAAGTGAAGGCTTTAAAAAGGCTCTAAACATCCAACTTTTGGAGGGTGAATTAACACCTTACGAAAATGAAATTGCCAAGAAACTCTACAAAGAAAAATACGCTACTGAGGAATGGAACTTTAAAGGAATAAGTCAAACTATCTAGCGCTTTTCGATTCTCCATTTCACGCCTTGAGGAGTATCCTCAATTATTACGCCCATTGCCTTCAGTTGCTCTCTGATTTTGTCCGCTGCCTTCCAATCTTTGGCTTTTCTTGCTTCTTCTCTTTTTTGAATAAGTTCTTCAGCTTCTCTAGGCAATGCTTCTTCCTTCTTAACCTCGCCAATAACGCCGAGAACTTTGTCGAATCTCATCATTAACTTGTAGACTTCTTGAGCCTCTTCCTTGCTAAGCATATTGTCATCTATAAGTTTGTTCACATCTCTCACGAAGTCAAATAGCGCAGCCAACGCCACACTTATGTTCAGGTCATCATCCATGGCTTCTTCAAAATCCCTTTGCACACGACTCATTAGTGGCTTTATTTCTTCTTCGCAGCCCTTTCCATCCGCCTCCATCAACCTATACAAGAAGTTTATTAAACGATCAACCGCGTTCTTCGCAGCCTCTAACCCTTCAAAAGTAAAATTAAACTGTTGCCGATAATGAGTTGACAAAAGCAGATAGCGAACAGCTTTCGGATCATAGCCCATTTTTGTTAGGTCTCTTACGGTGTAGTAGTTGCCGAATCTTTTGGCCATCCGTTTTCCTTCAACCAGCAAGTGTTCAGAGTGAAGCCAATAGTTGACGAATTTCTTGTCCGTTGCTGCTTCGCTCTGTGCAATTTCGTTTTCATGATGAGGGAAAATGTTGTCCACGCCGCCTGTGTGAATGTCGAATGTTTCGCCTAGGTATTTCATGGACATAGCCGAGCATTCAATATGCCATCCGGGTCGTCCTTTGCCGAACTTTGTTTCCCAGAAAATATTACCGTCTTCCTCGGTCCATGTCTTCCAGAGTGCAAAATCTCTTGCATCTGCTTTTTCGTACTCATCAACTTTGACTCTTGCACCGGCTTTGAGCTCTTTGACCTTGAATTTTGAAAGTTTTCCGTAGTCTTTGAACTTCGAGATGCTAAAATAGATTGAGTTGTCTTCGCCTCTGTAGGCGTAGCCTTTCGCCAATAGTTTCTCGATTAAGGTGACCATTTCGGGGATATTTTCCGTTGCCCTAGGATAGTGTTCTGCTCTTTCAATGTTTAAGGTTGCTAGTGCTTCAAAAAAGGCGTCTATGTACGGTTTCGTGTGTTCATTCAATGGTACTCCTCTCTTGTTTGACGCTGCAACGGTTCTGTCGTCTACGTCTGTTATGTTCATGACTTGGGTGACTTTGAAGCCACGAAATTCAAGCCATCTTCTCAACAGGTCTTCGAACATGAATGTCCTGAAGTTTCCTATGTGACCATAGTCGTAAACAGTGAGTCCGCAGGTGTACATTTTAACTCTGCCTTTTTCTAATGGAATAAATTTTTCCTTTCTACGTGTCAAAGTATTGAAGAAGTGCAGATTCTTAGTTAAAGTTCCCATAGAGTGACCGCTTAAGAAATAACAACGAAGAATATTTAAGGATTTTACCCAGAAAATCAATCGTATTTTTTCAGTTTTATCATTTCTCTAAAGTTTTTCAGGTCTTGGGCTACTTGTTTTAGAAAGTGAAGTTCCTCCATTGTTCTTTCAAATTTTGCAAATTCTTCTCGAATCTTCTTCACGAAACGTTCGTTTTCGCTCATACTTTGCATCTTCACGTTTGGTTTAGATGGAGGGCTCTCATCGTTTTTTGGCTAGCCACGTAGCCGTTTCCGTCATCGAGGAGAAAGGAGAAGGCTTCGAAAACGGAAAAACCGATTCTTGGCTACTTGTGGTTTAGCCTTCAACCTTGGCCCTCCATACTGCATCGTAAGACTTAAGATACTTGTCCTATAAAAACATTACTGAATAACACGAACGCACTGACATTAAAGTGAAGCTTAACCTATAGCCAAGATGCCTTCCAAAATGTTCTTTTCGGGAATATTCAGCTGTTTTGAAAGCCATGTTTTTAAAAGTGGAATCTGTTTAGGAAGTTCGCCACTGTAGGTCATGATTTGATTATCCTTTAATGCGTCTACTTGGAACGTTTTTTCAGCTTCTCTATATAAGAAGGATAATGTTTGGGCTTGATTGGCTAGTGTTTGAAAGTCTTCCCACTGTTTACAGCGTAAAATAACGGGTGGACCTCGCGCTTCTTTAGCTTGTAATGCTTCAGACCTTTGTTCTTGTGTTAATTGTGTTAGAACTGGGGGGGCTTCGTGTGAAGCTGACAAATATGTGATTAGGTTTGCTATCTCATTCTGTAATGTTATTAGTCTCTCTTCAACTTTCTCTATTTTTCCGCTTAACACACCAGTATCGCCTAGTCTTTCGGTCATGCTGCCTAACTCATTTATTAATCGGTCCAAGTCCTTTTCATGCTCTTTTAAAACGTTCACTATAAAGTCTAGAGCTTCTAAGGCATCGTTTTTTGATGGAAGTTTCTTGGACATTGCTTCTTTCCTCTTTCTTCACTGTAATAATGTACGTTCTTTATAAATAAACGTAGCGAATCCTCAAAACATATCCATATGAAGACATATCCGTACTTATTGAGAATCATGTGTGGTATTTTTGAATTAAGCATATGTTTCATCTTTCGCTTTCCGGCGCTCCGCGAAAAATTAGCCCCCTATAGGCTGTAGATTTGTTAGTTGTGGAAAATTTTGTTTGTTGAACAACAATCGTGGTGGGCTTCAGTCTTTGTAGATTTGTCGCAGTGCGTAATTTTTGTTTTGTCGGACAAATAGATGGTTTATTGCAGTTTTATTATTGGAGAGGTTAAGATTTGTATGAGAGGGTTAAAATATCGGTTTTAAAATGAGTTAGATACCCATTAAAAAGTGGGCTTTGCCATGCAAGGAACATTGCACTTCTCTGAAAAAGAAGAAATTGTTAGGTTTATCTCAGAAAAAAGCGTCAAAATCCTTAATTTATGTCACATTCCAGAAGACGAAAGGTTAAAAACCCTAAGCTTTTCAGCAATGGACAGGAACAGAGTTTATGAGATTTTGGAGTTTGGCGAAAGAGTGGATGGCTCAAATCTATTCTCGTTTATCGAACCGGGTAAAAGCGACATTTACATAATGCCCAAAATTGATAGAGCCTTCACTAACCCCTTTTCAACAATTCCCACACTTAACATTTTATGTGACTACTTAGACGAGCATGGAAAACCACTGGATGTTGCTCCAAAAAATGTCTTGGCGAGGGCTGAAGAAAAATTGCGTTCTTCAAGCAGTATTGTCCTGAAAGCTTTGGCTGAACTTGAGTTCTACATAATTTCTAAGCAGGAAAGTGAGATGCTTTTTCCAGGTGCCCCAGATAAAAACTATCATGAATCTGCTCCTTTTGTGAAGTTTGAAGATTTGAGAAATGAAGTTTTGGTCACGTTGGCTAATGTTGGCATTGCTACTAAGTATGGGCACAGCGAGGTTGGTCGAATATTTAGCAAAGGCGGCACATTCATGGAGCAGCAGGAGATAGAGTTTATACCGCAGAATTTAGCGGAAATGGCTGAAACCATCGCAATTGCAAAGTGGATCATCCGAAGCATTTGCGTAAAATATGCAGTATCAGTGTCCTTTTCCCCTAAGATATCGCTTGAGCATGTTGGAACTGGGATGCACATCCACCTATGCGCGTTGAAAAACAGAGAAAACATAGTTGCAAATCCCAATGGAACCTTAAGTACTGAAGCCATGAAAATGATTGGCGGAATATTAAAGTTTGCACCAAGCCTCACAGCCTTTGGAAACACAACACCAGCATCCTATCTACGTTTTATCTCACGCAAAGAATCTCCGATGCACATTTGTTGGAGCGCCAGAAACCGCTTAGCTCTAATTCGCATACCATTATGGTGGAGCTTCGTAAACAAGAGCGAAGAAAAGGGCAACATTAGAGAAACCTTTGAATATAGGGCACCAGACCCGTTGGCAAATGCTTACTTGCTTTTTGCTGGAATAGCCTTAGCCGTAAATTATGGTTTAGAGAACTCTGAAGAGACTTTGAAAATGGCTGAAGACTTGCACATTGAAGGAACTGGCAGCAAAAGAAAAAGGCTTAGAATTTTGCCCCGATCTTGCAGCGAAGCTGCGAAAAACCTTAGGAAAGATAGACGACTTTATGAAGCGAACGGCGTTTTTCCAAAGAAACTAATCGACAAAACCATAGATAAGCTGAAAGCCTATAGAGATAAGGATTTGTGGAAAAATTTGGCGGACAAGCCGGAGAAAATTGAAAACGTGTTAAAGCAATACTTGCATTATGGTTAGTTAAATGGGCTTTGGATAAAGAAATGCTTATAGCCTATCTTTAATGGTTAAAGTTTTAGAAACGAAGCCTGATGGGCGGGTAGATCAGTTTGGAATGATCGCCACGTTGGCATCGTGGAGGCCGCGGGTTCAAAT
>Ga0209725_1000215_pt1 | contig 35352 bp, 31 predicted proteins | sample I18A1metaG_FD_184145 | JGI IMG/M metagenome (GOLD analysis project Ga0209725, IMG submission 184145) | Lake sediment bacterial and archeal communities from Gulf of Boni, Indonesia to study Microbial Dark Matter (Phase II) - ​I18A1 metaG... | ecosystem: Environmental > Aquatic > Freshwater > Lake...
TGGCGGAACCATCTTCACTCAATCTTGTCCTCTATTGATTCCCAGCTCTAGTGATCTTTAATGGCGGGTCCGGAGGGATTTAGACCAGTTTAGGTTTAAATCCGTTTTTTAAAGTTATGATTTTAGTATATTTTTCTTCTCAATCCATATCTTTATCCTTCTCTTAATGCACTTGGCTAGCGCGTGGTGTCGATATGTCAGGCGTGGATCTATTGGGGAAAGCGTTTGAGATAACCGTGTATCTTGGCGGAAAAGAGAAGACGAAGTATTCTGAGCTGTATAGAGAGTTCGTTTTGAAGTCGTCGAGTCTAAGAAAAGCCCTACGGCAGCTATTAGAACTAGGGCTTATTAAACGGCCCACTCGTGGGTGCTACACCTTGACGAGCAAGGGAGCGGCCGTGTCAACTTATTTGCGCAACTCCAAGCTTGAACTCAGTAAGGTCGCCAAGGCATCTAATTCCAAGCTCAAAAGGGCAATAGTGAATCAGCTGACCCTAGAACTCCCACAAGGAAAGGTAGTGTCACTGCAGAAAGCCCTAGTCAATCTTAGTCTCGTTAGCGAAAGGACGATGACCCCTTTGTACAAGGCATTAGGCGAGATGGAAGAACTGGGGTTTGTGAAAAAGGTTGAGAGAGGGCGTTATTCACTCACGGAGGCAGGCTACACGCTTTTCGACCTCCAAGCCATGATCTGGCTCGGGAAAGAAGAATATCTTCCTTTTCCAAAGCCGCTGAAACAGTTCCTTGACTCTGAGTCCTATAGTGTCGCTAATGGCTTCTGGTGCGTTCAAGGCTTCCTAGACTACGAGTCTAGCGATCTCGAGCGTGAAAAACAGTTCAGTGTTTTCAAACGGAAATTCTTGAATGAGATGCAGAAATTTGGCTTCTTTTATCGTCTGACTGTAGACGGTGCCGAACTCTTCCAGATTATTGAGCCAAATCTACTAATGCATATTTTGCTTAGTCCAGGCATCCATTTCATAATTCATGTCGGCGTACCGTGTGTGAGTGAACTTAACTCAATTGAAGGAGGGGAAGTGCTGAGCGCGGTCCTCAAAGAGGAGTTCAGCGTAACTCGTGGTGCCCCACATTATTATCCGCGCGCTCGTGGATTTGAGCTTCCTCCATACGGAGTAGGCCCTTACGCATGGAGCTATTGCATTGCCAAAGAAGCGTTCGGAGAAGATAAGAATTTCCAATCAAGCGAAGTTGCAATTGAAGTTGGTGTGGACTCGTTCATTGTCGCAACACATAACGTCATTCTGAACCTTTTGCGAAATGTGACTCGAAAAACTCTCTTAGAGTTAGGTTACAAACAAGAGGATTATGAGGAGCAACCGAACAGTTTCACAAGTGTCTGGGAACGCAAGAGTTTCTTCGAAATTCGAAAATTCTCAGAGCTCGATGAGTACGGAACATTGCTTATAGAAAAATACAAGCCACGCTTAGGCGGTTCAAGCCCAAAGGCTGTTCAAGCACGGAGGAATCTTCATGGAAGATGAAAAGACAAGAGAAAGAGCGTTGGTGTTGAAGCGGCTTTATTGGCTTGACATACTATACAGTATTGGTAGGAACAGGAGAATTCCGTATTTTCTCGGAACGGAGAGCTATTGGTCGCTCAATCATGATGAAGCGGCATTTGAGATAGCGAAGGCGATAAACGATGATGAGCTGTTGGTAATAAACACGGAATTTCCTCCTCGCTACGTTTCCCTTGGAAGCTTTCAAGGAAGATTCTATAAAGCAACTGAGAAAGGCGAGATTCAACTTGGAAGTGCTTGGGAAGAGGTAAGAAAGAATGTCAGAAAATCCCTCCAGAAACATGGCGAACGAGCGTTCGGCCTCCTTCAAGCGATCATTAACAAGGGTGGAACAAGCGCATTCTTTCCTCTTATTACTGAAATAGAGAATGTGCTAGGGTATGAGTTCTATCCATCAGTTCTTCTCCCCAAACTTTCGGCCTATAAATTGGTATTCAAAACGGGCAGTAACAAGTATCCAGATTGGACAATTCCCGAAGAAATAGTAGCTCCTGTCCAAGAGGAACTTCGGAGATTCGAGAGACCCCGACCACAGAAACCCCGCCGACCGATCAGGGAGAGCATAAGTGACACAATACTGGAACAGAAAAGAGTGCTTGAAGAGTTGGCAGACAGCATTCTAGAAGCTAGAAGAACGGTCAATATTGTTTTCTCCGACAAGTTACACTTTGAATTGCTACGACAGAACGAGTTAGCTACTGCTGAAATAAGAAAACCATGTAGCAACGAGGGTGACTTCAATAACCGAATACTTGCGATCGGGTCCCTCATCGATGGGATAGATGTGAAATCAATGAAGAATCGGTTTCCGGATACTAGCCCAATAGAAGGTTCCATTAATGTACTAGAGGCATTTTTGGAACAGACGTCGCAGAGCTATGATAGGAGCATTATCAGAAATCTTCGCATGGTAATGAAGTTACGTAGCTCGAAGTACCCAATTCATAGGGATGAACCTGAATTCATGGATGCCATGAGATACTTCGGTGTTATTGCGTTTCCACCGGATTGGCAGGAACTGTGGGTTAGAGTGTTGAATGGATACCTTAAGAGCTTAGCCGCTCTCGCAAGCCTGCAAGATACCTTAATGACCGACCAAGCACAATGATGATCTAGATTCGAGCTATCAAGTCAAGCAGTCTAGGAGAATTGAGGTGACTCCATGTCCAAACGAAAAAACATGCAAAAACCAATTCAGTCAAAGGGTCAGGGCTATGTCAAATATGAACGTGATTTCGACAAGCTGTTGATTTCAGCGAGAGTGCCTTCCAAGATTAAAGGTATCAAATTTCTGATGGTTCACAAGAACCATTTTCTCCAAGAGGTTGGTGGAGCGCTCAACAAACCTCTTGTCATCAAAATAGACGGACTTGATGATAGCAGGATCAGGAAGGCGCTCGAAGATAACTTGGAGTGGATAATGAAGACTGCAGAGTACAAGATGGCAAGCGTTGGAAAGGAACTGTTATACAAAGTAATCTATGGTCAAGTGATCAAGAGTTTCTACACAGCTTATCAAGAACGCAAGAAGGATCTCGGCGACAAACTCACAGAACGAGAAATAACCTACCTTGTGGGGATGAAGTGGGCAGAAGGGCTCAAAGACGACGAGAAGAAGATGAAAGAGATGGCGACGCTAGCGGTATCCGGCGCGCAATTTCTCTTGCCAGCAATCATCGGCGGTGTTTGCAAGACCATGATCGAAACGTATCAAAAACAAATCTCTGCTGTCGGAAGTGACTTCAACGAATGTATTGAAATCTGGGATGAATGTGAAATCATAGAGCCGATATTTGCTATATCAGTATGCCCAAATGCTTCATGTAAACACTACGAGTTTCTGATCTCTTCAAATCCCCAGCGCGCAATTAATTGCCCTACGTGTGGCTCAAAATGGGTTAGGGCAATCCTGTATACTCTCAAAGAGCCATTTTCCTCACTGAAACTAGAGGCCAAGGATTTGTCCATCTTTCTAAGCGCTCATATCAAAGCTAGTCTCAGTCTTCCTGATGAAGTGGTTCCTGAGTGTATTCTTTCAGATGGCAAGAATGAATCGCAAGCAGATATATGGCTCAAGAACCTGAGGGTTGTATTTGAATGCAAAATACATGATGACAAGGAAGTGACGACTCAGGAGAAACTAGTTAATATCTACAGAGAAGATGCAAAACGACTGATCAAGAATTTAGAGCGGGTTAGTCTGCGTGATGGGTACTTGGTTATAAATATCGACGTCAATGACAAACAGTTATCGAAACTTGAGGAAGAGACTCGAAAACTCCTAAGGGGAAAGAAACTTCACATTGAAATAATCGCCGCGGACTCACCAGAAAAGTTCCTAGGAAGACTCAACAGTAAACTTCGGCAACTGGACGAGAAGCTAAAGGGTCTACCTGAGTTTTCTCCACCTGCTCTAGAAGATAAGTCGATGGCCGACCAACAGACTCGCCTTAAAGGGACTTGAAATTCCCCGAGTCTGCCTGAAGGGTTACTTGGTCTTATCAGTCTTCGTTTCTTGGAGATTGAGGCGAACGAAATCATAGTCGGTCAAGCAAACATGACGAACTAAAGGAAAGCGTGATCTCTTTGACGAATTCCAAGGGTATTTCAGCTTCGATACGAAGAACGATCTTGGCATTCGGGCGCGAAGAAAACTATCGATCATTCGGTTTGCCTCTCGACATACGAATGCGGATTGCAATAAGAATGCTGGACAGACTTCCAAACTCGCTCACCTTATGCGAGATCGGATGTCATTCGGGGGAGCAAACACGGGTTGTCATCGATCAAGCGATGAAAGCTGGAATCGCCATTAATCAAATGACTTTGATCGAACCCAGCAAGGGTGTGTTGGCCGCGCTAGCGCCGGCGACAAATAGTATACAAGTACGACTTTTGGAAGGTACCCTTGAGGAGAGAATCGTTGAAATGCCGAGAAACTATTTTGATTTAATCTATGCGATAGGCTCGATGGAGTACGTAGACAACTTCCAGCTCTATGTTGAAGAACTAATTCTCAGGCTTAGACAAGGCGGAAAGATATTCTTTACTATGAATGCGGTTCCATTTTTCCGCAGAATCCTTTTGTTGTCGAGTTCCTTGGCAGCGTTGGCGATCTCGTTCACGATAGGTTTGGACGTAGTTAGTGGTCTAGGCGTTGCCTTGTTTGTTCCTTTCCTTACATTATATTTAGTGTTGTGCCTCAGAACGAGGCGGAGACTTTCGCCATACAATTTCTCGATCGGAGTTATTCATTCTTTGATTTTCAGCACTCGAAGTTATTCGAAACTTTCCCGAAAGAAAGCGGAATGGTTAGCTACACAGCTAGGCGAAAGAGTATATGGGATAGAAGACGCAATATTCCCTTTGTGGCTCTTTGAGATAACCAAGAGGTGAAAACTCCAAGATGACCCCAATATCACTTAGGTGCGAAGAGCTCACAAAGATCTACGGCTCCCGCTCGAAACCTGCCGTCGATGGATTGAGTCTAGTCGTCAATCAAGGAGAAATCTTTACTCTTCTAGGGAGGAATGGTGCGGGTAAGACGACATTTCTGAGAATAGCAGCAACACAGTTGCTTCCGACCAAGGGTAAGATAGAAGTTCTTGGGTCTGATGTTGTTGCTGACCCGGCATCCATCCGTCCCCGCATAGCGGTTACACCCCAAGAAGGCAAGCCTCTTCGTCCGCTTACTGTCTGGGATCATGTTTACTACTGGTTGTTGCTTAGGGACATGTCAAGGTTAGAAGCTCGAGTCAGGACGCACCGTGTGCTGAAGAGTCTTGAGCTTGAAGATTTCACAAAAGCGCAAACCATGGAGTTATCAGGAGGACAGAAACAGAAAGTTCTGATAGCTATGGCTATAGCCACCGATGCAGAATTCTTGTTCTTGGATGAACCAACGCTGGGGCTAGATCCTGTTTCTAGGAGACGTGTTTGGACCATGATAAGCGAGCTGCATCATCAGAATAGAACGATTTTGCTCACAACGCATTACTTAGATGAGGCAGAGGCTTTGTCCGATCGGCTGGCTGTGCTGGACGAAGGCAAGCTCATCGCCGAGGGATCTGTTGAAAAACTAAAGGGCTTGCTGAAGGAAACTACAAGAATCGATTTTGTAACCGGATTTGAGGAAGAAGAACTTGCCACATACGGTAGGTGCATGCGTGTCGGGGATTCTCTGCGTGTCCTGACGACCGAAAAACTGGCTGCTGAACTGGTTCAATTAGCTTTAGCCCGACGAGCGCGTTTTAGGGTTTCCCCTACCAGTCTGGACGATGTTTTCGTTTCACTAGTTGAGACAGGGGATATGCGATGAGAATCTTTGCTTCGATTCGAGGTGCTCTAATACTAGCTTACTTGACAGGTATTGTTTGGCTAAGGAGGGATCCCACTTCCGCATTTTATCTGGCATCGACGCCATTTGCGATGTTCTTTATTATAGCTATGGTCACTCGTGGCGGTCTCGTTGCAAATGCTATTTCAGGTGGCTTGGTTATGCTCCTTCTCCATCACGGATTGTCCCTTGGTTCGGATGCAACTCTGTATAGGATAGAATACAAGCTTCAAGACATTGTTGTCGCGTCCCCTATCTCATCGGCGGTCTACATGCTCGGTCTAGCTTTATCTGAGCTAGTCTTCGCGGGCCCAGCGGCCATAATTTTAGGTATTCTGGCGATAGCACTAACGCCTGGACCGCACAACATGGCGCTACTTACTTTGACTATGCTTTTGGTGTGGTTGTCAGGCTCGTCTTTAGGTTTCTTATTTTCAACGTACGTACCTCATGTCAGAAGTGCAACTCAAATTGTCGCTCTACTGAGTGGAGCACTCACGGTGCTGCCCCCCGTGTTCTACCCGATGAACGTGCTGCCTGACATACTGCAATCTGCATCCTATCTGATCCCAACTACGCATGCCTCTTTGTTGTCTCTATTCTCGCTCGGTCAGAAGATACCCGAGAATTGGAGCCCATCGATTGGAGTTTTCGCTCTATTGCTATACACTGTCAGCTTCGCGTGTATTGCATTGCTTAAGGCGAGGTGGAGACAAGTATGAAGATGATGTTCGCTGGTTCCCTCTGTCGATCTATGAAAAGAATTATATGTCCACCTAGACCAACCTACAAATTATGACAATGGTTTGCTTCATCGCGACTGCCGCCTATGGGTCTCCACTTGCTGATGAAGTGCAGTTTCTTAGGCGATATCGTGAGAGTGTTGTCAAGAGAAACAAATGGGGACGTTGCTTGGTAACCGCGTTTGAGAAGTTTTATTATACCTTCAGTCCAACGCTAGCAAGGCTCATTGAAGGCAGCGAAAAGCTCTGTTACCTAGCTAGAATCTTTGTAGCTGACCCAATTGTCGATACACTGCTTGTCGGTTCCTTCGCTTTTAGTTCGGGGAGAAAACGGCTAGCCGATCTTCAGGCTGCCCATGATCGACTTATAGCGGGAATTCTCATGCGCGGGATAGGCGGTTTGCTCTATTGTATCTCCTGGGTTGTTTGGAATTCGATGTTAGTATATTTATTCCTCAGGCCTGAGATTACCCCTTGGGCCCTTCTCATTTGGGTGCCTATGATGAGCGGACTTGTTCTCACTAGAATTGGCGCATGGGTACACAAGGAGATTGACTTCACCAAAGTTGTCCCGATTTGAAATTCAAGAACGTCGATGCAGTCTTCATTTGCACGCTAAATATTGATCAGGTTTTAGAGAAGCATGGCGTTCAAACGCTAGTTGCGCAAATTGAACGAAACGCCATCTGCGCTGAGTCGATGCGCGCGGGATCACCCGAAGACCTAATGCAGCAGGTCTACAAGAGAAACGACTCGATGCTCCTGAGCAAGAGCTACCAGACAGCAAAAAGATTCTACCGGCTAAAGCTCGCACCGCCGGCCTCTGCCGAAGATTGGATTGAGAATTGCTTTGTTATACTTTCGATTTTCTCCACGGGCGTGGCGGCACTTACCTTGTGGATGCAGCTTCGAGAAGTTGATTTGGAAAGAATTTTGGAACTTAGGCGGGTTGCATTTTCATACTGGTTACCCCTGACCAAGATGAAGATCCGACTACAACTCCCGAAACCTTTGTCGGGACAGAAAGAAGGCGTGTCGTGCGATGAACTCGTACAAAAGTATGTGGCACACCTCGAAATGTTGATCTCACAAGTAGAGCGACGCACATCGGGAATTAATGTCATGTCAATTTATCCAATATTCTTTGTGCGTGAGACCGAACCTCCGGTGAACAACGTAGGTCGAACAACTTTGCTGAACTCGGAACTGCATTCTCTTCTATACGACACGTTCAGCTGGCGACGACTCGACAAAGATGCTATCAGAGTCGCGAACATCAGCCCAAACCTGTTGGTCGGACGGTATTTGACTGATGCCTGCGCTCTTGAGCTATTTAGACAAGACCTGCGCGAGGAACTTGTCGAGTACGCGGATCGCAGGGACCACCTAAGCGTGGAGGAGGAATTCCTAGGGCAGGAATCAAGTACTGTCATCATAATTGAGGTCGCCCGTGTTCTATTGTCAACGCTTAAGTCGATTGATTCGCTAGTAGCGAGGAGAAGGGAGACAACCTCCCTCAAGGAAATGACCCAGCTCAAAAAGAAGGTTCTTTCAGTTCTTGATGAATATGCTTCAATCGGTATTGCGGCACGTTCCTTTGAGCGCGGTATTTTCAACTACGCAAAGAACGTTATGGGGATTGAAGAACTCTATACGCAGGTTCACAATAAGCTCGAATTGCTTGATCGGACGGTCTTTCTTTTGTACGACAAGAGGTTGCGTGAACGCACCATACTGCTCCAGAGCTTAGCGGCCGCAATGACAATATTTATTGTGGCTATTTCTATCCTAGAGTTGTTTATGAAGGTAGACCCTATTTTGCGAGTACTCATACTTGTGCCGCTTCTGATTGCGGCAACTCTGCTGCCTTGGGCGCTGTCTGAAGAATAGACAACTGTTCTTCTTATGACAGTTAACCCGAAGCCGAAGAATTCTGTATTACGTCCACAAGAACTATACCAGAGAATGATCTAAATCTAGCCGATCGAACAATCCCAGCCAGAATCAGACAAGTAGCGCCGGAATGCAAATTCAAAAATCTAACGAAAGAAGCAGGATAACTTGAGTCTACCGCATTATCAGTCTACTACTTCCAGCCCCAGTAGTCCTCCTCAGCTTCATAAACCTCTTCGCAGTCTGAGCATACGCCGAGCGTCTTAATCACTCCATCAGCTACAGCGCATTTCTCGCAATATGTGTACTGAGAGGAAGCTATGTGAAGCATCTCTAGATGATTCCTACTTGCCGAGCTTTTCTAATCAATTTTCTCAAGTCTTGTTTGGGTAACAGCGGACAAAACTGACCCCATACCCATTTCCCTTTCATCCGACCTTTTTTACCGATGATATAATACCCTATTCTGATTTCGTTCCTGTCGCTGAACGAAATTTCTTCCAGAACAAAAGACTTTTTGCGATAGTTACTTTGGCGTAGAGTCACATATTTTTCAACAGCGAAATTTTCTTTCTTTCCGTTTCTACGTGTAATCCGACCACTCTTTTTGATTTCTAATTTGGGAAGTCTCATACAGCTTTGTTTGAATTCCCCTTTATTTAACAATAATCGAAATGCAGGCTTTGGAAAGTTGATTACCTCTGAGGGTTGTTGAACTGCTTTTTTGGCGAGCTAGTTCCATGATACTTCCACAACATGCGATGGCCGGGCTTCTCCTCCTTGATAACCTGAGCTTTTCCTCGACCTACTTCTTCACCTCTACGATCTACCATGAGCGTGATTTTTGACCAATAGACCTGCCTTAATAAGTTCTGAAATTTGCTGCGGTCGTCTGAGGGGTTACGCGGGCCTCGGTCTTTGTTTCTATGAGATTGAAGCGAACGAATTAAGTGGTGTCAAAGAGCCATGGTTTGTTTAGCCAATGGTTGCACTTGTGATAGGTGGTCGAGCAATGATCAAGTGCAAGCTTGGCCTCGTGTTCTGAGAAAATGCTACGTGCGGCGGCCTTGGCTCTAAGGCCAGGCTTCTAGGTATGGCATTACTGCCAGTAGTGTTCCGCCAGCTGTTAACCCAGCGGTTGCGCTTAACATCAGAATCTTCCATGCCCATAGTCTTCGGACCCATTTTGAAGCCGTTGTTTCGGTTTTCGGTTTGATAACTGGCCAAAAAGCTATGCATAGAGCAGATGCCATCAAGCCACCATTGAGGAAAATCTTGCTCACCATGGGAAGTTCTCTTCCTTCTTGAAAAACTAGCCCAAAGAAGACTAAGATGGCAGCAAGAAAGTAGGATGAGTAGTTACTCATTACTGTGAAATCACGAACGTAGTCATTCCACTCCCTTCCATCTTCGGATCTACGCCTTGTCTGAGCCATAACATGTCCCCAAAACAGTCCAATTGCCCCAAGAAACAATAACGAGACTCTCCCTAAACCTTCTCCACAAACGCGCAGTACCAAACACCCTATTCCGATAACAATAAGAACAAGGGCAACGCACAAGCCAATTTGCCAAATTGCTAACTGGAGTTTGGGTTGCGCAACTTCTTCTTGTCCGACCAGAATTGATGGCTTCTCGATGGTAACCACTTTTCCTCCACATTTCTCACAGTATTGTGCTACGAAAGGTATTCTTACTCCACAAAAAATGCAAAATTTCGTATGGACCTGCGATTCATTCGAAAAGGCAGTATCTTGACTCATCGTCTTACCTTAAATATCCCTAACGCTCTTTCGATATTAAAAAATATTTATCCAATCCTCATTCGGAGGCCGCAGCTTTCTGTTCAATATCTTCAAGAGAAAGGAACATTGGAAGCCGGTGGATCTTCCATAGAAACCTAACATTCATTCCTCTGTCGAATCTAGACATATTCGATTTGAACCGAGACTGTTGCAAGCCGGAGGGATTTATACCAACAGAGGCTTAAATCCTCCCTCACAAAACCCAAATTTCGCCCTCTTCGCACTACAAAATTCGACACGCTTGGCCTTTTTTTGCAATTGTTCTGGCCTTTAGACCCGTCTTTGAAAAATATTTTTTGTACTCTACCTCCAATCCCTGTGAATTGTGGGTTGTCCTCCAATAAGTGTCTAGCTGTTGAACTCAATGACAATAGACTTGGCTTAACAAGTTCTGAAATCGACTTCAGCTGCTTGAAGCGTTACTGGGTCACATCGGCCTCCGTTTCACGAGATTCGGGCGAACGAATGCTAAATATTGACCTGCCCTATGAGTATTCGGTGTAGCACATAAAATCTGAGACCTTAGGTTGATTCGTTTGGACGAGAAGCTTGCCAAAATAAGTCGATTTCAGATTGACAAAAGTCGATTCAGGAGATATATTGGCAACATAGGCGAAATGGTGGCTCAGGAAGCATTGTTGAAACAAGGATTTGAAGTATGGCTACTTACGCCATATTTTCCGTCTTCTTTTAAGAAACCGCTTCAAACCGGATTAACTAGAATCTTGTCATGTCTATACGAGCATGAACTTGGACGATTTAATGATCAAGAAACAAAAAAGCAAGTCAACAGGCTGAAGAGTTTTCTTGGCGATAAACTGGAAGCTTTCAGAGAATACATGGAGAAGCTAGGCGTTGTCAGTAAAAGGGGTATTGTTCCTGGGTGTTCCTATTGTCCTGATTTGATAGCTAAGAAAGATGATAGGATATATGTCGTCGAAATCAAAGTTGGTCAAGGAATCAGCTATTTGAAAGGAGAAAAACTCAGAGGTCTTATGTCGGCAAAAGATTATGGCTTCATACCTATGCTAGTTACAATAGACATCGATATAGAAGCAAGTAATTTAGTAATCAAAGAACTTTGAATTGAACGCTTTGAGAATGTCAGGTTTCTTTGACCAGAGGATTGGAAAATACATCAATCTTGACTTTTTGAACTTAATCGAGTTTGCTGAGTTGTACTATTCTTCCTTCTGCGGGTTTAAATGTGCGAAATGATTCAGAAGGTCAAACTTGTCGAGTTCAGAGTCGCGGACCAGGTTTGCCTCTATCTCCTCGACGAACTCGCGTGTGAATCCGCGGGGTAGTCCTACATTCTGGTCTATCATGTCGAGCGGAAGAGGAAGCCCAGTCGCAGGATTGTGCGTTGCAGCTAGACATGGAAGAATCTTACTTACATCCGTCCCAGTTCTCGCTTCAATGCAGAAAGGCGGCGCTGGGTAGTTGCAACGTAGATATTGACGCTCCGTAGCCAATACGACCTCGGGCTTGCATGCAAGGTTCCGTCTGATTCCTGCCTCTATCTCACTCCTGGCGTTCCTCAGAATTACGTCTACATCTTTGACGCCCAAACGTTCAACGTATCTTCGGTAGGCCGACGCTAGCCTGCTGAGGAAGTTGAAAGCAGAAGCCTCCCCAAACGTGTGTGTGTAAGAAAAGACCTGCCCGACCGCCATTAGAGAGGAAAGTATGTGTCTGTCATTTGTCCTGAAGACGTTCCTATCGTCGCCGTCGCGCTTAATGATCCAACCGTCTATCGCAGCGGTTGTTACTCGCTTGACTATCCCGACAGCTCTGCTGCTTTCAAGCAGCTTGGAGGTTGATTTAACCACGTGATCCACGAGATCCGACCCGTACACGAATCCCCTCTGTTCAATTTTTATCCCGCGGACAATACGCGAGCGTGTTTGGAATCCATAGAAACTTCCGTCTATTACGATCAGGTCAGGTTTCTCATCTTCTAAGCATTTGAGTGCCGTGTCACGCTCCAATGCCACAGTGAGTAGATCTAGCGTCTTCTTCGTGACCTCGATATCGCCCGTTTCAAAGTCGGCCATATTGCCGGAGAAGTACTTTTCGCCCTTCAACTCGTCACCTTGATAGATGTTCCAGCCTGCTGCAAATGTGCCAAACCTGGCACCGAGGCGTTGACTCAATACTGGGGAATCGGAGCCATCCACATAGGCAATTCTCCAATTCTTCCATTCATCCGACTCCGCGATTTTCTCGAATCGTAGTAAGGCACGCAATTCCTCTAAACGCTTCTTCTGCTCAAGAAGCCGCAATTTGGTCTTCTGAGCCTCCGCCGCTGCAAGCTCGAAGAACTGGTGCTGCATACTCACGGGAATCTTAACCCAATCGGAAAACTGAATCTGCTCTTCCTTCTTTAGCAACAGTTCTCACTTTCCGTCATCAATATCGAAGTGTATCAGCAGCGGTATAGGGCTGGGGTTCATCTTGCCAAGAAAGTAGAAGTATCCCTCTCCCAGAGTGACGAGGAACTTGGGATCTATGTCCAGTTGGCTGAGAAGCTTGCCAGCCTCCTCCATGTCGAGAGGATGGATCTTTCCAATGAACTGTGTATTTAGGTTCCTCCTTACTGCCGCGTTGATCCCGATCTCACCAGCGATCCCTTGCGATAGAAGTATTACAGATAGGTCATACGTCCTGCCCAACGCGCAAAGGTCGGTTATCATCTCGGCTGTGTCGTACTGAATTCCAGTTGGCTCCCAAGGGCAATACTGAGGGCCTTCATCCACCAACAAGGCAAGCCTTAGCCTTTCCTTCTTCTCCATCAGCGCCTTCAGGTAACCGCCAAACGATAGAAATATGGCGAGCTTCTCGTCCTTGCTGCCTTCGCTAATATCCATGATTAAAGTGTGCTTTTCTCTTGCAAGCTTGAGAACGTCGTCGTGCATCTTCCTGCCAAGTATATTCTCGAAGTCCCTGTCCTGCAGTTTCTTGATCTCCCGCTTGAACTTACGAACGTACATCTTGCCATATACGGTGAGGGCTCCGCTCTTGTCTCTCTGTCCCTCCTCAATAATCGCAAGGGCCTTCGTTTCCAGAAACTGCTTTATCTCGCTCGGAGACTTGTTACGCCACTCACCCTCCAAGATGACTTCCTCGAGCGCCTCGGCGACGTCGTTCTTGTATTTCCTTTCTCCTGTGAAACCGAAATAGTCCATCTTCGAGAGCAGGTACGAGTAGACGACGTCCTCGTCCAAGTAGACATCCTTGAGTTTCACAACTTGGTCTTCAGGATAAAAAGGCGCATAATCAGAGCCCTTCCAATCAAAGACGATCACGTCCATGCCGGACTGCCTTAGGATGGGTATAAGCTGGTGCCTAGCGAGGAAGGATTTGCCGGAACCTGTTACGCCGAAGACTCCGATGTGGTATGGGATGTACTCCGGGTCGTACGGAACCTTCCAGGGCTTCGTATCTTTGTAGTAGCCGATTGTGTGCCTACCTTTTTCCTCTTCAGGCCCAATCTCGAGATGGGACATGGGGTTGTCCGATTCCTCGAAAACTTCTACATCCGAAGAAGGTGCAATGACATACTTGTTCTGCTCAAGCTTCTTAGTCACGTCACCGATGATGCTTAGGCCAAAAGCATAGAACTCCTTAGCATTGGATGGGTGCCTTCCCATCCTTGCATACGAGACGCCTGGAGAGTAGGCGGAAGTTCGCAAGTTCTCGTTGGAGCCTAATCCACCCCTACAGACTGCGAGGACAAGGTTGCCATTTCTGTTCTTGACCAGTACCAAGTCCTCGGCCTTGACATTCCTTTCCTCCCCCTCGTTCAGAATTACGGCCGCGGCCATCTCGGTCGAGTTGCTGGCAATTATGCCTATTTTTCTCAAAAGACCTACACTCAAGATTGATTACGAAACGGGGCCTTATCTCGTTTTCTTTCTGATTGTACGCAGAGGCGCCTATAACCAGAATTTCTCCTTATGGTAGAACAAGTCGAAAAAGAATGATTAGTTTCAAACACAACTAGTTTGACGAACTGCAATTTAGCCTCGTCGTGAAACTGGTACAATCGAATAGATGACCTTAAGAAGTTCTGGAAATCTATTGCAGCGTGCTGAAAAGTTACACGGGACCATACAAGTAGTTCTAGGAGATTGAAGTGAATGAGACTTGATTGGATTCCTAAAGGACAGTTCCTACTAGATAATCCTTAGCCATCCAAAAGAGATTGAATAGGGGGTAATAAAATGTTTTTGGAAGTTTCTTATTACCACGGATGATATCTATAAAGAGGATAGAGCGGCTCCAAAACAAATTGAGGCCAAGCTACATGAGTCTCGAACTTTCCAAGAGAAAAGCCCGTTTCACTGAAACGATGCAAAAATGGGGCAGCATTAACAGAAGGATTTTTCCTTGGAGACGAACGAGAAACCCGTACCAAGTCTTCGTTGCTGAAATTCTCCTTCAGCGAACAAGGGCTGATCAAGCGGAATCGACCTATGCAAAATTCCTTCAAAAGTGGTCAGACATTACCGCGCTGTCCAATGCCAAGATAGATGAAGTCCGTTCAACTATCAGAAGCCTAGGTTTGGAATATCGGGCAAAGCGATTGCAGAAACTGTCAAGGGAAATTGTACAAAATTTCGGTCCGAAAATCCCGGACAATCTTTCGGAACTTCACCGATTATACGGCAAGGGCTTCGGTGACTACATGGCACACGCGATTCTATGCTTCGCCTACGGTAAAGATGTACCAGTTGTTGACAGGAACGTTGAAAGGATTCTGGAACGCGTGTTTTCGCTACAGACAAAAGGTGGCCACCGAGATCCCAGACTCTGGCAATTTGCAGCGGAATTGATACCGAGAGGCAAAGCCAGAGAGTATAATTGGTCGCTGATAGATTTTGGCGCACTCGTCTGCTCTCCTAGGAACCCAAAGTGCCGGATATGCCCAATCATGGAAATCTGCGATTTTGGCGGAAAGAGGGCAGGTGATTGAACGGCTTCCAGAGTTCATAAAAGATTCGATTTCTAACATCATAGGTTACATACTGCGTTCTTTTACAGGTTGCTCAGTACTGCAATCTTCATGGCAAAAGTCTTAATATCCCTGAGGGTCGATACTTAGTAACGTTGACAATGAGCGAAGACAAGAAAAGAGCAATTCTCCAAGAGCTCGTCAAAGTTTACCCGATCGATCTATCCATAGTTGAGGTATCCGAAAAGGTCGGATTGACCCATTATACTACTTCAATGTATCTCAAGATACTAGAAGCTGAGAAGAAAATTGAGCCTACCAGAATAGTTGGCAAGGCCAAGTTCTATCGTCAAGTGCAATCGGCAAAACCAAACAGGAAAAACAAGTGATGCTGCGATGGGCGTTTCAACCCACTATGCGCGTATGGTGAAGTTCTCATGAGCACCTATCAACTCATAGATCTCTTCGCAGGAGCTGGAGGCCTCAGTTCCGGTTTTAGCAACGCAGGATTCAAGGTAGTTGCTGCGGTAGAAAATGTTGAAGTTTTCTGCAAAACGCATCAGTATAACTTCCCAAAGTCAATATCCCTGCATAGACACATTCAAGATCTTCCGCCCGAAAAATTTCAAAAAGACACAGGTCTGAAGAGAGGAGACATTGACGTAGTTATTGGATCCCCTCCATGCCAGACATTTTCCACAATCGGGCATCCTAAAATAAGATCGTTAACAAACAGTGATCTGCACTTCGATCCAAGAAATTACCTCTACGAATATTTCTTTCAGTATGTGAAGCATTATCAACCATCAATGTTTCTCATGGAAAACGTTCCGACAATGAAGACTAAGTATGGCGGAAGTCTGTTTAACAATATATTGAATCTAATCCGTTCGCTGGATTACAAACCTCATGAAAAGATCTTGAATAGTGTTCAATACGGCGTGCCTCAGATGAGAAAACGCCTATTCATGGTGGGTGCTCGTGGAGATATTGAATACTCATTTCCAAAACCTACTCATTATTGGTCCGAAGATAGGGTTCAAACAAATTTGGACAAACCAGATGCATGTAACATGCCTCTCAAGAGAGCTCCAACTGTATATGACGCTATAGGTGACTTGCCAAAGATCTACGATGGATGTAGAGAAGACGAGCTGCCCTACTCGAAGAATAGCGATCTGACACATTACCAAAAAATGATGCGTAATAGCAATGGTCTAGTGAGAAATAACATATGTCGGATGTCCAATGATAGGGCAAAGAAGGTATTCCCTCACATGAAGCAGGGAAGTAAATATATGGACCTCCCGGAAGGAATCCGAGATATACTTCCGTTCCGCGAAGACATATTTAAGGACAGACTAAAAAGACTAGACGAATCCAAGCCTTCTTGGACGATTTTGGCTCATATTGGGATCGATGGTTACATGTATATTCATCCAACTGAGAATAGAACACTGTCGGTTCGAGAAGCGGCAAGGATACAGAGTTTTCACGACTCATTCGTATTTCTTGGAAACATGAGAGAGCAATACAAAATGGTGGGGAATGCTGTTCCACCCATTCTAGCTGAAAGGTTGGCGGATTCGATTATCGTTGCTTTGAGAGGGACTTGAGAACGATCACATTCGCAGATATATTCTGTGGTTGCGGAGGCTTAACCAATGGATTCCATCGTAACAAGAATTTCAAAGGATTGCTAGCTGTCGATTGTTGGCCAATAGCAGGAAGAGTATTCTCCGAAAATCATCCAGAAATTCCTTTTCAACTCCGCGACTTGTATATTCCCGAGGAAGTTGATGCTGTTTCACAGCAGCTGAAAGAAAAGTGCGACGTTCTTCTGGGAGGCCCTCCATGCCAAGGATTCAGCACTCTGGGAAAGAGAAGGAACAAGGACAAAAGAAGTTCGCTAGTTGAGGTTTTCCTTGACATTTGCGTTAATGTTGTTCCAAAAATTATTGTAGTTGAAAACGTCAGAGGCATTACATCAATAAAGCACAGAACAGGTAAGACCTTTCCCGAATATATACAAGAAGTGCTATCTGAGGGAAATGGCAGCATTGGATATGACGCCCGCGCTATTCAAGTAAATACGCTGGAATATGGCCTAGCGCAAACGAGGATTAGATGGTTCTTGATCGCTGCTCGAAAAGACCTAAACACCGAATTCCATGTGTTGAACAAAAGCATACAAGAAATCGAAGACCAGAAGACGATTGTGAGGAGAAATCTACGCGATGTAATTGGCGATTTACCGCAGATTAACAGTGGAGGTGGGGACAATGTCATTATCGATCATGTTGACGGAGTCGAGAGAACTATTTTCAATCATCGGGCTATGAACCATTCAACCAAATTGATAAAGCGTTTTTCGTACGTGCCTGTCGGCGGTGGGCTGTTGGACGTGCCAAGAGACCTTCTGACCGACCATTTAAAGAAGATGGTAAATGGGGCTTACGGCAATGGCGGACATATTAAGAACATATACGGGCGTTTAGATTGGGAGAAACCGTGTGGCACCATCGTGGCAGGTATTGATAAAATTACCTGCGGCAGATTTTTGCACCCCTCTTCTAATAGGCTACTGACTCCAAGAGAGTGCGCCAGAATCCAATCATTTCCAGACTCATTTCGGTTTTTTGGAAGCTTGGTCAACCAATATTATATGATAGGAAACGCTGTGCCTCCTGAGATTTCCAGAGTGATTGCTAATGCTATTGCGAAAACATTTGGGTATTCGAATTCCTAGAAAACTAGAATGGCATCTCTAAATATGATCATGTCCGAAAAATAACCGTAGATCCTCAAAGGTTTAATTTTTGTGAACACGCACCCATATTGAAGATGATGGGAAATGGTGAATTGATCGTCTATACTCGGTACGTCATCATTTCGGAAAGGACAATCCTTAGACCAATATTTGTAATATCCGGCTCTACAAAATTCCCTTGTTATGAATGATACCGATTTGCCAGCGGGCATATAGACGAGATTCATCTTTCTATTTTCTACGCTTCTTCCTGTCCTACAAAACGCGTAATCAAAAAAAGCGAGCATTCCACAGTATGGGTCGCCAGCATGAGCAAACATTCGGCCACGAGGCCTAAAGATCAGCGTCTTATCGCGATTAGTGATTCTTCTCGGCAATCTCGAGAGAGTCTGGCGGATTATGTTTGGCCTTATCCTAGTATTCTTTTCAAGGAACGCTTTTAGTTCACAGGTCTCGATTTGGGTCAGAGTATCATAATTCTCTATCGCGACAGCGGCGCTCGTACCTAAATCAGATTGCCGCTTGATTTCTTGCGATATCCAAGGGTCGCTATTCAAGTCTTGAATTTGCTTATCGTCAAGCCTATACTCCATAATCTTATCAATCGTCTGAAAGGCTGTTATTGTTTCCGGGTGTTTCAAATCCGGCTGATTCGGGTAGTTTATGTCTCTCAGAAGAGACCCATTTTTGTCCGGATACGTGTAAATGAAAACTGGAACCGTGTTTATCAATCGTATCATGTCAATTCCGTAATAAAGATCTCTGGTAAGCGAATACGTGCTCCCACCGCTCTTCTTTCTTCCTGGAATTATGTATACGGAGGGCACATCTGCTTCCGCAGCTGCAACTAATCTCGGGACGCGTTGCTTTGCATGTTGGCTCTGCGGGGTAGTTGTTGTAATTTCGATGCTGACTACCGGAACGTCAACACCGCGCCGTTCTATGGTAGCGATAAGGTCGGGATTATCAAGACGCAAGATTCTTTTCATAGATTCAGGCAAGTTTAGAAATTCCGGGCTTCCGGGCTTTGGTGTCACGTTTGGAATCCAATCTAGTCCACGTATTTTTGATCCAGCAATAAACCACTGAGCGCTATTAAGATCATCAGGGTGCCATATCTTGTTAGCCACACTATATCTCCTCACTAAATTATCAACGGATTCAAGATAGCCTGTGTGACCCGTATAGTTCCATCGTCTTGAACACATATCAAGTTGATGTCTTGGAGTGGGTTGGGAGGCTGCCTAGCTGAAAAACCATGAGCCCATAGTAGAAGTAAGGTGCCCGATGCGCCAATAGAACGATCTTTGCAAAAATCCTCTACGTATTTAATAATCTGGTTTCTTGCGCTGGCATCTTGCATAATCTTCCGCAGTTTTCTTACGTCACCGCTATCAAAGCTAGGCTTGTTTTCCAAAACGACTATCATTGAATCCTTATAGCCAATCAAATCAGGATAAAGAATTTCGCCAGAAACGTTCAAACCAAAAGATGCTTGGCCCCCTGGAGGATGGTATTGAACAATAACCCATCCGTTTCTCTGAAGAATTCGCATGATGTTGAACGAGACAAAATCTTCTGACATCGCAACATATCTTAGCAATTGGCTCGTACTTACATATTGCTATCGTGGCAGACTAGAGCCGCTCTAAGACCACTATCCTCCCATCCTTTCCAATATTCAGCTCATTCTGATAGTTAAACATCCGAACAAACGCATTCTCAAGTCGCAGGGTGTCACCGACTCTCACCTTGTCTATCTGGTCTCGCCACAAGTTCAGCCTTATCGAGCCTGTCTGATCTTCTAGAATTGCAGCCGTAACTCTGGCTGGACCGAACTTGGTCGTGACCGTTTGCACCTCGCCGATTTGTCTTATTTTGCCAACGACAGTGAGGTTCCGCATTCCCTGCCTTATGTCGGCTATATTGATCCTAAAGGCCTCCTCACTCATTAGGCTCTAAACACCTGTAATTCTAACTTAGATTGGTATAAAATCATCTCGAATTGCATTCGAAGATCAACTTGCACATCGAGTACTAGAGAAGAAACTAATGCCATAGAGCTGAAGCACAAGTCTTACACGATTGCTCTGTGCATGCAATCGGCATCCTTGAAAACGATCTACTCTGGCCGATCGAATAATACCAAACAGAAGCAGAGAAGTCGCTCTTCTAGAGCTTCCAGCTCTTCTTCACATGGGCATTTTCTAACAACATCCCTGGCCAAGATATAGACATGTCGGACTTTTCGGCCAGGAGGCAGGAGAAGTTTATAGAGTGCGATTCTATTAACTTTTGATATCATTCTATCGAGGCAGAGACATGAGCGTTAATTTAACACAGATTTTGAATCTAGTCGGCAAATTGGATGACTCTCCGGGCGACGATACCCCAAGAGAACGTTTTAGAGGATATCTAAGAGAGAATGTCAAAGAGGTAGGGCGAATTCGAGACTACGTGGAGGAATGTCTGAGAAATTCGGGAGATCAGTATAACCGTGCTCTCCAAGATTTGGTGAACCATTTAGCAACTTTTCTGGGATTTGACGTGACTTTTGGTAGATACCAAGGGGTCCTAGGTCAACCTGGGTATGATGGGCTTTGGAAGTCGTCAGCAGATTTTTTTGTTGTGGCTGAGGTCAAGACGACTGAGGTATACGCCATTAGAACCGCTACTCTTGTTGGATATGTGGATGATCTGATTTCTGGAAAGAAGATCCCCAATTGGGATCATGCTTTGGGACTCTATGTCATTGGGCGTCCAGACCCGGAACTTCGCCAGCTGGAGAGCTCAGTTATAGCTGAAAAAAGAATCCATCAACTTCGCATAATCTCTGTAGAACATCTGCTTACACTCGCTGAATCGAAGAGTGAGTATGATATCAGCCATGAGGATATTCTCGCAGTTTTGAGGCCTTCAGGTCCTAAGATAGACCCTATTGTGGAGCTTATGAAACGTCTCATCGCTCAGAAACCAACAGAGGTAGAAGCTGAAGTTCCTGTGACCGAACCCGCTCCAGAGGAAGTACAAGCACATTACTGGCTGACACCCGTGAGGAGTGACGAAAAGCAGAGTGCAGAAGAAGTCATCCAAACGCTCGTTGGAGAAGAAAAAATCTACGCTATAGGAGAACGCACCCCAGGAAGAAAGCACATTAAACCAGGCGATTGGGTTTGCTTTTACGCGTCCGAAAATGGAGTAGTTTCCCATGCCGAGGTAGCCTCGGCGCCCGAACATAAGCATCATCCTAAGGTCAAACATCCCGAAAAGTATCCGTGGGTATTTCGTGTAAAGAATGTTCACCTATACATTAACAAGCCGGTCATCATTGACATGGAACTACGAAGTAAACTCGAAGCATTTCGCGGGAAAGATCCAACTCAAGCTTGGGGTTGGTTCGTCGTAGCAACTCGAAGAATTGCTAAGAATGATTTCGAGCTTCTAACCAGGACATAATCAGTAGTTGTTCTCTCATCCCGCCTATAGGTAGAAAGATTGGATAAACAGACGCTTTCGGATAGAAGACCTCAAAAAAGGTTCTAAAATTTGATGCAATGGGCTGAAGGGTTACTCGGTTCTATCGGTCTGATTTTGGCGAGGTCGGGGCGAAGTTGTCTAGAACCTTATTAAGAAGATTCGCGAGTACATTCCAAAGTAAGATAGACCGTATTGTCTATAATTCAAATCTGGTAAGGATTAGAAATTGATGCATGAGAGTCACTGCATTTCTTTTTGTGCAAGATTCCAAGTCTACAAGTCCGTGCGCAACATCATGCCTTAGATTCTCGGCTCTATGATCCACTAGGAATGTATTGAAATAGTGAAAGATATCTTCTCCGAGGAATTTTCTTATTTCCTGATTCCTTAAAATGTCATCCAAGGGCTGCTCAATAATAATGTCTCCCTTGACTTTACTTGTGGGTTCTCCTAGCTTTCCCAATAGATTCCGTAGAACGTTTTCCAGCTGTGGTGTTAATATGTGAATCGCACTCACATAGTCCTGATCAAAGTATCTTTCGAAACCAGTTTTAATGATGGAGAGATTCATCGTAGCGTATAGTCTTGATGACGAAAGGTATTCTATCAATTTCAAAGAGTCTAGACCTTTTTGTTGCAGTCTATCTAATATTTTGGTTAGTAGCAAATCCATTTTCCATTGGTATTCCATTGAAAAATATTCAGTTATATGATCGTCAAGTATAGCAGTTTCGTCGATAGACTTAGCTATTGGGTTAGCCTGTCTGACATGAGTTCTAGGAAATACCATAAACGAGACAGGATGTTCCTTCCTCATTTTTTCGGCTAGTTTGCTGGCATTGGTAAAGCTGGGCACTAAATCTTGAGATGTTGCAATTTTTTTCAATGCTTCTTCCAAATCAGAACTGGCGAATCTTTCGATTATTTGTTCGATCTCGCTTGAAGGTATTTCAATGGGTACTTCAATGACCTTCATCTCAGTTACTGCTTTCCTGTAGGCTGTCTTCAGTTTTAGTAGTAATGCTTCTACATTTTCCGTTTCTCCAAGAGACCTGAACGCCCTTATCGCCTCTTCGTAGAAATGGCTTGCTATTAGTCCACTTTCATTCATTCTTTGGTCTCCTTCCACTTCAAATGAGCTGGCAATCTCATATCGATATTTTGTAGCCAGGTCTTTTCTGTCTAAAAGCATAGCATATTGTATTAGCCTGCTTTGAAAACTTCTCGCAAAACCGAAATTGTCGCTCTTACTGTAATAGTCTACACCACGCTCTAGAATTGACATTACTCTAACAGAGACATTGCTATCCATCTTATCTTTCATTTCCAAAAGAGATTCTGAGAGCTCCAAACAGAATCTAAATTTCTCTTTGCTTTGTAAACTCTCGAGAAGCTGAAGGGTCTTCTCTCGTGCATTTTCTATTTTCTCGGGATTATTGAGCTTCAACGAAAGTTCTACGGCTCTATCGATGGCGTCAGCCATTTCAATGTGCCAATCGTTTCGAAGGTATATGTTTGCGCATTCCAAATAGGAGTCGATGGCGATCTCAGCGTATTTATATGAGCGCCCTCTTTCCCAGAGAAAGTCGGAATATAACGCTCGATGTATTGGATTAGAAGTTTCTCTCACTCTTTTTTCAAAGTAATCTAGTCCACATTCAGGTATAATCAGCTTCTCACTATAGGGATTAAACCTGGATCCGACTTTCTCACGTTGCAGTCTAAAAGAAACCGGAAGTTGATATAAGAGGTTTATTTCCCACTGCATCTGCTCTACTTTGTCGCGTTCTCCTCTCTTGTCGTAAATCTCTTGAACTTTTGCAAATTTTTCGGCGCGTTGATGAGGTCGTCTTAATGAAGAAACATCCTTCTCAAGTTCTTCAAGAATCCTTTCAGGCAACTCAATTGTCATGCTCATCGCCTCGTCATTCGAGATTAATTAGTAGAAAGAATAGTTTTTGGCTTTACCTTATTGGCGGATCGAGGTCTAGCAGCTCAAGTAATAGTGCGTTTAGCTAGCAGAAATGGCGAATCATTGGTTTCCTGCCAGTTTCCAACCAGCCCAAAGGTTTCAGGGTCGCATTTCCTCCTAGCCCTTGGACTGAGCTCCGTGTAAGAGGAAGGTTTCGCATGCAAGTCCGGGCATCTACTTGATCTTTCTCTTGCGTATCTTACAGACATGGTTTCTTCTTGCTTCGCTCAGGGCTTCGGTAAGGTGTCCTAGCGCGTTTTTATATGGATCAACTCTGTCTTTATGGGTCTTGATTACAAAATGCCTCGGTTTCTCAAAGACACGAACGTGTAGTCTCCCCCCTGAGGGAAGAGGCTTATCAAAAGTCAATATAGCTCCTGCCCTAGCTTCTAGAGTCGGTGACACGCGAAATCTCTTTTTTCTGTAGTATGTAACGATTCCCTGCCTTGTCGTTGGGGGCAAGCGTGGGCAGTGGAGGCCCTTCTTCCTGCGTTTATAACTCAAGCTCGGTCTTCCTCTGTATCAGAGATCAGGGGTACACTTAAAGACGCCTTTTGATATGATCTAACTCATGTGTGCGGAAGCGTCGATTCTTATTGAGGTTTTCGCTAGAGAAGTCTTCGAAAAAATAAAAGATATCGTGGAAGATAGAAAATACAGGAATAAAGTAACCAAGGTTTACCTGAAAAGCGGTAGGGTGATCATTGGGAACGTAAAGACATTCGATAAGAACGTTCTCATTTTTTCAATTCCGGAAGGATTAATTGTTCCTATCTCCAGTATCCTGTATTTACAGATATTGGACACAGAGAGTCTATCGGAAAGGCCTAAACAATACAATTTTGCAGATTCCAATTTTTCCTTAAGAGATTTTCCTCGTCCGTTCATTACTGAAGACGGTGTGTTTGATGTTATCTATGTCTTTGGAGAAGGAAAAAGGGACTACGACGAATACACGGACTTCAAGAAAAAGAGCAAGGAAGAGTATCCTATTTTGCGTACCGGGCTTCGAGGCGACTTTGACTACCTACTAACCTTAGTATCAAAAATGGCATTCGAAACGGCAAAAAGAAATATTGAATTGAAAAGCAAAAAGACGAAAATCGTTTTTCCATACGGTAGACAAGGGATTCAATTAGACAATCCAACCAAACAATCTTTTAACATAATATCAGTAGGGTCAGGCCTTGTAAATTCCTTTACTAGAGAAATCCTAGAAATCTACGGAGATGGTATCCCAATACGTTTCAGAAAGCCAAATGACGACGAAGAAATAATTGACGAAGTCGGCCGCAGACGTTTTTTCAGAAGGGAACCTGAGGAGCGTGATATTGGATTCATGGAACTCCTACCCAATCCCTACAACCCCACAAAAACCGTTTTAATTGTGGCGGGACTGAAGGTTACAGGAACTCAAGCAGGCTTACTAGCACTATGCAATGCTTTCGAAGATAGGATTAATGATCAACTCAAGGTCATCGATGGCGATAACATACGGATACCAGCAAGATTGGTCAGAGCAAAAAATATCACCTGCAAAAATGGTCTTGAGACTGCGGAAAACTACGAGTTTATTTAGGTAATGTGGGTTTTCTTACGGGCGATCCTCCTCATAATCTAGATATTACGGAAAAAGAAAGAATACGAGGGACGGTTGACCCGCATACACTTGTGTTGTTTCTTATACAGGTTCACTCAATCTAGCTTTTTGATGCGTCTATCCTCGTGGGGAGGAGGGCCTATGACATCTTGAAGATGACCGAGGGGGTCCCTTTTTGGATCGGCTCGGTCCCGATGCTGATCTATGCGGTAGTACCCTCTCTCTCTAATGACTTTAATGTGATGCCTTCCATTCGGAAGAGGTTTTGCAAAAGAGGCGACTTGACCTTGCTCTCGGGCCTCCCATGGGTCCTCTTCATAACCCCTTTCCCGATAAAAGGTTCTTATGGCGTCGAGTCTTCCTACTAGCTTTGAATGCGTATACCTCCTCCCTGTCCTACTCATACCATTGCCCATCTCAAGAGACCTCCGGCCATGTTGCTTGTTTGCTACACTCTTGTGCCAATTTGATGAGTTTTGAGAGCTTTTCTTTCCTACTAAAGTTTACCTTTGTATGTTTACCAATCATAGAGAACCAACTCAAACTAGAATAATAGTTTGCGTAGACTCTCTCGTTTTTCCTAGTTCCAGGAGTGCAGCTAAGTAGAGCTACTGGCGCCCCTGTAGTTTTCAGAACTTCAGTTCTAGCTCTTATACTGTAGGTATCGTGATACCGTCTCATCTCATAAACAGGATAGCAAATGACCCCGCAACCCATGCGTTGCAACTGAAGAGCACATTGCAGAACTTGCCTAACCCCTCCGCCTACCACCAAACCTATCACTTTCATAGTCAAATCTACAAGGTCATAATCAGCTACTAGAATCTGTAACATCTTGATACGCGAGATGCATGCCGGAATGTTGTAGTAGGAATAGGTATCTAAGGTCGTTATATAGTCAGGGGTGAGATTCTCCGCAATACGCTTGAAATAACGAGGGTTATTAGTGAACTTATCGCAAAGGGGGTCTTGAACATCCGTTGACAGTAGAATCTTTCCTTCAAACCTCATAAACTTGTGCAATCCTGCTCTCAATGCTCTCCTTAGAGAGGAGGTTTCGGTGAGCCCTCGGTAGAATTTTGACAAAGAGACCGCAATTATGGGAATGTCTAACTCCTTGACGACCCTTATAGCTTCATCTTTTTCCCTTCCGACCGGTCGGACTTCTGGTATATACGCCGAGGGAAGGCTTGAAGCAACTTCTTGGAAGGCTAAGCCTTTTTGGGACTTGCTAGAAAATTCGCAAGATAAATTGTTAATGAGTTCGTGGATGTATTTCTTCCCTTTGCTTGCGGGGCAGTATTTATGAAAGGAACATCTCGCTAAATCGCACTCTATACCCGTCACCCGCCGTTCTTGGTAGCAACAACGAAACGGATAAGTCTCCATGACACAACACTCACATAAATCGGAAAGGTCGCATTCAAACGTATTTTCCTCGTCTCTGGAAGGTCTCGATCTAGTCGCGTCGAAAGTATTGTCGAATGGTCCTCTCATACCTGTGTGCCAGCCTGTCGTTATATTTCACTTAGAGATAGAAATAGCAGTCTAATAGCCTCAGTCTTCTCATCAGCACTTTCCAGCTAGAAGCTCGGAAACGTAACCTTAAGAACCTTCGAAATTTCATCCAGCGGAGTGAAGGGTTACACAGGATCTGAGACCTAGCTTGTAGGAGATTGGGGCAGACGAAATTTTAGTTATGTTTTCAGTATGATCCGTTGAACTTTCCCGCCTTCTCGTGATTTTGTCGCTTAGCTCGAACGTTCTATTTTATTTCTTCAATTAGAAATTTGTCGTCCCTGGTGAGGGTAACAATAAACTTTCTATTTGATAACGTCTTCCAAGACCATCTTCTGACTTCTTTACACTCTCCTTTTTTGAACGTCTTCGGATCTATTTCAATGAGGGATGATCGTCTTTCCAGCCGAAGGAAGGCTTTGATTCTAGGTAGGATCGACAAAATGGCTTCCTACTCTTCTTTCTCAACAGGATAGATCTTGATCTTGCCTTTTTCCTTGCATATTGCAATTCTTACCTTGGCATCTGAAAAAGATGTGTAGACACGACAGGAACCCTCGTGAATTTCATTTGGATCAAACTCTACGATTTTGCGTTTCTCTTTTTCCTTTTCTTTTTCTTCCATCATCATTCCTCAAATAGGTCAATTCGTGACGGGTAATTAAACCATTCTCGGTCTCACCTCCCTTCCCTATTTTTCGCGTATTGATTTGGCTAGTGTCGTTTGAAGAAAATTGTTCTCAAGTACGACGGGAAATGTATCAAGTGCGGCAGAACGGTCTCGGCTGAGGAAGAGGCCTATTGGGAGAAGGACAAAGGTGTTTGGCACCTTGAGTGTGACAGCCTTGGTCGAGAAAAGGGGTACACTACGTCAGAGGTCTCACTCTAGATCTTCCCTATAAGTCCATTCAGCTCCTAAATGTCATGCAGGAAGGGAGATTACTGCACTGCGAACTTTTCTTGTGGGACCTCTTCTAGCGGCGGCGTTTAAGAAAAAGACAACGTCTCTGATTGTAGCCTTCTGCGATGAACACGGTCTCCTGCAGCTTCCATCGTTCAAGATGGCTGACGACGAGATTGATGACTGCTATCATACCATTATCGAGAAGATGCGTCTTGCAAGAACCGTCTAGAACCAGGTTAGTTTCTGCTGCTCCTATATAAGGGAAAACTATTGAAGTTCTGAACTCTGCTGCAGCGCGGCAAAGGGTCACAGAACCTCCGAGGTATTTCTACGAGAAAAATTAAAGCAGTATGTCTAGGGTCTGACTGAATAGACTTTATTTTTTCATGTAGTGCTTTATTGATATTATATCATTTAAGTCGCCACTCGTAAATATCGAAAAAAGCTTCTGAATAGAAGAGGGTGTAAAGAAGCTATCGCAGAGAGACTATTCATGGAGTGGAAGCAAGAAGATGAATCGAAATCCAGAAATTCAAAAAGCATTCGAAATTGCGGATGATTCATTACAGGGCGTTTTAGGCTATCATTATTACGTTACTGCAATGAAAAAGAGTGTTGATGTCAGAAAACTATCGGAATATCTCCCGGATAATGTAATACCTCATACCTTCAGTTGGCATAGGTACTATCAAAAACAAGATCTCACCGGCACATTTGAGTCGATATTTGAGTCTTATCAATCCAGGATTTCATTAGTAGCTATGGTAAATGTATTCGAAGTCGCTCTTAGGAAATTCATCCGTTATCTTGACCGGAATGGGCACCCGCAAACTTTGAACGGCAAAAAATTAGATGGAGACGAAAACTACAAGACTCACATACAATGGGCCTATTTAGAAGCGCGAAAGTGTGATATCGGAGACAAAGATGCAATAAGTAGACTGCCAAAAACTTTTGGAAAAATAGACAATGCAAGACGACTTCGAAATCTAATTGTTCACAATCATGGACTATTTAACCAGAGATACAAGACAGATGCAATTGAATACAAGGATATTGAAATTGAGCTGCATCCAGATTACGCCGCATTTGAAAATAGTCCGCGAGTTCTGAGTCGAATACGACTAACAACAGATAATATCGTGGATTTCAGCAAATCTCATGTAGAAGTACTTCACGTACTTCATAATGGCATCCAAAAGAACTTCTTTGGTTTTCCTGATGCCTATAACTATGGCCAAGAACAGAAACTTATTGAATGGGAGAAAGTGTTATTGGGAACATGAATAGGCGATTAGGCCGGTTCTTCTTTAGACACGCTTCATCAAGTGTTGAGGGATATGCCTGAGAAGCGGAGAAAGCTGGAAGATCACATTAGAGAGGTGGTTCGACGAACAGGTTATCCATTGGAGATTGAGGTTTCAGACATCTTAGAAAAGGATTGGGCGGTCTTTAACAACGTTCCGTACTTGGATGAAGACGAAAGCAAGACTAGAACTATTGACATCTATGCGGTCAATTACATCGAACTCGAGCAATTCGTAAGTATAGGAAAGCCTGTATTCTTTGTTAGTACCCCTCTTCTTGTCGAGTGTAAGAGAAGCGACACGCACGTTTGGGTGTTCTTTACTCGTCCGAATTCGACGCCAGGATTCGGTAATGGGCAAACTCTCGACTTTTTGCAGGTCTTTACAAAGGGAAAGAAGAAATTTTTGGATGAGTTACCGGACTTTTTTCGAAGTGACAAACTACACTATAACCGATTTAGCAGACTCGCTCATACGTATGCAGAGGTTAAAATTCAGGGAGAATCATCAGAAAAGCAGGAGATATTTGAAGCATCAAATCAACTGATGAAGTTCGCGTCCTACGAGATAAACAAGGAGAGCGAAAGGATAGCGGGTGATGTCTCAAATCGAAATTTCTCGTTCCTGTTTCCTGTCATTGCGTTCGATGGGATGATCTACGAGGCAATCGTCAGGGGTGGAGAGATAAAATTGTTGAAACGAGTACACATTCTACTGGAGACTTCGAGGTATTCGAAGTTGACTAGAAACATCTTAGGTTACCTAATAGACGTAGTTGCGAAACCTGGTTTCGCGCAATACCTCAAGCTGTTGAACGACGATATTGAAACTATTCGACACTTTTTCGAGTCTAACGAAAAGGAGCTAGTAGAGAAAGTCGATGTTTATGATGACCTTCTCAAAACTGGTTTCGGCTAGAAAGATTATTCTACGAGCGTGAAACAAAGCATGGGAACCAATCGCGCCGCAACTAGAGGGGGTCGACTAAAAGGGGCCCTAAGGTCGATTGGCGAACCAGCTAAGTTCTTAGTTTTTGAAATAGCATTCATACTCATTGTTAGTCTAATCGTTGCCTTCTATCTTCGCATGGCAGCTCCATCTGTAAAATATGAGGCATTAGAAATTATTCTTAAAGCGGTTATCGACGTTTCGGGAGTTGCTATTGGACTAACGGGGGTAGTCTCGGCATTTCTATTGAGCTCGATGGCGCATGACAAAAGAGACGCTATGAGGTATGTAAGAGAGCTCAAGTCTAGACTGAGCGAATCACCCGAGAAAGCTAAGCAGCTAGAAGCTATAATATCGAATGAAAAGAAAGAGCTGGACACAATTACGCGCAAATCCGTTTATCTTATCCTTTGTATTTTCTTGTGTGTACTTACATTTGTACTCGCGTCGACCTCATGTATTATGAACCTAACCAAAATAGGACCAGACATAAGAGAGTATTCTACGATTGACTATCTAGCGTATCCTATTGAATTCCTCATGATTGGATTTGCCTTCTTGATAGCAGTAGTGCTATACGGATCTGTCTCGGTCCTCTCTTGGCCAACCGCGTCAGAAAATCCCTAGAAATACCAATTTAGCGCAGGGGGTTCTTAGGAAACCTATTTTCTAGATTTCGATGAAATATTTCTCTTTGCATTCCGGTAGGCCGCGTAAATCTCCCGAAGGCGGTAGACTTACCTTAAAATGACTTCAAATTTGCTGCAGCGGGGTGATGGGTTACACGGGACCTCGACCTTTGTTTCTAGAAGATTGGGGCGAACAAGATTCGAGCTGGATTCCTGGCGGATACCGGTTGATCATTCGCTAGGGAGTAGAGGAAAGTCAGAGCTTCGATTAGCCTAGATTCTTATTAAGATTTCACCTTAATCTTAACGAACTCCGACAAAGACCTGAGACCGTTAGACCGGTACCCTATTTCAAATATGAAGTGACCTTAACTTAACAGGTTTCAAATTTTAAGGTCAAAGTTAAGGTTCGTTTACGCTGCAACCTTAGACAGATTTCTTGAATTTTAAGGTCAATTTAAGGCTCGTTGTTAAGGTTGGATTAAGGTCGATCCTAATTATCTTATTAAGATCGGTTGGAGAATCACCCCCACGAGCGCTGCCTTATTGGCTTGTCATTAATTCTTAGCTTACCTCTGTAAGTGGTAGATTGCATATGAGTGGTTACTTGCATAATATATTTGTAGAGCCGGTAACGAGAATTGCGGGGAGACCGTTTCTTAGCTCTACGGCGTTTTCGTGTTACCTGAGGTAAATGTTAGATCGGAAATTAGCGATTCCGCCTATAGTAATATTATAGAACTGGGCTAGCACCGCTGCGGGGAGAGACCGCCCTTTGGCTTTGCTATGTCTTCCGACGGTCCATCTTAGCACTCTTAGTTAAAGAGTTGTGAAGTGGTATTTCTTTACATAATGCAGGGATGGTATTCCCCTTTTCTACCGACAGGTTTAAATTGAGTTGCGCGGCAGGTCTGAAGATCGTTTCCTACCACACACTATTGAGGGTAAAACTGCTTTCACGGCCGGTGAATTCTACACGCAAAAACTAGTAACCAAATGCTGTTCAAAAATATTCATACCAGAGACGCAGTCAAGTAGCTTTTACGTGAAATGGCTGAAATTTCGACTATTATTGAAGAAGAGAGCAACTCTGCAGAAGATTGTACATGATCAGCTTTAGATCGTAAATTGGCAGTTTCTTACCTAATATTATTATAGAGCAATTTTTTCGTGGTGCGGCGAGCGACTAAGGGATGGTTCCTAGGACCTTCTCAGCACTCTTACTGAGAGAGGTTTTCTTACATCTAGGCTCGCAACCTTCACGATGACGGGATGATCCCGGCGGGTACTTAGGCGAGCCCGCTTGGGCGACTAGCTTCTTCGCTTGGGAGGTGGAAGGATGGTTTATGAAAAACGTGAAATAGGGAAAAGAATCGAGCCGATGGGTAGTCGTCAACAACTAGTGCAAAAGGATGAGGTTCAGCAGATATTTGATCAGATTTCAGCATACTTGGAAGAGTTCAGTGATTTTATGGGGCAATATATAGAGGAAGAAAGCGAGAAATTAGGGTTAGACTAAACCTTTCTTCCTAGAAGAACAAGCGCACACAGTTTTCTAGAAGCTCTTAACTAACCTGTAGAGATCGATCGGTTGTTCTAAAAACGGGTCCCTTGTACTCCCACGGTAAAGATAAACGTATCTTCTTAGATGCCTACCCCGAAGTAGTGCGGAAACTTTGGGTAGAAGCCGCATACAATAGCTCAAAGCTAACCCAGATTGTAAGAAGGCCGCGAGCTAAACTCCCATTTTTTTCAGTCGACGGTTGTTCACGATAACATAAGACGATAAAAAAGAAGGGGGTGAAATGTAAGTGGTTAATGAAAAATGTGAAGTGAAAAAAGAAGATGAACCAATAAATTTGGCTCTTCAAAGAGCGTCGTCAAGAAAGATTGCCATTCCGACGTTGTCGCCAATCAACGGGCTAAGCCCTGTTCTGGGTTACGTCGTTAAGCAATACCAACGTACTGGTCTAGTAGGAGAAGAAAGAAACATCGCGCAATTGTTTCTCACCTGTGAAACAAGGCATTTGCCCGCCGAGTACAGGCGACATGCTATCTCCCAAGGTGAGTCAGGTGCAGGAAAATCAAAACTAGTCATAGTTATTATAAGACCATTCTTAAGTGACGTCGAGCGCTACACCAGAGTAACAGGACCAGGCATAGACCGCTCAGAGGAGTCCCTAGAAGGAAAAATCCTCTTCTTGGAGCAGTTGAGTGGAGGAGAGCCAAGTCAACTAAAATTTCTGATGACCGAGGGTGAACTTGCAATCCGCTATGCAGAGGAAGATCGTTCAGGAAGGTTCGTATCAAAGATCCACCGCGTAAAGGGAGTTCCAATCTTTATCACAACTCTAGTTGGAGCGCAAATAGACCCTCAACTCCTAGGCAGGGTCTCCACACTTGAAATAGACGAAAGTAACGAACAAACCAAGAAAATCATCGACCATAAGCTGGAACACTGGTCCACTGTTAAGAGAGAAGATGAGAACGTGCTCGAACCAATAGCCTTGATAGACCAAAAATGTCGTGACCTAGGAAAGAGTGTCGAAGAAATCAAGATACCTTACGCGAAACAACTTGCCAATGGAGTGCCTTCAGTTCTACCGATGCGACGAAAGATTGACCAAATGCTAAACTTAGTTGGAGCAGTTGCCTTTGTAAAGGCCGCACTTGGATTTAGACCAATAGTCAAAATCAAAAACCCGTCGAAGACTAGAAACATCTACATCATCGCACTTCCCGAAGACCTTGACGATGCCCTTTACTGTCTTGGAGACGAACTGATATTGTCTATTGGCTTCTATTACCGCAAAGCTAAGGAAATCCACGAGTTCCTTTGCGAGCAAGGTCAGGCAACCGCGAAAGATGTAGCTATGGCTAGAGGAATGAGTCAGAATAGGGCCCGAGAATATCTGAATCACTTAGTGGAGTCACGCCATGCGACAAGAACCAAACAGAGGGGCACTTACTACTACGAGCCCATACCAAATAATGTTCCACGTCTAGAACTAAAGGCAACGTTCACCGAGTCCAACTTGAGAACTTGGTTCGCCGACAACTTCTCAGAGAATAGAGCAGAACTTGTGATACCAGAAGGACAGGAATTCACAAAGATACCGCCAGTCGTAGCAGCCGTGCCTCAAATAAAGGATAGTTCTTCTACGATGGCTGGAATCGTACCCGAATTTTCTACGGAAAACAAAATCGAGTCCATTTCAAGGCCTAAACCAAGCACGAATCTCCCTTTTTTCTTAGAACTCTATCAAGAATCTTCAAAGAAGTAGCTTAGCGCAAATTCGCCTGAGACCTTGGGCGTTCAAACTCCCCCATTTTTTAGTTTCGATGCAACTGTAGGAAAACGGGTAAGAAATAAGTCCTATAGACTTTTTTGTGGGTAAAGGAGTAGAGGAGTTAGAGCAGAATCAAGGCGTAAAGATTGAGAAAGCTTAGTAAATTAATAGATGCGAAATGAGCAGTTTCTCACCTATATATTATATAGGCTAAGCTAGTGGATTCTGTGGGGGGCGTTGCAGAGAGTTTTCTGGCGTCCTCGCGTAGAGAGTAGATTAACTCGGTATTGTTCTCAAAAACGGGTGCTATATATCCGCATTAGGAAGTAAGTGGAAGGAAACTGGTTAAGGACGCGAGAGAGCTCTTCTACGCCTGCATCCATAGCAAACTTCCCTTTCTTTTTGGTTGTTAAGCATAGGAGGGAATTAGAGTTGGGAATATTTGAGTTTAGACCATTTTTTGCTCGTCGAAATCCGCCGCCGCGGTTGGCGGTGAGAATAGGTAATGAATATTGTTAGTGCGAATTCTGAAGAAAATTTCAAGAGCTATCGATCTGGCGCCGCTCTACTAAGACCAGCGATACCTCTTGAGCTGGAGAAATTGAGCCTTGTAGAATTAAAAGCGATAGCGAAGAACATGCTTACAGTACGAAGTCTTTTAAGGGGTCTAATCCTGTCTGAACCCGATTATCTACCCAAGAACGAAGCCATGGCTAAAGTCGAGATATTTGTTAAGCTTCTCTATCAAGAGCTAGATTCACGGTAGTTTGATGATCGCCTCGTTTGTTGGTAGCGTTGTAACGAATTCCCAGCCTTGCGTTATGTAGTTCTTCAGCTCGTTCATCGGGACAATCTTCTGTTTGCTGTTTCCGTTCAGGCCTAGGGCTCGCATGGATTTCTTTTGAATGAGTTCCTGAACTTGTTGAGCTGTTAGTTGCGACAAGTCTCCGAGCTGGCTTATCTCTTTTTCAGAGTACCCGGCCATCTGAAGGAACTGCTTGTTGAACGTAGCGATCATCTCGTCCTTGCTTACGGTCTCCTTCTTGGTTGTGATTAGATATTTTTCCGCGGCTTTCGCGTAGGCTTCACGCATCTTCTCAACCACATCTTTCGTAAGTTGTTTGTTGAGCGTGTAGGTGTGTTCTATGTCTCCTTTATGGCCCATCCAGAAAGTTCTGTAGTCTCTAATTATGAGCCCATCCGACTCCGCCATCATCAGCCTCGTATCGAAGTATCTTCTCAAGACGTAGGGCCTCCAATCGAATCCAGCAGCTCGGATCGGCTTTCTAATCATATCTCCGATGTTGGTTGTGTATATATGCTGGCCTGACAACGCTAGTTTCAACGGCGTCACTATAGGGGATTCCAGCGTAATCTTCTCCCCTCTCCTCATTCGCCATTCCAAGTAATTCTTCAAATACTGGCATCCTTCATCGCACAGAAAGGTTAAGAATGGGTTGTTCGATTTCGACAGAGCTCTCCTAATGCCGACCACAGTAGGCATGCGTTCAAACTCCACCTTGCCGCCTCTTACGACCATTTCCGGAAAGTCTCGAATCTCCAAGCCATCGCTCCCAAGATAGTCCCCTAACACCTCAAGCCTTAAGCCCGAAAACGCGACCAGTGAGCAGGCGACCTTCGCTCTGAAATCCGCCATACTCT
>Ga0209725_1000216_pt1 | contig 35286 bp, 31 predicted proteins | sample I18A1metaG_FD_184145 | JGI IMG/M metagenome (GOLD analysis project Ga0209725, IMG submission 184145) | Lake sediment bacterial and archeal communities from Gulf of Boni, Indonesia to study Microbial Dark Matter (Phase II) - ​I18A1 metaG... | ecosystem: Environmental > Aquatic > Freshwater > Lake...
TGCCGACGATAATTCTGTTGCCGACGATAATTCTGTTGCCGACGATAATTCTGTTGCCGACGATAATTCTGTTGCCGACGATAATTCTGTTGCCGACGATAATTCTGTTGCCGACGATAATTCTGTTTGCCGCGACGAGAAATGCGATAAAATGACACATATGTTTGTTCTGCAGCTGAAGCCAGTATGCTTTGCAGGGGCGAACAAGGAACAAAACCCTGATGAATAGAGATTTCCGCCATGTCCTGAAATCGTCGCCGGCAGTCATCTATGTATGCCAGGCAAGCGGCGATTACGTGGCGACCTATGTCAGTGGCAATATGGCCGACCAACTGGGTTATTCTCCTGAGCAGTTCGTCGGCAATCCCTCCTTCTGGAGAGATAATCTCCATCCCGACGACGTTGACCGGGTCTTTGCGGAACTGGCCGGTCTTTTCAAAAACCGTCATCATATCCTTGAATACCGCTTCAGGGCTGGCACCGGCGAATACCGGTGGATGCGCGATGAGGCCCGGCTGGTGCGCAATCCGGCAACGGGGGAAGAGGAAATCGTCGGCTCCTGGCTGGACATTACCGACCGCAAAACTGCCGAGGAGGAGTTGCGGGAAGCCCAGCGCCGCTTGGCCGAAGCCTTGGAGACAGCCCGGTTCGAGCGGGACAAGACGCTGGCGATCCTGGAAAACATCGGGGATGGCATCAGCATCCAGGATCTCGAGCTGCGGGTTCTGTATCAGAACGCGGCTCATCGCGACCGCATGGGGAGCCATCTCGGCGAATTCTGTTATCGGGCCTATCAGAATCGCAGTGAAGTCTGTCCCGGCTGTCATCTGGTGCAGTCGTTTGCCGACGGCAAGGTTCATGTTCGCGAAACGACCGCTTCTCCGGCCGGCGAACTGCGTCATTTCCAGATCGTTTCGACCCCCCTGCTCAATTCCGCCGGCGAGGTATTTGCCGGCATCGAGTCGGTGCGTGATATTACCGCGCGCAAGCAGGCCGAAGAGATTCTTCGACTCAAGAGCTCGGAACTGGAGCAGTCCAACCAGGAATTGGAGGCCTTCAGCTATACCCTGTCGCACGACCTGCGTGCCTACCTGGCACGGATTGCCCTGGCAGGAGAATCGCTGCAACAACTGCAGGGGGCGCGGCTCGACGAGGAGGGGCAGTATTTCCTCGAGACGATCCTTGCCACCTGCCAGAGCATGGATGACCTCATCGCCACGATGCTGACCCTGGCCCATATCTCCAGAGAAGTATTGCAGATCCAGGAGATTGATCTGAGCGTTCTTGCTGAAAACATCTGCGGCGAACTGGCCAAGGCCGAGCCTGGGCGCAGGTTTTCCTTCGACATTTCCCCGGGAATCCGCGTTGAAGCGGATCCTCATCTGCTTCAGGTGGTGCTGGAAAACCTGCTCGGCAATGCCTGCAAATACACCAAGGGCCGGGAGGAAGCCCGCATCGGCCTGCATGCCGCGTCGAAGGCAGACGGCCGTCTGCTGCTCACGGTCAGCGACAACGGCATCGGTTTCGAGATGGCCGAAGCAGAAAGGCTGTTCCAGCCCTTCCAGCGGCTTGCCGGCGCCCGCGCCTTCCCGGGTTTCGGGATCGGCCTGACCACCGCCCAGCGCGTCATCCATCGCCATGGCGGCGAGATCTGGGCCGAGGCGACTCCCGGCGTGGGCGCAACCTTTTACTTCACCCTTGGCGGCCCATCTAGTGGCGCGCTGACCCGTTGAGAGAAAACCGTGTGCGTTAAGGGGGGCGGTTTTTCTTTGCCCGCCTGAGCGCAGATAAGGTATATTCTGCGCTCAATGATGACTGCGCCGGGGAGAGGTGACGAATGAAGGATATTCTGGATTTGCAAGGGACCATGGACGGGTTTTCGGAAACCCGGGAGAGCATCTACCCCAAGTACATTACCGGGGATGCGAAAATCGAGGGATTTTGCACGTTCAACGAGCTGAAGAACCGCATCGAGCGGCTTGAAGCGCTGGTGGAACAACTCTCCAGTCAGGTGAAAGCTGCCAAATAAGCGTCGGCCGTGACGCCGGCGCCCCAAGGGCAGCCACCTGTTCGACGACATGCAAAAGAGGCCCCGGCTGACGTCGGTGGCCTCTTTTTTTGTTTCTGGCGGTTGTGTTGCAGGATCGGTCCTTCGAGGACGCTCTGCATATGTCCCCATTATCGATTTGGCTTGCGCCTTTGGCCACTTGAATTAGAATGACGCATGGCGATTGCTTCCAGGGGTCCACTTTCTTCGCGCCGGGGGGAGTCATGAAACGTTTCATCGCAGGCGGCATGTTTCTTTCGCTGCTGATGGTGCCGGTTTTTACCGGTGATGCCGCGGCGTTCTACGTCGAGGGGCTGATGTCGGGGATGTCCTCGACGACCGCACAGAAAATACTCGAAAAGTTCGGCTACGAGATCGTGACCATCCAGGAGGACGGGGATATCGTCGCCAGAAACAGGCAGGATGCTTCACGTATGATTACCGCCGAATTTTGCTCCGACCGGCTCGTGCAGATTCGCAACGACTATGAGCCGAAATTCAGCAGGTTCGTGCAACTTGTCGAAGAGAAGCGCAAGTCCCTGGGAGGACCTGTTTCCGCCAGGGTGATTCCTGCCAAGGGTGATTTGACGGCCGATGCCGACGCGGTTTCATTCGCCTGGACCGATAAGGAGACGATGGTCGAGGTCATGTACAAGGTCTCTGAAACAGGTGCGCAGGTTTCGGTCTTCCACCGCGTCAAGCAGTCATGTCAGTGAAGCGGCGGTCAGCTTCTCAATTCGCCGCAGTCGGGTCTTCTGCCCGGCGCTTTCTCTATGGCCGCAGGTGTCGTGCGGAAATCATGGCGACAACGATGGCCAATGCGTAGAACAGTCCGTCTTCAGGGCGGAACGATTCGGCAAAGGCATTGGCCAGCACTGGCACATCCTCGGGGAATCGCCGCGAGGTCAGCACCTCCCCGTAAGTAACGCCCATCCTGTTGCTGAACAAGGCCAGGCCCGCCAGTACGTTGGCGACGATCCCCCCGCACAGCGTCAAAGCAATGGCGCTGAAATGATGAGCTCGGCGAGGCTTGTTAGCCAGGAGGTGGTGGGCGTTGCCGACCGCAGCCCCGATGAGAATAACCATCGCCACGTTGAAGTTGTTCGAAAGCAGAGTTAGCATCACCCAAAGACAGGTGGCAATGACCAGGGCTTCCAGGCGTACCCCGTAAATGCGTAGCAGCATGCGGCCGTCTTCGTGAACGAGATGCGTGTGGCCATGTAGCGAATTGTGATGATGCAGAATGTGGTTAAAGGTGAGTTGCATGGTGTCCCCCTTTCTCCTCGCCAACGGCAGGCCCAGTCTGTCAATTCAGCAGGCAGTAAAGTTCAATTCTATAATTAAAAAGGCCGGGTTGCACCGTGCCTCCCTATGCGGAAGAGGCATCCGGCAACCCGGCCGACTATGGCATCGCAATAACCTAATCTATTGAGACGCACAGCCCCGTTGGCTTTCCGTCCTCTGATTGCTCAGAGTTTGGCCGTTTTTATGTTTCTGCTAATAAGCTAGCGCAAATTTTTTGCATGTCAAATGCTGTGAGACTGGCATTGCCTGGCCGAAAAAACAGGAATTACCCACTCAGACAGTGAGAGAATGCCCGCAAAACTTGCTTTCCTCCTGCAGATTCGCTTTAATGGCGAGACTTCATCCTGACGAACCGGTCAACCTATGCCGTCTTGTTATAAACGGACATCTCTGGAAGGAAAATTTCCCGAGCAACTCGCCGGGATCGATCTCCTCTCCGGTCTGGAACTGCTCTCTGGCAACCGCGCGCTCTACCTCGACCTGCTCCACAAGTTCCTGGATGGCCACAGGGATGTCTCCAGCGCAGTCAGGCGAGCGCTGGCCGCCGGCGAGTGGGATGTCGCTAAACTGATGGTGCACAACACCAAGGGGGTCTGCGCCTGCATCGGCGCCAATGTCCTGCAGGAAAGCGCCGCCGCCCTGGAGTGGGCCATCACGACCCAGAGCTTTGAGCTCGACACCCTGCTGCACCAGTTCGAGGCGACATTGAACGAGGTGATGAGCGATCTCGCCTCCAAGCTGCCATCGCTGCATTCCCTTCAACCTGCCGAAGGATAATCTCCCGGCCTTCCTGGATACACTGGTTTTTCCCTCTGCGGCGGCGCCGGCAAGCGCTGCCCCGTCCTGCCACGATCGCTTCATTCCCCCCGGCGCCAGGCGTGATATCGTTCAACCCAGGCCAGCAGTCGCTGCGGCACATGATTGCGTTTCCAGGCCCCTGCCGCGAGCTTGTTGGCTTCGGCCAGGGTTGGATAAATGTGGATCGTGCCAAGAATCCGGTTCAGGCCGAGGCCGTGCTGCATGGCCAGTACGTATTCGGCCAGCAGGTCGCCGGCATGGGGGCCGACGATGGTGACCCCCAGAATCCTGTCCCTGCCGGGAATGGTGAGGATCTTGATCCAGCCGTGAGCCTCGCCGTCGGCAATGGCGCGATCGAGGTCATCTAGAGGATAGTGGGTTGTCTCGTAGGGGATCTGCTGCTGCCGGGCGTCCTCTTCGCTGAGTCCGACCCGGGCCACCTCCGGGTCGGTGAAGGTGCACCAGGGAACCGCCCGGTTGTCGATTCTGAACGATTTGAAGGGACGGAACAGGGCGTTCACCGCCGCGTACCAGGCCTGGTGCCCGGCGGTATGGGTGAACTGGTAGGGGCCGGCAACATCGCCGGCGCAGTAAATGTTGGGGAAGTTGGTGCGCTGAAACAGGTCGCTTTCCACCGTGCCGCGCTCGCCGATGCGCACGCCCAGTTCCTCGAGGCCGAAGCCGCTCACGTTGGGCTTGCGCCCGACGGCGACGATGATGCGGTCGAAGGGGATGGCGACCTCGCTGCCGCCATGTTCACAGAGCAGGACCTGCTCCTCGCCGCGTCTTTCCACCTTCGTGGCTGCATGACGGGTCAGGACGCGAATCCCTTCGGCCTCGAAGCGCTGCTGAATGAAAGCGGAGACCTCCGGGTCTTCGCGTCCCATGATGCGCGGCGCCATCTCCACCTGGGTGACCCGGCACTCGAGGCGGGCAAAGGCCTGGGACAACTCCGCACCGATCGGCCCGCCGCCGAGAACCACGAGACGCCCTGGTTTTTCTCGCAAATCCCAAAGGTTGTCAGAGGTCAGGTAATCCGTTTCCTCAAGCCCGTGGATGGCGGGAATCAAGGGGGAGGCGCCGGTGGCGATGATAATGCTGCGGGTGGTCAGTGTCCGGTCGTTGACGGTAACGGAGTAGGGGGAGGTGAGCCTGGCTTCGCCGGCATAACAGTCGACGCCGAGGCTGCGGTAACGCTCGACCGAGTCGTGCGGCTCGACCCGGGCGACGACCTGCCGTACCCGCTCCATCACCGCGGCAAAGTCGACTCGGGGTTCGCCGCCGGTCCCCCCGAATTCCGCCGCGCGGCGCGCATAGGAGAGGATCTTCGCCGAGCGGATCAGCGCCTTGCTCGGGACACAGCCTGTGTTCAGGCAGTCGCCACCCATGCGGTGCTTCTCGATCAGAGCCACCCTGGCTTTGAGCGCCGCGGCAATGTAGCTGGCAACCAGTCCGGCCGAGCCGGCACCGATGACGATCAGGTTGTAATCGAAGGTCCTGGGTTTGGAAAAGCCGGACACGTTCCCTCCTCAAAGCGGTCAAAAAGAGTCTTGCCCGGGTTGCCTTAGCGAACCCCGGCCATAGTGTTTTCTGCTGCAGGCTCCTGGAGATAGCCGTAGACATCACCCATGCCGATGACATCCTCGACGATGCCGCGGGCCGGCCGCCCGCTGCCGTCGAGAAAGGCATACAGGGCCGCGCCCCCGGTCTGAAATACTTCCGGATCGACCGTGACACGCAGCAGGGTTCCGGACTGCGGGAAAAAGCTGTGCGCTGCGAGCGCAGAGGCCGGCAGCACCTCGACTTCTATCGTCGATATCCCGCGGCTGGTGAAGGTCGGGATCTGCAGTTTGGCCCCCGATAGCAGCGCACCGTAAATGCCGAGACGCAGGTTGTAAAAACCGGTGAGGATGTCGACCGGAGTCTGCCCCGCGGGGAGAGGGTATTCGTGCTTCTGGCGGAAGGGCCCGCCGTCGCTTTCGTCGTAAAGAACTTTGCCGGCCCGGTAGTCGAAGCGATAACGTTTGCCGCGATGCGTCCATTCGCCGTGCTTGCGTTTGATCACCGTCGATTCATAGGTGACGCTGCGCAGGCTGCCGTCAGCGGTCTGCTCCATGATCGCCGAGTAGCGCTGGGTCCGGTCGCCCGTCAGCCAGGCGGCGACCCCCAGGGTTTTCGCTTCCAAGTCGGCACGGTAGTGGCCGGGGGTGCTGTCCCGGGCAAAGCGCAAGCTTCCTTCGGCAAGGTTGCGGAACACCAGGAAATCGATGCCGTAGCGCAAGTCCTCACCTGTCAGGCGCACCCCCGGGTTATTGTCGTCGGCACTGGCAGAGACCGGCAGCGCGGACAGGGTGAAGAGCAGAAGCACGATCAGACAGGGGTGTAAACGCATGATGCCTCCCGGAACATCTTGTTATCCATAATAGCAGACTTCTTGTCGTCTGGCCCAAAACCGCGGCCTGATCGTCATGGCGGCAGCGCCTGACGGTTCGAGGGGGCTCTTCCTGAAACAGATTTGCCTTTGCCAATTAGTAATCGATCTGCTAAATTAATGCGCTATTTTTAGCTGATCGGTCATTGCTGTCGGGTGTCGTCAAACGGGGCAGGGGGAGTTGTCTGTATGCAGATGATCAAGCTGAGCACGGTGTTAATCGTCGATGACGAACCATCGATCCGCAGCACGCTCAAGGACACGCTGGTCGGCCGCTATGTCGCCATTGAAGCCGAATGCGGTGCCGCCGCCATCGACATGGCCAACCAGTCGCCTCCGGACCTGATCATTCTCGATGTCGAAATGCCCGGCCTCAACGGCATCGAGGTCTGCAAACAGCTCAAGGCCAGTCCGCGCACCAAGCGGATTCCGGTCATGCTGATTTCTTCCTGTCACAGCAAGGATGAGGTGATTCTCGGCCTGCAGGCCGGAGCCGACGATTACCTGTCGAAGCCGATTTATCCTCCCGAGATCCTGGCCCGGGTCGACGCGCATCTGCGCTACCGCAGCTACTACGACGACCTCGAACGCGACGATTTGCAGATGTTGCTGGAGTTGGCCGATTCCGTTTCGGTGCTGCGCAACCCCATGAAGATCCTGCGCGTGATCGTCGAGAAGTTCGCTGACCTGCTGGGGGTGGAGCGCTGTTCCATCGTCGGGCTGGACAGTGATGGCGAATTCGTCGTCAAGGCCAGCAACGATCTGGCCGAGAATGTCGAAATCCGGCTGGACATGGCCCGCTACCCGGAGATTCTCAAGGCGCTGGAGACACGCAGCGCCGTGGTGGTCAACGACATCAAGAACGATCCCCTCATGGCTTCGGCGCGCCCCTACGTGTCCGGGCTCAATCTCAACTCGATCATCGTGGTTCCGATCATCAAGAAGGAGAGCGTCATCGGCACGCTGTTTCTCGGTACGGCCACCTCCCTGAAGGACGGCATTTCCGACCGGATATTCAAGCTCTGTCACCTGGTGGCCAATATTTCGGCCAACGCGTTGGAAAACGCTTCGCTGTTCGAATCGGTGACCTCCGCCAAGGAATTTTTCGAGGAGATGGCGATTCGCGACGGTCTGACCCGGCTCTACACCCACCGGCACTTCTATGACTGTCTCGAAATCGAATTCTCCCGGGCAGTGCGCCACCAGGAGACGCTGTCGTTGATTTTCTTCGATATCGACGACTTCAAGAAAATCAACGATAAGTACGGGCACTTGCGCGGCGACGAAGTGCTCAGGCAGATCGGCTACGCGCTGAAGGAGGTCGTGCGGGAAAGTGACGTCGCAGCACGTTACGGCGGCGAGGAATTCGTGCTGCTGCTGCCGAATACCGCTACCCAGGGAGCCTACGAGCTGGCCAAACGACTGAGTTCAACGGTCCGGGGGGGGCGCCACAAGGGGCTGGAGGGGGAGAAAATTACCATCAGTACCGGGATTTCGACCTTTGATCGGGGGAATCTGGCCGATTTCGACCAGCTGGTCGATCTGGCCAACCGCGCCATGCGCGAGGCCAAGCGGCAGGGGAAAAACCAGATCGTACTGGCTTCGGAAATCTAGTCTGCCGCTTCAGCCTTTTCATTCAGCACGCGGACAGCTCTCCAGCCACCGGCATGGAAGCGCAGCGTCCAGACCAGCGCGGTGACGCCGACAAAGGTTGTGGCCAGAATCCACTCTGTGACCAGTGAGGGGCTGAGCCGGTCGATCAGCCACAACAACCCCAGAAACACTGCGGACGCGCTGATGAAGGCGCGGGCCAGCCAGCGGGTGTCGCCGGCGGCCGCCAGCACGCAGCCGATCACGATATTGGCGGCATCGACCAGGCAATAGAGGGCGACGAACTTCATCAGCAAAGCCCCGGTGGCAATGATGTGCGGCGCGTCGGCGCCGCTGCCGGCGAAGATGGCGACCAGCGGCTCGGCGGCGAAAACAAATCCCCCGGCCATCCCCACCATCCAGATTTCACACACCGCCAGCGACTGCCAGCCGATCGCCGGCACATCGGCGTCACGGCCGGCTCCACGAGCCTGTCCTACCAGAATCCCCGCCGCCTGCCCCAGACCGAGCGCCGGAAAGAAGGCCATGCCATTGATGCGGAAGGCGATGCTGGAGGCCGCCAGTTCCACGGTACCAAGGCGGCCGATGATGATCAGGAACAATGTCCATGCCACCAGCTCTCCGCTGATGCGCAGACCCAAGGGTGCGGCAAGGGCGAGGAAACGGCGGAATTCGGCGTGGTCAAAGCGCCGGGCTTTTGTATCGGTCAATCCGCCGGACCTGGCAAAGATCAGCAGATAGAGAAGGGCGGCAAGCAATTGGGCCAGCACCGTGGCGAGGGCGGCGCCGGTGATTCCCAGGCGCGGACAACCCCAGGTCCCGAGCACCAGGGCCCAGGCCAGGAGTGCGTTGACGGCAAACGAAATGAAGGTGACCCAGGTGACGGTCACGGTGCGGCCGATGCCGGACAACCATCCGGCCAGTGCCGAAGAGAGGACCGGAAAGAGCGAGCCGGCCATGCAGATCGTGAAATAGTGCGCTTCATCTGTGGCAACCTGTGCCTGGTGACCGGTGAAGAAAAACAGCTGGCCGAGCGGCCAGGCGAACAACAGCGCCAAAAGGCCGGCGATCAGCGAGGCGTGGATGCCGAGCCAGGCCGATTTGCGCACCCCGGGCTCATCGGCGCGGCCGTGGTTGTGGGCCACGAAGGTTCCGGCATAGCCGGCTGTGCCGAACAGAAAACCCTGGAAGAGAATGACCGCCAGACTTGACGGCCCGATGGCCGCCACCGCCTCGCTGGAATGGTGCGAGAGTACGAAGGCATCGATGAGCTGCATCATCGTTACGGCCGACGAGGAGAGGATCAGCGGGCCGGCAAGTTTGAGCAGGCGCGGGATGTGCTGGAACATGGCGTGGTCATTCTCCTCGCTCCTGAATACACCAGTTTGGTGCCGCGGGGGAAGGACGACGCTCGTCCCGTCGTTCTGGACAACCCGATGAGGCATGATAGTTTTAGGGACGAACAGGAAAATGGAGGAGGTGCACAGTCATGCTGGACTTCATCGTCGACATGCAACACTGCACGCGTTGCGGCCTGTGCGTGAGCGACTGCCCGGCGCGCATCATCACCCTGCCAGAAGACGGCTACCCGAAAATCCCCCGCGACAGGGAGAGCAGCTGCTACCGCTGCCAGCACTGCCTGGCCATCTGCCCGCCGGGAGCGGTGTCGATTCTCGGCCTCAACCCCCGCGACAGCAGGCTGCTGGCCGGCAACCTGCCAGAGCCGCAGCGACTCGAAACGCTGATCAAGGGGCGCCGATCGTTCAGGCGCTATCGCGACGAGAACCTGCCGGCCGAATTGCTGCAGCAGTTGCTGGAGGTGGCCTGGCACGCCCCCACCGGAATCAATTCCCGCCAGGTCCTGTTCACGGTCGTGGATGACAAAGAGAAGCTTGCGGTGCTGCGTGCCGAGGTGCTGGACGGGCTGGGCCGGCTGGTCAGGGATAACGCCTTGCCGGAAAAGCTGGCTTTTTATGCCGATTTCGTCAGGGTCTGGGAAGAAAAAGGGCAGGACATCATCTTTCGCAAGGCTCCGCACCTGCTGATCGCCACAGCCCCGCAGCAGGTGGCCACGCCGCAGCAGGACTGCCTGATTGCGTTGAGTTATTTCGAGCTTTACGCGCAGGCCAATGGTGTCGGGACGGTATGGAACGGCCTCGTTAAATGGGCGCTGAGCGACCTTCTTCCTGAGGCGTGCCGGCGGCTGGGCATCCCCGCCGATCATCAGTTCGGCTATGCCATCTCCTTCGGCTGGCCGGGTCACCGTTACGCGCGTACGGTGCAACATCGACCACCCCTGATCAATCGTTTTGCGGGGTGACGGTCCGCGTTTCGCGGCCGCTCATGTGCACTTTTGAGCTGGAACAGCAAGAGCCGCATCCTTGAAGGGATGCGGCTCTTGTGTTGGCGTCGTAACGGATCGGCCTTTATTTTGGCTGCGTCCCCTGAGTTGGCGCCGGGGCCGGCATGGCGGGGGCGGCCGGAGGGGCTGCGGGCATCGACTGGGCCGGTGGAGCGCTCGGGGCAACCTGCTCGGGCATGACGCTGCTGCCGCCGGGGCGCCCCCAGAAGAAGGCGAGGGCCAGGCTGGTCAGCATGAAGATGATGGCCGCGCCGGTGGTCATCTTGCCGAGAAAGGTCTGACCACCGGAAGCCCCGAAGATTGTCTGGCTGGCACCGGCGCCGAAGGTCGCCCCGACTTCTGCGCCCTTGCCGCCCTGCAGCAGCACGATGCCGACCAGAAGCAGGCAGACTACGATATGGATGATTAGAAGCAGGATGTCCATCGGTTCACCTTTGGCTTGAACTTTAAAAAATAATTTCTAGCACGAAAAACCACGCCAAGGAAAGTCCTTTTATGCCGGGTTGAAACGCGCGATGCGGACGAATTCTTCAGCCTTGAGGCTGGCGCCGCCGACCAGGGCGCCATCGACGTCCGCCTGCGCCATCAGGCCATCGATGTTGCCGGGCTTGACGCTGCCGCCATAAAGGATGCGTGTTGAGATGGCGATCTCCTGGCCGAACTGCTCCTTGAGCAGGGCGCGGATAAAGGCATGCGCTTCCTGAGCCTGCTCATTCGAGGCCGTCTTGCCGGTACCGATGGCCCAGACCGGTTCGTAGGCCACGACCACGCCGGCCATCGCCGCAGCACTCAACCCCTTGAGCCCGAGGCGTACCTGGCGGCGCAGCACGTCGTACATCTGCCCGCTCTCGCGCTCCTCCAGGGTCTCGCCGATGCAGAAGATGACACCGAGTCCGGTTTCGACCAGGGCATGCACCTTCTCGTTGATGAACTCGTCGCTCTCGCCGAACAGCTGGCGGCGCTCGGAATGCCCGACGATCACGTAGCTGCAGCCGATATCCTTGAGCAGCAGCGGTGACACTTCGCCGGTGAAGGCGCCGGTGCTGGCCGGATAGCAGTTCTGTGCGGCCAGCAGGAGACTGCTGCCGGAAATTTCTTCTGCGGCGGCAGCGAGGGCGGTGAACGGCGGAGCCACCACCACCTCGACGCTGGCAAGCCCAGTCAGGGCCGCCTTGAGTTCTGCAAGCAGCGCGGTCGCCTCCGCTCTGGTCTTGTGGAGTTTCCAGTTGCCGGCAATCATCGGTTTGCGCATAGGCTTTAATCCTAGATTGAGGATAAAGTTTAAGGTTAAGGGTCAGGCGGATTTGTCCGTCAGCGCCGTCACCCCGGGTAGTTCCTTCCCTTCGAGGAATTCGAGGGAGGCACCGCCGCCGGTGGAGATGTGGGTCATCTGCGACTCGACCCCGGCTTTTTTGACCGCAGCTACAGAGTCGCCGCCACCGATAATGGTGCGGGCCTTCGACTCCGCCAGCGTCCGGGCCACGGCCATGGTGCCGGTGGCGAAGGCATCGAACTCGAACACCCCCATCGGCCCGTTCCAAATGACCATGCGGGCTTCACGCAGGACGCGGTTGTAGGCGGAGCAGGTTTCCGGGCCGATGTCGAGGGCCATCCAGTCGGCGGGGAAGTCGGCGTCGCAGCAGACCTTGTGGTCGGCATCGGCCTTGAACTCGCGGGCTACCACATGGTCCTTGGGGAGCATGACCGTGACACCGCGTTCCCGGGCCTTGGTGAGCAAAACGTTGGCCAATTCCAGGCGGTCCTCCTCGACCAACGATTTGCCGATCGGCCGGCCCTGGGCCTTGAGGAACGTGTAGGCCATGCCGCCGCCGATGATCAGCGTGTCGACCTTTTCCAGCAGGTTCTCGATCACCGCGATCTTGTCGCTGACCTTGGCGCCGCCGAGTACCGCCACGAACGGGTGGTCGGGGTAGGCAAGGGCCTGGCCGAGGTAGAGCAATTCCTTCTCCAGCAGGAAGCCGGCAACCGCCGGCTGCAGGAGCCGGGCGACCCCTTCGGTGGAGGCGTGGGCGCGATGGGCGGTGCCGAAGGCGTCATTGACGTAGAGGTCGGCCAGCCTGGCCATCTGTGCCGCCAGCGCCGGATCGTTCTTTGTCTCTCCCTTGTGGAAGCGCACGTTCTCGAGCAGGAGCACGTCGCCGTCGCCAAGTTTGGCCACCATGGCTTCGACTTCAGGGCCGACGCAGTCCGGGGCCATCGCCACCGGACGACCAAGGTGGGCAGCCAGGCACTTGGCCGCCGGGGCCAGACTGTACTTCGGCTCCGGACCCTCCTTGGGACGCCCCAGGTGCGAAGCGAGGATCAGCCGGGCCCCATTTTCGACCAGATGGCGGATGGTTGGCAGGGCCGCGGTAATGCGGTTGTCGTCGGTGACGTTGCCGACCGCGTCGAGGGGAACGTTGAAGTCGACCCGGCAGAAAACCCGTTTGCCGCGTACGTCGACATCCTTGAGGGAAAGTTTGTTGAACATCGGGCACCTCCGTTGGCGGACACGACAAAGGGCAGGTTTTCAGCCTGCCCTTTGTCGGTTATGGCTGCGCGGGGCTCAGAGCCCTTTGGCGATCAGGTAGTCGACCAGGTCGACGATCCGGTTCGAATAACCCCATTCGTTGTCGTACCAGGACATGACCTTGACCATGTTGCCGCCGATCACTGCAGTGGTCAGCCCGTCGACGATCGACGAGGCGGGATTGCCGTTGAAATCCTTGGATACCAGCGGCTCTTCGCAGAAGACCAGCACCCCCTTGAGCGGCCCTTCGGCCGCGGCTTTCAGGGCGGCGTTGACTTCGGCGACGGTCGTTTCCTTTTCGGTGGTCACCACCAGGTCGACCAGGGAGACGTTGGGGGTGGGGACGCGCACGGCCAGACCGTCGAGTTTCCCCTTCAGTTGCGGCAGCACCAGTGACACGGCCTTGGCGGCTCCGGTGGTGGTCGGGATCATCGACATGGCGGCGGCGCGGGCGCGGCGCAGATCCTTGTGCGGCAGGTCGAGGATCATCTGGTCATTGGTATAGGCATGCACGGTGGTCATCAGCCCCTTGACGATGCCGAATTGCTCGAGGATGACCTTGGCCACCGGGGCCAGGCAGTTGGTGGTGCAGGACGCATTGGAGAGGATGTGATGGCTGGCCGGCTGATAGGCGTTTTCGTTGACACCCATGACCACGGTCAGATCTTCGCCCTTGGCCGGGGCGCTGATGATGACTTTCTTGGCGCCGGCATCGATATGCTTCTGGGCGTCGGCCCGGTCGGTGAAACGCCCGGTCGATTCGATCACCACGTCCACCCCGAGGGCTTTCCAGGGGAGGGCGGCCGGATCCTTTTCCTTGCAGACCTGGATTGACTTGCCGTTGACCACGATGGCGCTGTCGGTCGCACTGACTTCGCCGTCGAAGATGCCGTGCACCGAGTCGTACTTGAGCAGGTGGGCGAGGGTCTTCGGATCGGTCAGGTCGTTGACGGCAACGATGTCGATCCCTTTGGCACCCTGTGCGGCGCGAAACACGTTGCGGCCGATGCGGCCGAAGCCATTGATCGCAATTTTGACAGCCATGGTCGTTATCCTCCGAAATCAATAATGTGGGATAGGGGTACTGCAGGTCGTCTGCCGCACAGAGATACGGGCGGTTTGGGCCAGAGCATAAAGCGCCGGAACTATAGCCGATCAATGCTTAACGGTCAACCCATGCGCAGCCAATTTGCCAATAAAACCGGTGCTTGCATGGGCCGACTTAGACGATTGTCCTTTGCTGGTTGATATGGTAAAAAAACGCTTTACACATTTACACCTATAGCCGGCAAAAATCTCCGCCCCATTCTCACCTCAAGGGAGGTAGCGTCTTTCATCAATGAAGGGTACGCTGGAAAGACGTCTCCTGATCCTCTGCTTTCTGGCCCTGGTCGTAACTGTCGCGATCAATACCGGGTTCAGCGTCGAGAGTTTTCGTCAACAGTACCGTGAAGGGGTGCTGCGTCGCTGTCAGACGCTGGCTGCCGGCCTGAAGTCGCAGGTCGAAAAGGTTCTCGGTCTCGGACTGACGCTGGCAGAAATCGGGGGGCTTTCCGAACGCTGTCTGGCCATCTCCGCAAACGATCCGGAAATAGCCTACTGCCTGATCGAAAATTCCGAGGGGAAGGTTCTCTTCCCCCCCGGGGACAGCAAGTTCAATCCAGGGACCGCAAAACTGGCCGGGCAACTGTCCAAGGAAGTTTCCGTGCTCGACAGCCCGGAGCTGGGCCGTGTTTACGATCTGACTCTGCCGCTTTACGATTACAACGATAAACTGACCGGGCGCATCCGCATCGGTTTTCAGGAGAAAATTCTCTCCGTTTTGACGGGTCGCCATCTCCTTTGGTCCTTGTTCGTTCTGGGCGGAGTCTCCACGATCGTCTTCCTGTTGATGATTCTTTCCATCCGGCGCTATCTCATGAAGCCGGTTCGGCGCCTGTGCGGCGTGGCGAGCAATCTGGCCGCCGGCGATTTCAATGTCGCCCTCCCTGAGATGGAAACCAGCGAGCTGTCTTCTCTCGGGGAAGCTTTGAGCCGCATGGCCGCGGCCCTGCAAGAGCGCGAGGGCGAGCTGCGCAACCGTTACCATGAACTGGAGGCTGCCAACCATGAGCTGCTGTACTCCTACGAAAAGCTCGCCGGATTAAGCTCCGAGCTGGAAAACAGCCGCGAAATGTACCGCTCGCTGCTTGACGATGCGAGCGATGCCATTCTGGTCTGCGATGAAAACCATGCGATTCTGCTTGCCAACAAGTCAGCGGAAAGCTTTTTCGGTTTGGCTCGGGTGCGTGTCGAAGGGAAGCCGCTGCAGGTTTTTCTCGAGGACATCCACTGCAGCAACCCGAAGGAATTTTCTTCCTGGCTCGTCAATGCCCAGCCGGGACAGACCGGGGACGCCGAGTTGCGCTTCCAGCATCCGCTGGAGCGCCGGTCTCTGGTCGGGTGGACGCGCAGCACGGTGATTTTGGGCGAAAACCGCAAGCGCCTGGTGCAGCTGATTATTCGTGACGCGACGCGCGAAGAGGAGATTCGCCACCAGTTGGAGCGGGCGGCTCTTGAATTGGAACGCCTCAACCAAATGAAGAATTCATTCCTGGGTCTGGCTTCGCATGAGCTGAAAACGCCTCTTACGATCATCATCGGTTACGTCGATCTGCTGTTGAATGAGATGAATACCTCCATGGATCAGACCAGCAGGGACCTGTTGCAGCACATCGCCAGGGCCGGTGATCGACTTTCGGAAATCGTGCGTGACATGGTGGACGTCTCGATGCTCGACAACCGCCACCTGGAGTTGGTCAGCCAGGATACCGATATCAACCTGGTGGTGCGCACCGCGGTGGAGCGCGCTCAGCCGGCACTCCAGCGCCGCCGGCAGAAGCTGCATCTTGATCTGTGCGAGGAAACGGCCCTGGTGCGTTGCGACCAGGAGCGCATGGTGCAGGCCCTCAGCAACATCATCGGCAACGCGATCAAGTTCACGCCGGACTATGGACTGATCCGGATCTGTTCCCGGCAGGTGTTCCGCACCCGCCTCCCCGAGAAGTTTTCCGGGGAGATGACTGACAAGGTTTGTGCGACGAACGGCGTCATGCATCCCTACGTGGAAATCGCGATAATTGATAGCGGTATCGGCATCGCCCGGGAAGATTTGGAGACGATCTTCGAGAAGTTCTACGAAGTTGGTCCCGTCGAGGAGCACACCTCCGACAAGGTTTCCTTCAAGGGGCGCGGTGCCGGACTTGGTCTGACGATCGCCAAGGGGGTGATCGCCCTGCATGGTGGTGCCGTTTGGGTGGAAAGCCCGGGTTATGATCCCGAAAAGTTCCCCGGGAGCACGTTCTTTATCCTCCTCCCCGGTACTGCGCATTCCGTAATGGAGATGCCGGGATCGTGACCGGCAAAGATTGGAGTTTTCTCTCTTGCGGTCAGCGGCGCCTTGCGCTATCTAATCCCCGCCTGCCGTGATTGAGGATTTATGAATGTTTGTCTGCTGGCCAGTGGCAGCAAGGGGAATGCACTGCTGGTCGCCAGCGGCCGGACCTGCCTGCTGATCGATGCCGGGCTGTCGGCTCGGGAGTTGTGCCGCCGCCTCGACTCGGTGGGGATCTCTCCGCAGGAGTTGACCGGGGTGGCCATCACCCATGAGCATGTCGATCATGTCCGCGGGCTCGGTCTGTTGAGCCGTCGTTACAGCCTTCCGGTTTATCTGCATCACGCCGTGGCCGGGTCTTTGGCGGACAGCGAGCGTCCGGCGCGGGTTGTCGAATTCGACAGCGGGCACGATCTACAGTTTCAGGATTTCCTGCTGCGGGCCTTCCCGGTGACTCACGATGCTGTCGCGACGGTCGGCTTCACAGTGACCGGTTTGTGCGGTAAACTCGGTGTGGCCACAGATCTCGGTGTGGCTACGCGACTGGTTGCCGAGGAGCTGCGTCATTGCCGGGCGCTGGTTCTGGAATCGAACCACGATGAGGAGCTGTTGCGCGAGGGCCCTTATCCCTGGCCGATCAAACAACGCATCAAAAGCAGCCACGGGCACCTGTCGAATCGCGACAGTGCCGCCCTTCTGGAAAATTTGTGCTGGACCGGTCTGGAAACGGTTTGTCTGGCACACCTGAGCGATACCAACAACCACCCCGAATTGGCCGTCAGCGCCGCACGCGCAGTGCTTGACCGTCAGGATGGTTGTCATCCTGGCCTCTTGCTCGGCCGGCAAGACCGGCCGGTCGCCTGGACAATCGGCCAATCTGACCCGTAGCAAAGGAGCACGACAGCATGATTCCTCGTTATACCCGTGCCGAAATGGCCCGCATCTGGGAGCCCGAGAACCGCTTTCGCATCTGGCTGGAAATCGAGACTCTGGCCTGCGAGGCCCAGGCCGAACTCGGGGTGATCCCCCGGGAAGCCGTCAGGGTGATTCGCGAGAAAGGGAATTTCGACATCCCGCGCATCGATGCCATCGAACTTGAAGTCAAACACGACGTCATCGCCTTCCTGACCTCGGTGGCCGAGTTCGTTGGCCCGGAAGCGCGTTTCATCCACCAGGGGATGACCTCCTCGGATGTCCTCGACACCTGCCTGTCGGTGCAGTTGATGCAGGCTGCCGATTTGCTTCTCGAAGACCTCGACCTGGTCCTTGCCTCAATCCGGCTGCGGGCCAAGGAGCATAAAAACACGGTGTGCATCGGACGCTCTCACGGCATTCACGCCGAGCCGGTGACGTTCGGCTTGAAGCTGGCCTCATGGTATGCCGAGATGGACCGTAACCGCACCCGCCTCAGGGCGGCGCGCGAGAATATCGCCACCGGGGCGATCTCCGGCGCAGTCGGCACGTTCGCCAACATCGACCCTTACGTCGAGGAATATGTCTGCGCCCGCATGGGGCTCAAGCCCGAACCGGTTTCCACCCAGGTGATCCCGCGCGACCGTCATGCCGAGTATTTCTGTGTTCTTGCGGTGATCGCTTCGTCGATGGAGCGGATCGCCGTCGAAATCCGCCATCTGCAGCGCACCGAGGTACTCGAAGCAGAGGAGTTCTTCAGCAAGGGGCAGAAGGGGTCGAGCGCCATGCCGCACAAGCGCAACCCGATCCTCTCCGAGAACCTGACCGGCCAGGCCCGCTACATCCGCGGTCTGTGCATCCCGGCCATGGAAAATGTCGCCTTGTGGCACGAGCGCGACATCTCGCACTCCTCGGTGGAGCGCTACATCGGTCCCGATGCCACGGTGGCCCTCGATTTCTCCCTGCGCCGCCTCAACGGGCTGATCAAGAACCTGGTGGTCTATCCCGAGAACATGCAGAAGAACCTCGACCAGATGAAGGGGCTGGTCTACTCGCAGAAGATTCTCCTCGACCTGACCCAGGCCGGGGTGTCGCGCGAGGATTCCTATCGCCTGGTGCAGCGCAACGCCATGAAGGTCTGGGAGCAGGGCGCGGATTTCCTTGCGGAGTTGCTGGCCGATCAGGAGGTGGTCGGGGCCCTTGGGGAGGCGAAGATCCGCGAGTCTTTCGATTTGAACTATCACCTCAAGCACGTTGACACCATCTTCAAACGGGTGTTCGGAGAAGGTTGATTACTTGTGTAGGGGCGCCATTTATGGCGCCCTGGGCGTGATAAATCACGCCCCTACGTTTATTGATGTCCAAGGATTAACGATATGGCTTGGCGAATTCTGGCGGGACTGAAGGACGGGATTCGCGACGCACGCGGTGAGCGGGTGTGTCGCGAGATTCGCGAACATCTGGGGATTGCCCTGGAAAGTGTTCGCACCATCGATGTTTACACCGTCGACACGCAATTGACCGACGCGGAACTCCATGCGGCGGCCTTCGGTCCGTTCTGCGACCCGGTGGTGCAGGATGTGGTGATCGATCGACCGCTGCCCCGCGACTTCGACGTCCTCATCGAAGTGGGCTTTCGCCCCGGCGTGACCGACAACGTCGGGCGTACGGCGAAGGAGGCGATCCAGTACCTGACCGGGCGTCCCTTTGCCGCCGGCGAGGCGGTCTACACCTCGGTGCAATATCTGCTCAAGGGTCGGGTGGATGCCGTGGCGGCGGAGCGGATCGCCGCCGGTTTCCTGGCCAACGGCCTGATCCAGCGCTGGACCATCGTTGCCGCGAGCGAGTTTGATTCCGCAAAAGGGCTGCCGGTTGCCGTACCGAAGGTTGCCATGGGTGCCCATAGCGTTGCCGTACAGGAGATCGACCTCGACGTCAGCGACGAAGAGTTGCTGCAGATCAGCAAGGCCGGGATGCTGGCCTTGACCCTGGAGGAGATGAAGGTCATCCAGGGTCATGCCGCCGATCCGGTGGTGCAGGCCGAGCGCCGCAAGGCCGGTCTCGGCACGAAACTGACAGACTGTGAACTGGAAGCGCTGGCCCAGACTTGGAGCGAGCACTGCAAGCACAAGATCTTTGCCGCGCGCATCGATTACGAGGACACGGTCACCGGCGAGAACAGCGAAATCAATTCGCTGTTCAAAAGTTATATCGTCCGCGCCACCAAAGAGCTGCGCGAGCGGGCAGGGGAGAAGGATATCTGCCTGTCGGTCTTCAAGGACAACGCCGGAGTCATCCGCTTCACCGATGACTGGAGCCTGGTCTTCAAGGTCGAGACTCACAACTCGCCGAGCGCTCTCGACCCCTACGGCGGGGCCTTGACCGGCATCGTCGGCGTCAACCGCGACTCCTTCGGGACGGGACAGGGGGCGAAGCTGCTGTTCAATACCGATGTCTTCTGCTTTGCCTCGCCGTTTTATGACAAGCCGCTGCCGCCGCGCCTGCTTCATCCGCGCCGGATCTTCGAGGGGGTGGTCGAAGGGGTCGAGCACGGGGGCAACAAGAGCGGCATCCCTACGGTCAACGGTTCCATCGTCTTCGACGAGCGCTTCGCCGGCAAGCCTCTGGTCTACTGCGGGACCGGGGCGATCATGCCGTCGATAGTCAACGGCAAACCCGGGCATGAAAAACAGGCCAACGTCGGCGACCGCATCGTCATGGTCGGTGGTCGCATCGGCAAGGACGGCATCCACGGCGCCACCTTCTCCTCGGAGGAGTTGCACGAGGGCTCACCGGTGACGGCGGTACAGATCGGCGATCCGATCACCCAGAAGCGAATGTTCGACTTTTTGATCATCGCCCGCGACCGTGGTCTGTACAGCTCCATCACCGATAACGGCGCCGGGGGGCTCTCCTCCTCGGTCGGCGAAATGTCGCAGGATACCGGCGGTTTCGAGATGCACCTCGACCGTGCGCCGCTCAAGTACCCCGGCCTGCAGCCGTGGGAGATTCTCATCTCCGAAGCCCAGGAGCGCATGACCCTGGCGGTGCCGCCGCAGCATCTCGAGGCGTTTCTCACGCTGGCCAGGGAGATGGATGTCGAGGCCACCGATCTCGGCTTCTTCACCGATTCCGGCTATTACCACTGCCTCTACCAGGGGAAGACTGTCACCTGGCTGCCGATGGCGTTCCTCCACGACGGGGTGCCGCAGCTGCGTATCCCGGCACGCTGGGTGCCGCCTGCAGTCGCCGAGCCGAAGCTGGAGGCAAAGACGGATTGTGACGCAACTCTGAAGAGTTTACTTGCCAGTCTTAATGTCTGTTCGAAAGAGAGCGTGGTTCGTCGTTATGACCACGAAGTACAGGCCGGCACCGTGGTCAAGCCGCTCACCGGCGTGGTCAACGACGGCCCTTCCGATGCCGCCGTGGTCCGCCCGCTCCCCGATTCCTTTGCCGGCGTCGTGGTGGCGCACGGCATCTGCCCGCGCTATTCGGACATCGATACCTATCACATGACCGCCAATGCCATTGACGAGGCGCTGCGCAACTACGTGGCGGTCGGCGGTGACATCGACCACGTCGCCGGCCTGGACAACTTCTGCTGGTGCGATCCGGTCAAGAGTGACAAAACCCCTGACGGCGAATACAAGGCCGCCCAGCTGGTGCGCTCCAACCGGGCCCTCTTCGACTACTGCATGGCTTATGGCGTGCCGCTGATCTCCGGCAAGGATTCGATGAAGAACGACTACCAGATCGGCGACACCAAGATCTCTATTCCGCCGACGCTGCTTTTTTCGGTCATCGGCAAGATCCACGACGTGCGCCGGGCGACGACCATGGATGCCAAATCCGCCGGTGACCTGGTCTATCTGCTCGGAATCACCCGCAACGAACTCGGTGGTTCGGAGTACTACGCGCTGTACGGCCACACCGGCCGCAACGTTCCGCAAGTCGATGCAGACACTGCCATGCGCCGCTACCGTAGCGTCAATGCCGCTCAGGCCGTGGGGCTGCTGGCCTCCTGCCACGACCTCTCCGACGGCGGTTTGGGTGTGGCACTGGCTGAAACGGCTTTTGCCGGCGGGCTGGGGCTGAGGATCGATCTCGGCCGGGTGCCGGCCGAAGGTTCTCTTGGCGACGATGTGCTGCTGTTCAGCGAATCGGCCAGTCGCCTGCTGGTCACCGTGCGTCCAGAGCACCGTGAGCGCTTCGAGGCTCTCTTTGCCGGTCAGGCATGCTCTTGTCTCGGCACGGTGACGGCTGAGCGGGAGTTGCGCATCACCGGGCACAACGGCGCAGTGCTGGTCAGCAACATCGACGATCTCAAGGCGGCGTGGCAAAGCCCGCTGCGGGAGATGTAATATGAAAAGTGTGCGCGCCATCGTCATTACCGGCAACGGCACCAACTGCGAGCGCGAAGTCGCCACGGCCTGTCGTCTGGCCGGTGCCGAGTGTGATATCGTTCATATCGCCGAACTGCTGGCCGGTCGGCAGCGGCTCGACGGGTACCACTTTCTCAACCTGGCCGGAGGTTTTCTCGATGGCGATGACCTTGGCAGCGCCAAGGCCGGCGCCAACCGCATGCAATATGCGCGTGTGGCGGGCAGCAAGGAGACGCTGGCCGATCAGTTGCAGCGCTTCATCGCCGCCGGCAAACTGGTCATGGGGGTGTGCAACGGTTTCCAGCTGATGGTGAAGATGGGGTTGCTGCCGGCCCTCGGCGGCGACTACCGTACCCAGAGCGCCACCCTGACCTTCAACGACAGCGGCCACTTCGAGGACCGCTGGTGCGGGCTGGTTGTCGACCCGGCCTCGCCGTGCGTCTTCACCAAAGGGCTCGATCGGCTCTATTTCCCGGTGCGTCACGGCGAGGGGAAGTTCGTGCCTGCTTCCGACGAGGTTCTTGCGGCCATCGACTCGCAACATCTGGCGGCGGTAAGATATTGCGGTCCCGACGGTGCGCCGACCATGGATTACCCGGCCAACCCCAACGGTTCGACGGCGGCGATCGCCGGGGTCTGCGACGCGACCGGCCGTTTGTTCGGCCTGATGCCGCATCCCGAGGCCTACGTGCATCGTACCCATCATCCGCGCTGGACCCGCGAGCCCGGCCTGCCGGAAGAGGGGATGGGATTGTGGCTTTACCGGAATGCGGTGGACTTCATCGAGAAAGAGCTGCTTTAACACAGGTTCGAGGTCCGGGAATCGAGGTCCGAGGTTGTAACCACGCAACCCGGACCCCGTACCCTGCACCCCGCCCCCAGATTTCTGGAGATTTTCAGCGAATGTTCGACAAGTTCAACGATGAATGCGGCGTCTTCGGCATCTTCGGCCATGAAGAAGCCGCCAACCTGACTTACCTCGGCCTGTACGCCCTGCAGCACCGTGGTCAGGAAGGGTGCGGGATTGTCTCTTCCGATGGGCAGAATCTTTATGCCTGGCGCGGCATGGGGCTGGTCTCCGACGTCTTCAAGAAGGACCGAACCTTCTCCCGGCTTCCCGGGCGCAACGCCATCGGCCACGTACGCTATTCCACTGCCGGCGGCAACGATCTGAAGAACGTGCAGCCGATCATGGTCGACTATCACCGTGGCAGCATCGCCGTCGCGCACAACGGTAACCTGGTCAATGCCCGCGAGCTCCGTAACGAACTGGAGCAGGCCGGCTCGATCTTTTCCACCACCTCCGATACCGAGGTCATCATCCACCTGTTGGCCCGCAGCCAGTGCGACCTGCTGCCGGACCGGCTGACCGAGGCCCTGTCCACGGTCAAGGGCGCTTACAGCGCGGTGTTTCTTACCGAGACCCGCATGGTGGCGGTGCGCGATCCCAACGGCTTCCGGCCGCTGGTTCTCGGCCGTCTCAACGAAGCCTACGTGGTTGCCTCGGAAACCTGCGCCTTCGACCTCATCGAGGCCGAGTTCATCCGCGAAATCGAACCGGGGGAGATGATTGTCATCAACAAGGACGGGATGAAGTCGTACCGCCCCTTCGCCCCGGCGCAGCCAACCCCGTGCATCTTCGAATTCATCTACTTCGCCCGTCCCGACAGCACCATCTTTGGGCGCCAGGTTTATCAGATCCGCAAACAGTTCGGCCGGCAGCTGGCGATCGAGCATCCGGTCGAGGCCGACCTGGTGGTGGCGGTCCCCGATTCCGGAATGCCGGCGGCGATCGGCTATGCCGAGCAGGCCGGGATTCCGTTCGAGCTGGGCCTGATCCGCAATCACTACGTCGGTCGCACCTTCATTGAGCCGCAGCAGTCGATCCGGCATTTCGGCGTCAAGCTCAAGCTCAACCCGATCCGTTCGATCATCGAGGGGAAACGGGTGGTGGTGGTCGACGACTCGATCGTACGCGGCACCACGGCGCGCAAGATCATCAAGATGATCCGCAACGCCGGGGCGAGGGAGGTGCACGTTCGCATCTCCAGCCCGCCGACCAGCTTCCCCTGTTACTACGGGATCGACACGCCGACCCGCAAGGAACTGATTTCCTCGTCGCACTCCGTCGAGGAAATCAACCGCTACATCACCTCCGACACCCTTGGCTACCTCAGCCGTGAAGGGATGCTGGCTGCCGCCGGGGAGAAGGTCGACACCACCTCGATCCCTTTCTGCGACGCCTGTTTCAGCGGGCACTATCCGGTCAAATTCCCGCGTCTTAAGGACGATACGCAGCTGGGACTTTTCTAACCCGTGAATACAGAATATGTGCGTCATGGTTTCCCAGTTTTTATTCTGACTCCTGGATTCTGGATTCGCATTTAAATAGCTTGCAAGGAGAAGGTAAATGACCGCAGCCGAACGCAACGAACTGATGCAGATCATCCGCGAACTGTCCTACGAGGAGCGTGAAGTCACGCTGGCCTCCGGGCGCAAGAGCAACTTCTACTTCGACGGCAAGCAGACCTGCCTGCACGCCAAGGGGGGGCTGCTGGTCGGCAAGGCCTTTTGGGAGGAGGTCAAGCAACTGCCCGGCCCGATTCACGGGGTCGGCGGGCTGACCCTCGGTGCCGATCCGATCGCCACCGCGACCTCCATTGCCGCCGCCCTTGACGGCCAGGCCGTGCACGCCTTCATCATCCGCAAGGAGCCCAAAGGGCACGGCACCGGTCAGTGGCTGGAAGGGCGCAAGAACCTTCCCAACGGGTCGCGGGTCGTCATCGTCGAGGACGTGACCACCACCGGCGGTTCCTCGATGAAGGCCGTTGAGCGCGCTCAGCTCGAAGGGCTGGACGTGGTCGGCATCGTCACTCTGGTCGATCGTGAGGAAGGGGCCAGGGAGAATATCGAGGGGGCAGGGCAGGTGTTGCGGTCGGTCTTTACCCGCACCCAGGTGGTCGGCAAGTAAACCGTCGGATTGGCGTCTGTGGCGCCGTTGAAAGGAGCTGCCCCTGTTGAATCGTTAAGTGGATTCAAAGCGCGCAGCGCAATGCAGCTGTTCAACCATTCAATAAACGCGAAAGGCCCGCCAGATTGGCGGGCCTTTCGCTTACGGATAGACCCTTACCACCTGCTCGGCAATCAGCGCCGGCTTGCTCCCCCCGTCGATGTCCACGGTAAACAGGTAGATCGCTTCCAATCCCTGGTCGAGGGCGGTTGCCTCTTTGAGCGTGGTCCGGGCGCGCACGCGGTCGCCGCACTTGACCGGTGCCGGGAAGCGCAGCTTGTTCAGGCCGTAGTTGACGCGCAGGCGCATCCCGGGAAAATGCCGCTGCAGGTAGTCAGGGGTGTTGCTGGCGGTCAGAAAGGGGAGGAGGGAGAGGGTCAGGAAGCCGTGGGCCACGGTCGTGCCGTACGGCGACTCCTTGGCGGCGCGGAGCGGATCGATGTGAATCCACTGGGTGTCGCCGGTGGCGGCGGCAAAGGCGTCGATGCGGGACTGGTCGATGGTCAGCCAGTCGCCGACGGCGATTTCGCTGCCGAATTGCGGGCGCAACTGTTCGAGTAGCGTGGTTTGTACTGACATGGGATCCTCGTTTTATGATGGAGAAGAGTGATGCGCTGGTTATATATCGCGAAATCAAGGCCGGTTTGAAGAAGAAATCATTTGGTGTATAACTATCCCGTAAGTTCTTAATCTCCGAAATCTCACCGGGGTCACAATGCCCAGCGGCAATCTCGATCTTGATACCAGGCAGCTGTCGGAATTCATCTATGCGCTCAATATAGCGCGCAAGCAGGTTGCCGCCTATCCGCCGGGTCATCCGATGATCCTTTCCGCTGCGGAAAAGCTCCTTGCCCTCAAGGAAAAACTCCTCGAATTTCGCCCCGAACTTACCATCGGCATTGCCCGCGACACCCTCCTCATCGATGACAAGCAACTCGATCCGCGCAACCCGGTCTACCGTGACCTGGCCGTGAGCCTGTTCGGCGCCAGAGTGGCCTCTCTGACGGTCATGGCTGGATCCACGGTCGATGATGTCCGGATCTTTTTCGAGATCATGGCCTATCCGACCGAGAGAATCAGTGCTGCCGGCGGCCTGTCTGCGTTGCTTTCATCCTCCGGTGTACGCGGTTTCAAGGCCAAAGAGATTGATTACCGATCTTTTCATGCAACCGAGGTTGATTCGCTCAGTGCCCCTTCAATATCAGGTGTCAATGAGGAATCGGCCGTACTATGGAAGGCCTTTGTCGGCGGGGTGGTCAGTGGCACCATTGATCCCGACGGCGTCAGACATCTGCCCCAGGTGCAGCTTGATCCAGTTCTGCTTGCCGAGATCCTGAATCGGGAGCATCAGTCTGGCAAAGAGCATGTAACCGAAAGCTACGAGCATGCCATCGCCGAGTTTGTCAAAAATTCAGCCGGCAATCAGATCGACCATCGGTCGCGAAGTGAACTGTTCGACCGCATGGGGACCTTGATCGATAAGCTCTCGCCCGAATTGCGCCGCAGAATGCTCAACAGTACGCTGCAAGGGCTGGCTGCAACTGAGGATGCGACCGGGGCGATGCTGGCAAACTGGTCGCACGCCACGATTGTCGAGGCCATCGAACTGGCCGAAACCGGCCAGTTGCAGGTTCCTCAACTGCTTCTGGATATTCTTGGCAAGTTCGACGGAGGGTTGTCTGGGACAGCAAGCCAGCGTCAGCTCTCGGTCCCTGCGCAGCGTGATCAACGGCAGACGGCGGAACTCCTCAGCCGGCTCTTTCACGATGGCAATATCGAAAGTTATATCCCGCAAGACTACTCCGATGCACTGTCGGTGCTGGCCGCTGCGGACATTGCGACCATACTTGACCATGGGCAGATCGAAGGCCTGCTGGACAACCTCAACGGCCACACTCTCGAAAGGCAGTTCTGCGCGATCACTCTGGAACTGATGGCGCAGGATGTCGAGAACCGGTCGGTCGATACGATCACGCGCAATCTTGATGAGTTGATCCCGTACTTTCTGGCAGCCGGGGATTTCCAGGCATTGAGCGAAATCCATATTCACCTGCTGCGCCTGCGCGAAGTGCCGACTCCTTCCTTCGAGACCGCGGTTCACAAATCCCTCGACATTTTTGCCGGAGAAATTTTTACCAGTCAGGTTCTCGACGGGCTCGACGAGTGGGGGAAGGATCAATACCCGGCCATCAGGGAGTTGATCAGCAGGGTCGGAATCCCTTTTGTCGATCCTTTGCTCGACCGACTGGCCGAGGAACCGCTCATCGCCCGCCGGCGGCTGTATATGGAGTGTCTGAAATGCATCGGTCTTCCGGCCTGTGGCTTCATTGTCGGTCGTCTGAGTGACACGCGCTGGTACGTGGTGCGCAATCTGGTCATACTGCTGCGCGAAATCGACAATCCCGAGATATTGCGACCGTTGGGAAGGCTTTTTACCCACCCTCATCCCAAGGTCCAGTACGAGGTGATACGAACCTGTTTGCACTACAACGACCCGCGCGCGAACCGTTATCTGCTGCATGAACTCGACAAAACCGATCCCGGATTTCTGGCAGGGGTTGTCCGGCTTGCAGCTGGCAGCCGCAGTCCGGAGGTGGGGGTGAAGCTGGCCGGATTGCTCAACTCGCGGGGGAATAGCGAGCCGGAACTCGTATTGAAAGGGATTGTCGTCAGCAGTCTTGCCGAGATGGGCTGCGTTCAGGCACTGCCGATGCTGGCGCAGTTCATGGAAAGCCGCACCCTCTTCATGTCCAGAGCCTTGCAGCGCCTCAAACTTGAGGCGATTGCCTCGCTCGAACGCTTCAACTCTCCTGACGCGGCTGACATTGCGATACGCCTGCAGCAGAAATCGTCCGGAGAGATTGCCGTGGCCGCGGAAAGGGTACTCCTCAAACTGCAGGGAGCGATATCATGAGCGGCGAGCAGTTCCAGGCGATCACTCAGTGTCTTCGCCATCTGACCACGGCGACTTCGACCGCTGGTCTTTATGCGCCGGGTCATCCGCAGGTGGTGAGGCTGTGTCAGCAGGCACATGCTGAATTGGTGCGTGGCATGGCCGAAAAAGCAGAACTCTCCCTGCTGCGAGTAGACGACCAGTTAGCCGTCGACGGGCAACCTCTGGAACGCAATCTTTACACCGAACGTTTGGCCCAATTGCTTAAACGACGCGGTGTCGGTCATGTCAAGTTCGTCAGCGGTATCGAGGTGGAGGAACTGCAAGCGCTCGCCGGCGGGCTGTTTGGTTCCCAGTTGGGGATGCAGTCGAGCCGGCACCTGCGGCTGGGTCAGGTCGAGGTTCGCCACCGTCAGGATGCCCTCGAAGACTACAGCCAGCAAGCGGCTGAAATCACGGCAAGTATCGGTGCGGTCGGTCAGGAAGAACTGGCCAGGGTCATGGAGGTCTACGAGGAAGTACGCCGCGGCCGCAAACTGCAGGTGGTCGGTCTGTCAGAAATCATTGCCAAGTTTATCGATGTATTCGCACGGCATGCCGATCCACTCCTGGCATTGGTGCCGCTGCGCGATATGGATGAGTATACCTTTACCCACTCGCTCAATGTCTGTCTGCTCAACCTCTCCCAGGCGAGTTCTTTGGGAATCAGGGGGGAAATGCTCAACGATATTGGTCTGGCAGCGATGCTTCACGATATCGGCAAGTTATTCCTCCCGGTTGAGTTACTCAACAAGCCGGGCAAACTGACCGATGCAGAATGGCAACTGATGCAATCCCACCCGGTCAAGGGGGCCGAGTATCTGCTGGCAAATCCCGGTGTGCCCCGACTGGCGGTGATCAACGCCTACGAACATCATCTGCGTCACGATCTCGGTGGATACCCGCAGATGAAAGCGGGCTGGCAGCAGAATCTTGTCAGTCAGATGACGACGATATCCGATATCTACGATGCACTGCGAACCAGGCGGCCTTATCGTGAGCCGCTCAGTGTTGACATGGTGTTAAAGGAGATTCAAAAACTCAAGGGGACCCAGCTGCACCCCCTGCTGGCGGAAAATTTCTGCCAGCTGATGTGCAAGGTTCATCCTGAGCTTCTCGGCTGCGCCGTCATTCCTCCGGAATCTTGAAGATGACATGCACCCCGGGCAGCCCTTCAACTTCCTGGCGGTCGATGCTGTTGGTGTCGCCGATGACCCCGATGATGGTGCGGTTGGCGCCGGTTGACTGGTGAAAATCGAAATCGTGCTCGACCAGGTACTGCTTAACCAGTTGCTTCTGTTCCTCGCTGGCCCCTTTTCTCATGATGATCAGCATGATCAGCTCCCCTTGGTGCGGATGCGCTCGAGTCGGCGCGATTCATCGATGACGCGTTCAAACAGGCGGATGATGGCGTCGTCTTCGAGCGGGCCCGGATTGGCTGCCTTCATCGCCTCGAAAATACGGCGCTCCCGGTCCGGATCGTAGACCGCCAGCCCGCGCTCTTTCTTGATCTCCCCGATGTGCAGCGCCAGGGCTGCGCGCTCGTTGAAGATGCGCAGCAGTTCGCGGTCAAGCCGGTCGATTTCCTGCCGGTAGTCGTCGATGGTCACAATCCCTCCATTGCGTTCACGGTCACTGGTTACGCGTCACGGTTTCGGTTTTCAAAATGTCTTGCGGATGATCGTGTCCTTCTTCCAGTGCACGTCGTCCGTCTGCGGGTAATCGATGGTATAATGCAGGCCGCGACTTTCCTGGCGCTTGAGCGCACAGCGGATGATCAGTTCGGCAACCGTGGCGATGTTGCGCAACTCGATCAGGTCCGATGTCACGTAGAAATCCCAGTAATAATCGGCAATTTCCTCCTGAATCATCTGCACCCGGCGCAAGGCGCGCACCAGTCTTTTGGTTGAGCGGACGATGCCGACGTAATTCCACATGCAACGGCGGATTTCGTCCCAGTTGTGGGCCACTACCACTTCTTCGTCGCTGTTGCGGGCGCTGCAGGTGTCCCAGGGGGTAATTGCCGGAAGGGGCGGGTGCGGTTCGCGCAGCAGGGCCAGTGAACGCTGGGCGGCCCGCGCGCCGAAGACCGCCCCTTCGATCAGGCTGTTGCTGGCAAGCCGGTTGGCGCCGTGCAAGCCGGTGCAGGCAACCTCGCCGATGGCGAAGAGGTTGGTGATGTCGGTTTCCCCCCAACTGTCGGTTTTGATCCCGCCACAAAGGTAGTGCGTGGCCGGGACGACCGGGATCGGCTCGCGGGTCATGTCGATGCCGAACTCCAGGCAGGTTGCGTGGATATAGGGGAAGTGATCACAGATGAAATCCGCATCCTTGTGGGTGATGTCGAGAAAGACGCAGTCGTCGCCGTGGACTTTCATCTCGTTGTCGATGGCGCGGGCCACGATGTCGCGCGGGGCCAGGTCTTTCAGCGGGTGATAGCTCTCCATGAAGGCCGTGCCGTCACGCCGACGCAGGATCGCCCCCTCGCCGCGCACCGCTTCGGAGATCAGAAAACTCTTGGCATGCGGATGATAGAGGGTAGTCGGGTGGAACTGCATAAATTCCATGTTGGCGATGGTCGCGCCGGCCCGGTAGGCCATGGCGATGCCGTCGCCGGTGGCCACATCAGGATTGCAGGTGTAAAGATAGACCTTGCCGGCGCCACCGGTGGCCAGCACGGTGATCGGTGCACCGAAGGTTTCGACTTCGCCACTCAAGGTATTGAGGATATAGGCGCCCAGACAGCGGTTGGGGGTGATTCTGCGCCGGGCGATTTTTGCTTCGGTAATCAGGTCGACGGCGATGTGCTGCTCGTAGATGGTGATGTTCGGGTTGGACTTGACGGCCTCCACCAAAGCACGTTCGATCTCCTTGCCGGTTTCGTCCTTGGCGTGGTAGATGCGCCGCTGGCTGTGTCCGCCTTCACGGGTCAGATCGTAGTCACCGTTTTCGCCGCGGGTGAAGCGCACCCCGATCCGGATCAGCTCCTCGATGGCGGCCGGACCGCTTTCGACCACCAGGCGCACGATTTCCTGGTCGGAGAGCCACGCTCCCGCTTCCATGGTGTCGCGAATGTGCTCTGCGAAGGAGTCGCTGCTGGAAGCGACGGCGGCAATCCCCCCCTGGGCCAGTCCCGTGGCGGTGGTGGCGATATCCCTTTTGGTAACCAGGGCGACCTGACCGTGGGCTGCAACTTTCAGGGCGTAGGAGAGCCCGGCGATACCACTGCCTATCACCAGAAAATCACTGGTGTATTTCATGACAACTCCCTTGGAACGGGGTTTGCAAAACGATCAGTTGACAGTTGTCCCCTGACGCCTCCGGCATTATCCGGGGGGGCGAGAGTCGTGTCAAGTTGTTTGCTTTTACTAAATTTCTTGAAATACAGGGTTTTTTCGTTATATAGAATTATATTGGAGGATGTTGATCGGATGACTTTTCGTCTGCTCATAACCGTGTCGGCGTTGACGGTGGCAGTATGCGGGGCGGTGATTTCGCCGGCGCATGCTGACATTTATCGTCATGTGGATGCCAATGGGGTTGTGCACTTCACCAACGCTCCGCAGTATACCAAGATGACCAACAAGCGCGACTGGTCATTTTACCGTGCCGAGCGCCGTGCTAGCGAGCCAGTGTCCGGCGGCGTCAATCTCCCCCATGCCTACAAGGATATCATCCGCCACTACGCCAGTTCCTATCGTCTCGAGGAAGCCCTGGTCAAGGCGGTGATCAAGGCCGAAAGCAACTATAACCCCACGGCGGTGTCGAACAAGGGGGCGCGCGGCCTGATGCAGTTGATCCCGGAAACCGCGCGCCTGATGCGCGTCAACGACCCCTTCGATCCGATGCAGAACATCCGGGGCGGCAGCAACTACCTGCGCCTGATGCTTGACCAGTTCAACGGCAATCTGGACCTGGCCATTGCGGCCTACAATGCCGGACCCACCGCCGTGCAGCGCCATGGCGGCATCCCCCCCTTCGAAGAAACCCAAACTTACGTGCAGCGGGTGCGCCGTTACCTGGATTTATACCGCCGGGCCGGCGACGCCGTGCTATGAACCTTCGTTCCGGGCGGCTCAATCTCCCCAATCTTTTGACTCTGGGCCGGGTTGCCGTGATCCCGCTTTTGGTGGTGATCATGCTCTCCGATTCCCGGGAAGCCGGATTCTGGGCGGCGGCTTTGTTCGGCGCTGCCGCGGTGACCGATTTCATCGACGGCTGGCTGGCACGCAAGTGGGGAGTGGTCACGGTCCTCGGCAAGTTTCTCGATCCTCTTGCCGACAAGCTGATCGTTATGGCTGCCCTGATCATGCTGATCCCATACGGGAGGGTGCCTGCCTGGGCAGTTTTTCTGCTGCTGGCTCGCGAGGTGATCATCACCGGTTTGCGTTCCATCGCCTCATCCGAGGGGATCGTCATCGATGCCAGCGATCTAGGCAAGGTCAAGACCATCTACCAGATGGTGGCGATTCCCGGTCTGCTCCTCCACTACGACTATTACTGGTTTTTCGGGGTGCGGCACGATCTTTTGCATGTTGACATGCACAATTTCGGGATGTTCTTTTTTGTCATCGCCCTGATCCTGACCCTCTGGTCCGGGTTCGACTACCTGATCAAGTTTTTCCGCGTCATCGCCCGATAAACTTGTCATCCCTGCCGCTTTCCGCTATAAAGCGGGGCGTTTCCTGTAACGGATTCCTTTCCGGAGAGATGTCCCATGAGTCAGTTGCGCGTTCGTTTTGCCCCGAGTCCGACCGGTTATCTGCACGTCGGCGGGGCTCGCACCGCCCTGTTCAATTATCTTCTGGCCCGCCAGCAGGGTGGCGTCTTCATCCTGCGCATCGAAGATACCGATGTCGAACGCTCGACCCAGGAGTCGACCGACGCCATCCTTCAGGCTATGGAATGGCTGGGACTTGATTACGATGCGGGCCCTTTTTTCCAGTCGGAGCGCTTTGATCTTTACAAGGCCAAGGTTGCCCAGTTGCTGGCTGACGGGAAAGCCTATCGCTGTTACTGCGGTGCCGAGGAGCTTGAGAAGAAGCGCGAGGCCGCCGTTGCCGCAGGCTCCAGCCGGCTCGGATACGACGGCACCTGCCGCAGCCGCACCGACCATCCCGACGGGGCTCCGTTCGTGGTGCGTTTCCGTACGCCGCAGACCGGTACGACGGTGTTTCATGATCGCATCAAGGGGCCGATCGCCTTCAACAACGAAGAACTCGACGATCTGATCATCCAGCGCACCGATGGTACACCGACCTACAATTTTGTCGTGGTGGTCGATGACGCCGAGATGGCCATCACCCTGGTCATACGCGGTGACGACCACATCAACAACACGCCGCGGCAGATTCATATTTACGAAGCCCTTGGCGTGCCTGTGCCGGAGTTTGCCCATGTGCCGATGATCCTGGGGGCCGACAAGAAGCGGTTGTCAAAGCGCCACGGGGCCACTTCGGTCATGGCCTACAGGGAGATGGGCTATCTCCCTGAGGCACTTGTCAACTACCTTGTCCGTCTCGGCTGGTCCCATGGCGATCAGGAGATCTTTTCAAAACAGGAATTGATCGAAAAGTTCAATTTGGACAGCGTCGGTCGGGCTGCCGGGGTATTCAACCCGGACAAGCTGCTCTGGCTCAACGAGCACTACATCAAGACCGGTGATTCCGGGCGACTTGGTGGCCTGCTCGATGAGATTCTGGCGACGCGCGGCGTGATCACCTCAGGCGGTCCCGAGTTGGCGGCAGTGGTTCGCACCCTGCAGGATCGTGCCAAGACTCTGGTGGAAATGGCCGATGGGGCAACTTTTTATTATCGCCGACCGGAAAGTTACGACGCCGAGGCGCTTGAGCGTCAGGTCGGACCGGAGCAGATTGCTGCTCTGGAGCAGTTGCGTGAAGGGTTGAGCGGATTGGGGCAGGGTGCCGACCACGCTACGGTCGAAGCGGTGTTCCAGCAAGTACTGAGTACGACCGGTTTGAAGCTTGGCAAGCTCGGTCCGGCCGTGCGTATTGCTCTGACCGGAGGTACGGTCAGCCCAAGCCTCTACGATGTGGTGGCAGTACTCGGACCCGCCGAAACCGTCGCACGACTGGCCGGGGCGTTGAACGTGTTCAGGGCGGCAATAAAAACTGCTTGACTCACGGCCCGAGTCTGATTATAAACACGTTCTCCCTTGGGGTGTCGCCAAGCGGTAAGGCATATATCGCGTAAGACGTTGAAATATAATAAATTAAAATTTTATTGGCTTATTTGTTGGCCAAAAATCTTCAGCTAGGCAGTCGAAATCAAAAGTAGGCAGAGGTGCTCAAAGGTGAACGCCCCCCAGTTTTGGGGGGCGTTCACCTTTTCTGGTGACGAGTATCGGGCAATGTATGCAGCGTGCAATAACCAGATTTTTGGGACAATGTCAGTGCATGCGAGGTGAAACGATATGCGTCGTCGTGATGATTCGAGACCTGTTTCGGTCAATCGCAAATTGGCTAGGAGCGGTTAACCCGGATCCATCACCAGGCCCAATCTTCTCGATTCTGCCGTATTGGCGAGTCCGTACTTCAGTTTCGTGAGATAAATCAATAACCTTTCTCTGCGCTCGTCATCTAGAATTCTGAGGTCCGCCAAAAGTCGCTCTTCAAACTCATCCACTGGTGCTCCGCGGCCATCAATGGCTCCCTCTCCTGTAATTATATATTCGATTGAGTAGCCGGACCTCTGCGAAAGAAAGAAAATATCTTCGACGGATGGGTACGCAAGCCCATTCTCTTTGTTCGCCACTGCTGCGCCACTTTTGTAGCCCAGTTCATTGGCCACTGCTTTTAGTGTCAATCCCGCTCGCTTCCTGGCTTCTTTGCATCTCTTGCCGATATCGGCTTTGTCGAGTTGGGTAATCACCTCTGCAGCACCTCCTGTGTCAAATTTATATTAATACTACCTTGATAGGTGGCCGTAGCAAAATAAAATGCATTTAAAATAAATTATAAAAACTTAATTAAAGTAGAGAAATCGATAACTACTCGAAGTTAAACAATAAAATAACTTAAGACATGTTGAGTAAGCCCGAAAAGACCCTTGAAAAAGCATTTCTAAGGTGTATTATTGACATATATGAAAGCAAAGCAACACATCAAATGAAAGAAGGAGACATGATGAGCAATTGGTCACGGTGTGGAGACTATGAAATGCTATCACAACGAGATGTCGCAAGGTTTCTTGGACTCTCAGTGACGACCGTTCAGCGGCTCAGGAAGACCCCTGAATTCCCAGCACGGCGGAGGTTTTCCAACTCAACAAAAGGCTGGCTGAAACATGAAATCAAGGCGTGGGCGGATTCTCTCCCGGTTGCCTGACAAGCATCTGCTTGATACCTGTTACGTGTTACTTGCCACCAAATAATCAAGTAACACGTAACACAAAACAACCAAGCAAAAACACAAGGAGGTATTTATGAAAAAAAGGCCACCTCTCACTGACCTGCTACCCGAAAATTGAGCCATTGGGACCATTAGTTTTTCGGCTACAATACGCCGAGGAGGTCCCCAATGAAGAAGCGATTTACCAACGAGCAGATCGTACGCATCTTGCGTGAACCGGAAT